>Ga0224497_10000531_pt1 | contig 25952 bp, 27 predicted proteins | sample SF_Jul11_sed_USG_4_FD_167970 | JGI IMG/M metagenome (GOLD analysis project Ga0224497, IMG submission 167970) | Sediment microbial communities from San Francisco Bay, California, United States - SF_Jul11_sed_USGS_13 | ecosystem: Environmental > Aquatic > Marine > Sediment | place: USA...
CGCGCTGACGTTATCGTCCAGGTTGGAAGCCGACAGGCAACCCAAGCACCGCCCAGCGCCGCGGCAATGCCTGCTGCAGAGCTTTATCGTAACGCCCAACCGGATCAAGCCGTAACGACGCAACGCCGGGCAACAGGAGTAAGACCTGGATTCACCTTCGAAGCCTTCGTCGAAGGTAAGTCCAATCAGCTCGCGCGGGCCGCCTCCATGCAGGTCTCGGAAAACCCCGGCAGCGCTTACAACCCGTTATTCATTTATGGTGGGGTTGGGCTTGGCAAGACCCATCTCATGCACGCCATCGGCAACGCCATCGTCGAGCGCAGTCCGGGAGCTAACGTGGTGTACCTGCATTCGGAGCGCTTCGTCGCCCACATGGTCAACGCGCTGCAGCACAACACCATCAACGAGTTTAAACGCCTTTATCGATCCGTCGATGCGTTGCTCATCGACGACATCCAGTTTTTCGCCGGCAAGGAGCGTTCACAGGAAGAGTTTTTCCATACGTTTAACACCCTACTGGAAGACCAGCAGCAGATTGTGATGACCTGCGATCGTTACCCTAAAGAAGTCGACGGTTTGGAAGAGCGACTCAAGTCACGCTTCGGCTGGGGTCTCACCGTTTCCATAGAATCGCCGGAACTGGAAACCCGTGTGGCCATACTGCGCATGAAAGCGGGTTTGAGTGCAGCGGAGGTGCCCAACGACGTCGCCTTTTTCATCGCCCAGCGTATTCGCGCCAATGTGCGGGAACTTGAAGGCGCGCTTCGCCGCGTTATAGCCAACTCGCACTTCACCGGCCGACCGATAACCTTGGAACTCGCCAAGGAAGCGCTTAAAGACCTGCTCGCGCTTCAGGACAAGCTGGTCACCATAGAAAACATCCAGAAGACCGTGGCGCAGTACTACAAAATCAGAGTGGCCGACCTCATCTCCAAGCGTCGAACGCGGTCCATTGCAAGACCCCGGCAGATGGCTATGGCACTGGCAAAAGAGTTGACCAATCACAGCCTGCCAGAGATTGGAGACGCCTTTGGCGGCCGCGACCATACCACTGTGATTCATGCCTGCAGAAAGATTGCCGAGCTCAAGGCCAACGATGTGTCCATCGACGAAGAGTATGCAATCCTGTTGAGAACCCTGAGCACTTAGTATGAATAAGCTGTGGATAAATAAAGAGCGGCGAAAGTTCATCCCCTGTATGTACAGCTTATCCACACTAAAGCCAGGCTCCGCGGACAGGGTTAGAGCCTCAAATTACTATCATAACTTACTGATAAATAGATACTTATTTGAATTACCCACAGCTGACAGGCTAGCTAATAGATACAATAACATTCAAAGATCTAAATAATGAAGTTTATTATTGATAGAGAAACACTGCTCAAACCGCTGCAGGCGATTCAGGGCGTGGTGGAACGCCGTCAAACGCTGCCGATTCTCTCCAACGTCCTGATGAGCGTAGGCGAAGACACTCTGGCGGTGACGGCAACCGATATGGAGGTGGAGCTGGTGGCGAAAACCGGGCTGAAAGGCGCCGAAAACGGAGAGATTACGCTGCCAGCGCGAAAGCTTATCGATATTTGCCGGGCGTTGCCGCCTGAGGCGAGCATCAGCTTCAGCGTGGACGGGGAGCGTGCGGCGATCCGCTCCGGCAGGAGTCGCTTCACTCTGAGCACGTTGCCGGCTTCGGAGTATCCCAGTGCGGACCGTCCGGCGGACGAAGCTTCGATTTCAATCAAGCAGGGGGCATTCAAGCACCTCATCGAGCTGACCCATTTCGCCATGGCGCACCAGGACGTGCGTTACTATCTCAACGGCCTGTTGTTGGAGTTGAGCTCGGAGATGCTGCGGGCAGTAGCCACCGACGGGCACCGTCTTGCGGTGGGAGAAATGGATATCGAGGCCGATGTGGGCGAAGAAACTCGCTCGCTTATCCTGCCTCGAAAGGGGGTGGGGGAGCTTCTCAGGCTGCTGGGTGGCGACGACGAGACCATGGAGCTGGTGATTGGAAGCAACGCGGTCCGGGCGAGCTTCGCCGAGCTGCAGTTCACAAGCAAACTCATCGATGGACGGTTTCCGGATTACGAGCGGGTGATTCCTGATTCCGAGACCTGTGACAAGCAAATCACCCTGGATAAAGAAACCCTCAGACAGTGTCTGGCCCGAGCCGCGATCCTTTCCAACGACAAGTATCGGGCAGTGCGGTTGAGTCTCGCCCCGGGGATACTCAGGGTGGTGGCCAACAACCCGGAACAGGAAGAGGCCGAGGACGAAATGGAGGTCGCCTACGACGGGGATTCCCTGGAGGTCGGTTTCAACGTTACCTATCTCATGGACGCCTTGAATGCCTTACCGAGTGCGAACGCACGCCTTTACTTCACCGACGCAAGCAGCAGCTGCCTCATAATGCCCGAGGGCAAGGAACGCTGCCGCTACGTGGTCATGCCCATGCGGCTTTGAGCCGGCTCGAAGGCAAGATTCCTATTGCCGAGCCGGCAGCGCCCCAGGGCTCGCGGCCTGAACCCGGCACTGTCCATGCCATGCGAGTGATCCGGTTCGAGGTCAACAACCTTCGCATTATCGAGTCGGCCCAGCTGGAACCAGGGTCTAACCTCAATCTTGTCGTGGGTGCCAACGCCAGTGGCAAGACCAGCCTGCTGGAGGCCATTCATCTCGTTTGCACAGGACGCTCGTTTCGCTCCCGTCGCGCCGATGAGTTTATTCGTCGCGGCGCTGCTGAGACGACTATTCACGCCAGGATAAAGCAAGAAAACGACGAAATCGTAGCGGTAGGGGTGGAAAAACGGCCCCACGGTACCCGGATCCGTTTCGCCGAATCCGACATACGCAGCGCCTCAATTCTGGCCCGCCACCTTCCGTTAATAGTCATTCCCCCCGACAGCCAGCGCCTCGTTTTCGACGGCGCCGATCTCCGCAGGCGTTTATTGGACTGGGGATTGTTTCACGTGGAACAAGAGTATGCGGGCGTGTTTGCGAACTACCGGCGGGTCCTTCAGCAGCGTAACGCTCAGCTGAGGTCCGGGCCCGATCCCCAGGCCCTGGAGGCGTGGGATGTTGAGCTGGAGGCGGTTGGAGGACGACTGCACGCCGTGCGTCAAATTCACCTACAGCGCGTCCTGCCCAGGGTCTCGAAACTAGCGAGTGAGCTGGCCCGCGTGGAAGTGAGTGTTCACTATTATCCTGGGTGGGATGAAAACACTCCACTGGCTCGCGCCCTGGCGTCAAGCCTGCCGCGGGATCTGGCTCGCGGCTATACCGGAATTGGGCCCCACAGGGCCGATTTAGCCCTTCGCGTCGGCGCACTTCCCGCTCATCAAGTGCTTTCCCGTGGCGAGGCCAAGCTCCTTTGTATGGCACTGTGGCTTGCCCAGGCTAGAGACCACCACGCGCAAAGCGGCAGGTCGCCCATCATCCTCATTGACGATCTGGCGGCTGAACTCGACCCGGAAAATCGCCCTCGGGTCCTGGATGCCCTCTTTGAACTGGGTGCACAGAGCTTTGTCACCAGCGTTTCCGAAAGGCTGTTGGGCGATGCTCGAGGGCCGTTGAAAGGGTTTCACGTGGAACGAGGAAAAGTCCGAGAAATGGTATAATTTCCCGTCTTTTGCCCCGGGAAATTCAAGCTCTTATGCAGACTTATGATTCCACCAATATCAAGGTGCTCAAGGGCCTGGACGCGGTACGTAAGCGTCCCGGGATGTACATTGGCGACACCGACGACGGCACCGGTCTCCACCACATGGTTTTCGAGACCGTCGACAACTCCGTTGACGAGGCGCTCGCAGGGCACTGCACCGAGATCGAAGTCATCGTCCACGCCGATGAATCGGTCACCGTAGTCGACAACGGCCGCGGCATCCCCGTGGACATCCACGCGGAGGAAGGGCGTCCAGCGGCCGAGGTGATCATGACGGTGCTTCACGCCGGAGGAAAATTCGACAGCAACTCGTATAAGGTCGCCGGTGGACTGCACGGCGTCGGTGTATCCGTGGTCAACGCCCTGTCGGAACACCTGGAGCTCAATATCTGGCGCGGCGGTAAGGCCTACAGTCAAACCTACCGCCACGGCGAGCCGAAGACGCCGGTCACCGTCATCGGCGACAGCGATCGCACCGGGACCCAGATTCGCTTCAAGCCGAGTTCGAAGACCTTTACCAATATTGAATTCCATTACGACATTTTGGCGAAGCGCTTAAGAGAGCTTTCTTTTCTTAACTCCGGGGTGCGCATCAAGCTCGTGGACGAACGCACGGGCAAGCAGGACGTGTTTCAGTACGACGGTGGAATCCGCGCCTTTGTGCAGCACCTGAACCAGAAGAAAACGCCGCTGCACGCCAACGTTTTTTATTTTTCCACCGATAAAGACGGCACCGGTGTCGAAGTGGCGATGCAGTGGAACGACTCCTATCAGGAGAACGTCTTTTGCTTCACCAACAACATTCCCCAGCGCGACGGCGGCACGCATTTGGCCGGTTTCAGAGCCGCGCTGACGCGAACCTTCAACCAGTACATGGACCAGAATGGAATCGTTCAGAAAGCCAAGGTGGAGCCCACCGGTGACGACGTGCGCGAGGGACTGATGGCGGTGCTTTCGGTGAAGGTGCCGGATCCCAAGTTCTCCTCCCAGACCAAAGACAAGCTGGTGTCCTCGGAAGTGAAGGCGGTGGTGGAATCCACGGTGAGCGAGAAGCTTGCGAGCTATCTTCTGGAGACGCCCGCAGACGCGCGCGCCATTACCTCCAAGATCATCGAGGCGGCCAGAGCCAGGGAGGCCGCACGCAAGGCGCGCGAAATGACGCGCAGAAAAAGCGCCCTGGACGTGGCTGGCTTGCCGGGCAAGCTGGCCGACTGTCAGGAGCGCGATCCTGCCCTGTCGGAACTGTTTCTGGTCGAGGGCGATTCCGCCGGCGGTTCGGCTAAGCAGGGCCGCGACCGAAAGTTCCAGGCAATCTTGCCATTGAAGGGGAAGATCCTGAACGTTGAAAAGGCCCGCTTCGACAAGATGCTGTCCTCGGTGGAGGTGGGCACGCTCATTACCGCATTGGGTTGCGGCATCGGCAAGGAGGAATACGACCCGAACAAGCTGCGCTACCACCGCATTATCCTCATGACCGACGCGGACGTGGACGGCTCTCACATTCGCACCCTGCTTATGACTTTTCTTTACCGACAGATGGCGGAGCTCATCGAGCGCGGCCACGTCTATATTGCCCAGCCGCCGTTGTACAAGGTCAAGAAAGGCAAGCACGAGCGCTACGTGAAGGACGACGTCGAGCTGGACGCTTTTCTTATGGAAATGGCGCTGGACAGCGCCCGGCTGGAGCTGGGCGGATCAGCCGGAGAACTCGGCAGCGCGGCGCTCGAGGCGGTCGCGCGCGACTATTTGACCTTAAGCGGGATTTTCAAGCGCCTGGCGAGACGGATCCCGGCGGAGATCCTGGAGGTGGTGGTGTCCATGCCGGTGCTCGAGGTGCAGCGGGAAGTGGTCAAGAACGACGTCCACGCCTGGTTTGAAAAGCTCGAGGCCCGCATGCGCGAGGTGTGGCCTGCCCATGTCAGCGAGGCACGGGTGGAAGCGATTCACGAGGACGGTTTTCGCGCCAAGCTCCGGGCGGTAGTGCACGGCGTCGAGTCCGAGCGCACCGTTGGAAGCGAGTTTTTTCGCTCGGCGGAATACCGCAAGCTGGTGGAGCTCAGCGTGCACATCAACGGGCCGCTGGAAAAAGGTGCCGCGGCTCATCGCGGCGACAAATCCCAGCCCATTGCCACGCTGGGTGAGGGGCTGAGCTGGTTATTGACCGAGGCCAAGCGCGGCATCGCCATTCAGCGCTACAAGGGGCTCGGCGAAATGAACCCCGACCAGCTGTGGGAAACCACCATGAACCCCGAAACCCGACGCCTGCTGCAGGTACGTATCGAAGACGCGGTGGCGGCAGATGAGCTGTTTACGACCCTGATGGGCGACCAGGTGGAGCCGCGACGGGATTTCATCGAGGCCAACGCGCTCTCCGTCTCCAACCTCGACGCTTGATGAGATTGGCTTCATAGCCATCGCCCGGGCCATTAAGGATCTCGCGCCCGGGCGATGCTCCAAAGCTCGATGTGCTTCACTCCAGCGCTGCGGAGCGTGCCCGCTAAGGCAATGACAGTGGCGCCGGTGGTGACCACGTCGTCGATGATGGCCACGTGTCGCACCGAGCCTGAGTTTTTTTCGTTCACCGAAAACGCACCGCGCACGTTTTGACGTCGTTCGCGCGCGCTTTGCAGGCTGGCCTGCGCCGCAGTCGCCCTGTTTCTACGGGCGAATTCAGCTGCAATTGGAACTGCTAGACGCGCCGACAGCGCGCGCGCTATCTCCAGCGACTGATTGAATCCCCTTTGACGCTGGCGTTCAGGGTGAAGCGGCACCGGAACGATGCATTGCGGAGCGGCAAAGCCGTGGGTTTCCAGGTATTCGGCCAGCAGCGAACCCAGCACCGCCGCCGCCGCCAGTCGATGGCGGTATTTAAGCGCCTGTATGAGCCCGGCCAAGGGATCCGCATAGAGGTAGGGGATACGCACCTGGTAAAAGGGCGGCGGGCGTTTCAGACAACGGGCGCAACGCTGCCCGATAACCAGGGGTGTGGCACACCCCTCACAAGGGTTTTCTAGCCTGGGCAAGGCAGCGCGGCAACCCTTACACAAATTGATGGATTGGGCCGGGCCAAGACACAGCAGACAGTGCCGCGGGAGCAGCCACTCGTGGGCAATCCGTAGCCATTTGTTCACTATCTGCGATCCATCGCGTTGACAAGGAGCCAGGTCGTTTCCATGATTGCTTGAGTTTTGGTCCACGGCAAGCGGGAGGGACACGTTGGCAAAGCGAGACCAGGGTGACGGGATCCGCCACGACTGGACCCGGAAGGAGGCCAAGGCGCTTTACGCCCAGCCCTTCAACGATCTTCTGTTTCAGGCCCAGGCGATACACAGACAGCGCTTCGATCCCAACCGGGTGCAGGTGAGCACCCTGCTCAGCATCAAGACCGGGGCCTGTCCCGAGGACTGCGCTTACTGTCCCCAGAGCGCTCACTATGCGCCCGGTCGGCAAACCGAGTCGTTGCTTTCCTCAAAAGAGGTCATCGCCGCCGCGCGAGCGGCCAAAGCCGCGGGCGCGACCCGCTTTTGCATGGGCGCCGCGTGGCGAAGCCCCAACGACCGGGATCTGGATGCGGTGGAAGCGATGATCTCCGGCGTGAGCGCGCTGGGTCTGGAGACCTGCGCCACCTTGGGCATGCTGACCTCAGGTCAAGCTCAACGTCTCAAAGCCGCGGGACTGGATTTTTACAACCACAACCTCGATACCTCACCGGAGTTCTACGGCGCGATCATTTCGACGCGTAGCTACCAGGACCGGATGGATACTCTCGAGCACGTGCGGCAGGCGGGGATCAACGTTTGCTGCGGAGGCATACTCGGCATGGGCGAGCGGGCCGAGGACCGTATTGGATTGCTATTACAGCTGGCGAATCTGCCGGCGCATCCGGAGAGCGTCCCCATCAATCTGCTGGTGCAGGTGGAGGGAACGCCCCTGCACGGCACGCCTGGGCTGGACCCGCTGGAGTTCGTGCGCATCATTGCCCTGGCCCGAATCATGATGCCGGCGTCTTACGTGCGTTTGTCCGCCGGCCGGGAGGATATGTCGGCGGAAACCCAGGCGCTTTGTTTTTTTGCAGGCGCAAACTCCATTTTCTACGGCGAAAAGCTGCTCACCACCGCCAACCCGGCGCCGGAATTTGACCGGGCTCTGTTCGCGCGACTCGGAATACAGCCCGAAAGGTTACCCCCGGCGCGCGCGTCGGCGGCGGACTGAAGCGTTGGGCGAACGGGCCGGCGGTCGCAAAGGTATCTGGCCGCGGTGACCGCAGAAGACAAAGCGTTCCTTCTGGATAAGCTGACGGTGCGGGCCGCCTTCGAGCGTGCAAGCCACCACTGCGACAGCGCCGCGCGGGTGCAAAGGGAGCTCGGCGAGCGGCTGATGGAGCACCTGGAGCCCGTACGTCTCGCGCCGGCCCGCGTTCTTGACCTGGGCGCGGGCACCGGCGAGCTTGCCAAGGCGCTTTCCAGGCGTTACCGCAAATCGAGGATTCTGGCACTGGATCTAGCCGAGGGCATGATGCGCGTGGCCCGGGGCAAGACAAGGCGTTTTTGCTCCCGGCAAGACTTTGCCTGTGGCGACGCCGAGTGGTTGCCGCTGGCGGCGGAGCGCATGGACCTCGTCATCTCCAACTCCGCCTTGGAGTGGTGCAACGACCCGGATCGCGTTTTCGCGGAAGTTCTTCGGGTATTGAAACCGGGCGGACTGTTCATGTTTTCCACTTTAGGTCCGGATACGCTGCGCGAGCTTCGGGAAAGCTTCGCCCGCGTAGACGACCGGCCCCACGTCCACGGCTTCATCGACATGCACGACCTCGGCGACGCCCTGATGCGCGCGGGTTTCACCGACGTGGTCATGGATACGGTCCGACTCGTAGCTGAGTACGACGACGTCGCAGCGCTCATGCGAGAGCTCAGGACCCTGGGGGCCACCAACGCCCTCAGCAACCGCTGCCGCGGGCTCAGCGGGCGCGGCCGGCTGAATCGTTTGGTCGAAGCTTACGAGGCCCATCGGCGCGGGGGCGTGTTGCCGGCTACCTTCGAAGCGGTTTTCGCCCACGCGTGGAGACCCAAGTCCAATTCAAGAGCGGGTGTCCGTGTCGCCCCGCCGCGTCTATGACGATCAAGTCGCGGCAGAGCGAGCCGCGAGGCGTGTTCGTTACCGGCACCGACACCGGAGTCGGCAAGACCTGGGTGAGTCTGGGTCTGATGGCGTCGCTTCAGGCGCAAGGCTTCTCGGTGGTGGGGATGAAGCCGGTGTCCGCGGGCTGCGAACGCACCCCCGAGGGACTCAGAAACGAAGACGCATTATTGCTGCAGCGCCAATCCTCCGTGATGCAGCCCTACGAGCGCGTCAACCCGGCGGCCTTTGAGCCGCCCATCGCGCCCCACATTGCCGCCGAAGAAGCCGGAGCCCGGATCAACTTTGCCCGCATCCGGCGTGCCTATGACAAGCTGGCGGTGACCGCAGATCTGTGTGTCGTGGAGGGCGCCGGCGGCTGGCTGGTACCTTTGAGCGCTCGAAGGAGCTTTGCCGATCTGGTGGAACATCTCGGTTTGCCGGTGATGCTAGTGGTGGCCATCCGGCTTGGCTGTCTGAATCACGCCCTGCTTACGGTGGAGAGCATTGAGCGCCGCAATCTTTCGCTTATTGGCTGGGTGGCCAATCTGCCGGCCCCGGAGACGGCCCGCGCGGAGCAGAATATCCAAGCCCTGGAAAAGCGAATCACCGCGCCTCGTATCGCTACCGTAAAATACGCGCCAACAACGTCCGTGGCGCACTTCGCGGAGTCTCTCGGTACGTCAAAGGCACGGCGACTGCTTCGGCGTTTGGCCGCGGCCTAATCGACCCGGCACTCGACGGCGTCGATGCAACACCCATGGCAACCTGTGTGCGTTCCGGGCAACATTTTGACCGTGTGCTAACTGTCTGATTTTATTGATTCAAAGAATTTGCGCCCCACATACCCCTAAGTTAGCATGTGCACCGTTTTTGCATCGATTTCGCGCGCTGCGCCCGCAAAAGATTTTGCCCCATGGTGGTAAGAACCATCCGCCCTGAAGAGGGATGTCGATTTGTCATTCGCCCCAACCGGTCACTCAGCTGGCGGCAGACAAAGCTCGTCTACGCCACGCTGGCGGCGCCTTGCCTGCTCGTTGCCCTGGGTTTCACCCTGATGGGCTACTGGCCGGTGCTGCCTTTTGCGGGCGCAGAAGTTTTGGCTTTGGCGGTGGGTTTTCATCTTTGTGCATTGAGTGGCCGGAAAACGGAAGTGGTATGGATAAAGGACGACCGCATCGCCATCGAGAAAGGCAGGGAGAATTTGCGCACGGTTTGTGAGTTCAAGCGTACCTGGACGCAGATCGCGCTTTTGCCCCCCCGGATTGAGTGGTATCCGAGCCGCCTGGTGATACGATCCCACGGGAAACAGATACAATTAGGCGCGTTCTTGACGGACGGGGAACGTGAGCGGCTCGCTTGGGACCTCAAACGAGTCATATCAACAGAAGAACTGTACAGCGCTGCGACGGTTGAGGCCGAAGCGACGCTGGTCTGAATGCGGGAAATTTCAGGAGACGGTACCCAATGCACTTGATTAGATTGAGCAGGCTCCTCATCGGCGCCCTGTTGGCCGCCATCGGCACGAGCGCGTTTGCCGCCTTTGGTGATCTGAACATGCCGGTTGGGGTAACGCCCATAAGCCGCGAAGCCTATGAGCTTCACATGTTGATTCTCATCATCTGCGTGATAATCGGCATCATCGTCTTCGGCATGATGTTCATTTCCATACTCAAGCATCGAAAGTCCTTGGGTCACGAACCGGCGCAGTTCTACCACAGCACCAAGGCCGAAATCATCTGGACCGTGATTCCCTGCGTCATTCTCGTCGCCTTGGCGGTTCCCGCGACCAATGCGCTGATCAAAATGGAAGATACCAGCGAAGCGGCCATTACCCTGAAGGTCACGGGATATCAGTGGAAGTGGAAGTACGAGTATTTGGAAGACGGCGTCACCGTGTACAGCAACCTGGCGCCTTCGAGCCGCGCGGCCATTTACGAGGATCCGAGGGCGGTCGACCACTACCTGCGGGACGTGGACCAAAGGGTAGTGCTTCCCGTGGGCAAAAAGATCCGCCTGCTGCTCACCGCCGACGACGTCATTCACGCCTGGTGGGTGCCGGACCTGGGCATGAAGAAAGACGCCATACCGGGTTTTATCAACGAGATGTGGATCAAGATAGACGAGGACAAAACCGGCGTGTACCGCGGCCAGTGCGCCGAGCTTTGCGGCGTGGATCATGGCTTCATGCCCATCGTGGTGGAGGCGCGCAACGATGAGGGCTACAAGCTGTGGGTGGCGGAACGAAAAGCGGCCATGGCGGCGGAGAAGGTCGCGGCCAACGAATTGGAAAAGCCAGCGAAAGTGGCGCCTGAAGCGCAGGCGGCCGCGACCGTCGAATCATATTCCGGCCCGCTAAGCGGCAAAGACCTCCTGGCCGTGGTGAGCGGTCAGAGAAACGCGTTCGGCAGCCAAGCTAGCCACCCCGTGCAGCCGTCTATCATCGCAGCGGCGCGAAGCGAATCATCTGGAGGATTTTGAGAATGAGCACCGCGACGACTCACGACGAACTTCACGATCACCACGACTACGGACCGGAGCCGGGCCTTCTGCGCTGGGTGTTCACCACCAATCACAAGGACATCGGCACGCTGTATCTTCTGTTCGCGCTGATGATGTTCTTCGTCGGTGGCGCGCTGGCCATGGCAATACGACTCGAGCTGTTCCAGCCGGGGTTGCAGTTCCTGGACCCCCACTTGTTCAACCAGTTCACCACCATGCACGCGCTGATCATGATCTTCGGCGCGGTCATGCCGGCGTTTGTGGGTTTTGCCAACTGGCAGATACCAATCATGATTGGTGCCCCGGACATGGCGCTTCCGCGGATGAACAACTGGAGCTTCTGGATCCTGCCATTCGCGTTCGCGATGCTGATGGCGACTTTCTTTATGCCGGGCGGAGCGCCGGCCGGCGGCTGGACCATGTACCCGCCGCTTGTGCTACAGGGCGGCGCCTACGTGCCCTTCCTGATCTTCGCCGTGCACCTGATGGGTATTTCTTCGGTGCTCGGGGCGATCAACATCATCGTCACCATTTTCAACATGCGAGCCCCCGGCATGTCGCTGCTGAAGATGCCGCTGTTCGTGTGGACCTGGCTGATCACCGCCTACCTGCTGGTGGCGGCGATGCCGGTGTTGGCTGGCGCGGTGACCATGCTACTCACCGATAAGTTCTTCGGCACTTCCTTCTTCAATGCCGCTGGCGGCGGCGACCCGGTGATGTTCCAGCACATTTTCTGGTTTTTCGGGCACCCCGAGGTCTACATCATGATCCTGCCGGCTTTTGGTATCGTGTCGCAGATCATCCCGACTTTCTCCCGCAAGCCGTTGTTCGGTTACGAGTCGATGGTGTACGCCACCGCGTCCATCGCGTTCATCTCTTTCGTCGTCTGGGCGCACCACATGTTCACCGTGGGTATGCCGCTCGCGGGCGAATTGTTCTTCATGTACACGACTATGCTGGTGGCGGTGCCAACGGCGGTGAAAGTGTTCAACTGGGTATCGACCATGTGGCGCGGTTCCATGAGCTTCGAAACGCCCATGCTGTGGGCGATATCCTTCGTGGTGCTGTTCACCATAGGCGGATTTTCCGGCCTCATGCTCGCTATCGTGCCCGCCGATTTTCAGTATCACGACACTTATTTTGTTGTCGCCCATTTCCACTATGTGCTGGTGACCGGCGCGATTTTCGCCATTATTGCCGGGGCCTATTACTGGCTGCCCAAGTGGACCGGGCACATGTACAACGAGACGCTGGGCAAGTGGCACTTTTGGCTCTCGGTCGTTTCAGTGAACGTGCTGTTCTTCCCGCAGCACTTTTTGGGCCTTGCCGGTATGCCGCGCCGAATTCCCGACTACGCAATTCAGTTCGCGGACTGGAACTGGGTGTCCAGCGTGGGCGGCTTCGTCTTCGGCGCCTCCCAGCTGTTGTTCGTTTATATCGTGTTCAGCACCATCCGCGGCGGCGAGAAGGCTACCGACCGGGTTTGGGAGGGGGCGCACGGGCTGGAGTGGACGCTGTCGTCGCCGCCCGCGTACCACACATTTGCCACGCCGCCCCGGATGAGCGATGCGGAGGCGCACGGCTGAGGAGCGATTCGGTAACGACGTTAATCTCGTGGATTCAGCAATGGTGAACTGGGTGGACAAGGAGACGCGCAAGGCCAACATCCGACTGGCCATGATCCTGGGCTTGGTGGCGCTCTGCTTTTACCTGGTGATGATTTTCCTCAATCCGGTGTGAGCCACATGGATAGAAAACGCGCTAATCGACGCGCCGCGAGCCGCCTGGGCCTGGTGGTTCTGGCAATGTTCGGTTTCGGATTTGCGCTGGTGCCGCTCTACAACGTCTTCTGCCAGCTGACGGGCTTGAATGGAAAGACCGGCGTGGTGGAAGCCAGTGCGCTCGATGGCACTGTCGACGAGTCCCGGCTGGTTACCGTGGAGTTTACCGGGAGCGTGAACAGCGCGTTGCCGTGGGAATTTGCGCCGGTCAATTACAAGATGAAAGTCCATCCCGGCAAGGTCTACGAGGCCTCGTTCATCGCCAGAAACTTAGCGGCGGAGGCGAAGACAGGCCAGGCGGTGCCGAGCCTCGCGCCGGCAGCGGCGTCCAGGTACTTCGACAAGACCGAGTGTTTCTGCTTCACGGCGCAGCGATTCGAGGCCGGCGAGGCGCGAGAACTTGCCTTGCGCTTCGTCGTCGATAGGGCTTTGCCGACGGAAATCAAGACGGTAACGCTTACTTACACATTTTTTGAACGGGACGCGCGGGGATGATCTCCTCGTTCATTCGCTAAGCACTCAGGAAACGAAAACGATGGCGGCAACTCAAGACGTTTATTATCTGCCTCACGGCACCAAGTGGCCCATCATGGGTTCCATCGGGCTGTCTTTCCTTCTGGGTGGCTTTGCCCTGAAGCTCAATGGCTCCGGCGCGGGCGGCATGATCATGATCATCGGCGTGCTCATAGTCGCCGCCATGATGTTCCTCTGGTTCGGCCAGGTCATCGGCGAAAGCGAGTCCGGCACCTACAACAACCAGGTGGATCACTCGTTCCGCTGGGGCATGGGCTGGTTCATCTTTTCCGAAGTCATGTTCTTTGGCGCTTTCTTTGGCGCTCTTTTCTACGCACGGGTTTACTCGGTGCCGTGGCTGGGCGGCGAAGGCGCCGGCGGCGTTTCCACTAATCCGGTGCTGTGGCCGAATTTCGAGGCCGCATGGCCCACCAATGGACCTGCCGACATCGGTGGCGCCTTCGAAGCGATGCCGGCCTTTGGCATACCCGCCCTCAATACCATCATCCTGCTGAGCAGCGGCGTTACCGTAACCTTCGCCCATTGGGCCATCCTGAAGAACCGCCGCCCGCAGTTCATTCTCTGGCTGCTGGCGACCGTTGCCTTAGGCTTCCTGTTCGTTGGGTTTCAGGCTTATGAGTACATTCACGCCTATTCGGAAATGAACCTGAAGCTTTCCACCGGCGTTTACGGCTCAACTTTTTTTATGCTCACAGGGTTTCACGGCGCCCACGTGACCATCGGGGCCATCATGCTGACCATCATGATGCTGCGCGGTTTAAAGGGGCATTTTACCGCCGATCACCATTTCGGCTTCGAAGCCACGGCGTGGTACTGGCACTTCGTGGACGTGGTCTGGCTGGGGCTGTTCATCTTCGTATACTGGCTCTGAGCCAGGTCATAAATCGTCGAAAAGGCGTCCAGCCGGACGCCTTTTTTATTTGCATGACCTAAAGCACTTAGCGCGTGATGCCGTGGGGCGCAATCAGCCCGAGCCACCAGAGTACTAACAGCAAGGCGAATAGGCCGATGGAAACGCTGACGCGGACGGTAAGCGCCTTCGCGGTTCGAGTGGACTGCCCCCGGTCTTTGATCAGAAACACCAGCGCGGAGCCGAGGCTGGCGAGGATTGCGATGAAAATGACGATGACCAGAATCTTACCGAGCATGTTTCCACGGGAGCGATTGCGGGTAGGGCAGTATAACTGAAGCGGACTTAGCGTAGCTTTTCGCTTGCCATGCAACGACCCATTGGAAATTTTCGATTAGGGGAGTTCGCGCCCGCGAAACGCATTTTTTCCCTCTGATGCGCGTAGGCAGATATAAATTCTCGCCGCGGCTGGTGCCCACGCTGGTGACTGTGGTGCTGCTCCCGCTATTGATTGGACTCGGCCTCTGGCAACTGGGACGCGCCGGCGAAAAGCGGACCATCGAGGAAACCGTCGCCCGGCAGCTTGAGGTGGCGACGCTGGAAATCGACGCAAATCGCTGGAAGTCGATCCAGAAGAGCGGGGATATCTCTGCTATGGGGCACAGACGTGTAAGCATGAGCGGGTATTTTGAAGGCGAGCGCCAATATTTGCTGGACAACCGAACCCATAACGGCGTTGCCGGTTTTCAGGTGCTGACGGCATTTATACCGGACGGCGCTGCCGGCGGTGTGCTCGTCAACCGTGGCTGGATCCCTCTAGGTGAACGGCGGGATCAGCTGCCGGCGCTACCGGTGCCTTCGGCTCGGCTAAAGATCCGTGGCACTTTAGAAGGCCCGCGCAAGCCGTTGCCGCTGCTTGGCTCATCGGGCTACGAACTGAAGCAGTGGCCGAAGATCGTTCAGCGCGTGGAACTGGGCTCAATACAGAAACAGCTCGGGCTGCCGCTGCTTCCGCTGGCGGTGCTTCTGGATCCGAGTTCGCCGGCCGGATTCGTGCGCGAGTGGAAGCCCTACTACGGCATCTCCGCTGAGCGGCACCGAGCCTACGCCTTTCAATGGTTCGCGCTGGCAGCGGCTCTGGCCGTGATTTACATCGTGGTCAATTTGAGACGCATTGATGATGACTGAGCAGTACGCGCCGAAATCTCGGGGTCGGAGTCGCCTCGTTCTGGCCGGCTTGTTTGCGCTGTTTTTTTCGCCGATTTTTGCGGCCTGGGTGCTCAACATAGAGCTGCCCCGCTGGCTGCCCTTTGGAAAGACCAACCACGGAAATCTAGTCGAGCCGGCGGCACAATTTGGAGCGTCGGCGCTCACAGGTGCCGACGGCCTGCCGGCCGACAGTGAACTGCTCGAAGGCAAGTGGACGCTGGTTTATGTCGAGCCCTCGGCGTGTCTGGCGGAATGCGAACAAGCCGTTTATAGGATGCGCCAGAGCCGCTTCGCCATGGGCAAGGAAATTGACCGGGTGCAGAAGATGGTGATTACTTCCACAGTGCTGGTCAAGGCGGCCGCCCAGAAGCTGCACGGCGACGACCCGGATCTCAAGGTCGTTGCCGCCACGCCGGAGTGGCTCAATGGGTCGCGCCCGGGAAAGGGCGAGGCCGAGATTTATATTGTCGATCCCCAGGGCTTCCTGGTGATGTGGTATCGCGCCGATGTCGACCCCGGCGGGCTGATTAAGGATCTGAAACGGCTTTTGAAAATTTCAAAAATCGGCTGAGTTATGTTGAGCAGCAAAACATTCTCGCGCGTCGCGGCATTCGCCGCCGGCTTGGCGCTGGTGGTGGTGGTAGTGGGCGCTTACGTGCGACTTTCGCACGCCGGCCTGTCGTGTCCCGACTGGCCCGGGTGCTATGGTCAGCTCCTGGTGCCCGGCGGTGACAAAGAGGCGGCCAGCGCAAATCTCGCCTATCCCGATAGACCGCTTGACACCCAGCGCGCCTGGAAGGAAATGGTCCACCGGTATCTCGCGGGGCTGTTGGGATTGGCCATTGTTTTCATGGCTGTTGCGGCGTATTCGCGGCGCCACGCCCCTGGCCAGCAGCTATTGATGCCGTCCGTGCTGGTGGTTCTGGTTCTGTTCCAGGCGTTGCTCGGGATGTGGACGGTGACTCTGCTGCTCAAGCCGCTGGTGGTGGTGGCGCATTTGCTCGGCGGGCTGACCACCACCGCCCTTTGCTGGTGGATATTCTTGCGCCACTCCAGTGCTGGAGTGGGTAACGACAACCTGTCGGATCCGCGCTTTAGACTGCCGCGGCGCCTGACGGCCGTCGCAATTGTGGTCCTGTTCGTGCAAATCGGGCTTGGGGGCTGGACCAGCGCGAACTACGCGGCGCTCGCCTGCGTTGATTTTCCCCTTTGCCAGGGTCAGCTTTGGCCCGAAATGGCCATCAAGGAAGCCTTCGTTCCCTGGCGGGGCGTGGGGCAAAGCTATGAGGGGGGTGTTCTGGCCAGCGACGCGCGCGTGGCCATACAGGTGGTCCACCGCGTGGGCGCGCTGGTGACCTTTCTTTTCCTTGGCAGCGTTGCCGTGTACCTGATGCGCTCGAGCCTCAGCCGGCGCCTGGTCTCTGCCGCTGGAGTCATGCTGTTACTGTTGTTTGCTCAGGTATCGCTGGGGATCGGAAACGTGCTTCTCCAGCTGCCGCTCGGCGTCGCGGTTGCCCACAACGCGGTGGCCGCGCTGCTGCTGCTGTCGGCGGTCAGCGTGTATCATATGACGGCTCCGTCGAAGTCGACGCCATAATCGGCCGGCGCGCGCAGGGAACGATCCGGGATGAGCATTCGAGAATACTTCATCAGCGAGCGAAATCAGCGCGCCGAGGCTATACCGGCATGGCGCGAGTACTTGGTGTTGTGCAAGCCCCGGGTGGTGTCGCTGATCGTGTTCACCGCCGTTATCGGCATGTTTCTTTCCACCGAGGGTATGGCGCCGTTGGCAGCGCTGGTATTCGGGACCCTCGGAATCGGGCTGGCCGCATCTGCTGGCGCGGCCATCAACCACATTGCGGATCAGCGAATCGACGCTGTTATGGCGCGCACCCGGGGCCGGCCTCTGCCAACGGGCCGTTTGGATACCACCAGGGCGGTGGTGTTCGCGGGTGTGCTTTGCGCTATATCCATGCTGATGTTGATTTCCATGGTGAACACCCTGACCGCAGCACTTACCTTCGCTTCCATGATCGGGTACTCGGTGATTTACACCGTGTTCCTCAAATGGCGCACGCCACAGAACATTGTTATTGGAGGCGCCGCGGGGGCGATGCCGCCGGTGCTCGGCTGGACCGCGGTGACCGATAGCATCGACCCTCACGCTTTGCTGCTTTTTCTGATTATCTTCGCCTGGACGCCGCCGCACTTCTGGGCCCTGGCGATACATCGGAAGGACGATTACGCTCGGGCGGACATCCCGATGCTGCCGGTGACCCACGGCGTCGCTTTCACCCGAACCTACGTTCTTCTATACACGGTGGTCTTGTTCGTGGTTAGCCTGCTGCCGTTTGTAACCCGAATGAGCGGAGTGCTCTACCTTGCGGCGGCGCTGATCCTGGGGGCCGGGTTTCTTTATCAGGCGCTGGTGCTTTATCGTGGCCGTGACCGAGGCGCGCCCTACAGGACGTTCAAGTATTCGATTCATTATCTAAGCGGCCTATTCGCGGCGCTGCTCGTCGATCACTACATCCCAGTTCTGGTCGGCTAGCAGCTCAGCGCTGCTCGAGAACAAAAAAACGGCCTCCGATTGGAGGCCGTTTTTGTTTGTACGTGCGTTGCGCTTAGGCCGATTCCATCGAGGTCTTGAGCTTTTTCATGGCGTTTTTTTCTAGCTGTCTGATCCGCTCGGCCGAGACGCCGAACCGATCCGCGAGCGCCTGCAGGGTGGTTTTGTCATCGGCGAGCCAGCGTTTCTCGATGATGATGCGGCTGCGCTCATCCAGATGCGTCATGGCCTCCTCGAGACGATTGCCGCTGTGATTATCCCAGTCGTCGTCCTCGGCCTGCTGGCCGGGCTCGAAGCGAAGATCCTCGAGATAGCCCACGGGAGCAAGGTAGTCTGTGTCACCGTCCTGGTCGATCTGCGGATCGAAAGACGCATCGTGGGCGCTCAGACGCTGCTCCATTTCCATCACCGTAGCTGAATTCACCCCGAGATCACCGGCCACAGCGTCGACCTCCGCCTTGTTCATCCACCCGAGGCGCTTTTTGGCGCTGCGAAGGTTGAAGAACAGCTTGCGCTGCGCCTTGGTGGTGGCGACTTTTACGATGCGCCAGTTGCGAAGAATAAATTCATGCATTTCGGCCCGGACCCAGTGCACCGCAAAGGAGACAAGCCGTACTCCCATCGACGGGTCGAAGCGCTTAACCGCCTTCATCAAGCCAATGTTGCCTTCCTGGATGAGATCGGCTTCCGCCAGTCCGTAGCCGTTGTAACCACGGGCGATTCGCACCACGAAGCGCAGATGGGAAAGCACCAGCTGCCAGGCGGCGTCCAAATCGTCGTCGCGGCGATATCGCTCGGCCAACTCGCGCTCTTCCTCGGCGCTCAGCAGCGGGAAGCTGTTGACCGCGGTGCGATAGGCCTCGAGGCTGCCGGTAGGGGCGACCAGGGCTAGATCCATTCGTTTGCTCATGGCGATAAGTGGGTCTCCCGTATAATGTTTGCGAATTTTAGCACTCAGTCCATTTGAGTGCCAGTTCCAGCTCGAGTTCCACCCTCCCAGTCCCGCCCCCCTGCACTTTCTTAACTTGTTGATTGTACGTATTTTTAGTGCGGCCCGGGGAGCCGGCTCAGTCGGGCGCTGTGCTGCGGAGGTGTCGGCCTAATGCCGCCCAGGCACCCAGCAGGCCGAGGCCAGCGCCGGCGGCCGCGAGGGCCAGTATGCCGGACCCTTCGAGCCCCACGAGCTCGAAGCTGCTGTCGTAGAGGAAGGTCAATCGGCCCACCGCGGGCTTCAGCAGCGCGAATCCCACCGCCAGGATGCACCAGGCGATGGCTGACCCGAACAGACCGTAGAGCAGGCCGCCGTACAGAAACGGCCGCCGGATGAAGGCGTTGGTGGCGCCAAAAAGGCTGGCGATCTCAATTTCCTCGCGCCGGTTCTCGATGCCGAGGCGAATGGTGTTGCCGACGATTAGGAGCACACCGAGCGCCAGCAGCGCGGCGAGCAGATAAACACCGCGGCGGACGATTTCAACTATAGCTTCCAGGCGTTTGAGCCACTGCAAGTCGAAGCGGGCAAAATCCACCTGCGGCAAGTCGGATATTTTAACCGTCAGGGTCTCCATGGTGGTTGGGTCCTGCACTGCAGACGTAGGCTCGACGGTCAAGACGGCAGGGAGCGGGTTAGAATCCTCAAAGGCATCAAGGACCTCAGCGAAACCGGACATTCTGCGATATTCGGCCAATGCTTCCGCGCGAGTGATCACGCTGACTCGGGCAATTTCCTTCCATGTGCTTAGACGCTCGGCCAGCGCCGCGGCCTCCGCGTCCGACTCCGAGTTATGAAGAAACACGGATATCCGCCCACCCGTATCCCATTGATCGGTGCCCCTGTTGACGTTGTCCAAGAGCAGATAGAGTCCGCCGGGCAGTGCCAGAGCAATACCGAGTACAGCGCACGTCATCAGCGTTGCCAGCGGCGCTCTCGCCATTAATCCCAAGCTGAAGAAAAATGACTGAAGATGCCGCACGAGCCACGATCCAAGCGCCCGGGTACCCGATCTCTTGAGATCGAATCCTGTTTCGTTCCGCGCTGGCCGCTGTGCTTTTTTCAGCACGTTGTGTGTCCGTCGACGAACTGCCCGTTACGAAGCGTGAGCACTCGACTGCCGAATTGGTGCACCAGATCGAGGTCATGCGTGGCAACGAGCACCGTGACGCCTACCTGATTGAACTGGGCAAAAAGTCCCATTATTTCTCTGCTGAGATCGGGATCGAGGTTGCCCGTTGGTTCGTCCGCCAGCAGTACAGGAGGCTTGTGAACCACCGCGCGCGCGATCCCCACGCGTTGCTGCTCACCTCCCGACAGCACCACGGGGAATTGTTTTTCCTTGCCCAGCAGATCGACCTTGTCCAGCGCCGCGCGCACGCGCCTGGCAATCTCCAGGTGACCATGGCCGGAGACCACAAGTGGAAGCGCCACGTTATCGAAAACCGTTCGGTCGCGGAGCAGGCGATGATCCTGAAAAACTACACCAATATGACGGCGAAATATCGGTACCTTGCGTGCCGGGATCCGCGACAGATTGTGACCGCCGATAATGATTTGGCCACGGGTTGCGCGCTCGACTAGGGTGGTTAGGCGGAGCAAGGTGCTTTTGCCCGCGCCCGAGTGCCCGGTCAGGAAAACCATCTCTCCAGCGTCGATGCGTGCGCTGATGTTGCGCAGCGCCTCCACGCCGCCGCGATAACGCTTGGTGACGTTATGAAATTCGATCATGGTAGGGAGTCATTAATTCCGGTATCTGCGCCCGTGCGCCATCGCAATTAACGCATTCAGCGTGCAAGCAACACCTGGACGAAGGTGTGAGCGTCGAATTTGCGGAGGTCATCGAGATTTTCTCCCACGCCGATATATCGTATGGGCACGCCGAGTCGTTCGGCGATAGCGAAGACAACCCCGCCCTTTGCGGTACCGTCGAGCTTGGTGATGCACAGGCCGGTAATTCCTATGGCCTGGTTAAACTGAACGGCCTGGGTAAGTGCGTTCTGACCGGTGCCGGCATCGAGCACCAGCAGCACCTCGTGAGGCGCTTCCGGATCGAGCTTGTTGATCACGCGGCGGACCTTTTTCAACTCTTCCATGAGATTGGATTGTGTGTGCAGGCGACCCGCGGTATCCGCGATCAGCACGTCGACTCCGCGGGCGGTGGCGGATTCGAGCGCGTCGTACACCACCGATGCAGAGTCAGCGCCGGTGTGCTGCGCGATGACGGGAATCTCGTTCCGTTCTCCCCAGCGCTTGAGCTGCTCGATTGCCGCGGCGCGGAAGGTGTCGCCGGCGGCGAGCATTACCGAACGGCCCTCGGATTTGAGCTGGTAGGCCAGCTTACCTATGGAGGTGGTCTTTCCGGTTCCGTTCACCCCTACAACCAGAACAACGAAAGGCCTCGCCAGTTTTTCGGGTAGCTCAAGCGGCGCGGCCACGGGTTCGAGCACGGCGAGCATGTTCGTTCTAACAGAGCTCAGTAGCGCTTCTCCAGCTTCGCCGCCCGGATTCTTCGCGCTGGTGCGAATGCCCTCCACGATACGCGTCGTGACGGGAACCCCGACGTCGGCGGCTAGCAAAAGCTCTTCAACGTCCTCGAGGAGCGCGTCGTCAATTTTTGCCCCGTCGGCAAGCAGACGGGAAAAACCTTTGAGCAGGCGGCCACGGGTTCGCCCGAGCGCGTTGCCTAGGCGTGTCATCAGCCCCGGAGCGCGTTCGTTCGAGGCGTCGCTTTCGGCGTCTGCGGGCTTTTGTTTTCCGAACATGTTAAGAAATGTGCGCCTGGTGCTCAAAGGAGGCAACGGCTTTTGGGGTTAAGGCGCGCGTACCTGAAAAAGCGGGCATATCGTACCATGGGTGATGCTCGCTCTGTCTGAGCAGGAATGTATTCTGCCGGTAAACACCAACAGATTCGGGCGGCAGTACGCCTTAAACCTTTCCAGCGGAACCGTGACTCGTTCAAAACAACGCAAGCAAATCAAAAGGCATTCCGTTCCTCGCGGGTCGGTGCGAATCATTGCGGGAAAGTGGAAGCGGCGCAGACTTAAGGTCATTGACTTGAAGGGGCTGCGACCGACTCCGGACAGGGTGCGGGAAACCCTTTTTTCCTGGCTCGCTCCCAGGCTCAAGGACAGTCTCTGTCTTGATTTGTTCGCCGGAACCGGTGCGCTCGGATTTGAGGCCGCATCCAGGGGCGCGAAACAGGTGGTGATGGTGGAGCAGGATCCGGCCGCCGTCTCGGTGTTGCGAGAGGGCTGCTCTGTGCTTGAGGCAAAGGAGATCGAGGTGATTCAAGCGAATGCGCTTCAGTGGCTGGAAACCGACGGACGCGCTTTCGACATCGTGTTTCTCGACCCTCCGTTCGGGCACTTCGACTCTGGGGAATTGTGCGCGCGAATCGACCGCACCGGCTGCCTGAATCCCTCCGGCGTGGTGTACCTGGAAACCGACCCGGAAAACGCCGACCCGGCGTTGCCGAACGGCTGGCGGGTGTTGAAGAGTCAACGGGCAGGGCAAGTGCGGTATTATCTCGCCACCCGGAACGTGGCCGACACGGCCGGCTGACGGACAAAAAACTAAGAGGTAAGGCATGGACGGCACTGCGATATATCCCGGCACTTTCGACCCCATTACAAACGGTCATGTGGACCTGGTGCAGAGGGCGGCGCGGCGCTTCGACAAAATCATCGTAGCGGTGGCGGGCAGCGGCTCGAAGGCGCCGTGCTTTACCTTGGAAAAGCGCATTGACCTTGCGGAGATTGCGCTGAAAAAAGTCAAGAACGTCAGCATCGTCGGATTCGATGGTCTTCTTGCCGACTTCGCAATCAAACAGGGCGCCGGTGTAATTCTTAGAGGCCTGCGTGCAGTTTCCGATTTCGAGTACGAGTTCCAGCTCGCCAGCATGAACCGAAAGCTCGCGCCCACGGTCGAAACGATGTTTCTGACGCCGGATGAAGGTTACAGCTTTATCTCTTCGAGCCTGGTGCGAGAGATTGCCGGCCTGGGTGGCGACGTGAGCGCCTTCGTCCATCCGGCCGTCAAGGAGGCGCTGGCGGAGCGACTACGTTCCAATCGATCGAAGTAACGAAAGCGGGGCTTTTCTGAATGGCTTTGATGATCACTGACGAATGCATCAACTGCGACGTTTGTGAGCCCGTATGTCCCAACGATGCAATCTATCAGGGCGAGGAGATCTACGAGATTAATCCTGAGCTTTGCACCGAATGCGTCGGACATTTTGACACTCCCCAGTGCGTTCAGGTGTGTCCGGTGGACTGTATCCCCTTGAACCCGGACCGCGAAGAGAGCAAAGAGCAGCTGTACCAGAAGTACCTCAATCTGATACGACAGAAAGCCTAGACAGGCGGTAGGCCTTAGGCGGTAGGCCATAGGGAAGATTGGGCCTGGGCGTTGGGGTTGGACGCAGGTTCGACGGCGGGCACCCGAGCCGCAAATCACCAATCACTGCCCGAAAATCGATACTTTCTGAATCGCCAGAATTCGAGACCCGTGTTAGCAGACCTCCGTCTCAACGCTGACAGCGGGGACAGTAGTAGCTCGCCCGTTGTCCCAACACCCGCGCCCTCACCGCCGAGCCGCATTTAATGCACGCCTCGCCTTCGCGTCCGTACACCCGCAGCGACTGAGCGAAGTAGCCGGGCTCGCCAGCGCCGTTGACGAAGTCCCGAAGCGTCGTTCCACCTTGCACCAGGGCTTCTTCCAGCACTTGTTTCACCGCATCGGCAAGGCTTCCAAATCGCCGCGCTGAGATGCGCCCGGCGCTGCGCGCGGGATTGATCCCGGCCAGAAACAGCGCTTCGCTGGCGTAGATATTTCCCACTCCGGCGACGACGCGGCTGTTCATGATCAGCGTCTTCACCGCCGCCCGCCGCCCGCGGGCGGTTTCATGCAGCCAGTTTCCGTCGAAGGCGTGCGATAGCGGCTCCGGCCCGAGCGATGCCAGTAGGGGATGACGAAAAGGATCCGACCGCGTCCACAATACTGAGCCGAAGCGGCGCGGATCCCGCAATCGGAGCTTGAGACCGTTGCTAAAGGAAACATCGACGTGATCGTGGCTTTGCGGGGCGATGTCGTCCGTGACCATGCGCAGACTCCCGGACATGCCAAGGTGCACGATGAGCGTGCCGGATGAAGTACTGAGCAATAGGTACTTACCCCGGCGCTCGACGCTCAAGACACGGGCGTCCTTGAGCTTCTGAGCGAGTCCGGCGGGCACCCGCCAGCGAAGCCTCGGCTCGCGAACTTCAACATCAACGATCACCTGCTCCTTTACGTACGGTTCGATTCCGCGCCTTGTGGTTTCGACTTCCGGAAGCTCGGGCACGTTTCGATAACCTGGAGTGATTCTCAGACGTGGTCGGGAAGACCGCGAACCGAAGCGGCGCGATGCAGCGCGAGAACCGCCGCAGTGCCAATGCCGGCAAGCACGATCGCTGCCACCACGTTGCTGTTGAAGCTCTGCGGCAGATAGGGCGTGCTCCGCAGCATGCGGCTGGTTCCGTCGACAACGACTTCAACCCGCAGCTGAAACGGCCAGATGAGCCAAAGGGATCCAATCAGCAGGCCGATGATGGCGTTCACGGTGAGGCGGTAACAGCGCTCCAGCAGAAACGCGAGCAGGCGGCTGAACAGCAGCAAGCCGGTGGCGGCTCCCAGACCGAACGGGAGCAGCACGGAAAAGTCCAGCCGGCCGACGGCGTCAAATATATAGGCGTACTTTTGCAGTATGAGCAGTATGAACGATCCCGATATTCCGGGAAGAATCATGGCGCAAATGGCGAGCGCGCCGCTGAAAAAAACGAACCAGGGCGTTTCGGGTGTAGCGGTAGGCACCAGGTTGACCAGGCCGAAGCCGACGGCGACGCCGAAAATCAGCGCCAGCATGTCCGCGCCGCCAAAGCCCTTGAACGACCTCAGGAGAATGATGATCGAAGCGGCTATGAGACCAAAGAAAAGGCCGTAGACGGGCTCCGGGTGGGTGCGAATGAGAGTAGGCAGGGAGACCACCCGGGTGAAGAACATGAGGGCGGAGAAGATTCCGACACCAAGCGGGAGGAGAAAGCGCAAGTCCGTGTGCGCGGCGGCCTGGCCCAGCTCGGCGCGGATCACATGTCTGACGAAGCGCGTGTCAAAGGCGCGGATTGCGTTGATAAGTCGCTGATAAATTCCCAGCACAACCGCCATGGTGCCGCCGCTGACGCCGGGGACCACGTCGGCGGCGCCCATGAGGAAGCCCTTGGCGATAGTGGTCAGAAAGGGTTTGGCCGAAGATTCAGTCACAAATAGCCGCGTGTTTCTTACCCGCAAAACGGTTCAGCGATGATACGCTTCACTCAGCTCGTGCACTGCGTCGATTACCGCGGCAACGCTGGCGGGGTCGATATCGGGTGAGATGCCGTGACCGAGATTGAACACGTGACCGCTACCGTGTCCATATTGTCCGAGCAGCAGTTCGACTTCTTGACGAATGCGCTCGGGACGGGCGGCAAGCAGCGCTGGATCCATGTTGCCCTGCAATGCACAGCGGCTGCCGACGCGGCTGCGTGCACGGCCTATATCCACGGTCCAGTCCAAACCCAGAGCGTCACATCCAGTGTCGGCCATGGCTTCTAGCCAGTTGCCACCGCCTTTGGTAAATAAAATCAGCGGCGCGGTGGAGGCACCCGCGCCATCTTTCAGCGCTTCGACGATGGTTGCCATATAGGCGAGCGAGAACTCGCGGTAGT
>Ga0224497_10000532_pt1 | contig 25936 bp, 24 predicted proteins | sample SF_Jul11_sed_USG_4_FD_167970 | JGI IMG/M metagenome (GOLD analysis project Ga0224497, IMG submission 167970) | Sediment microbial communities from San Francisco Bay, California, United States - SF_Jul11_sed_USGS_13 | ecosystem: Environmental > Aquatic > Marine > Sediment | place: USA...
AATCATTGAATTGCAGAACCACTCTTGGTTTGTCGGCACACAATTTCACCCAGAATTTCACTCGCGCCTGTGCTCTCCCCATCCGTTATTTACAGCCTTTATAGGGGCTGCGCTCCAACGAAAATTTGGCACGTAATAGAATAGGGTTTCTATGACTCCGCCCAACGTCGTTCATATTGGGGGTATTCCCGTAGGCGGAGACTCGCCGCATATTTTGATAGCGGGGCCTTGCGTCATTGAAAGCGAAGCTATTGTCCTGAAAACGGCCACCGCGATTGCCAAAATTGCGCAAGATTTGCAGATTCCATATATCTTTAAGGCATCCTACGACAAAGCCAATCGTACCTCTATTCGGTCCTTTCGTGGCTTGGGGCTTTCTTCTGGATTGGCCATCCTGGAAAAAGTTAAACAAGAGGTTGGGGTACCCGTTCTCACCGATATTCATGAAGTCCAAGATGTGGCAGAAGTAGCCGCTGTTGTCGATGTCTTGCAAATCCCAGCCTTTCTCTGTCGACAGACGGACCTTCTCTGTGCTGCAGCCAAATCAGGATGTGTGGTGAATGTCAAGAAAGGGCAATTCTTGTCACCCTGGGATATGAGTAACGTCGTCGCAAAAATTAAAGAAGCCGGCACCCATAATATTTGCCTGACGGAACGGGGGGCTAGCTTCGGCTATCAAAACCTTGTCGTGGATATGCGTTCCTTACCGATCATGCGGGCCCTGGGCTATCCCGTCATATTTGATGCCACTCATAGCGTACAATTGCCTGGTGGAGGAGGAACCGTATCTTCAGGACAACGGGAATTTGTGGCTCCCTTAGCTAGAGCCGCCGCCGCAGTCGGGTGTGATGGGTTTTTTATGGAAGTTCACCCCAAACCGGAAGAGGCCTTATCCGATGGCCCCAATATGGTACGGTTACAAGAACTTCGAGGACTTCTTGTTCAACTTCAAGCGATTTGGGAAGTTTCTGGCAAGGGGAATTTCACTCCTTTAACATAATGTTTTTCTTGAACTTTTGAAATGACCCCGACCGATACGATCAGGACCAAAGCGACTAACCCAAGCTTGTCAAAAGGGGAATCCAGCCTGAATCTTCCCAATGCCATTACCATTCTGCGGATTCTGCTGATTCCAGTTTTTGTCTGGTTGTATTTAGAGCCAACACCTGAACGGGCGTTGTGGGCGGGTTTGGTATTTGGTGCAGCAGCCTTTACCGATTTTCTTGACGGGTACTTAGCTCGTCGCAGCGGGCAAATCACCAACCTTGGGAAATTACTCGACCCAGTTGCCGATAAATTGCTCGTCGCTTCGGGACTTATTCTTCTGGTACAAGTTCAACAGATTCCAGTGTGGCTAGCAATCGTCATGATTGCGCGTGAACTCATCGTGACAGGAGCCAGGGCAGTGGCAGCGAAAGAAGGGTTTATCGTGCCCGCTGATTCCATGGGAAAATATAAAGTCGTCGGTCAAATTGGCGGTATATTATGCCTCATTATCCAAGGAGCCTGGCCTTACTTCCAGGTCGTCCTTTCCTCAGTTGGGATTCTATTGCTCTATACAGCCTTGGTATTATCGTTAGTGTCTGGATGGCGTTATATCATTCTCATTCTTAAAAAAATTAGTCCGCAATACTGGTAGTCTCTTTATTCAAAACGACAAGCATGCTCGTGTATGTGTTAGCCGTTCTTGGTTCCTATCTACTGGGTTCAATTCCATTCGGATTGATAGTGAGTAAAGCCTTAGGTGAAAAAGATCCGAGAACCATGGGGAGTAAAAATATTGGGTTTACGAATGTTTTGCGTGTCTCCGGGAAGAAAGCGGGAATTTTGACCCTGATTGGCGATATCGGAAAAGGCGCACTTGTTACTGGTATGGCACACAACCTGGGGGTGCCACATTCCTGGGTTCTTCTGCTTGGGTTTTCCGTCATTTTAGGCCATATTTTTTCCATCTTTTTAGGTTTTAAAGGAGGAAAGGGTGTAGCCACCGCTCTTGGTTCGGTTCTGGGAATTGATGCGTTCTTGGGTATTTGCCTCTTTGGGGTTTGGATTGGAACTGTGGCAATTTTCCATTATTCGTCAGGAGGAGCATTGGCAGCTTTTTTGAGTTTTCCTATTTTTGCATTCTTTTTGGCCGGAGATATAGAATTAATTATCTTTGCTTTCAGTATTCTTGGGCTTATTGTGTATGGTCATACCGAAAACATTTCTCGACTCATGAAGGGGACCGAGCCAAAAATGAGCCTCTTTTCTATTTAACATAATATTTCTTATGCGACATTCAAACATTTAAAGAAATAAATGAATTTTTTAATAAAAATAGCCATTTTTTCAATTATTTATGCCTGTATTGCTGTGAGCCTGTCTGAGGCTACGGCTCCAACTGACAAAGAACTTCGTGGCCTCCAGGCTCTTGAAGAAATTCAATTCACTCTTACCAGCCTGGCAGAGCGCGTCACCCCAATGGTCGTCAACATCACCCCGATTCGGGAAATCACATCATCTGATGGGTTCAAGCGTAGAGGCTCCTATACGCAAGGAAGTGGGTCCGGGGTCATTGTTCGTGACGATGGCATCATAGTGACCAACAATCATGTGGTCGGTGAAGATACGACAGAGGCCGAGGTGCGCCTCTCCGATAAAACTCATCAGATTGCTCGAATAATCGGTCGAGACAAAGAAACCGATATTGCTGTCCTTAAAATTGAAACTGATCGAAAATTGCCAGCCGCAACCTTTGGTGACTCGTCAGCCTTAAAAGTTGGGCAATGGGTCCTGGCGGTGGGCAATCCGATGGGATTGGACCGAACGGTCACATTGGGTGTCATCAGCGGTATTGGACGTGAACGTTTAAATTTGTCCAAATATGAAAACTTCATTCAAACCGATGCCGCCATTAATCCGGGAAACTCCGGCGGGCCTCTCTTTAATCTTCGCGGCGAAGTTATCGGCATCAACACAGCCATTATTCATATGGCCCAAGGCATAGGGTTTTCAATCCCAGCGGATATGGTGTCTCGAGTCGTGGATCAATTGGTCTCCAAAGGGCGCGTGGTTCGTGGGTGGCTGGGTGTGGGTATTCAAGCGCTCACAAAGGAACTGTCGAAACAATTTGGGATTCAAGAAGGCCATGGCGTCCTTATCAATGAAGTCTATGAAGATGACCCAGCCTATGCTGCAGGTATTAAACCCGGCGATATCATTTTGACGGTGGATGAGGAGCCCGTTGATTCACCCAATCAACTCTCACGTCTTGTGGCCAGGGTCGGCCCAGGAGAGAACGCCAAAATTCGAGTACTCCGAGACGGCAAAGAAATGATGTACCATGTTCCCATGGCCGAGCGACCAGAAAAAACCACGCTGGCTTCTCTCCCCTACCAAAAATCAGAGGTGAAATTAGGTCTGGACGTACAGGCTTTGACGGCCGCACTGGCTGAAGAATTTGAACTCAAAGAAACGGTGGGCGTTCTTGTCTCAAAGGTCGAGCGTGGTGGCCTGGCCCATTCGGAAGGTATTCAAGAAGGCGATTTTATTACCGAGGTTAATCGACAACCTGTCAGAAACGTGGCGCAATTCTCGGCTGTTCTGGAAAAAATAAAGCTAGGCCAAACTGTCCTCCTCCGCCTCATCCGCAAGGCCCGTGCCTTCTTCATCGTCCTCAAAACCCAGCAATAAAGTTTCCTTTCTCACTCACCTTCCGTCATGCCCGCAGCTTTAGGCGAGTATCCATCCGCAACTCGTGCTGCTCAACACTCGTCAATGGGAAAGCGGTCAAGTTGTATGCGTTATAAGTAAAAGCCCAACCTACTGAAACGCCGCCGCCGACCATTCATCACATGATAAGAGGCCTGGTCATAGCCGATGCAGACGGGGTATGGCATAACCGCACGATACCTAAAGCTATATCATGAAACAAGTGCCCTGACCCCATATTCATGATTGAAGTAATTGGTTTTTGACGTCTTTGCTGGGGTTCGGCCCGGCAACACCAAGGAAAGTTGAAGCTTGAAGCTTACTTGGGTATAGCCGTTCGCCCCGTTCCACCGACCAGCGGGTATTAAAGTAAAAAACAAGATGGATTCTCGATTAAAAATGGCGAGAATGACGACCGTTCGGTGAACGATATAGAGAGGACGCTACCCTTTTAAATCGTGATTCCAAGGCATACCACCGCCCTCACTTCATCTTAATGGATTGAGGGGGCGTGGGAGGGGTCGGCAGTTTTGGGAGCATGGAGTCGACAGAATTTGTCGAAGGGCGAGGAGATTGAATGTCAAAATTTCTGGGTATTGCGGGCGAGGCTGTGGCTTTTAAGGTTTGAGCCAGACAGATTTGGAGTTGCGCAATTGATTGCACAGTAGAGGAATTTGGATTCTTCGCATATTCCGCAGCTAATTTTCGACATTGGGCTTTCTCCACAGCATCTTTGACTTCCAGTAGATTGGCCGAAGCCAATCCCGTGAAGACCGTACATCCAAGTACGGTTCCACCTAATATAGCATTCATATTTGTGAACGGTTTAATTTTCAAGAAGTGTGGGCCACCGCTTCTTTCTTGTGTTCTTCGATGATGCGATTGACCTGTTCCTTGGGTACGTCTTCGTAGCCGAAGAATTCCATGCGATAGCTTCCTTTTCCTGCGGTAAGTGAGGTGAGGGTTGGTGAATAGGTCAGCATTTCTGCTAAGGGCACATGGGCTTTGACGATTTCATTGTGTCCCTTGGCATCCATGCCTTGAATTCGGCCGCGGCGTGAGTTGAGATCCCCAATCACGGTTCCGACCAGATCATCCGGCACGGTGACCTCCACTTCCATGACCGGTTCAAGCAAGCCGGCCTGGGCCGACTCCATGGCTTTTTTGAATCCCATTGAAGCGGCCACCTTGAAGGCCATTTCCGATGAATCGACTGGGTGATGTGAACCATCATAGACTGTGACTTGAACATCGATGACCGGGAAGCCGGCAATGATGCCATGCTGCATGGCTTCCTGCACGCCTTTTTCAACGGCTGGAATGAAGTTTCGCGGTATGGCCCCACCCACAATTTTATTGTGAAATTCGAATCCTTTTCCTCGAGGCAAGGGCTCGATTCGCAACCAACAATCTCCAAATTGCCCATGACCGCCAGTTTGCTTCTTATATTTTCCTTGGGCTTGTGCCATTTGATGAATCGTTTCTTTGTACGGCACTTTTGGCATGTGTAAATTGACGTCTACCCCATATTTGCGTCGTAATTTTTCTAGGGTGGCGTCGATATGCACTTGCCCTACCCCACTCAAAAGCATTTCCTTGGTTTCATCATTTCGCAGAAATTCCAATGAAGGATCTTCTTCAACCAATTTATGCAGGCCCAAACTCACCTTATCGATTTCCTTGCTACTTTTGACTTCTAAGGCATAGGACATGACCGGTTTCATAATTTTGAGGCCGGGATAAACGATGGGATGTTTTTCATCACATATGGTGTCGCCAGTTTGGGTATCCTTAAGTTTGGCTATGGCCACAATATCACCAGAGCAAGCTTGTCCAACTTGTTGATGCTTTTTCCCGATAGAAAAGAACAGATGCCCACCCTTTTCTTTTACTTGGCGAGAGGCATTGAAAAAAGCGGAATCGGCTTGCAATGTTCCGGATAACACCCGGACATAGGTCAGACGTCCCATGAAAGGGTCAATGGTAGTTTTAAAAGCCAATCCCGAAAATGGCTCTTGGGCATCTGCCTTACGATGGCAGGGTTCCTGTGTTTGCGGTTGGGTTCCCACCAAGGGATGTAGGCTCACGCGATCTTCCGGGGAAGGTAGAAAGCGGGTCATGGCTTCCAGAAGACTGGCCATTCCAACATTTGCTGTTGCCGACCCGCAGAGAACGGGTACAAATTTTCGCTCCAGGGTTCCCATGGTTAAGCCATCAACGAGGTCTTCGTCGGTTAACTCACCATCGGTGAGATATTTTTCGACTAATTGATCATTCGTTTCGGCAACCAATTCCGTGAGGCGACGGCGATATTCATTGGTCAACGTTTCATGTTCTGCTGGAATGTCGGCTCTCTGAGTCTTGGTTGTCTGTGCGTTGGACGTCATAAGTTGGCGAGACAGCAGGTCAATGATGCCCGTCAATTGTCCATCTTTGGAGGCTGGAATCGCGAGAGGAACGCCCTTGAGTTCTAATGTCTTTTCACATTCTCCCAGGACCGCATTGAAATCAGCTCCGTCCTTATCCAATTCATTGATAAAGATCAGACAAGGCAATTCATGGTCTTGTACGTATTCCCATACCCGTTCTATTTCAGATCGAATCCCCGTCGCTGCACCCAATACCAAAATGACTCCATCTGCCGCCCGCAAAGCTGATTGTACTTCTACCCCGTAATCCAACATGCCTGGAGTATCCAGCACATTAATCTTTGTGCCTTGCCAATCAAACTGAATAAGCGCGGCGCTCAAGGAATGGTGCCGATGTACCTCTTCGGGTTCAAAATCCCCAATGGTATTTCCCTGAAGGACATGGCCCATTGTGGAAATGATACCAGTGGAGTAAGCGAGCGCCTCGGTCAGGCTGGTTTTGCCGGCTCCAGGATAGGATGCCAGGACAACATTGCGGATGGTGCCGTTTTTCATACGAACCTCCTCGTGATGTTGATGGAGTGGTGTATGAATTCTATGTACCCAATGATGCGGAGTCAATGCACAAAAAAGGTTATTCCGTGTCAGGGATCTCTACGCAATAAGGCCAACCCTGTCAGTTGGTCGACAGGGTTGGCCTTGTCCCGTTTTGTTTGGCTAAGAGCCCTTCACACCTTTCGGCAAAAATTTCCCCATAATTCCAATGGGATTTCTCTGTACATCTTTGAGCCTCGTAGAAAACACAATTTGGCATTCAGGTTGCTCTAGTCTTAGGCAATAAGAAGATGAATCTGAAGGCCCCCTGAATCAAATTATAGGATTCAGGACCCCCTTCTTTGCCATGAAGCCTTCTTCGATTCATTTTTAAAACGTGTTCATCCTGCAGGTTGGAGTTTATTGGGGTTTTTCTGAACCCGAGGAATCGTTTGCCTTGGCTGATAGGTATAAATAACTAGGTGCAATAAGGGGTATGTTATGAATGGAATTTTAAGAGAACCTGCGAATGTTTTATCCCAACCACGTAATTGCAACGAAGCACAAGAATCACTGTCCCTTGGATGCGCGGCGCAAAATAATTCACCTCAACTTTCTTCTGTGCCCTTATATTTTCATTGTTTGGGTGGAAATTGGGAAGGTCAGATACAAGTGTTGAAATCCGGATCCTTAGATTTACGGATTCAAGGCATGCCCCCCATTCAGATAGGACAGGAGATCCAGCTTCAATCCTTTGAAAAACCATCAACTGCAGCTATTCCCATTCAGACTGGAATCATTCAACACATCAAAATAGTTCGAAACCCTATGGGGTGGGGAGGAACAACAATCCTTCTTGTTGAGTCACATGGCTCCCCAAGAATTCCCAACGCCTTCGAAGATTTCCCAAATTGTTGGTATTCATGGGGGCTGGGAAGTTTCGTCATTGGTCAATTGATTCAAGGAGAGGCCCTTCATTCCTCTAAATTGGACCGACAGGCTGATGAATTTTTCCCTCTCCAACTTTCTAAGAAAGATTCTTTTCCCGGTCCAAGCAATCCCGTCTTGCCACAAACCCCAAACATCAAGAGCGCTAGGGTATGTCTAGAAAATTCTTCTGGCCAGACGATTATGGCTTATCATGATTATCCAACCGGCACCGATCTGTCCCTTCTGCCATTAGTTGTGCTGGCTCCCGGGTATGGCGAAACGAAACGAGACTATCTCACCTTAGCCTATTACTTTGCCAGCAATGGCTTTCATGTGATCCGCTATGACCACACCAATCATGTTGGAGAAAGTCAGGGAACACATTTTGATATCTCCCTCTCTTCAATGAAGCAGGATTTTCAATCCGTGATTCAGCTTGCCTGTCAACAATGGCCTCAAAGTCCCATCATTGGTGTGGCGTCAAGTTTAGCGTCTCGCGTGGCCCTCAAAGCCGAAGCGGAAAAACCCTCTCTCGCACTCTTAGTGCTCCCCGTCGGAATCGTAGATGTTCAACAATCAGTTGCCACGGTTCACCAGGAAGATGTTTTTGCTAATTATTCCAATGGCCAGATTCAAGATTCTGCGAATATTTTAGGTTTTAATGTTGGACGTCACTTTTTACATGATGCTATCGCAAATATGTTTTCCACTTTGCATACGACACTTGAGGATGTTCAAGCCTTAAAAACCCCAGTCATGTACATCTCAGCCGGGAAAGATGCTTGGATAGACAAAAAGGCTTTGGCAATGTTTAAGCACGCGTTAGATTCACATAAAACCATATGGTTGGATGTGCCGGAGGCCTTGCACCGTCTTCAGGAAAATCCCAAAATCGCACGGACGACGTATCGGCAAATCGTTCAACATTGTCATGCACATTTTGGATTTTCTTCACAGGACGCTTATATTCATGAACCAAATCGTGTAGATCTTGGACGGCAAAATCGCCTAGAAAAATTAGGACTCCAACAACAATCTCACACTCATGTGGGGCCAACATTCTGGACTGATTATTTAGGAAATTTCCAAACGGTTGGCACGTGTCAGGATTACGTTCAACTGTTAGATCACGTGTTTCATGCCCTAGGCCCCATTACTCCGGGCCAACAGTGTTTAGATGTTGGTTGTGGTAACGGGAATGCAGGATTATATTTCTTACAATCGCTGAAGGAAGCCAGCGCTAGATCTCAAGTAATGGTTGATGCCCCCATTGGGTATGTGGGCATTGATGTCGTGAGAGAAGCCCTTGGACGCGCTCAGCATCAGATGGCACAAGCCTATGGATCACTCATGAAAGCGGGGACCCAGCACTCTTCCCCTGTCCAGATGTCCTGGGCGCAGGTTGATTTGCACCATCCTTTGCCATTTAAAGAAAACCAATTTGATCGGATCGTTTCGAATTTGGTTCTTGGCTATGTTGCTGATCCTCAAGCCGTCCTACGCGAATTATTTCGAGTCCTTGCTCCTGGTGGCCGAATGGTGATTTCCAATCTTAAACCCAACGGAGACTTTTCTGAGATCTACCACAATTTGGTTAGCCAAATCGGACAACGCCATCAAAAAATCGAGGCACGAGAACTCTTGAATAATTATGGGAAAATTCGACAAGCAGAAAAAGAGGGAAAGTTTCGCTTTTTCGATCACACAGAATGGAGAACAACCCTGGACAGGCTGGATTGCGTGTATGCTCGAGTGTATCCCACCTTTGCCAATCAAGCCTATCTAATTATCTTAGAAAAACCCGAAGTTTCTACCCCAACGACCTTGCCTCCAATCCAAAACTCTAACGTCCTCCTGCAACGACATTACGGTTTGGATAATAGGTTCAAAGTCGCCGCCTAGACATCCAAGCGACAAAGGGGTTTTATGGTAGGAACCAGAAATTTTTGGATAATTATAGCCATTTCATTGTGGCCTTCAGTTTGCTAGAGCCAGCGCTTTGACTTCTCCTCACAATTATTGTCCAATAGTAACTTCTGCCCTGAATCAGGCCACAGAAGCGTCCTTGTCTCACCCGGGAACCATTCTGCTACGTGAATTTTCACGCCTTCAGCGGACTCCTCAACGGCCTGGCCGCTACCATTTCGGGAATTATTGTCTACGCCAGATACCCAACCAACCCGAAACACCAGGCTTATGGCTTCTATGCCCTCGCTGCTGCAACCTGGGGATATGGATACTGGGCCTGGCAAATTTCCACCTCTTATGATTCGGCCCTCCTGTGTGTTCGCCTGTTGATGGTCGGGGCCATATTTTTACCCGTCGCCTATCTCTTCCATGTTCTTACCTTATTAGATCAGATTCAAAACAAACAGCGATTCTTATGGTTCTCAGTAGGAATAGGCCTGTGTTTTTTTCTTTTAAATTTGACCCCTTATTTTGTTGCTGACGTACAACCCGCAGGCGGCTTTCCATACTGGCCGCAACCCGGGCCGGCCTTTCATTTCTATCTTCTCTGGTTCGGTCTCTCCACCGTTTATGGAACCGTGTTGTTGTTTCAGGGCGCACGAACGAAAAGCGGTGGCGAACGATATCGCTTTTATCTATTAGCGTTCGGGTCCATCGTCGCCTATGGGGGCGGAATGACCACTTTCCCATTGTGGTATGGGATCAACATACAACCCAATGGGGCTATTCTCCTTACTGTCTACACATCTGTTGTGGCATATACACTTCTTCGTTATCGACTGATGGATTTAGGAACGGCATTTGAACGAGGTGTTACCGGAAGTTTACTCGTGCTCCTCGTCGCTTTTCCCGCCTATCCAGCCTTATTAATTGGACAGAAATGGTATTTTGGATCAATTAATATTGGCTATTCTCTTGTCGAATTGTTCGTGTTGCTCCTGCTGGTCTTTGGGGCTTCTTCTTTAAAAGCGCAGGCCACCACCATTATTACCAAAGCTTTTTTTAAAGAACGATATGATCAATATAAGACCGTATTAGATTTTTCAAAATCGTTGGTTTCGATTTTAGAATTGAAGGATTTGACTTCGACAATCGTTCAATTCATTTGCCCTAGCCTAAATTTACAATGGGGCACTTTGTTTTTACGAAAACACGGAGGGAAGGAGTACGACCCGATCTCCAGCTTTGGAAAACCTCTGCCTGTTTTTTCCCCCATACAGTGGGGGCATCTTTCGTCGTTAGAAGATCAATGGCGAAAAGGCACGACATGTTTCATCATTGATGAAATGAGGGAGTTCATGACAGATTCAGAATCACAATCCGTTGTGGCAAAACTTTCTGAACTCGGTACGGAAGTCTGTTTGCCATTAGTCAATAAAAACAGGTTATTAGGGTTTTGTATATTTGGTCCTAGAGTCAATAGTGGGGGGGGGTATAGCGCCCAGGAGTTAGAGCTACTTACGACCCTCTCCCAAGAAGCCTCAGTTGCACTGGATAACGCGCTCCTCTATGAAGAACTGAAGCGTTCTCAATCATTAGTACGTCGAACGGACCGACTTCGATCACTTGAAACGATGGCAGGCGGTTTAGCTCACGAAATTCGTAATCCCTTAACATCCATTAAAGCGTTTGTCGATTTGGCACCGGAACGCAAGGATGATGAACAATTTCTCGCCCGATTTAGCAAGGTCGTAAAGGAAGACGTCTTTCGCATCGAACGATTGACTCGAGAGATCTTGGATTATGCCAAGCCCATGGAACCTTTTTTGCGGGAGGAAGATCTGAACGATATTGTGGAATCCTGTTTATATACTTTACGAATTCGTCCGTCTCACGAACTGATTGTCATAGAAACTGACCTGGTTCGTGATTTGCCAAAAATTTTTGCTGATCGCCAACAACTGAAACAGGTCATTCTAAATTTCTTATTTAATGCCGTGGAGGCGATGTTACCCGATGGCGGCGTGTTGACTGTTAGGACTCGGCATCTTAAATTTCAAGAGAAGAAGGACTGGGTTCAACTTGAAATTCAGGATAATGGTACAGGGATCGCCCCTGACGACATTGAACATATTTTTGATCCGTTTTTTACCACGAAGCACCTTAGTCAGGAACATGAAGGAACGGGCTTGGGTTTAGCGATTGCCCATCAAATCATTCAAGAACATCAAGGAAAGATTGAGGTGCAAAGTTTGCAGGGACGTGGCACCACGTTTTTCGTGAATTTGCCCAGCATCGCATCAGCCGATCCGAGGTCTTCCCTGTCTTCCGAAGGGAGGACTCCAACCCCACGCCATCCTAGCGATTCCCCTTCAGTAAGGAGTGAAAAGTGAGGAGTCAGGAGGAATTTGTTTTTCTCATCTTCTTCTTATGCTTTACGCCTCACTCCTTACGATCTTTGAGGGCTGCTTGGCCATTCACGGCAACGCATCCTTCTCATATCTGAAGAAGCATATTGGGGGTGTTGAATATTAAAGATCGCCAAGTGCCATAAAGTTTACAGCCACATGGCATGCAAAAGGCTTCGAGTCGGTTCAAAAAAATGGGGAGATTAAGAAGACACCGGTGGTCGAGCTTCGAGGATTTGCCCTTCCCAATCACCGGTTCCCGGCTTCAGCCGGATGACCCGTGTGCGGTTTAGGCCAGATTGATGAAGCCATCTCCGTATTTCCTGTAGAGGGTAGGTATTCCCGGTGTCCGTATATAGGAGCATCGTGACCGCGAATAAATTTGTCTCCAATGGCCGAAGTCCTTGAGGATTTTCTAAGAAGGTATCTTGGATGAGCAGACGTCCTCCCGGGTTGAGCGCACGTTTTATTTTTCTAAAGACTTTGAGGTTTTCCGTTGGGGAATAAATATGCAGCACATTGGAATACCAGACAATATCGTATTTTCCAGAGATTTTTTCATCAATGAAATTCCCTGGTTGAAATGTAAGTCGAGAATCCATAGAAAATTGTTTGGCTAATGTTTGCGCAACCTCAAGTGCAGCCGGTCTATCCATCACCGTCGCCTGCAACTTGGGATTGTTCCGGAGAAATGCCATCGCATACGTGCCTGGGCCACCGCCCAAATCCAGGAATGAACGGGCAGACTTTATGGAGATCTGCCGGGCAACCTGTTCTGCGGGTTCCTGTGATCGATGATGCATGGCCCACGTAAAAGATTGTCGGTATTCCGGGGTTTCTGGCTCTTCGCTATCCACGGGAACGCCAGAAGTCACGACCTCGGTCAGACGTGACCATTCTTTCCATTGGCGCTGCATGAGCCCCAAATAGTCACCTCGATAATCGGCACTTCCTTTTTGCAAATATCGCTTGACCATCGGGCTGGTTCGATACCGACCCAAAGCAGAAACCAAGAAGCCCAGGCTTGCTAAATTTCGGCAAAGAATGCTTAGCCCCCGTGAACTGACTTTCATGTGTTTAGCTAAGGGAGTAATAGCCCATTCCCGATGCCCCATGACATTAAAGAGGTCCAAATCTAAGGCAGTAAAAATAACCCGAGAAGCCCGAAATCCATAAACCATCTCGCGAAATTGTTGAAATGAGTGAATGGCAGGTTTCAGGGACATGAGTGAAAAGGTAAGGGGATAGGGATGCGTAAGAACGTCAATGAGATTTACGACCGAAACCAGGATTGACAGGTTTGAATTTTTTGGCGTACCTCCGGAAGTGCGCCCAAGTCGATATCCTGTTCAAAGTTGGCGGCCACGAAATCATCTGTCATTTCAATCCGTTCCGTAAATCCTTCAGCCAGAAGTCGTCGACGATATTTGGCTGTGGTTTGTTGAAGGAAAAACTTTACCTGTTTGGCCAATTCATCGCTCCCTAAATCTTCAGCCGTGCCATCAGAGAGCATACTTTTCATATCGTCCAAATCATACCCGGCCACACAAATCAGCCGTCCATCAGGAGTGATTTCCAGGAGCCAATCCTCATCCGGCAAGGATAAGGTTAACGGTTCGGTCTCGTGAGATTCAAACCACCCTGGAATTTCTGCGAGTAACGCAGCACGGGCTGAGGCCCAATGGGGGGAAGTAGCGTCGGTCTCATTCATGAGGAACACCTGAAGAGGCACCGACACGAGTCAATAAGGCCTGTAACCGTTGCGTATTTTCGGCTAACTTAGGAAGCTGATATTTTTCGTCCACCTGCACGACTTTTTGCAAGTATTGAATGGCTTTCTGCCACTCCCCTCGAGCTTCATGGCAACTGGCCAATACATACCACGCCCCACCCATCCGTAATTCATCTTTCAGTCGTCGTGCCACATCCAAGCTGGTTAACGTACAAGATTGCGCCTCGTCTAACCGGTGCTGATTTAAATACAAGCGCCCCATCATGCGAAAGACATCGGCTTGGCCAGCTTCATTGCCTACTCGACGCATCAAGACTAACGATTCTTGGTAAAACGCTAAGGCTTCCACTTCCTGCCCGGTTTCCCGCGCAACTAGGCCTAAATCTGTCAGTAAGACAGCCTTACCTGCGTAATCCGACAACATGTTCATGATGTCTAAGGCTTCCAGATAATAGGCGCGTGCACGCGCCCATTCGCCAGCATCGGCAGATAAGTTTCCCAAATTTGCCAAGGTGGTACTAATCCCTCTGTCTTCACCGAGGATTTTTTGTAGTTCTAGCACTTCGGTGTAATATGCGCGGGCTTGTTCTCGACGCCCACTCACCGCGCAAATATTCCCAAGATTACCCAAGGTTGTGGCCAAGGCTCGTTGATCGCCGTTTTTTCGATCGACTTCCAGTGCCTGTGCGTAGCATTGAAAGGCTTCAGTATAGAAGCCCTTAGAAAAATGTTGGTTGCCCAATAAATTGAGGTCAGCAGATTGAGACCACGCCATAATCAATCACTTCCATCAATAATTGCTAGAACAAGGGAGGCTCATGAAGAAATTTTCCATGTTGTTTTCTTAGCCTTCAGCCAACATTTGTTCAAGAATGGGTTTCGCTCCAGTGACAAGAGAAGTTCCGTCTCCAACAAGGAGGGTATCGAATTTATATTTCAATAGCCGACGCAAGCCTTCACGGGCTTGACCAATATTGGCATATTTTTCTGAGGGAAGGAGGCGCAATGCCCCTTCGGGATTCCCGATAATGGCATCCCCGACAATGAGGATGCCTTTCCCAGTGTCTAAAAATAACACGCTTTCTCCAGGGGATTTTTGATCCGAAAGTTGGATCACCCAAATTCCACCTGGAAGCAATTCACCATCTTTGTAGGTTTTTGCATTTGACAGCGACATGGCCTTGGCATCCAATTCCGGAACCATCACGGTACAATGAAATGTTTCTTGTAAGGATACCGCTTCTCGTTCATGATCACGATTTGTCAACAGAATATAATCAACAGGACCGCCTTGTTGAGCAAATGCGATGTCACCAGGCGTCATGGGAGGAGGATCAACGAGGATACGATGCTCTCCTACCGTTAACAAATGCCCATTGAAATTGAGCTGTTTTTCTTCTGAGAACCAGGACCACTCCCAGATATTAGGAAGCAAGGCCTTCATAAGACGGCAATCGTTTCTTGTAACAGAGTCCTGGTTGTTTCTTGAACGGAAGGTTCTTCGGGGAGATCAAGAATATCGTCTTCATGGACGGTAATAAATTTTCGATTGCCTCCCTTTGAGAGTGAAATTTTAAAAAGACTTTGTGAAGGGGTCGTTGGAATCACCACCTCAACTGCCGTATCGAGTTCTGCAATCAATTCAAGAAATTTCTGTTTACCTTCTTCTAATTCATCCATAGCATTCCGATCATAGGAGATTCAAAAGGATTGTTACATGGAAGAGGGCATCGATGTGGCTAAAAGCTTTTCGACTTCTTCCAGGATCATTTCATGTCCGGCCAAGGTCCCATCAGTAAAAAAATTCCCCACCCGTTGCCAACGGATTAAACCCTGTTGATCAATCACATAGACATTAGGAATAAATTTTCCTCCTCCATAGAGTTTGTCTGTGGCTTGTTCAGGATCTAATAAATACGGATAGGTCACTTTCACTGGAAAGGCTTGCAAAAATTCACTCACGTCATTTTTTGAGTCTCCTGAAGAGTTAACCCCGACCACGACCACGGGTTTCCCTTGTGTCGCTTCATGCACTTTTTGTAAATTCGTCCCTTGTTCTAGGCATGGCTTGCAAATATGAAAAAGGCCCAGAACAATGACTTTCCCTTTGTATTGATCCAGAGAGATAATTTTCCCATCGAGAGATGTTAATGTAAAACTCGGCGCAGGTTCACCAACTTTAAAAAAACTTCCAGCCTGTACCATTCCCAAGCCACACAGAAGCACACTGATAAATAGGAATCCGATTTTTATTGGTGATGCCATGATGACTCCTCCTTCTAAATAGTTCCCCGAGGAATGAACGCTTACTGAGGGCATCCAGTAAAAAGGTTTGTCCTCATTACGATGTTATCACAGGGTTTTTCGGGGCAGCAAGAAAACAAAGGGAAGGCTATGGCTATGAAGAAGCGATTTGATGAGGTTCAAAAAGGCCCAGCTGCATTTCTTCGGCTTTGGTTAAACTAATGGGGTAATTGTCCGTGAAGCAAGCATTACAATAATTGTGAGAAACATCGGGCGCGGTCGCGAGCATGCCGTCAAGGCTTAGATAGCCTAAGCTATCGGCTGTGACATATCGACGAATTTGCTCAATGGAAAACTTGGATCCGATGAGCTCCTTTTTACTCGGTGTATCAATCCCATAAAAACATGGGGCAATCACAGGCGGCGAACTAATGCGCATATGAATTTCTTTTGCCCCGGCTTGACGAAGCATCTTGACAATTTTTCGACTGGTCGTGCCTCGTACAATGGAATCATCCACAACTACGATACGCTTACCTTCTAACACTTCAGGGACAGGATTCAATTTAAGCTTGACCCCAAAATGACGGATGGCTTGTTGAGGTTCAATAAAGGTCCGGCCGATATAATGGTTTCGGGTGAGCCCAATTTCAAACGGCAACCCCAGGCCTTCTGCATAGCCTAGAGCGGCCGGCACACCCGAGTCTGGAACGGGAATAACCAAATCAGCCTCGGCTGGACTTTCCTTGGCTAATTGCCGCCCAAACGCCTTTCGTATGGGATACACGGTCTTCGAACCAAAAATTTTTGAATCAGGTCGTGCAAAATAGACATATTCAAAAATACATTGAGCTCGGGTTCTTTCCAGAAACGGACGATAAGAGGTCAGCTCCATCCCCTGCATCACGACAATTTCACCGGGCTCCACTTCCCGCACAAATTTGGCGTCTATGAGGTCAAAGGCGCAGGTCTCCGAGGCGACAACCCAACTATCCTTATATCTGCCCAAACAGAGTGGCCGAAATCCATATGGGTCACGAGCTGCAATGAGATGATCATCAGTGAGCAACACCAGGGAATAAGCTCCACGGACCAGACTTAATGCATCGATCACCCGATTGACGATAGTTTCTCCTTTGGAGTGGGCGATGAGATGAATAATGACTTCACTGTCAGAATCTGATTGAAAGATGGCGCCATAAGCTTCCAATTCTCCCCGTAACACGCCGGCATTCACCAGATTGCCATTATGAGCGAGCGCTAGGTTCCCAAATGCAAAATTGACTGACAACGGCTGAACATTATGAAGATCCCCACTCCCGGCCGTGGAGTAACGATTGTGGCCAATGGCTTTGTCTCCAGGCAGCCCTCGTAAGATTTTCTTTGAATAAATATCGGCAACCAAACCCAGCCCTTTTTTCTGAAAAAACCGTTCTCCATCGGACGAGACAATTCCCGATCCTTCCTGCCCTCGATGCTGTAAGGCATACAATCCTAAATAGGCCAGGTTGGCCGCTTCTTTGTGTCCGGAAATACCAAAAACTGCACATTCTTCGTTGAACGCATCAGTAGAAAAGGAGCCTTGAATGATTGGCAAGGATTTCATCTTGTGTGAAAGGAAAAACCTAAAAAAGATTCATTATTTTATAGGGTGGAATAAGGCTCTAAGCCGATGGCTCATTGCTGATTTGTTGAGTCAGGCCATTGCGCCATCGGTCAGCCAAGTCTCCAATGGGCCAAGACAGACGAAATTCATTTGGGCTTTGATCTTCTTGAACGATGACCTCCATGTGATCCGTATCCAGGACTTGTCCCAATAAGCTCATCGGCACATTCCCCCCCCTATCTTGAATGAATTGCTGAACCTGAGCCAGATGCTCTTCTTTGATTGAGATCACAATGCGTGATGGACTTTCGCCAAACAGTAAGGCATCAAGGCGTAACCGCTCTTGGGCAAGACGTATTTGAGCTCCTAATGGCTTCGAGGGATGCGTGAGACAACACTCAGATAGTGTAACCAGGAGCCCTCCTTCTGAGCAATCATGGGCAGATTGCACCCATCCTTTTCGAATAAGAGCCAACGCGCATTGTTGGATGGCATGCTCCCGTTCCAGATCTAGCCATGGGGGCATACCTTGTTCACGAGAATGCATGATTTTGAGGTATTCGGTCCCGCCGATATCTTCTTTGGTCTCTCCCAGAAGTAAAATAATATCACCCGCCTGCTTGAACCATTGGGTTGTAATGTCTTCTTCACGTTCAATCAAACCTACCATTCCCAGAATAGGAGTCGGATAGATTGAAAGACCATTCGTTTCGTTATATAAGCTGACATTCCCACTCACCACCGGTACATCAAAGCTACGACAGGCATCCGCTATCCCTTCCACAGCCATAATGAACTGCCACATAATGTCCGGTCGCTCTGGATTACCAAAGTTAAGACAATCGGTGACACCTAGCGGCTTGCCTCCAGAACACACAACATTTCTGGCCGCTTCAGCGACCGCCAACCCGCCACCCATATAAGGATTCAGTAAACAATAGCGGCTATTGCCATCGGTCGCCATAGCCAGCGCTTTCCTTGTTCCTTTGATGCGAACCACTGCCGCATCCGAACCCGGACATACCACAGTATTTGTCCCAACCATGTGATCATATTGGCGATACACCCAGCGCTTGCTGGCAATCGTAGGAGAAGCGAGTAATTCTAATAAGGCGTTGGTTGGATCCGTAACATCGGGCAATGCGTCAAGATTTAACGCTTGCAATAGTTCTTGAAATTGGGGCGGGGCTGATGGTCGTTCATAACGTGGTGCACCCTCGGCAATAGCATCAGCGGGAATTTCCGCAACGATCTGATCCCCTTCTCGCACACGCAAAAACCCATCGTCGGTGACCTTGCCTACCACGGCGGCATCAATTCCCCATTTTCGACAGACAGCAAGAACAGCCTCTTCTTTACCCGGTTGCGCGACTAAAAGCATTCGCTCCTGGGATTCAGAAAGAAGAATTTCGTAAGGGGTCATATTGGGTTCTCGTCGTGGGACTTTAGCGACATCCAATTCGATGCCCGTTCCTGAACGCGAAGCCATTTCGCAAGAAGAACTCGTTAGTCCTGCTGCCCCCATATCTTGAATGCCAATAAGTAGATCCTGTTCCAAAAATTCAAGGCATGCTTCAAGTAATAGCTTTTCTAAAAAGGGGTCGCCAACTTGGACATTTGGGCGTTTCTTTTCAGAGGCGTCGTCGAAACTATCTGAGGCCATTGTTGCCCCATGAATGCCATCGCGGCCTGTCTTGGCTCCAATATACAAGACCTGATTCCCCTCACCTTTCGCGAGACCACGCAAAAGACGATCTTTTTTCACAATACCCAGGCAAAATACATTCACTAGAGGGTTTTTCGAATAGATATCGTTAAAGGTAATTTCTCCACCAATGGTGGGCACTCCGATACAGTTTCCATACCAGGAAATGCCGGACACCACCCCTTTTAAAATATGTCGATTGTGTGCCGAATCTAATTCACCAAATCGAAGGGAATTCAACAGGGCAATCGGTCTGGCGCCCATGGTAAAAATATCTCGGAGGATGCCTCCCACCCCGGTTGCCGCCCCTTGAAAGGGCTCAATGAAAGAAGGGTGATTATGTGATTCCATCTTGAACACAGCGGCCAGACCATCTCCGATATCAATGGCACCCGCATTTTCCCCAGGCCCTTGAACGACTTGTGGGCCTTCCGTTGGAAACCGCTTCAAATGCACACGCGAGCTTTTATAACTGCAATGCTCGCTCCACATCACCGAAAAGACTCCCAACTCCGTGAGGTTGGGTTCTCGCCCCAGATGCGTCAAAATCTGCTGGTATTCCTCCGCTGATAACCCATGTTGTTGAATGAGCTCTGGGGAAATATTTACCGGAGACAAGGTTTCGGCGTCTTTTTTCGTCATGAGAGCTTTCGTTTCAGCTAAATGCCCTGCATGTGCATGAAGGGACGTCAGGAAGGTCGAATTTTGAATATTCGATTTATGAATTCAAAGAGAAGATTGAATAGAGAGTAAACTATCATAATAACGCTCAATCTGTCTCCTATCCTTGGGTTGAAGGTGACAATCGTAATGGCAAATGATCAGTCACATAGGAAGCATAGCGAAGGGCGGTATAAATTTGCTCTCGATTTATTTGAACGATGTCTTCAACATCTTCGAATGATTTTCCTGTTCCTAACAATCCCACAATCGTGGCCACATCGATTGACGTTCCCGAGACGCAAGGCTTTCCTTCGCAAAGTTCGGGATTCATAGTAATACCGGGAAAGACTTCCATGATTATCGGAAAACTTCAAGGAACATTCTTGCCAATCTCATAGCACAGTAAGTGGAGAGCGTCTTATAAGCGAAGTCAGCATGGACGAAAAGATGAGATGCCCGTCCTCATTACTGAAAATATCTTCGGAGCAACGCTCAGGATGTGGCATAAGGCCTAACACATTGCCTTTGGCGTTTCGAATCCCGGCGATATTATCAATTGACCCATTGGGATTAGAGGTTTTGGTGACGTTCCCATCTTTGTCGCAATAGCGAAACACGATTTGAGCATTGGCTTGAAGGGCCGAGAGTGTGACTGGATCTGTATAATAATTCCCCTCTGCATGGGCAATGGGCAGCTTAATTATTTGGCCTGCTTCACATGAATTCGTAAAAGGGGTATCGGCATTTTCCACTCGAACGTACGTATCCTCGCAAATAAACGACAGCCCTATATTACGTAACATGGCACCCGGCAACAGGCCTGCCTCTAGGAGAATTTGAAATCCATTGCAAATGCCTAGAACCAGCCCCCCTTGATTGGCAAACTCGATAACTGCTTCCATGATGGGGGAAAAACGTGCGATAGACCCTGTCCGCAAATAATCTCCATAGGAAAAACCTCCAGGCAGGATTATGGCATCCATTCTTTGGATGGAATGTTCCTGATGCCAAAGAAGATGGGCAGAATGACCCATCACTTCTGAAACCACATAGGCGCAATCGCGGTCGCAGTTGGAACCTGGAAAAACAATAATTCCGATATTCACAGAATCACACTCATGGTCACGAACGCTGATTGTAAGATATGTATTGTATTTTTACTTTCTATAAAGACAACTCAGAATCCCCTCGCCCTTGAGGGAAAGGGCAAGGGTGAGGGTGAACGGCGCTTTTGAAAGGTTAAGCTCAATAGGAAAGGTCTAGACTTAGGTTTGGAGGATTTCATAACGGAAATCTTCAATAACGGTATTGGCGAGCAATTTTTGACACATGCTTTGTATTTGGGATTCGGCAGAGTCTTTTTCCATATCATGAAAGTCCACCTCTAGGAATTTTCCCATTCGCACATCCTGCACGGTTTCAAACCCAAGAGTCTGAAGTGACTGCTGAATAGCGTGCCCCTGAGGATCGTGAATGCCCTCTTTGAGGGTAATGTATATTTTGGCTTTCATAAGGGTTTAAGCAGTTTCCGTACAGACTCGCTTGAGTACTTCTTGATAGGTTTCTTCTATTCGATCCAAATCTTTCCGGAAGCGGTCTTTATCCATTCGCTCACCGGTTTTAATGTCCCAAAATCGACAGGTATCCGGCGAGATTTCATCAGCTAAAATAATCTGCCCATTCCATAAGCCAAATTCTAATTTGAAATCGACGAGCATCATGCCTCGTTTTTGAAAAAACGGCAAGAGGACCTCGTTAATCTTCAAGGCCTGATTCCGCAATTCGGCGACTTGTGCCGGAGTCGCCAATTTGAGCAGGCGGATATGGTCTTCCGTAATTAATGGATCTCCCAATGAATCATCTTTAAAAAAATATTCGACTAATGGAGGATCAATGAACATCCCTTCCTCTAGCCCCAAACGCTTAATGATGCTCCCCGTCGCCCGGTTTCGAACAACCACCTCTATTAAAATGATATTAACCCGACGAGCTAGCATTTCCCGGTCATTCAGTTGTTGGATGAAATGACTGGGAATACCCGCTTTCGCTAATTCTTGAAAGAGTCGGGTCGAAATTTTATTATTGACGATCCCTTTCTCGAGAATAGTCCCACGCTTCTCAGCGTTAAATGCTGTCGCATCGTCTTTGAAATATTGGATCACTTCATCTTCCTGCTCGGTGAGAAAGATCTTTTTAGCTTTCCCTTCGTAAAGCATTTCGCCCTTCTTCATGATCTCATCCTTTGCTTGAGGTTTTCTTGTTTAGCCTTTGTGATGATACCCGTGGTTTGATCGTTTTTTTATTCTTCCCAAAGACCCGATTAAAGATCTGTTGCTGATGGCTCACATAGGCTTTGGGATTAAAGCAGGTCTCAATGTCGTTTTTCGATAAATGTTTACGAATCAATGGATCGTGTTCGATCAAGGTTTGAAAATTCCCTTGATTGTTCCATGCGGCCATCGCATGCTTTTGCACCTGCTCATAGGCAACTTTTCTGATGGCACCCTTATGAATCAGGGCTAACAACAGTCGTTGAGAATATATGAGGCCCCCTGTCTGATTAAGCGTCTTCATCATCTGTTGGGGGTAGACCACCAATTTGGAAAGGACGTTGGTCAATCGGACTAACATATAATCCACTAAAATCATGCTATCCGGAATAATGATTCGCTCAACAGACGAATGGCTGATGTCTCGTTCATGCCAGAGCGCCACATTCTCCATGGCCGCGAGACTATTGCTGCGAACCACACGGGCAAGGCCACAAAGATTTTCAGAGGCAATAGGATTTCGTTTATGCGGCATGGCTGACGAGCCTTTTTGCCCGGGTTCAAAATATTCTTCTGCTTCTAAAACCTCTGTACGCTGCAAGTGCCGAATTTCTGTGGCCACTTTTTCAATGCTGGCGGCGATCAATGCTAACACGGAAAGAAAGGCCGCATGACGGTCGCGTTGGATCACTTGGTTGGAAATTGGTGCCGCCTTTAACCCTAATTGCTGACACACTGTTTTTTCGACTTTAGGTGACAAATGTGCAAATGTTCCCATGGCGCCAGATAGTTTCCCAACCGCAATATCAGCAATGGCAGCCTTGAGACGTTGTTGTTGACGTTCAAACTCTTGATACCAAATAGCGACTTTCCACCCAAAGGTAATGGGTTCACCATGGATGCCATGGGACCGCCCAACGGTCATGGTTTCCTGGTGGGCAAATGCGAGTTTTTGTAAGGATTGTAATAAGGCATCCAGATCGTCCATGAGTAACCGCGAGGCTTCCACCATCTGCAAGGCCAAAGCGGTATCTAAAATATCTGATGACGTGAGACCTGCATGAAGAAAACGGGAATCCTTTCCGGCTTGCTCGGCAATGGATTCTAAAAAGGCAATGACATCATGTTTGGTGACCTGTTCAATGGCGGCAATGCGAGTGGGATTAATCGACACTTTTTTGCGAATGCGTTTGGCAATCCCGTTGGGAACCTGGCCCATCTGTTCCATGGCCTGACAAACAGCCAATTCGACTTCCAGCCAACATTCATACTTTCGTTGCTGAGTCCAAATGGCCCCCATCTGAGGTCGTGTATAACGATCAATCATCGTGTTCAGTCGCGGATGTGTGATGGATTGTGGGTGAGCACTTTCCAGTTACGTGGAGGAAGAGGCACGTTGTCGGCGTTTTTCGCTGAGACGCTCTTCATCACGGAGAATATGATCTAAGAGTCCGTTCACGAATCGTTGGGCCTCATCATCCGCGAATCGTTTGGCTAATTCAACGGCTTCATTGATCGTAACGACGGCCGGAATATCGGGCTCCCATAATAGTTCATACACAGCACATCGAAGAATATTGCGATCTACGACGGGCATTCGTGCAATTGACCAATCGACAGCAAACTGTTGAATGAGATGATCAATTTCTGATTGATGATCTTTCACACCCTGGAGGATATGTGTGGCAAAAGTACGAACATTAACTGATGCCGTTTGATGGTCTTCCCAAAACTTCTCCTGCCATTCTTCCTGCGTTGATTGGAATTCCTGCTGGAATAGTAATTGAAGAGCCAATTGTCGCGCCAAGCGCCGGGAGTTGCCACTTTTCATTGGAAGGGCCTGAGGAAGGTCTGAGGGAATAGACATGGGCATGAAAGAATCGTGGGTTACCGTAAAAATCCGGATTGGCGAATTGTGGATTTCCGTAATTGTTTGAGGAGCGAAATCATTTCAATGGCGGTTCGGGCGGCCTCTGCACCTTTATTCCGTTCGGATAATTCCGAACGCTCCATCGCCTGCTCTACCGTATGAGTCGTGAGGACACCAAAGACAATAGGAATGCCGGTTTCCAAGGCCACGGTTCCAATCCCACGACTGGCTTGCTCGCTGATGTACTCAAAATGGGCAGTCTCCCCTTGAATCACGGCGCCTAAACAAATCACCGCATCAACGTCCTGGGATTGTGCCAGGGCTTTTGCCGCCAAGGGTAGCTCAAATGCCCCGGGAACACGAACAACCTGGATCTTTTCGGCCGCTGTCCCCAATTGTTGTAATGCATCCAGAGCCCCAGCCTCTAATCGACTGATCACCGGCTCATTAAATTTGCTGACAACCATGCCGATGGAACAATCTGTTCCATCAAGATTTCCTTCAAAAACTTTCATGCTGTTGGGTGAATCCGTCGAGACTTTGCCTTGGTAGAAAAACAGGGAAACCACTGTGTACCACTTGCTTCGGGGAACTGCAAGCCCCCCACTAGACATTATTGAAGAGATGACCTAATTTTGCTTTTTTCGTACGCAAATAATGGACACTGGACTCCTACGGAACAATTTCAATGGGGACTCGTTCCACCACTTTTAATCCATAGTTTTCAATCCCAACAATTTTGCCCCGATTATTGGTCATGCGGCAAATATTATTGAGGCCTATTTCGCTAAAATGTCGTGAGAATGTCTTATAAGGTGGCCAAGGTGTTTGGAGCCTTGCCTTATAGATACCCAGGATGTAACCTTTGGTTACATGCTGCCAAATACGTCTCGTCCTCAGGGTACATGCAGGACCAAGTCCATTTCTACACGCGGCACCTCCCAAAAAGCTGGAACACGAACACGCTCGCGCCCCAACAAGAAGACGGCCGCCAAAGCCTGTCCGGCTACTCCATATGATGCGCCGGCTCCCTACGAACGCCGACGGCCTGAAGAGACCACGCTCTATCACGTGGTCCAAGACCACGTCGAGACCTTCTTTGCCCAAGTTGAACAGGCTTTTCCAATAGGGCTTGAAGTTTTTTTACCTAGCCGGGTTGGCTGACACGCAGGCGGGAGAAGGGGAAAGGAGTGCGAATGTTCTGACTTGGTTTGCTCATGAGAGCCGATGGAAGTGATGATATAAGACGTCGCGTCTCAGATTGGACGCGACCTTCGTTGGAGAATAAAGGAAATTATAGGAGTTATCTGTTCTGTGTTTCTAATTGATCTAACCGACGTTTCATTTCCAACATCTCGTGTTCGAGGGTTCCTATTCGTTGATCGAGTTCGGCAAACGAGAATTTGATGACGGCCCGAACTTCTCGAAATTCTTCTCGAACTTCTTTTCGAAATTCCTTCACTTGCGTTAAGACAATCTCATGGCCTTCGGCCACTTGCTGAATGTCATGGCGAAGCCCTTCAGCCACCACGCCAAAATATCGCTTAATTTCTTCTGTTTCTTCTGTACTCATTAGAAGAGGCGCCTCTTGTTTTGCATGGATACAAGGCCACTTACTGTGTGGATCGATTATGCCAAAAATTGACTCTCATTAGCGAGAGTTTGCAATGGACTGGGGGGGCGCCTGGTTCATGGTGTGCAAGGAGGGGAGGGATTCTTCTTACTCAAACGCATCTTCGCCATCGACCTCACCACCTGCCCCCAGTGCGGCGGCCCGTTGACCATCCTCGCCGTCATTGAAGCCCCCGCAGTAATCATCAAGATTTTGAGCCACCTGAGGTTGCCTACCCGCGCTCCACCCCGGGCACCCGCTCGCCTCGACGCATTCGTCCAGACAGCGTAATCCTACGCGAGATGCCGGTTCAGTGCCTGTGCCAACTCTCCCTCTTTGCCCAGTGCCCACCTGCACACGCCACAAGAGTGCGCCATGGTAGCCCAATCCGG
>Ga0224497_10000534_pt1 | contig 25902 bp, 22 predicted proteins | sample SF_Jul11_sed_USG_4_FD_167970 | JGI IMG/M metagenome (GOLD analysis project Ga0224497, IMG submission 167970) | Sediment microbial communities from San Francisco Bay, California, United States - SF_Jul11_sed_USGS_13 | ecosystem: Environmental > Aquatic > Marine > Sediment | place: USA...
ATCCGCGGATGGAACGACTGCACGACTGCGTCCGCGACATCCGCCGCCGTCCAGGTCAGGGATCCCAACTGCACCTGGATCAAGAGCGACACCGAGAACTGGACCGAGACCGATTACCGGCTGTCACTCGATCATCAGCTCAATGACGAGGTCATGATCTATGTGGCGAATGCAAAAGCCTACCGCGCGGGTGTCTACGCACATCCGGCCGGCAGGGGCGCCACCGATCCGGCCCAGTACGATCCGGCAGACTACGAGCTGGCGCCGACGCCGCCCGAGGAAGTGATCAGCACCGAGATCGGCCTGCGTTCGACGTGGATGGACGGCCGTCTGCGCTGGAACTTCACGCTGTTCGACATGGACCAGACAAACCGGCAGGGATTCATTAACGATTTCTCCACCGGCTCGGTGATTCTGATCCAGACGGTTCTCGGCGACGTCACGAGTCAAGGCTGGGAAACGGATCTGGACTTCGCAGCGACCGACGACCTGACCTTGAGTTTCTCCGCGGGCTACACGGATGCCGTTATCGTCGGCAACCCGACCACGGGCACCTTCTATACGGGTACGATCGACCAGATTCAGAATACGCCAGAATACGCTTACAGCCTGGCGCTGAATCACACGGCCGACGTTTTCGGCGGGCAGTTGATGACCAGCCTGAACTACACCTGGCAGGACGACATGTTCGGTATGAACGACCCCGAAAGGGACGAGTTCAACATCACGCCCGCGTACGGCCTGCTGAACGGCCGCATCACGATGTCCTGGCCGGAGCGAGGACTGTCCCTGTCGCTCGAAGGCACCAATCTGGCCGACAAGACCTATGCGCGAAGCACCTTCCTGATGGGGCGTATTTTCCACGGGCCTGTGGCGAATGACCCCAACGTCCGCAACTACATGAACTATATCGACCGTGCGCAGCCGCGCATGCTCTCGCTCGTGCTTAGCAAGGCGTTCGGCGGCAACTAGGTTCTTCGGGTACCGCCTGCCGGATACAGTGACGAAGATGGGCGCGGTTGGCTCGGCCAACCGCGCCCGCTTTCCAACCGCCAGGCAAAAAAATAGGCACCCCCCGCGGGTGCCTATTTTTTTACCTGGCGGTGCGAGGGGCTGTTGCGGACTCGTCTCCGCACTCCTCGTAGGACGGGACGTGCCCGAACATATTCCCAAACAAGTGGCGCGGGCTCCTGCTAGACGCTGCCTATCATGGCTGCGGTTCGGTTCGGATGGTCCAGTCGTTATCGAGACGTTTCGTGAGGTCGATCGGGTCACCCACGCCGACGGTCCCGCGTGCAATCTGGTAGGCCCAGACCTGGAAATAGGTCAGGCTGGCGCCACCGTAAATTGTAGAGAATGCTCCGTCTACAGCGTCCTGCCCGCAGGAGACTCTAAGCCGGCCGATGCGAGGAACATCGAAGCGCGCGTCCGTCGTGAGCCAGGCTCCGGCCAGGTAGACCTCTGCGTAGGCGTGGAAATCCATGTGGTCTGGGGGCGAGGGGAAGCCGATGTCTGGCAGGTGGCCGGTCACATAGCGGGCGGGTAGATTGAACGTTCTATTGAGCGCGACGGCGAGGTGTGCGAAGTCGCGGCAAACCCCATAGCCGCGCTGTAGAATGTCCCATGCTGACAGGTCGGTTCCGCCGGACATGTAGCGGTATTCGATGTTCTGGTTGATCCAGCGGCTGATGGCTTGAACCCTCGACCATCCATGCTCGACATGCCCGAATTTCTCCCAGGCGAAGTTGGTGAGCTTGTCGGAATCGCAATACCGGCTGGGGAGCGTATAGCGTAGTAGCGCAGGAGGAAGATCCGCGATGGCTTCCGGTCTTTCTGGAACGAGGCCGAAGTTATCCGGTTTCGATGACACTGCAACGATGGCGTCGTGCCTGAAACAATTCGTCCCCGGTTGAAGCTGCACCCGGCACACGCGGTTCCCATGGCTGTCCTCGAATTCCTCGGACGGGAGATCGTCGCCCAGCGCCAGCGCCTCGAAGAGCACCGAGCGGCGGGGATCCGCAGCCAGTTTAAGATTGAGGAGGAGAGTGGCTGAGCCCGCGACTTCATAGGTGAGACTACAACCCACGCGTACGGTGATGTCCAGGTTCAGCGAATTGTCGTCGGGGACCATGCTATTGCGGGTAATTATACAGGCCGACAGGGAAGGCGGTGTGCCGCTGCCATCCCTGCCGGTCGACCCGACGTATTTTCCAGCCTCGACCGGAGTCGACGGAGCGAGAGAGGCCCCGAGACGAAGCCTCGTGGCTTGGCTGTGCAGGCCAGCTGTTCAGGTATTTTCTGTCAACTGCGAATGATCAGCAGCGCCCTAGGCGGGCTGGAGTAAGGCGGCCCCCCTTTTCTTCCAGAGACTAGACACCGGATATAGTGAGCAATCATGTTGTGCATACCTCGGAAAGGTAATTACGCGGAGGCCCAGTGCCTCACCCCGTCCGGAGCCGATCGACGCCAGGCGTGCAAGAATGCTTGTAAAACGATCGTTCGCTGCTTCGTCTCGGTCGCGTTCCTCGCCTGCGCAGTGGCTGTGGCTTCCGCACAAGCGCCGTCGCAGGGAGATGCTGACAGCATGCGCGCGAAGCTTGCGCTCATCGGTGAGACCGGAGACCGCTCGCGCGACGAGAATTCACGACCGGTGCGCACGTCCTTTACCGATCGTGAGCTCAACGCCTATCTGAAAGTTTACGGGCCGACTTTTTTGCCCCATGGCCTCACTGAACCGCAGATCGATATCGGCGGCTCCAGCCGTGTCACCGCGCGCGGGCTCGTCGATTTGGACGCAGTGCGTTTGTCGAGGCAGCGTGACTGGCTTGACCCGATGGCCTACCTGAGCGGGCTGCTCGACTTTACCGCCACGGGCGTCGTTACGAGCTCGAACGGAAAGGCCGTGGCGTCCTTCGAGGCCGCGACGCTTGCGGGTATCTCGGTGCCGAAGAGTATTGTTCAGGAGTTAGTGCGTTATTACACGACAACGCCAGAGTGGCCGAACGGCTTCGACCTCGATGAGCCCGTCGAGTTGCCCGCAGGCATCCAAAGCGTCCTCTTAGAACCCGGCGTCGCGACAATTATCCAGTAGGGGGCGCACGAGAGGATTCGCGTGGTTCTAGTCTGGTTATTGTCTTTTTCAGCTACAGTCTCGATCTGGCTGGCATAGTCTTCGCCCAGATTGCGATGCAGGCCATAGGTCCTGGTGCCACGGATCATGGCAAAATACCCTGAGTTATCTGGACTGTGGAGGCGACGGCTTGCTTTTTCGCACAGACATCCGCGTGGCGAGGCTGAAATGAAGCCAGCAAAGAATCATCCGTGGCGTTTCGGGATCGGCTTCACCGGGCCGTTGAAGTTTTCCACCCCGGACAATTCCGCGCCCTTCCCGGTACGCCGCTTGAGCGCGGCAGAGATCGATGCGCTTGGGTACACGCTCATCGTGCCGACTGCTGAGATCATGGAGGCTCGCCGCATGTGCCAACGCCATCACCCAGACAAGGGTGGCGATTCGAAAACGTTCCAGCACTGGAAAGAAGAACTGGATCGGCTGCGAAGGCGCCGATGAGGCGCGGGTATCGTAGTAATATCAGCCGTGTCTAGCTGCGCAGACACCCGTCATGAAATTCAAGGACTACTACGAGATCATGGGCATCCAGCGCGATGCCAGTCAGGATGAGATCAAGCGCGCCTATCGGAAACTGGCGCGAAAATATCATCCCGATGTCAGCAAGGAATCAGACGCCGAAGCCCGTTTCAAAGAGGTAGGCGAGGCTTACGAGGTGCTCAAAGACGCCGAAAAGCGCGCTGCCTACGACCAACTGGGCGCGAACTGGAAGGCCGGCCAGAACTTCGAGCCCCCGCCGAACTGGGACGCCGGGTACGAATTCCGCGGCGCCGGCGGCGACGCATGGGCCAACAGCGAGTTCTTCGAATCGCTGTTCGGTCAGGGCTTCGGGTCTGCGCAAGCGCGGCGTGGCCGCCCTCATGCGCAGACGGGCGGCGCTGATCACCATGCCAAGGTGCTGATCGATTTGGAAGACGCCTACCGCGGCGCTACCCGCAATGTCACGTTGCGAACACCGCAGCTGGATAGCGGCGGACACGTAATCTTGAAACAGCGCACGCTCGCGATCAAGATCCCGCGAGGCGTGACGCAGGGACAACGCATCCGCTTGTCCGGCCAGGGCGCGCCTGCGCTCGATGGCGGTAGGGCTGGGGATCTCTATCTGGAGATCGAGTTCAAACCTCATGGCATTTACCGTGTGGAGGGCCGAGATGTCTTTCTCGACTTGCCGGTAGCGCCATGGGAGCTAGTACTGGGTGCGACGGTAAAGGTTCCGACACCCGCAGGCCCGGTAGATCTCAACATACCGCCAGGAACCCCCGGCGGCCGCAAGCTGCGCCTGAAACGACGCGGTATACCGGCAAAGCCTGAGGGCGATCTCTACGTCGTGCCGCGGATTACCCTGCCGCCTGCCGATAGCGACGCCGCCAAGGCCTTGTATCGAAAGATGGCCGCGGAGCTGGCGTACAACCCACGCAGCAAATTGGGAGTCTAATCTGCGATGAAAGAGACGACGCTGATCGGCGTATTGCTCGACGAGCGGACCGAGCTGTCATTAACGGAAATATGCCGGGCCTGTTCGGCTTCCCCGGAATGGATAGTCGAGCTGGTCGAAGAAGGTGTATTGGAGCCGATCGGTGCTGAACAGACGCAGTGGCGATTTCAGGGAGCCAGTGTGCAAAGAGCTCACGCTGCCACGCGTCTGCAACGAGATCTCGATATCAACCCTGCCGGCGTCGCGCTCGCTTTGGATTTGCTGGATGAGATCGCGATCTTGCGAGCGCGCTTGCGCCAAAAAAGTGTGAATGACGACGTCTAAGAGCGTGTTCCCTTGAGCTGATTGGGCGTCAGAGCTTTTCGCGAGTTGTAACGGCGAGACCCGATGATCGGAAAATTTGTAAGCTGGGTTCTAGGCCGATAGTTATCCGTGAGATCAGCTTCTTTCTTTATCAACCGATTACGAAAAAATCTGGCGGCGCAACAAGTCCTGGGAAAACCATGCTCCGCTCTAACCCCGGCTATTTCCCCTGTTCCGTGGGAAACTCGTAGGAATTCTACTGGCTCGCACCCAGGCCCGTCGCTGCAGCCTGCAAACTCGCACCAGCTTCAACCACTGGACGGGCTTTTCATCGTGAGGCGAATTCGTCTATCAGGCAATAATAGGGAGGATCCGAGACGGAGAATTGTGGCCTTTCGCTGAAATTATTGCCGAGGACTGAGCCGATACGGCGACTTACGCACCCTCGCAACGAGGTCTAGCAGAGATGTGATCGATGGGCTGGCCGGCTAAACCCGTCGCAGCCCAGTAGATCGTCGATTGACCGAGGCTTCAGTACGTTGCAGGCACCGTTACCGTACGGACGCTGAATGGACCGTCAGTGCCGCCAACTTTATGATGGGGCGATGTATGGCGACCGATCCCTCTTCGAAGACGCTGTCGATATCCCGCTGTGGCTCGACGCCGATCGGGCGACGCCGTATGCAGATCGCGTTAGCCGCGACCGCGACGCCATCAGAGGTCGCGCCACTTCGACGGAGCTGAATCGGGTGCGTGCGTGGTGGGACGCGATTGGGCCGAGCCCCTCGACAGGCGCCAGCCTAGATCGCGGGCGGCACCTCATCGGGTTCGCCACCATCGTCATGGGCGCCCTTGCGGGCATAGGGCTCGCCGCTGCTGCGTTGCACTACGATGGCACTTATCCCGTTAACGCAGTCACGGTTTTTTCGCTGCTGGTAGGGGTGCAACTCGTACTCATCGCTATCACGATGCTGTTGCTGCCCCACAATGTGCCCGGCCTGCGTAACGTTCAGGGTGTCCTGGCTCAGGCCAACCCAGCCGGCGTTGTCGCGGCCGTCTACGGGCGCATCACCGTATCGCAGCTGCCGGAGTCCGTACGAGAACTCTTCACGTGGCATATCGGCCGCGCGGCGGCCGGTCGCTTCGCGAAGTGGCAGTTGTTGCATTGGTCGCAGGGAGCAGCGATTGCTTTCAACCTCGCGGCGCTTGCCACGGCCCTTGCCCTAGTCACGTTCACGGATCTCGCCTTCGGCTGGAGCACCACGCTGCAGTTGTCAGGCGATGAGCTGGCCCGATGGATCGGCATCATCGTCACGCCATGGGCCGAGTTCGTGCCTGCGGCTGTTCCCGATGCCGCGATGATCGAGGCATCGCGTTTCTTTCGTCTCGAAAGCTCGGCAGCCACGCTGGGCGCGCCGGAATCCTACACGGGCTGGTGGCCGTTCCTCATGGTCTCCATGATCGTCTATGGCCTGCTGCCGCGCATCGCGTTGTGGATATTCGCCGGCCTACGTCTGCGCGCGGCGACGCGTGCTTTGCTGTTGGAAGACGCGCGGGTTACTGCACTGATTGACCGCATGGCTTCGCCGGCACTTGCCACCACCGCGCTGGTCGACGAAAACCCGCACCGTCTCGAAGCCGCGCCGAAACAGAGGCATCGACTCGACGCCGATGCCCCAACGGCGGCATTGATCTGGTCCGAGGCCATCGACAAGACTCGAGCGCGCGAGCGCGCTCATCGGGTGCTCGGCGTGGAGCTCACCGCAGAGCCATTGACCGCAGGGGGTGGCGCATCTCTCGCCGAGGATGCCGCGGTCATAGATTCGCTGGCGGAATGCGCGCCGCGCCAGGTCGTCGTGTTCGTGCGGGCCTATGAACCCCCGCTGCTCGAATTCATGGATGCCCTGACGCGCCTGCGCAAGCGTCTCGGGCCGAATACATCGCTCATCGTTCACCCGGTGCCCGAGCTAGGTAACGAGCTCGCGCCTGCCGATGTCGAGACGTGGCATCGCAGCATCGCCGCGCGGCGCGACCCGAAAATCTATGTCGAGTCCGGCGTGTGAGCACTCTGCCGAAATTCGCCGTCGTCGGCCATCCCAACAAAGGCAAGAGCAGCATCGTGGCAACGCTCGCCGAGGACGATTCAGTCGCCATATCGAGCGACCCCGGCACGACCACACGGGCACGCACATTTCCGATGCGCGTGGACGGTAAGCCTATTTACGAGTTGATCGACACACCAGGCTTTCAGCGTGCGCGTGAAGTGCTGGACTGGTTGCAGGCCCACGATCGCGGCGCCGAAGCCCATCCAGCGCTGTTGCGGCAATTCGTCGACACTCATCGCGACGACCCACGCTTTCGCGACGAATGTGAGCTGCTGACGCCAATCCTCACCGGCGCCGGCATTCTTTATGTCGTGGACGGCGCCCATCCTTATGGTCGCGAATACGAGGCGGAAATGGAGATTTTGCGCTGGTCCGGGCAACCACGTATGGCACTGATCAATCTCATCGGCCGCGGCGACCATGTTGCAGAGTGGCGACGTGCAGTGGATCAATTTTTCGCGATCGTCCGTGTGTTCGATGCGCTGCACGCCGACTTCAGTAAGCGGATTGATCTGCTTCGAGCTTTTGGTGAACTGCATGAACCTTGGGCGCCGTCGCTGCAGCAGGCTACGGAAATCCTGATTGCCGAACGCCAGCGGCGGAGACACCGCGCGGCGATAGAAATCGCCGATCTGCTGGCGGATTCTCTGACGCTGACGCGCAAAGCGCGTGTCGATGGCGGCCGGGTGGATCCCGCGGTGACGGAACGACTTACAGGCGAGCTCAAGGACGCGATTCGAGAACGAGAGCGGCGTGCACGCCGCGTCGTGCACGAGATCTATCAGCACCTCCACGTGAAGCTCGAAGAGACCGACACCGAAATTCTTGCCAAGGACGTATTCTCGGAACGGATATTCAGTCTCTTCGGGCTTTCCGGCACTCAACTGGCGCTCACCGGTGCCGCCTCGGGTGCCGTAGCCGGCGGCGGCGTGGACCTGATCGTGGGTGGCGCGTCGCTCGGCCTCGCCGCCGCTATCGGCGCGGTGATCGGCGCCGGCGGCGCGCTGCTCGGCGCCGATCAACTGGCCAAGGTGAAAGTGCTCGGCGCGCCGCTTGGTGGCTCGGAGCTGCATGTGGGACCCATCGCCGATATGAATTTTCCCTGGGTGCTGCTCGGCCGCGCCGTGCTGCATCACCGCCTGGTTGCAGAGCGGAATCACTCTCGCCGTGAAAAAATGGTCGTCGACTCATCCGCAGGCGCACATCTGACCGACGACATTGATAGCGGTCACCGCCGTCAGGTCGAGCGTTGCTTCGTCACCCTGCGCAATGAGCGCGAGCTCGACGCCGACATGCGCCGGATACTCATCGATGAAATAGAGACGCTGCTAGACGACTCCAAGGCATCCCCGTGACCGGCACGCACACGACTAATCACGCGGCTATCGCCATTGCGGCGTTGGCGCTCAGGTACCGACCCCCACCCCCTGGCGGTGACCAACCAATAAGTAAGACTGGCCGTGCAGGGAGGCGTGGGGATTCACGCTCCGTTGTGGTGTAGCTTTTTTCCGTTTCACAGCGGCTTTTGAGAAATATTCCTCTCTCGCGGCACGGATGGCTCCGACCGCGCGGACTCAACGTGGGCGCCGTGCACCGAACTTGCTGACCTGTCTGTGGCGAATTTGTCGTTACGCGGCCACGGGCAGCCGATAGAGGCCCCGACAATAGTTCTTCCGTGAGTAGTTGTTCAGGCTGGCGACCTTTCTCCGATCGGAGACTGTACGAGCGGCTGACTTAATGGCGGAGGGAGTGGGATTACTCGCCGCCCTCGACTATCGAGGGCGGCTCACCCCTTTCGGGGCCGCTCGCCGACTGCGTCGGCTGCGCGTTCTCTCGCGTGCGCCTGCGCGCTGCTCGAGTCGAACCGAGTGGATTCGTCCACACACCCCCACCACCAAAAGCAAAAATACCCCACTAGGGGGCATTTTTGTTTTCTGGCGGAGGGAGTGGGATTCGAACCCACGGTACGCGCGAGCGTACACTTGATTTCGAGTCAAGCCCGTTCGACCACTCCGGCATCCCTCCGCGGGCGAATCTAGCAGTTCGTTCAGTCGTGGGCAAACGCCGTTGTTTTAACTCTTGGCCAAGTCGCCGTAGTGAAGCACGCGGACCTTCTCGATCGTGACGAGACCGCTCGGCATCATCTCCTCTAGAACGGGCAGGAAGCTCTCGATCTGACGCTCGGTATCGATGATCTCGATGACGATCGGCAAGTCGTCGGAAAGCCGCAAGATCTTCGCCGTGTGCAGCATGCTCGAGGCGCCGAAGCCCAGCAGGCCGCGCAAGACCGTCGCGCCGGCCAGGCCGTGCTCGCGCGCGCGCAGGATGATCGCTTCATAGAGCGGCCGATGCTCGAAGCGGTCCTTCTCGCCGACGAATAATCGCAGCAGAGTGGCGTCTTCGGGTGTTGCCATGGCGAACTCCTAGCGATTCAAAGCGGACGCGCCGACGTGGCCCAGCCAGACCGCGATCAAGCACAACACAACAGAAAAAACGACGTTCGCGACCGCCCAAGTCCACTCGCCGTCGCGCATCAGATTCAACGTCTCGAGGCTGAACGACGAGAACGTCGTGTAGCCGCCACAGATACCGATCATAAGAAACGCGCGCGCGTCTGGCGCCACGAGCAATCGGCCGTCGCCGGCAAGTGACGTCGCGAGAAAGCCGATCAATAGCGAGCCCGCGACGTTTACGATGATCGTTCCCCACGGAAAGATCTCGCCGAAGTTACGAGCGATAAAGCCCGAGCACCAATATCGTCCCATGCCGCCGAGCGCGCTGCCGAGCCCGACCCAGAGATAGGTCACCACGCTTATAATCGATCCGTTGCCGAGAACATCGTCCGGTATAGTAGCAACGAACGTCCAGTAGTGCTGGCGTGTGATGTTGAATCTGTTGCGAGTAATTACGTAGTGGAAATTGCAGGCGCGCTCGAGCGCATCGAGGCAATCGTCGGTCCGCGGGGCATGCTCCGCGACGATGCTGCTGAGCCTCTACTGCAGGATGAGCGAGGGCTTTATGCCGGCGCTGCGGCAGCCGTCGTGCAGCCGGTATCGACCGCGGAATGCGCTGCAATCGTCGAGATATGTAATGAGGCGCGTCTAGGTATCGTTCCGCAGGGTGGGAACACTGGCTATTGTGGCGGCGCGACACCATTCGACGGCGAGCGCCAGATTCTCTTGAGTCTCGCGCGCATGAATCGAGTTCGAGCAATTGATCCGGTCGGCTACACGATGACAGTCGAAGCAGGCGTGATCCTGGCCGACGCGCAAGCGGCAGCCGAGGCAGAGGGGCTGTTGTTTCCGTTGAGCATGGGTTCGGAAGGCTCGTGCCAGATCGGTGGCAACCTGTCGACGAACGCTGGCGGCCTCAATGTTCTGCGTTACGGGACCGCGCGCGAGCTCGTGCTCGGGCTGGAGGTCGTGTTGCCGAGTGGAGAAGTGCTCTCCGAGCTCAAGGGCCTGCGTAAGGACAACACGGGCTACGCTGTCGAGAGCTTGTTTCTCGGCGCCGAGGGTACGCTCGGCGTGATTACAGCCGCAGTGCTCAAACTGCTCCCGCTGCCCAGAAGCCGGCAGACGGTATGGTTGGCCGTGCCGAGCGTCGGGGCCGCTCTGGATGTGCTCGGTATCGCTCGCCGCCAGAGCGGTGACCAGGTCGTCGCTGCTGAGTATGTTTCGCGCGCGTCACTCGATCTCGTGCTCGCGCACGTGACGGATGTTCGCGACCCGCTCGACAACCCGTACGAGCATTACCTGCTTCTCGAGCTTGCCGGATCGCTCAGCGATTCTGCGCTGCGCGAGATTCTCGAAGGGCTGATGGAGATCGGGCTTACGAACAGTATGATCAGCGATGGTGTGCTTGCGGAAACGAACGCGCAGCGCGATGCCCTGTGGCGCCTGCGTGAGACGATTCCGGAGGCCGAGCGCCGCGAGGGCCGCTCGGTCAAGCACGATATCTCCGTGCCGATTGCGGCGATTCCAGGTTTTCTGGCCGACGCGACCGGACGGCTGTCGAGCGTCGCCGAGCATCGGCTATCCGTATTCGGGCACATCGGTGACGGCAATTTGCATTACAACCTCATGCCGCCCATCGGATGCGACGCATTCGGCGACGGACGGGCTGGCGCGCTAACGCAAACGCTGTACGATCGGGTCAACGCAATCGGTGGCAGCTTTAGTGCTGAGCATGGTATAGGAGTCTTTCGCCGTGACGAGCTGCGGCACTACAAATCGGACACCGCTTTCGATCTCATGCGCCTGATCAAAAATACGCTTGATCCCAATGGAATCATGAATCCCGGCAAGTTGTTCGCTGATGAGGATATGAGGCCATGAGCAAGTTGCGTCGTAGAGTAACGCTTCTGGTCGCTCTAACGGCGCTCGTCGTCGGCTGCGCGACGACGCCTCCTGAAAACGTCGAGAACATCTGTGCGATCTTCGAGGACAAAAGTAGCTGGTACAAGGCTGCGAAGCGGTCGGAAGAGCGATGGGGAACGCCGATTCATGTGCAGATGGCGATCATCCGCCAGGAGTCCACGTTCGAGTTCGACGCGAAGCCACCTCGCCGTCGGCTACTCGGCTTCATACCCTGGACGCGGCCGTCCGACGCCTACGGCTATGCCCAAGCGCTCGAGAGCACTTGGGATTGGTACAAAGAAGATGCCGGTAGGCGTTTCGCGGACCGCGATGACTTTGATGATGCGATCGATTTCGTTGGCTGGTATACACATGTTTCGCAGCGGTCCGTCGGGATCTCCAAGTGGGATCCTTACAATCAATATCTTGCCTATCACGAAGGACACACGGGATGGCAACGCAACAGCCACCGAGGCAAGCGTTGGCTCACGAACACCGCGCAGCAAGTCGATTATCGCGCGCGCGAGTGGGGCGCTCAGTTGCGGCGTTGTGAAGAAGACCTCGATGACGGCTGGTGGTTCTTCTGACGGGCCCGACGAAGACCAACGCTCCCACCTAGACTACCAGCTCTGCTCATTGACCTTCCGATGGCGGCAGGGGATGATTGGCGGCGAATCCAGTCGCAGTAGCGGAGCAAGGCCGCGCAGATGCTGCGCGTTGCCTCTCGGAATACTCTAACTAGAACACTGTATTGCTCAGGCCACGGCGGAAACTCGGAAAATATCGCATCCAGCGTTGCCTCAACGACGGCCCTATCGCAGCCGTGTATCAGGCTTACGACACGATCCAAGGATTGCGAGTCGCGTTGAAGATTCCGCACCCGAGTGCGATGGACGAATATTTTCTCGCGGATTTTCGCCGTGAAGCGCAGCTCGCGCCGAAGCTCGAGCATCCGAACATCATCCCTATTCGCGACGCATCGTTCATCGACGGTCACTTCGTGATATCGATGCCTCTCGGCGAGTGCACGCTTGGCGACCGCATGCGTAAGCGCCTCGCGACCAGCACGGCGCTCGACTACACAGAGCAAGCACTGGCCGCTGTGGCGCAGGCTCACGAGTGTAAGGTTATCCACTGTGACGTCAAACCCGATAACTTCGTGCTGTTCGCCGACAACATACTCCGGCTCGGCGATTTCGGCTTTTCGAAGATCGCGCAACGCACCCTCAAGCAGGCGTCCGGGTCGGGTACCGTCGGTTATATGGCTCCCGAGCAGGCTGTTGGGCGGCCGATGTTTCAATCGGACGTGTTCGCGCTTGGCCTTCTCATCTACGAGCTCTTCTCCGGCCATCTGCCGCAGTGGCCTTACGATTGGCCGCCCCGGCGTATCGAACGCGTTCGCGCGAAGCTCAATCCCGCGCTCGTGGAGTGGCTCCGAAAGGCTATCCAGGTGCGTCCCGAGGCACGCTACAAGAACGCGATCGTCATGTATCGGGAATTCAAGCGCGCGCGCAACGGTGCCGGCAAGCGCCGCAAGCCCGCAAGGGAGGCGCCAATCGATCCGGCGCGCTGGGAAGCCATCCGTTTTCGAGAGTTCCAGAAAAAATATCGTCACTCGGTGGAGACGCACCACCATTGCCCGAACTGCGAAGGCCCCGTCGCCGAGGCCATGCAGAGCTGCCCATGGTGTGGTGAGAAGCTCAAAGCTGCGAAGCTCGAGACGCGCTTTCCGGCGACTTGTCCACGTTGTCGCCGCGGCGTCAAGCTCGATTGGCGATACTGCGCATGGTGCTACGGGCAGGGCTTCGAGGTCGAAACGACGCGTCGCTATGCGGATCGCCGGTACGGGGCGCGTTGCAGCAACGCAAAATGCAAAGAGCCGTTGATGCCGTTCATGCGTTACTGCCCCTGGTGTCGCACGAAGGTCAAACGGGCATGGAGGCTGCCGTCGTCCACCGAGCGCTGTCCGTCGTGCCACTGGGGCGTGGACACGAGTTTCTGGGATCGCTGTCCATGGTGCAGCAAGGGGCTGCATCGGTGACCGCGCGGGCTCCAGGGGCGCGGCTGTTTCTCGGTGCGGAGGCCGAAGACGCGGACCTCGACTTCGCGCAGGGGCAGGTCAGCGTGCGTACCTTCCGCAGCCCGGGCAAGGAGACGAACAATGAAGACTCGGCTGCAGTCATTCCGTTCGGTGCCAACGGCCTCGTGCTAGCGGTGGCAGACGGCGTCGGGGGCAGCCCGGGCGGTCAGCAGGCGTCGAACCTGGCCGTGCAGACGCTAGCGGACGTGCTCGCCCGTACGAGCCCGGAGCCGGACAATCTGCGCACTGCCATCGTCGATGCCGTCGAGGAGGCCAACCGGCGAATTCTCGACCGCGGCCGCGGCGCGGCGACCACGCTCGTCGTCGGCGAGCTCTTGAACGGCCGAGTTCGCAGCTACCACGTCGGCGACTCCGAGCTCATGACCGTCGGTCAGCGCGGCCGCATCAAGCTGCGCGTGACTCCGCATTCGCCCACGGGATTCGCCGTCGAGGCCGGCTTGCTCGACGAGGACGAAGCCGTCGAGCATGACACGCGTCATCTGCTATTCAACGTGATCGGCGCACCTGACATGCGCATAGAAATTGGCACGCCCGCACGGATCGATGCCTACGATACGGTCATTCTCAGCAGCGATGGACTTCTCGATAACCTCTTTGTCGACGAGATCGTTAGGATCATTCGTTCGGGAGACCTTGCGCGCGCGGCCGACGAGCTGACGGGCCTCGCGCTTGCTCGCATGGCCGGCAGCGACACCGGGCCCTCGAAGCCCGATGACCTTACGATCATTCTGTACCGCTTGCCGCGGCGGCGGCGTGGGAGACGCGGGAGTTCCTCGCGCAGCTAGGCGGTTTCGCTGCGCATGCGGTTCGTCGCGGTTGCGCCCGTACGCTTTTCGATCTCGCGATCGTAGGCGGCGGCGAAAACCTCGGCAAACATCTGCGGGAACTGGCCCGGTGCGTGCTCGGCCAACGTTGCATAGAGCTCGGCGTAACGCTCCCAGTATTTGGCTTCGGCCTTCGTGCCGAGCAACCCGCGTTTGCTGTCGCCGCATCTCTGCTCGATTTCCTCCGGGGCGATGCGCTCGAGATAATCGAGTAACGCCGCGTGCGTGGCGTCGAGCACGGCGCGCTCGTGCACCAGAATCTCATCGAAGGCCTCGCGAACGGCCTCGATTGCGGGCATATATTCGGCCTTGTCCATGAAAAACAGATTTTCGAGTGCCTCATCGAGGCTTGCGGCGAACTTGAGCAGATTGTTGTTTTGCGGCTGGATCGTCGTATTGGCCAGACGCAGTAAATTCTTCTGATCAATGCGCAGCTGAATCGACTGGCGCAGACCGACCGCGAGCTCTCGGACGAGCTGTCCGGCACGGTGCAACAGCAGGGAAGCCTCGTTTCCTTCCAGCTCGCGGGGCGGGAGTCCTGCGCCGCGAAAGAAGGCAAACAGGGCGGCCTGCTCGTCGCCGGTCTTGGAGTTTGCTTGCTTCGGTGACTCTGGGTGTTTTTCTTGCTGTGTCCGAGTCTTGTTGGCCGCGGACGGGGTGCGACGTCGTTTGGCGCTTGCGGTCGCCTTGGGTCGTGACGGTTCGAATTTCGCGGCTGGCGCCTGTGCGGGCGCAGACGCGCGTTTAGGTGCAGGCTTGGGCGAGGAGGGTTGCGCGTCGTCATCGACGAGTCTCAGCCTGCTCGCAGCCTGCTCGGCAGCTGCTTTGAGCGCACCGGCTGCCGTGTCGTCGGCAAGAATTTCCTCGATGGCAAGTACACCAAGCTCCTCTTCGGAGACCAGGGCATATCCGGTCGGTCCTGCCTGCGTCGCGCGCATGGCGGTGTCGACAGGATCGTTGTGTGAGTCTGTCTGGAGATCATCATCGAGATCCGAGTCTTCGAGGTGCACTCGCATGATGTACTCGCCGAGCCGCAGGCGGTCTCCGTGGAAAAGACGTTGTGGTTTCGTGCGGCCAATTGGCGTGTCGTTCTCGTTGACGAAAACACCGTTCGTCGAGGTGTCGATGATGTAGTAGCTGCCGGACCGAAAATCGATGGCTGCGTGTCGGCCAGACAGATAGCGGTTGCTATCCTCGAGCGCCCAGTCGCTCTCGAGCGAACGGCCGATCGTGCCGCCGTTGACGCCGAACTCCTTGATTCGGCGCTCACCGAGATGCAAGCGCTGGAAGCTGATGATTTCGAGGCGCAGCGGCATTTGGGCATCCTGTCAGGTCGGCATTTGCGAGGCCTGAGGGCGCATCCGGGCTCGCTGCCGGGGGTCTATCTTGGGCCGAGTATAGCCGTACCCCGCTCCATACCGACGCGCTGCTTGGCTGTATTGTGAACGGAGTCTCACAAAGCCCGGCGAGACAGGCGTTTTGCTGCCTATGCTAAGCTCAGTCAGATCGCGCAGTCTCGAGGTATCGCATGAGCGCCCAGCCCATCTATAAGATCGTCTTCATGAATCAAGGTAAGATTTTCGAGATCTATGCCCGGCATGTCAGTCACGGCGCCTTGTTCGGTTTCGTCGAAGTGGAAAAGCTCATATTCGGCGCGCGCTCGAGTGTTGTCGTCGATCCGTCCGAGGAGCGAATCCAATCGGAGTTCTCGGGTGTTACACGGACGTACCTGCCGCTGCATTCGATCATTCGCATCGACGAGGTCGAGAAACAGGGTGTCGGCAAGGTCAGCGATGCCGAGGGCGGAAACGTGACGCCGTTCCCGATGCCGGTGTACGCGCCGCCAGGTGGCGGTAAGGGTGGGTCAGGCGAGTAAGTTCGGATTTTGACCTTGCGCTTCGCATCCCTCGGTAGCGGCAGTCGTGGCAACGCGCTGCTCGTCGAGTCGGCGCAGACACTCGTGCTCGTTGACTGCGGATTGACACTCAAGGCCATCGAGGAGCGTCTCGGTGGGCTCGGCCGGGATCCGGGCGACATTGACGCTGTCCTCGTTACGCACGAGCACACTGATCATATCCGCGGCGTTGCGGCCTTCGCGCGTCGCTACCGCACGCCGGTGCGGATGACTGCGGGTACGGCCGCCGGCAGCACGAGCCGCACTTTGCCGAGGCTGGAGACCTTCAACTGCCACCGGCGATTCGAGATCGGTGATCTATCGATCGAGCCGTTCCCCGTGCCGCACGATGCGCGTGAGCCGTGCCAATTCGTGTTCTCGAACGGTCACAGGCGTCTGGGCATCTTGAGCGACACGGGCCACATCACGCCGCACATCAAAGCGCATCTCGCCGGCTGCGATGCGATGGCGCTCGAGTTCAATCACGATGCCGAGGCGCTGTGGGCTGGCGATTACCCCGAGCATCTGAAGCAGCGTATTGCCTCGCAGGTCGGGCATCTCAATAACGTGCAGGCAGCGGGACTCCTTAGTCACGTCGCCGATAGCCGGTTGCAATGGGTCGTCGCCCTGCATCTGAGCGAAACCAACAACAGCCCGGGCCGCGTGCGCGAGACCTTGCATGACGCGCTTGGTGCCGACCATTGTGCCGAGGCGCATCTCGCGCTGCAGCATGAGCCGAGCCGTTGGCTCGAGGTCGTCTGAAGTCTGGTGAGACGGGCGGGCTGGCGGTATCATTGCGGCGCCCGTTCCCGTTCACCATCACGCGCCGATCTTGATTCTCGCAAGCTCGCCGGTTTTGCCACACTCTGATGTCTAACACAGCCACGGTCCTTCGGCTGGCCGGCCCCGTTGCCGAGACGAATTTCCGGCGCCGCAAGCTGACCGAGCAGTTGCAGGCGCGCTGTCCTGCCGTCACGGGTGTGTCCGTGCGCTTTGTTCACCTCGTCCACGTCACGCGTGAGCTCGACGCCGGCGAGCAGGCGCTGTTGAGCGCATTGCTCGACTACGGGTCCGCCGCAGGCACGGTGACCGGTAGTCAGGAAATCATGATCGTGCCACGTATCGGCACGATCTCCCCATGGGCATCGAAGGCGACCGATATCGCCAGAATTTGCGGACTGCCGGTGCATCGTCTCGAGCGTGGCCGGCTCTATTCGATCACTGCCCGGGAGCAACTCGACGGGGAGAGACAGCGCGAGCTTGTACCGCTGCTGCATGACCGAATGATGGAAACCGTCGTGCTCGATGCCGAGCTGCCTGCCGCGCTATTCGATGAGCACGAGCCACGGCCGATGACGACGGTCGATCTGAGCGGGGACGCCGTGGCCGCACTCGCAGCGGCCAACCGCGAGCTCGGGCTCGCGTTGTCGGACGATGAGATCGTCTATCTCGTCGAGCAATTCGGCGCGATCGGCAGGAATCCGTCCGATATGGAGCTCATGATGTTCGCGCAAGCGAACTCAGAGCATTGCCGGCACAAAGTATTCAATGCCGACTGGATCATCGAGGGACAGGCTGCGGACAAGAGCCTGTTCCAAATGATCAAGACTACCTACGCTAACGCACCTGACGGCGTACTGTCGGCTTATGCGGATAATGCGGCCGTCGTCGAGGGTGCGCTGACGCCGTGGCTCATGGTCGCGCCGGGCGAGCGGCGCTTCGGGTATGTGAGCGAGCCGGCGCATCTCGTCATGAAGGTCGAGACGCATAATCACCCGACGGCGATCTCGCCGTTCCCGGGCGCCGCGACGGGATCGGGCGGTGAGATCCGCGACGAAGGCGCGACCGGGCGCGGTGCAAGGCCGAAGGCCGGGCTGACGGGCTTTACGGTCTCGCATCTCAACGTGCCGGACTGGCCGCAACCCTGGGAGCAGAGCGGCCCGGGTTATCCAAGCCGAATTGCGACGAGCCTGAAGATCATGCTCGACGGACCGATCGGCGCTGCGCAGTTCAACAACGAATTCGGCCGACCGAACCTGGCCGGGTATTTTCGGACATGCCTGCTCGAGGACGGTACCGGTTGGCGCGGCTATCACAAGCCCATCATGATCGCGGGCGGGCTCGGCAACATCCGCGGTCAGCATGTCGAGAAGCTCGAGGCCGAGCCCGGCGACAAGCTCATCGTGATCGGCGGTCCGGCGATGCTCATCGGCCTCGGTGGCGGTGCGGCATCATCTCAGGGAAGCGGCACCGGCGAGGAGAACCTCGATTTCGCGTCCGTGCAGCGCGGCAACCCCGAGATGCAGCGGCGTGCCCAGGAGGTCATCGATACGTGCTGGGCGCTCGGCGACGGTAACCCGATTCTGTCGATCCACGATGTCGGTGCGGGCGGTTTGTCGAACGCCGTTCCCGAGATCGTCGATCAGAGTCATCGCGGGGCGCGGGTCGCGTTGCGCGCAGTGCCAAACGACGAGCCGGGCATGACGCCGATGGAGCTCTGGTGCAACGAGTCGCAAGAGCGCTATGTGCTCACCGTTGCGGCAGATTCCATCGAGACGTTCGCGGCGATCTGTGCTCGCGAGCGATGCCCGCATGCGGTCATCGGTGAGCTGACCGAGGATCGCGATCTCATCGTCGAGGACGAGTTTTTCGGCAACGAGCCGGTCGCCATGCCGATGGACGTGCTGCTCGGTAAGACACCGAAGATGACGCGGGAGGTTGGCGCGGCGAGCGCGGCGGCTCCGGTCTGGGATCGCCAAGACGTTACGCTGGCCGATGCGGTCCATCGAGTCCTGACATTCCCGGCCGTCGCGGATAAATCGTTCCTGATTCATATCGGCGATCGGACCGTCGGCGGGCTGGTTGGTCGCGATCAACTCGTCGGGCCCTGGCAAGTGCCCGTCAGCGACGTCGCCGTGACGAGCGCAAGCTTTCGCGGTCACTCGGGCGAGGCGATGGCCATGGGCGAGCGCACGCCCGTAGCGATTTTTGCCGGCCCGGCTTCAGCGCGGCTCGCGATCGCCGAAGCGGTAACGAACATCGCGGCAGCCGACATCGAGCAGCTCCGTGACATCCGCGTGTCCGCTAACTGGATGGCTGCCGCCGGTCACGGTAACGACGATCGTGTGCTCTATGACATGGTTCGCGCAGTGGGCGAGGACCTGTGCCCAGCGCTCGGTATCGCGGTGCCCGTCGGCAAGGACTCTTTGTCGATGCGCACCGTGTGGGGGGCGGACGCCGATGAAAAGGCTGTGACGGCCCCGGTCTCACTGATCGTAACCGCGTTCGCACCGGTTGTGGACGTGCGTAAGACGCTGACGCCCGAGCTGCGTACGGACGCGGGAGAGACTGCCCTCGTACTGCTCGACATCTCGGCAGGATCCATGCGTCTCGGCGGCTCGGTGCTCGCACAGGCCTTTGGTGAATTCGGCGGTGATGCTGCAGATCTCGACGACGCTGAACGGCTAAAGGCGTTCTTCACCGCGCTAGGGGTGATGCGCACCGAAGATCTCGTATTGGCCTATCATGACCGCTCCGACGGTGGATTGCTCGCAACGCTGGCGGAGATGGGGTTCGCGGCTCGTGTGGGACTGGACATCTGGGTTCCGGATGATGTCGACGACGTCATCGCGTTTCTTTTCAACGAGGAGCCCGGCGCGGTCTTGCAGGTCGAGAAAGCCAAGCTTGGACGCGTGCAGCGAATTCTCGACGATCACGGATTCGGCGCGGGCATCGTCGTCGCTAGACCTGCGGGCGCGCGCGACATCGAGATCCGGCATCGAAACGAGGTGCTGTACAAAGCGCCCGTCGCGCGCCTGAACCGGTGGTGGTCGGAGCTCACTTATCGAATGCAGGCGTTGCGCGATAACCCCGAATGCGCGCAGGAAGCCTACGATGCGATCCTCGATGACGACGATCCAGGCTTGACGGTGCGCTTGAGGCTCACGGAACGTCCGGTACCGGTACCGGTACCGGTACCGGACCCGCGCCGCGACGAGCGGCCACGCGTCGCCATTCTGCGCGAGCAAGGCGTCAATAGCCAAAGAGAGATGGCGGCCGCATTCGATCGGGCAGGTTTTGCCGCGTTCGATGTGCATATGACCGATCTGATTGAGGGGCGCACGACATTGGCTGGCTTTCGTGGGCTCGTCGCCTGCGGTGGATTTTCTTACGGCGACGTGCTCGGTGCCGGGGAGGGTTGGGCGAAGTCCATTCTCTATAACGACGTCCTGCGTGAGCAGTTCGAGGAATTCTTTGTGCGCGAGGACGCCTTCGCGCTCGGTGTCTGCAACGGTTGCCAGATGCTCGCGGCGCTCAAATCGTTGATCCCGGGAACGGCGCATTGGCCGCGTTTCGTGCGCAACCGCTCCGATCAGTTCGAGGCGCGACTCTCGCTCGTGCGCATCGAGCAGAGCCCGTCGGTGCTGCTGTCCGGCATGGCCGGCAGCTGGCTCCCGATCGCGACGTCGCACGGCGAAGGGCTTGCGGAGTTTGCATCCGAGCAGGCGCTACTAGTGGCCGACCATGGTCTCGTCGGTCTGCGATACATCGACCATCGCGGCGAGGCGGCAGAGCGTTATCCGTCGAATCCGAACGGATCGCCGCGCGGCATCGCCGGTCTCACGAACGAGGATGGCCGCGTCACGATCATGATGCCGCACCCGGAGCGGGTTCATCGCACGGTGCAGCTGTCTTGGCATCCGCCCGACTGGGGCGAGGACTCGCCTTGGATGCGCTTGTTCGAGAATGCGCGCGATTGGGTCGACGTCTCCGGCTGACCGCGTCAGGCCGTCGTCCGGCATAGCGCACGCTTCGCAAGATCGCTATATCGAGATCTAGGCAGATTCCGCGCGGTGGCGATCGAGTGAGGTGATCTTGCCGCTTGCCTCCTCGGCGAAGTAGCGGCGCATACGCATCGCCGCACGCAGCTTCGATGTACGTACGTAGCACTGATAGGCCATGTCCTTGATCATTTCAACAAGGACTGCCGCATGATCGGTACCGATTTCCGGAACCGGGCCATCGACGCCGAACAGTACCGTCTCGAGCACCTGCGCGGTTGCCTCGTCGATCTCGCCGATGTTTACGACATCCTTGTAGAGCTCGAACCATTCCAGGCGGGCGTTGCTGCCGAGATCGGCGATCGCCGTCTGCACCGTGCGCCGGCACATCGAGGCGAATGCGTTGTGGCAGTCGGCGCTGTAGCACTGCAGCGCCTCGCGAAAGATTCGTTCGACGGCAGGGGGGAGGTAGCTGTAAGGAAACCGCTGCCGCGCTCGCTCGACTTCGATAATGTTCGAGGACAACTCCACGCTCGCGGTGCCAATCGAGCGTACGGCCGCGCGCCCGAAGCGCGGCTCGTTGCAGGCAGCGCAGCGAAACGCAATTCCGACCTGGCGCGGACTTGCGCTACGGATGGCTTCGAACGACGGCGTCGCGATCGGTATTAGTTGGGCGTGTGCGCCGCAGTGAGGGCACTCGCGCGAAACGGACTCCGCCTGCTCGAAGGTATTATCTGATTTAACATAAATCGCCACGGGGGCTCCTTCTCTACGAAGTCTACCGCTTCGGGCACTTACGTGAAAATCCTTTCACGTGGCATGAACCCGCATGCGGGCGATTTTGGGGCGGGCGTTGCCGTCTAAGCAGAGAGGCGTTTGTAGCGAAGCCGATGAGGCTGGTCGGCGTCCTGGCCTTTGCGACGCTTGAGGTCCTCGACGTAGTCGGCGTAGTTGCCCTGGAAGAAGACCACCTCGCTGTCGCCTTCGAAGGCAAGCATGTGGGTGGCGATTCGGTCGAGGAACCAACGGTCGTGGGAAATGACGACCGCCGAGCCCGGGAAGCTCAGCAGCGCATCCTCGAGGGCCCTGAGCGTCTCTACATCGAGGTCGTTCGTCGGCTCGTCGAGCAGCAGCAGGTTGCCACCCGAGCGCAGGACTTTCGCGAGATGCACGCGGTTGCGCTCGCCGCCCGACAGCAGCCCAACTTTCTTTTGCTGCTCGGCGCCGCGGAAGTTGAACCGGCCGAGATATCCGCGCGACGGCGTCTCGTAGTTGCCGACTTTGAGGATGTCCTGACCGTCCGAGATCTCCTCCCAGACCGTCTTGTTCGGGTCCAGCGTGTCGCGCGACTGGTCGACGTAGGCGAGCTGCACTGAATCGCCGATGCGAATCGTGCCGGCGTCGGGTTGCTCCTGCCCGACGAGCATGCGAAACAGCGTCGTCTTGCCGGCACCATTCGGACCGATGATGCCGACGATGCCGCCTGGCGGCAGCTCGAAGGAGAGGTTCTCGAACAGCAGGCGGTCACCGAACGACTTGCTGATGCCGTCCGCCTCGACGACGAGGTCGCCGAGCCGCGGTCCAGGCGGGATATATATCTCGTTTGTCTCGTTGCGCGTCTGAAATTCCTTGGAGTTGAGCTCCTCGAAGCGCTGCAGACGCGCCTTGGCCTTGGCTTGGCGGGCCTTGGGATTGGAGCGCACCCACTCGAGCTCGGTCTTGATCGCACGCTGTCTGGCGGCTTCTTTCTTTTCCTCGATCTCGAGCCGCTGCTCCTTTTGTTCGAGCCAGGAGCTGTAATTGCCCTCCCACGGTATGCCGTAGCCGCGATCGAGCTCGAGAATCCACCCTGCGACGTTATCGAGAAAGTAGCGGTCGTGCGTGACGGCCATGACCGTGCCGGGGTACTCGGCGAGGAAACGCTCGATCCAGGCGACCGATTCGGCATCGAGATGATTCGTCGGCTCATCGAGCAGCAGCATGTCGGGCTCCGACAGCAGCAACCGACAAAGTGCGACGCGGCGTCGCTCGCCGCCGGAGAGTTTGGCGACAGGCGCGTCCCACGGCGGCAAGCGCAGCGCATCTGCCGCGATCTCGAGCTTGCGGTCGAGCTCCCAGCCCCCGGCTGCGTCGATGGCATCTTGGAGCTTGCCCTGCTCGGCAAGGAGATTATTCATTTCCTCGTCATCCATGGGCTCGGCGAAGCGGTCGCTGATCTCGTTGAAGCGAGCGACCAGCCCGGTTATCTCGCTGACGCCTTCCTCGACGTTGCCGCGTACATCCTTAGCGTCGTCGAGCGTGGGCTCCTGCGGCAGGAAGCCTATCTTGATGCCGGGCTGAGGCCGTGCCTCGCCGTCGAAATTCTTATCGACGCCTGCCATGATTCGCAGCAGCGTGGACTTGCCGGCGCCATTGAGGCCGAGCACGCCGATCTTGGCGCCCGGGAAGAAGCTCAGGCTGATATCGCGCAGGATATGCCGCTTGGGCGGCACCACCTTGGACAGGTGGTTCGTGGTATAGATGTATTGCGCCATGCGTTCGTGTCGTCCTCGAGGAGGCGCGATTATCGATGAACGCGTGCAGCCTTACCACCCGGTTCGAGGCCTCCCACGGATCGGTCTTTCAGTATTGGGTCGAGCGAGAGAATTCGATGGCAGAGCAGGTGATCGTAATCTGCGGTGAGGAAGTCGCCGCCTATGGTTTTCCCGACAATCATCCGTTCGGGCCGGATCGGCATGATGCGTTCATGGCCGAGCTCGAGCGCTCGCCGCGAATCGGTGCCGTCATCAAGCAACGCGCGCGGCTCGCCGATCGCGGGGAGATCGAGTATTTCCACACGAGCGACTATGTCGATCTCGTCATCGAGTTATCGCAGCAGGGCTACGGCGCGCTCGATCACGGCGACACACCGGCATACCCTGGCGTCTACGAGGCAGCGGCCCATGTCGTCGGCGGTACGCTCGACGCATTGGCTGCCATCATGGACGGGCCGCACCGCAAGGCGTTCGTACCGATCGGTGGCCTGCACCACGCAGCTCGCGGCGGCGCGGCCGGGTTCTGTGTCTTTAACGATGCCGGCGTCGCAATCGAAGCAGCGATGCGTAATTACGGCCTCGAGCGCGTCGCCTATCTGGACATCGACGCCCATCACGGCGATGGCGTCTTCTACGGTTTCGAGGAGGACCCGCGTGCACTGTTCGCGGATATCCACGAGGACGGTCGCTATCTCTATCCGGGTACGGGCAGCCGCAGCGAGACCGGCCGCGGCCCCGCTGCCGGAACGAAGCTCAATATTCCGATGGCGCCGGGTTCCGGCGACGCGCAATTCATGGATGCTTGGGCCGAGGTCGAGGCCTATGTCGAATCCCACGAGCCGCAGCTCATCACGCTCAATTGCGGAGCCGATTCGCTGGCCGGCGATCCGATCACGCATATGCAGTACAGCGAAGATGCCCACGGGCATGCGGCCGTACGCGTCGCCGCGCTCGCCGAGCGCTATTGCGGCGGGCGCGTGCTGGCCTGGGGCTGCGGTGGCTACAACCGGCACAATCTCGCGCGTGCCTGGACACGCGTCGTCGAGGGTCTTGCCGATCCCGAAGCCGCAAGGCGGGACTGAGCCGCCGTTAGAGATTCCGAGCTTGTCCGCGGTGCCGGAAGAGGCGTTACGGACTCCGTTCCAACGAGCAGTTTCAGTCCGTTGCGGCGCTGGCCGTTGCCGGAACCGGCTCGGGAAGGGGTGCCAGCAAGATCTCTATACGGCGGTTCAGCCGCCGTCCTTCTTCGGTGCTGTTGTCCGCTCGGGGCCTATGCTCGGAGAAGCCGGTTGCCGCCAAGCGTGTTGGATCGACGCCGATCTCCTCCTGCAATAGGCGTACGACGTTGACGGCTCGGGCAGACGACAGTTCCCAGTTGGTTGGATAGCGCTGCGCCAACCTCCCACCGATGGTCACGTAGTCCGTGTGGCCCTGAACGATGATCTGCTTGTCGGTGATGGTCTTCAGTATTTCGCCCACTCGTCTGAGGACGTCTATGCCGGCTGGCTTCAGCGCCGCTTCACCGGAGTCGAAGAGGATCTCGTTCACGAGGTCCACACGCAGGCTGTCACGCATACGTTCGACCTGGATTTGCCCGTTCAAGATCTCCATCTGCAGGACGCTGATGAACTCGTCCTGGGTCGACATCATGTCCGCAAGCTCCGCTTCTCGCTCTCGTACCTGGGCTTCGAGCACGGCGCTGGTCTGCCTGAGTTCCTCGAGGATTCCCTCGAGATCGTCGACGCGCTCGCGCGCCTCTGCAAAATTCCTGGCGAGCTCGCTGGCCTCCAGTCTTGCGGTATCGGCCGCCTCGTTTGCCGCAGCCGCCGCGAGGTTTGCCTGGATGAGTGCGTTTCGCTGTGGCGCATAGGCGAAGTAATAAAGAGCGCCGATCAGCAACGCAACGACGACACCGAGCGAGGCCAGGACCGAGCCCTGGGGCATTTTCGAGACTCGTGACTCTGTCATTTTACCTCCCATCCGAGGCGGATGCGGTCTGTGGATGCTCGGCGACTTGCGCGAGTTCGCAAAGACTGCGTCAGGTTTCGGGGCGATCTCGGCTAATGTGACTGATCGATCGCGCCCGTGCTCGCCCGACTGTCGCGGGATCTCCGAGATTACGCGCAGGCTAACCCAGCCTTGCGAGTCAAGCAACGTCGAGTGCCTGTGCCGATCGCGGTGGGCGTGGCCCGTCGGAGGCGGTTACAATGCAGCCGCCGGAAGCCGGTCGGTTTCCTCCACTCCACGTTTCAGGACCTGCAACGCATGTTTACGGATGCCTATCAGATCAAGGGCTTTGACGACGAGCTGTTCGCTGCGCTCGAGAGCGAGGTCCGCCGCCAGGAAGATCACGTCGAGCTCATCGCCTCGGAGAATTACGCGAGCCCCCGTGTGCTCGAGGCGCAGGGCTCGGTACTGCCGAACAAGTACGCCGAAGGCT
>Ga0224497_10000538_pt1 | contig 25801 bp, 22 predicted proteins | sample SF_Jul11_sed_USG_4_FD_167970 | JGI IMG/M metagenome (GOLD analysis project Ga0224497, IMG submission 167970) | Sediment microbial communities from San Francisco Bay, California, United States - SF_Jul11_sed_USGS_13 | ecosystem: Environmental > Aquatic > Marine > Sediment | place: USA...
CCATATTTTTTGACAAATTTTTCTTTTCTCTCTTTTTCGTCATTTTCAATTTCTCTTTCAGTCTCAAAGCGTTTTTGTATGATATTACCTACTTCATTTATCGTAACATACCCGCGCATCAATGCAAATTTTCCTAGATTAAAAGTCTGAGAGAAATCGTGTGAATTTATGGAGAGAGAATTATACTTTTTATCTTGGATGCAAAGAACCAACCCGTCGCTCTTCATTTTGTCCAAAACATTTTCTGCGTGCTTGACATCACATCTTGTCCTCTTGATAAAATCATATTTCAGATCATTTTCTGAAAAGACTTCAAGATAGTTAGACAGGACCAAATCCCTGACAAAGTCCCTAATCTCGTTTTTATCGATTTCAGATTTTATTGTAGGGGCAAGCATTGTCTTACCACTCAGAATCATCTTTGAGAAGATGTTTGTCAGCTGCGTGTCAATCTGGGAGATGAATTTTTCAATTCTTATTTTTTCATCAAAATCTACTGCCTCCTCCAGATCATCTAGTAGCCTGTCTCTTTGTATCTCCATTCGCTGGATTTGTTTTATCATCTTGGCACAAAGATCTTGGGCATTCATCTCGCTTGCTAGCTGAGAGTGCCAGTATGTAATGTCGTCATTAATGGTATTACAATTGACGTCAAGAAGCTGGGCAATTTTTACTGCAGATTTGTTTTCTTCAAAATGCAAATGATAAACATGAATCCGTCTTTCTTCCTGCTCTTTTTGAGTATACCTGCCGCCTTTCCTTGTTTTTTCGACCAAGGCCATTGTTTAGCAATACTACAGCATGACTTTTGAATAAGACAGTTAGCTAATAGCTGAGCTTGAGTCAACACCAAATCAAGCCAATTCCCAAAACTGCATAGTTCTGCATAGTTTTAAAATCATTAGACATTTGCCTCAATACCAAACATGGAATATCAGAGAAAATTGCAAATAGATAGACATTTGTACATATTTTAAAACAAGATGCAATTTTTGTTTCAATGAATCATATTGATTCCTGATGTTTTTTGGTGATTTCATAAAGTTCTGACAGAAACCCATTCAATTTTTCAGGCAATACACCATCAAAGCTGCAAAGCTCCCTTGTAATTTCACAGTGATTCTTTGAATTAAGAATTGTCACAGACTCAAAGAGCGCACCAAGCTCCTCCTGCCCTTTTTTTGATAGCCTATAGTCACATGTTGCAATATCCAGAAATACAAGATACCCATCTGTTTCAGGATTCTTTCTTGCCTTGATGAAAGGATGATTGCTTTTTTTGCAGTTACTATAATGTCTGTCATACTCAAAGGCCTTTGAATCTATCATCCAGTGCAGCATTTCAAAAGTGGTTCTTAAATGATATTTCAGATAGAGGCAGTTGTCCTCCCCTGGGTGGGGCTTGTTTTGAAGCCTTGCCCACAACCACCATCATGACTATTATATGATCATCAGGCAAATTGATCAGTTTACCCACCTTATCATAATCAAATCCCTTCATGGGGCACGTGTCATATCCCATGGACTTTGCAGCAAGCATTATTGTCTGCGCTGCCATTCCGCAGGATCTCATTGCCTCGTCTCTTTGCATCTGCGGTTTGTCACGGTAAGAGTTTCTCAAAGAGTCAACCAACATACTTCGCGGCTCCTCTGGGATGTTCTTCCAGTATCTTTCAGGATTTTTGTCCCAGGAATTCAAGTCGCCGCACAATACAATCACCAGTGATGCCTCTGATACCTGCTTTTGGCCATGGGATAATTCAGATATCTTGTCTTTTATCTCCTGGCTTGTGACAATTACAAAACGCCAGTTTTGAATGTTGTATGAAGTTGGCGAAAGTATTGCAGATTCCAGAATTTTTGTGATTTCATCTCTTGTCATCTTGTGATTAATGTCAAAGCTTTTTACTGAACGCCTCTTCTTGATTGCCTCAAACGTATCCATGACAGATTACTCTGGCGACTAAATTTAATTCAATAAAAAAAGGAGTTAAGCTTAAGACCAATCACCAAGGGTGCGTTGATGACAGCTCTATCACTTAAGATCAGCAACGGTAGTCACTGATGACAGTGATTGTCTTAAGATCCCCAGCGGAAGCAAGGAGATGACAGACCAACCTTTTCAATGATATTAGGTGATTGTGATATTTAACCAGAACTACCAAATGATACTAGTGTCAAAATCAAGTTACTTGCCACTAGAATGATTTTCAGATAGTGTATTTATTAGGCCAGAGTCGATTTTAGCTAAATGAAGATTGCAGTTTGTGGGATAGGGGTTGCCGGAAGTTACCTGATTTCTAGACTGAAGGATTCTCACGAGGTTGTAGGCTTTGAGAGAATGCCTGAGGACAAGCATGACTCTATATGCGCATGGGGTACTTGCAAGCCCAAAATGGTAGAGTTGTGCAAAAAGTCAGGTGTTGATTTTAATGATTATGTGATTCATGATGGAAAAAACATGCACATTGAGATGAACAACAATGAAAAGTTTGACATTGGCTTGCATGGATTGTGCACGTATGACAAGATTCAGCTAATCAAGGATTTTGTAAAGGGATGCAAGATAAATTATGGGACTGCACCAAAGCTTGAGGAGTTAGAAAAAGATTTTGATCTTATTGTTGATTGCACTGGATTTCACAGGGTATATCTTCCAAAGCTAGAGGAGGATTTCTTTTTGCCCACATATGAATACAAAGTGCAGTATGAGGACAAGGTTCCATATGATGACTTTTTGGTAAGGCCCTTTGAAAAAATGACAGGATATTTTTGGTATTTTCCGCTGGGAAAAAACCTGGCCCACATTGGTGCAGGAGACTACAAAAAGAATCACGTAAAGGCAACTGATGAGTTTTTGGAAAAGTATGGAGGTAAGGTTATCAAAACAGTTGGAAGACCAATAAGACTTGCAACACCAAACATGTGCAAGCCGTTTTACAAGGGCAAGGTAGTGGGAGTCGGTGAATCAATAGGTACGGTTTATCCGTTACTGGGTGAGGGAATAATTCCCAGTATGGAATGTGTGGATATTTTTGTCAGAAATCTAGGGAACAATGAGGCATATGAAAAAGAAGTGATGGAGCATTACAAGATTTATGGAAAGGTATTCAATTTTGTAAGAAACAAGATGAAAAACAAGTTTAGCATGATAAGGCAAATCTCAGAGCTGATGTCCATTTTTAGATACATGAAAAAGAACGAGGCAAGATTTGGAATGGAGATTCACATGAGGGATTTGATGAAGGTGGCTAAGGCCTAGCCAAAACTAGTTGAGCTGAAACTTTCCCTGTTAGTCCTGATAGAGGCCATGTTGTATTCATATATGATTTTAGAGTACTCTTTGAGCTCTTCTTTCATCGGCTCGAGGTTTTCAGACAGGTAGAATCCGGGGCAATCCCCTGTGAACTGATAGGTGGCATGAACCCTTGCTTTGCCTTGTTCATTTTCAAGCCATGTGGAAAATGGATACAGATAACATACCCCAGGCCTGTCTGGATGCATACTACATCCTCCCTTTTCATCCAGGAATCTGCACGAGATGTGTGTGCCATCATCTTTTTCAGACTCGTCGGTTTTTCTTTTAAGATTGATTGTTGTCATTGTGGTCATTTGACCGGATGGTCCTGGTTCCTGATATGTAACTGTCAGTGTTTCATTTTTTATAAAATCAGATGTCTTTTGATATTTCAGTCCCTTTCCAATAGTTATCAAGTCATCAGAAGTCAATGGAAGCCTTCCCTGTCTGTCACAACAGTTATGGCAATCTGGCCAGAAACACTTCCACAGAATATATTTTTTTTCAGATGCAAGATAAGGCAGATGAAAAATTACGTCACGTACCTTGATTGGATAATCAGAGACTGATGAAATTTTTCCGAGCATAAAGTCGCGTAGTATCGGATCAACGTCCCAATCTTTTTGCAACAAGTCAAGTGATTCTTGAATTTCTCTTTGGGACAAGTATTAAGTTATAACATCTTTTGCAGATGTTATTAATGTTGAGGGAGAAAGGCAAGTATGCATCAGCCACACAGAACCGAAGGTTTGTTTGGGCCGAGATTATTTGGCCGTTGATTTTAGAAATTAATGACGTTGCATTTTCATTAAAGCAATATCAAAAAAAACGTGATCAAGTGTGCAAAGAAAAAAATGTGACAATTGCAGTGACATCAAGGGGTTTAGTATCCCTAGTGCAAAAAGGAATTTTGCTCAAAGAAGATGACATCTACTCTATTCATTTTAGACTAATTCCATACATGAGATTAAAAGCAAACTGTGATTATGCCTCAGCAATTCATGAAGTCAGAGTCAAGTAGTATCAGCAAATGATTATATGCTAAAGCATCAAAATTTGTTTCGGTAGCCCGATAGTCTAGCGGTCAAATAATAATTTTAGATCAAGGATTCTGCCCTCTGGATCTCAAGAGTGGATAGGCGGAGACGGCAGTTCGAATCTGCCTCGGGCTACTGTAAAATTTCTATCTAGATGCTTGCGCGATTCTTTCTAGTTCGTTTTTTTTCTTAACAGAAGGAGCGTTAGGATCATTGGATGCTGCAAGGATTAGTTGTTCAGCCATGTGCTCCTCAATGGGTTTTGGGTTGGAAAATGTTGCCTCTTTGATTGCATCTGCAATGAACTTTAGGGCCAAGTCAACTCTTCTGATTGGAGCAACGTCAACTGAAACATGGTAAACAGTACCACCATAAACGATTCTTGTTGTGTCTTCATTAGGTGCTGAAAACTCGACTGCCCTTACTAGGACTTCAACGGGGTTTTGTCCAGTTTTTAGTGAGATTATATCAAATGCAAGTTTTACAGTATTGAGAACCCTAGCTTTCTTTCCTGTCATTCGTCCGGTGTTCTTTGCATATTTTTTACCAAAATGCATTACTTTGTTGCACAGTCGCTCAACAATGTTTACATCTGCTTTGTTGAATCTCTTTAATGCAGAGCGGCCAAACGTGTAAGGCAAGATTTGTTTTCTTAATGAGATGGCAGTTTTTAGTCCAGGATCTTTGATCTCTATATTTGACATGTCCCATTTTCTAAATAGTAAAAGATTCTTGGTTTGTGTCATTCTATCTCCTTGGTTTCTCTTTCTTACCAGTAACTAACTCATGAAGTGATGTGCCATTTACTTTGAATACTTTGAACCTTACACCAGGGATATCTCCCATTGCACCACCTTGTGTTGCACCCATCCCTTGGATATGAACTTCGTCGTGCTCATCAATAAAGTTCATTGCGCCGTCTCGTGGCAAGAAGGCCGTAACTGTTTTACCATTTTTAATTAATTGAACTCTAACACATTTTCTTACTGCAGAGTTTGGCTGCTTTGCTGCAATGCCAACTTTTTCTAAAACAATTCCTTTGCCCTGTGGTGCACCACGAAGAGGATCGGCCTTTTTATCAATTCCGAGTTTTCTTCGCTTGTATGTAGAAATTGCCCATCGCTGTCTTTTTCTTTTTGCGATTAAGACTCTACCAGCAAATAATCCAAGAGGTGATTTTGTCATATCTTACATCTCCAATGTTGCTTTTTCAGGACTGTTAATTAAAACACTTGTAATATCAAAATATCGCTTTGCAAGAAGCCTTGCTTTTTCAGCATTTCTGCCTTCTCTTCCAACTACAATTCCTTTCTTTCTTGGATCTACCATAACTATTGCCTGTTTTGAACCATCTGCACGTTTATTTATTTTTACTTCAGAAACTAGTTTTGAATTTAGTAGATTTGTCAGGAATTTTGCAGGGTCTTCATCATACTCAACTAACTCAATATTTTTCTTGACAATATTCTGCAGTGATTTGATATGAGTACCACCTTTACCAATTGCCAGACCCATTTTACCAGTGTTAACAACAAAAATTACACGATCTTGTTTTTCATCCTCAACACAATCACGAGCTGTTGCACCGGTAACATTTTGGAAAAGAGACATCATACGCATTTGATCTGTTGTTAGTTTAATTGACTGTGTCATTAGAATTCCTTTTTATCTCCGAAAAAATTTGTCTCATTTAAACTTTCATTAGATGTTGTAAAATTATTCATTCTTTTTCCTCAGTTTCTGTATCTTTAAGAATTGATTTGATATTTGCATCGCTAAGAGATGTGAATGCAATAGTTGAAAGTCTAAATTGTAAGCCACACAATTTACCTAGTGCAACAGAAGTTCCCTGAAAGTTAATCAAGGGTATTTTTTCTTTTTTTGCGTCTGATTCAATTTTTTCAAACATTTCCTTATTTACAGACTGAGACAATACTATTAGTTTTGAATTTTTTACAGAGTTTAACACTTGTCTGGTACCAATTGTCAGATTCCCTTCTTTGTGTGCATCTTTCAATGATTTTTCAAGTATCTTGCTCATGTGTTAACCTATGGACAATCCTCTCTTAAGGGCTTTATAGGTTTATTGAAAATTTATGTACAAAAAAATCCATGTAAACTCAATTAAACAATCCAAATAAAGAACCTAATGATGAAAATGCCAAACTTATTTCTTCAAAAAAGTCAGATTGATTTTCTTTTTCGGTTTTAGAAGGTTGCGATTTTTCTATTATTACGAGTGCATTTTTATCAGAAGTGGTATCTAGTTTTTGGATAGCTGGTTGTTGTTTAAGTGAAACATAGTTTTCTTGAGGCAGTTCACTACTCAAAAGAGATAGGTTTTTTCTTGCAGTGATGTAATTTGGGTTCTTTTCAATTGCATAGGCATAAAGCAATTTTGCCTCATCATATTTTCCTAAATTTGAAAGAGCATTTGCTTTGTTATTTACTGCAGGAAGAAACTCCGGATCGATATCAAGTGCATGGTTATAGTAAAGTATTGAATCAGAATACAGCCCTAATTTTCCGAGGGTAGAACCCTTGTTCGTTAAGATCTCAACATTGTCAGGATCCTTTGCAAGAGCATCATCAAAAAAGTTTAGAGATATGTCAAATTTGCATAGTCTATACAAAGCAGGCCCCATACCATCATAGTAAGAGATTGTATCAGTGTATTTACTAGAATCACATTCTAGATTAATTTGATTAAGGATCAATCCTAGTTCAATATCTTCAACAGTTAGGTTGTTTTCTTTTTTGATTTTATCGCTTGATTGTTTTTGAGGTTGTTTTTCAATTGAAGGTTTGGGATTTTGGATAATAGAGTTATCATTAATGGTTTTTGTATCCTCATTTGTTTTGTCTTGTGGAGTTTTTTGAATTACAGGTTTATCGTTATTTGTTTCATTTTCTTTTGGTTGACTGTGTGTAGTGAATGAATCATCATTTGGAATGTTATTTGTGTTAGTTATTTCAGGTTTATTTTTTTTGGAATCTGTATCTAATTGAGATTCAGTGTTTGTGTTGTCAATTCTTTCTGAATCATTTTCATCATTCAAAGTTGGAACTGGTTTGTCATTCTGTGTATCGATGGTTTCATTCTGTGTATCGATGGTTTCATTCTGTGTATCGATGGTTTCATTCTGTGTATCGATGGGTTTATCAATTATTTCATCACCAGTATTTGTTTTCTCAACTATTTTGGAAAATTCAAAAGATACGGTTTTTGATGATTTGGCATAGTGTGCTTTAATGGAATAAGCTCCATCTAATTTGAAATTCACATCAGCCTTTGCCAGAAAACTTGTTGAAAATTCTAAATTGGAATCAATGTTTCCAAAGTAAAATCCTGCTGGTGTGCCAAATGTATCATATATTCCAATCAAGACAGTTGGGGAATCCAGTGCAGACACAGAACCCCTGATGTTTATTGTCTCATTGTCCGTATAACCAGGTTTGTCTGTGGTTAGCAAAGTAATTTCAGGGACAGATGGTTTTTCAATGATTTCATCAGGAATGTCATGGTTTGAAACTTGAAAAAATTCAGTCTGAGATATTTTTCCATAGTCGAATTTTATTTTATATTGGCCTGGTTTTTCATAAAAGGGCGAATTCAACAAAATGGTTTTGCCAAATGAGCCATCAGGTTCAATTTCAACATTATTTGCAACCAGAATCTTGCCGTCCGGATCATAAATGCTCATTGCAATTATGGGCATTTTAAATTCAGAAATCTGACCTGCTATAGAGAGGGAATCACCTGTAGTAAATTCTGATTTATCAAAATTTATCATAATAGAGTCAGCATAAACTTGGGATACAATTACAGATGAAAAGACGGTTACCACTAATAACAATACCAATTTCAATCCAAGCACAATTGATAAAATCGTAATTTTGTATTTAATAATCACGAAGAAATTATACTTGAATCATTCAACAAAGATTTCAATAAATTTTGGATGTGACAGAGGAATTGGATCTGTCAGTGATTTCCAAACAAATGTTTCAATAATATGCGTACCTGATTTTGCAGGTACCCATGATTGAGATACATCAAGATTTTGATTGGGAGAGATCTCACCTTGTATCCAGGATACAGAAAGGACTGCATCATTTGCATCCTTTACTTGGAATAAATAAACAAATTGTTGCCTGAAATTTTGTTCATTTGTCACACTTCCAACAATTTGTATTTGATGATTCGTTGAAAATGATTTTATTTCGTTTCCAAAAGAATCAGACAAGAGAATCTGAGAGTTTTTGATTCTTCCGATGGGAGGAACTGAGGAATCTAGTTTTGCAATAGTTTTGATCTCAATGTTTTCAGATGTGGTATAGGGTTTTGGTAAAGTGTAATCATTGTATTTTGCATAGATGGAATCACCTGGAGTTACAAACAGTCTATTTCCACTTGAAGGCTGGTTTTGTGAAAAGAATATCTTTGTAATGAACATTCCAGAGCTTTCTGAGGTCTCTATTGCATCAACTTTAATTCCTGCAACATCAGAATCTGATGAAACGTAAATTGGCAGATGATCCAGTCCTTCAGGATTTAGATTCATATCAAGATCAATTACTTTTACCTGGGCTGATTGATTGGAAACAAAGTTTGCCTCTGAGAACTGGATTGTCCCCAAATTCCAACTGACAGGTGCAGATTCGGTCAGAACAACGCCATCTGCAAATTCAAAAGATATGGTGATTGCCGAGTCTCTATCTACTTCCAAAAATCCACTTGTTGGGCCATTACCATATGTCCTAGGGATGGTATCGATAGTACCATTCCCATCTGCATCATGCGGAAAGCCCGTAAGAATAACCTCTGCCTTAAAAATTCCCGAGTTCACATCTGTCTCAGTAAACCTGTAAGGTTCTAGAGAGTGCTCTCTGGTTGAAATTTTGATTGGGTTTTCTTTATAATCTCCAATGGAATCAATCAGGTGCCTATCAGCATTCCAGCTTGGTGCAAGTATTGTTATCCTTACTTTATCTGTCCAGGTATACACAGGCTTGTCCGTAAAAATTGGAGAGTAAGGTTTGTCATAATCAGGAATCTCTTCGGCAAACGCGGGAAAAAGAATGAAAAACAGTAGATACTCAAGCATATCTAAAGTGATTTGCTTTGAGATTTAATGTTTGAGAACAAAAGGTTATGATTCATCTTTTGGCAAAGATATGGCCAAAATATTATCACCACGTAAAAGAATTGTGCCAAGTATGGTCTTTGTATCATCAGAAATGTCTTCTGCATCTTTTAGTGTGAGATTCATGTGGACGTCAAAGTCCTGAAGACTTCCTTGAATGGTTGTTTTATTTCGTAATCGAAGCAAAACAGTCTTGTTTTTACTTTTACTCATCAATGTAGAAATTTCATCACCCATTTTTATCACAGTTTAGTCTTATAGTTCCTCATTTCTTTTTTGATACTTGCATGTAAAGGTCTACTGTTCCACTTCCAATTGGGATGTTACTACCTACAATTACATTTTCTGTGATGCCCTTGAGTTGCTCGACTTCACCGCCGAGTGCAGCATGGGCAATTGTTGGAACAGTAATCTCAAATGCAGCCCTTGCAAGAACACTATCCTTTGTTCCTGCAATACCGTGTCGTCCAATTTGTTGCATGTATCCTCTTGAACACATGAGATCAGACACCAACATGATGTACCTGTCATCCACCTCAAGACCCTGGTCTTCAAGTGTGTTGTTAAGTTCATTAATCAATGCATTTCTTGCTGCCTCAATTCCCAGTGTACCTGCAATCTCAAACACATTGTTTGTTCGAACGTTCTTCTTGTCAATACCTTTAACCTCCAAAACCCTTGCAATGTTTGAGCCAGTTGTTTGAATTACCCATTCGTCATCTTTCTGAACCAAAGTGACTCGCTCAATTTCTGGTACCCCCTTAACGGTAGTATTGAGAACCTTGTTTCTAATTGCAATAACAGTTGGAGCGTCAGATTCGTCAACTAGTTTTAGAGTTATCAACTCACCTGTAGTTTCCATCTTGAACTTTTTGTTTGATTGTAATGCTGCCTCCACTTCACCAACAGTGCATCCTCTTTCTTTGAGTCTGTTTGGGCTCAGAATCAGTTTGATTTCAGAGCTGTAATCAGTTTCACTATTAGAGATTAATGCACTAACTTTAGTTTGTAAAACATTTCTTGCTACCTCAATTGCCTTTTCCCTTGATTTCTTTGATTCCTCATCTAGGTAGATATCCATAGTTGGAGTAACGGGTTTCTTTCTTGCATCAACAAGTTCAATTAACCTAGGAAGACCCAAGGTAACGTTTCTTTCTTTAATTCCTGCAAAATGGAATGTTCTCAAAGTCATTTGAGTGCCAGGCTCACCAATTGACTGTGCAGTGATGATTCCTACGGCTTGTCCTGGTTCTACTTTTGCCTTGTTGTAAAGAGTAAGTCCCTTCTTACAAACAATGTCCACTCCCTCTCTGCTAAGTTTTGAGTCAAACAGTGCATTAGTAACAATATTCCTTAATCGTGGATTGAAGGTTTTTGTATACTTTTTTGTCAGATCAGAAATTTCTTCTTTGGTTGCTTTCTTTCCTGAATCAACAATAGTTTGAGATTCAATTAGTCTGTTAACGTTAAAGGCCTCACCATGATCACTTTTTGCAACATCAATTCCATCCTCACCATAAAGGAACTGAACAATGTGACCGTGTGGATCTCTGACTGTTCCATCATATTCTAATCGGATATGTTCAAGAGCATTAATCAATCTACGTTGCATGTAACCACTTTGTTGTGTTCTAACTGCAGTATCAACCAGTCCTTCTCTACCACCCATTGCATGGAAGAAAAATTCTAATGCAGACAATCCCTCTCTATAGTTTGATTTTACAAATCCATGGGCATCAGGGTTGTTATCATGTTCTTGAAAGTGTGTCAATGCACGATTGTCATAACCATCATGTAATCTATTTCCACGCCTTGATTGTTGTCCCAGTGCTCCAGCCATCTGACCTATGTTGAGTGACGAACCTCTAGCACCGGTGGTAGCCATAATTCTACCAGCATTTGCTTGATCAAGGGATTGATCAGCAGTTGAACCTGCTTTGTCTCTTGCTTTTCCTAACTCATTTACAATGTATGCCTCTAGTGCCTCTTCAGGCCTCATTCCTCTTGTTAGTTTTAGAGTGCCTTTTTCATATTGAGATGTAAGATCCGAGATTACGTTGTAGGTTTCTTGGATATCATCAAGAATCTTTTGCTTATCTTTTTCAGGAACCTCAAGGTCAGAATATCCATAGCTAAATCCATAATGAGTGATGAATTGTTTTACCATGATGAGAATAGAGTTTAGGAAGTTCTTTCCTATTGCATTACCATAGTCTTTTGCAATTCTGTGTAAAACACTTTCTGGTTCTTCAGCACCAATTGATGCTTTGTCAATTACACCACTGATTAATTCGCCATTTTTTATTACGACATCTTTTGGAGTACCCTTGGTTCCCTTTGACCATTTGGATGTAATGACATAGTTGAAGTCTTTAGGCAAGAATAACGAGAAAAGCTGCTTTCCTGTATATGCAGGGCCATCTTTTGTTTTAGTTGCAGGTTTTGGAAGTTTGCCCACATATCCACCAAGCATGGCAAGATTTGAGAATTCTTGCACAGTTAATGTAGTATCATCTTTTGTAAGAAGATATGCACCAGTAACAAAGTCCCTCAAGGCACCTATGATTGGACCACCATATCTTGGGGAGATTAGTTGATCTTGAACTCTCATCAAGAGAATTGCTTCTGCTCTTGCCTCCTCGCTTTGTGGTACATGGAGGTTCATTTCATCACCATCAAAGTCTGCGTTGTATGGAGGGCAGACAGATGGATGCAGTCTGAATGTTTTTCCTGGAAGCACACGTACATAATGAGCCATAATAGACATTTGGTGCAGGGAAGGCTGTCTGTTGAACAAAACAATATCACCATCAGCCAGGTGCCTTTCTACTAGGTATCCAATCTCTAGTGTTTCAGCAATAATTGAGCGGTCTTCTACAAAGTCTAACCTAATTTTTACACCATCAGGTCTTACAATATAGTTAACGCCTGGAAATTTGTTAGGACCATTAATTACAAGTTTTCTCATTCTTTCAATGTTCCATTCGGTAACAATCTCAGGAATGGTAAGCTTCATTGCAACTTGTTCAGGAACTCCAACTTCTGACAAGTCTAAGTTAGGATCAGGCGAAATTACAGTTCTACTTGAAAAGTCTACCCTCTTGCCAGATAATGAACCTCTGAATCTTCCTTCTTTCCCTTTTAGTCGCTGGGTCAGAGTTTTGAGTGGACGTCCGGAACGATGATGGGCTTGTGGGATTCCGGATACTTCATTATCAAAGTATGTGGTAGTATGATACTGCAGCAAGTCAACCAAGTCTTGTACAATTAATGGAGGTGTTCCTGCCTCCTTGCTTTCCTTCAGTCTTTGATTTACTCTAATGATATCTACCATTTTGTGTGTCAGGTCATCTTCGGATCTAATTCCAGTTTCAAGAATAATTGACGGCCTAACAGTTACAGGTGGTACAGGTAATGCTTGAAGGATGAACCATTCTGGTCTTGCCGTAACAGGATCATATGCTAAGAGATTTAGATCATCATCAATTATTTGTGAAAATCTTTCTCTAATTGTAATTGGAAGTAATCTGTGTTCACCAATCTCGGTTTTTTCAACAAAGATAGTCGGTTTTGTAAAGATTAATTCGTATTGTGTTTTTCCACAATGAGGACACTCTTTTGCTTTCTTTGCTTTTTCAATAATTTGTTCAGGTATACGTTTTTGCGAAATTATAGTGTATGCTGCATGCTTTTCCTTGATTTTTCTAAACTCATCAAGATCTTCTTGCGGTACTTTAAGTCTGGCACATGAACGACATGTGGATTGTAAGAGTTTGTAGATGTTATCAATAAATGCAATGTGTAAGACAGGTTCTGCAAGCTCGATATGACCAAAGTGACCAGGGCATCTAGCTGCAGTATTTCCACAAGTTAGACATTTTTGTCCGGGCTCAAGAGTTCCCAATCGTCCATCCATCAAACCGCCTTGAACAGGCATTCCGTCTTCATCATATGTTTCAGGAGCAGTAATTTCAGCAACAGAGTATTTTCTAATTTCAGTTGGAGACCAGACAGAAAACCTAATTCCGTCAATTGATTTGATTGCTTGAATAGACATTATACTTTCTCCTTGATGAGTAATCTAGGGGCTACATTCAAACTTTGCATTTCTTGCAACAAAAGTTTGAATGCATATGCAACAGATACGGATGAAACCTTGGCTTTATCGCCACACACTCTGCAGACATATTTTCTTTGTTTAACATCATGATAAGCTACCAATCCACATCTTTCACAGACAAAAATATCAGACTTGTCAGATTCATCTAGTAATCTATCTTTTAGAATCATAGATGCACCATATGCAATTAAACAGTCCCTTTCCATTTCACCAAATCTCAAACCACCACCTCTTGCTCTACCTTCAGTAGGTTGTTTGGTCAACATCTGGACTTGCCCACGAGCCCTAGCATGTATCTTGTCTGCAACCATGTGATGCAATTTTTGATAGTATACTACTCCAATAAAGACTTCAACTGGGAATGACTTACCAGTTCTTCCATCATACATTTTTTCCTTACCAGAGTATTTGAAACCTGCCGCATCCATAACTGCCTTGACTTCCTCCATTTTTTCTCCAACGAATGCAGAGCCATCAAATTGACTTCCACGTAATGATGCTGCTTTTCCACAGATTGATTCCATCATCATTCCTACAGTCATTCTTGATGGGAATGCATGAGGATTAATCAAAACATCAGGAGAGATTCCATCTGCAGTATATGGTAAATCTTCATTCTTTGCTAAAATTCCAAGTACTCCTTTTTGTCCATGTCTTGATGCAAATTTATCACCAATTTCTGGAATTCTCATATCTCTTACTCTAATTTTATACATCTTTCCACCTTCGTTTGATTGTGTCATGACAACAGTGTCAACAACTCCTGTTTCAGAAGGTCTTACACCAATTGATGTGTCTCGTCTATAAGGACCAGTGGACTCAAACTCCCTATATTCTTCCATAAACCTTGGGGGGCTAGTTTTTCCAATTAGGATGTCACCGCCTTGAACTTGTGCTTCTGAAGTAACAATGCCATCTTCTTCTAGTAATCGGTAGGCCTTTTCGCCCTTGTAACCCCTAATGTTATCTTCAGCATTTGGAATTTCAAAATTATCTCTCATTCCACCTGGGTATTGTTTTGCTTCTGTATCATAAATCCTAAAGAAGAAAGTTCTTCCAAGGCCTCTGTCAACAGATGCCTTGCTAAGTACAATTGCATCCTCGATATTATATCCATCAAACGGTAAAACTGCTACAACACAGTTTTGTCCGGCAGGTCTGTCTTCTAATCCAAGTAGCTTCATTGCTTTAGTGTTAACTATGGGGGTTTGCGGATATAGCATCAAATGTTGTCTGACATATGTACTGGTATTCATCATTGGTGTTGAAAATCCAAGACTTTGTTTTGCCATTGCAGATTCGTATGTATTTCTTGGAGATTGGTTATGTTCAGGATATGGGATTATTGATGCGCCTGCGCCTAAAATTGCAGGGGGGAAAACTTCAAGGTGAGTATGCTTCTTTGAATCTTTTTCATCTAAAGTTATGTAACAGTTTTCTTCTTCATTTGCATCAATCAGTTCCAATACGCCCATCCGTAACAAATCACTCCAGGAAAGCAGTTTCTTTGAAATTTTTTCCAAGAGATCTTGCGTCAGCAATGGTTTATTGTCTTTAATGATAATTAGTGGTCTTAAGACACGTCCTGCATTAAAGTTGATGTAAAGTCTTTTTGTTGCACCCTCTATTTCTGATTTGTGAAATGAGATTCCAACGTGTGGATGTATTTTTGAGTTTCTTCTTAATTCTCTAAGTGCTTTTGCTAGCTGCTCACCATCTTTGTAATAACCAATTAGTTTTCCATCAACAAAAATTCTTGTTCCATCTTTTTTTACATCTTCTTTTGCATCAAAGAAATGAACGGTTCCCAGATCATATAGTTTTTCAACAATTTCTTCAGAAGGCACGTTTACTGAGATTATTCCAGAAAGTGCCAAGTTCTTTACAAGACCACAATTTGAACCCTCAGGGGTTTCACTTGGACAAATTCTTCCGAAATGAGTAGCATGAAGATCTCTTGCCTCAAAGTTGGGCTGAGTTCTGCTTAAAGGAGATTGAATTCTTCTAAGATGACTAATTGTTGAAAGATAGTTTGTTCTATCAAGAAGTTGAGTAACACCAACACGTCCTCGACCCCAGTTACCTGTTGCAATTGCATTGTTTAATTTATCAGTAATGATTCCAGGCCTTATTGCAGCTGCAACCGCATTGATTCCTCTTTTTTGACCAGATCTTTCTAATTGGTATTTCATGTCTCTTACAAGATTTCTAAAAGCAGTTCTAAAAAGATCTGCAAGCATCTGTCCTCCAAATTTGATAACTTTGTTTCCATAGTGATCTTTGTCATCAGGAGAAATCCATCCAAGTTTTAATTCTAATAATTTACATGCAGCCTCGCCTAGGAATTGTGCTTTTTCTTTTCTGTTTTCAGGGTGCTTACCCAAGTGTGGCAATAGACCCCAATCCAAAAGAGTCTCTGCTCGTTTGATTTGAAATTCCTCTAACATTCCAGGTGCAATTCTTTTGCTGATGTATACAATTGCATCCTTTGAAGTTGGGACGTCACCTGCTTTTTCAAAAGATCCTTCTAATTCATCTTGAATTTCATCAACAAGCGAAACTGCAGCTGCAATTTCTCTGTCAGATTCCAATCCAAGTGCTCTCATTAAGGTAACAACGGGAATATCTACAGGAGAGCCAGGAATTCTGGCAACAATCAACCCATCGCCTTTCATTACGAGTTCTAGTTTTGCCCTATACCCAACAATAGACGAATAGACTTTGGCTTTGAAAACAATATTTCCGCCAACAGTTTCTTTATCAACAATAATTTTATTATATGATAGATCTTCTAGTCCAACAATAACTCTTTCAGAACCATTAATGATAAAGTAACCGCCAGGATCATTTGGATCTTCACCGTGTTCAACTAGTTTTTGAATAGAAAAGTTATGTAAAATGCATGCATTTGATTTTGCCATAACTGGGATATCACCTATGTGAACAAATCTAGATTCTAGGATTTTTCCATCTTCAACAACACTTGCTTCCATCATCACAGGAGCAGAATAAGAGACATTTCTCAACCGAGCCTCAGCAGGGGTAATGTGAGTTATGGACCCATCAAGCTCCATCATTCTAGGTTGTTGTAGTTTTACTTTTCCTAATTGAATTTTGTATGGATACTCTGCATTTTCAATTTCAATTTGAGCTACTTCGTTGATAATACTTTGTAGACCTCGTTCTAAAAACTCATCAAAAGAATTCAGATGTTGTCTTGCGATTCCTTCACGCTTTAAGATGTCTTGTATTACTGGCCATCGTTTAACTGAAGTTTCTATCATCTATACTTCCACCACATATCTATAGTAAAAGCTCTCACCAGCAGTTGGACTATTTCTTGTAATCTTTATCATATCACCAGGTTTTACACCAAGTCCCAAAATTGCTGGATCATTTACAAAAATTAGTGGTAATTCAGTTGGCTTACAATTGTATTTTTTGATAATTTTTTCGGCTTCTTGTTTAGAAATAATTTCATGTTTTGGAACATAAACATGATCAGGAACTAGAACTTGGTTTTTCTTTGTTGCCATTTACAAGACCTCCCGAATAACATTAAATGTAACTGTAAATAATATACACAAACTGTCAAAAATTCATTCTGAGGTTAATATATATCTAATCTGAGATTTAGCAAAATCCAGTGTTTTTTCTTTTTAGTCAACAAATTTTTTCACAACCTTAAATAGTATAAATTTAGGCGTAAAATTGATGAAAGCTCATCTATCGGTGTTTGCCTTATCTGCAATAATTATTGCAAGTATTGGAATGGCACCAGCATTTGGACAAATACAAAACCCGATCGTTGTTGCCACTGACAAGTCATCCTACTTAGAGGGTGATACAATCATGGTAACAGGAGAAGTTAAAGCACTTCTTGGTGGCGAAGCATTAAGTCTTATTGTGAAAGCACCAAATGGAAACGTTGTTTCCATTGCACAGTTAACAGTAGGTTCTGATAAAAAATTCAGCACTGAGCTTACTGCCGGTGGTTCACTAATGAAAGCTTCAGGAGTATACACGGTCACAGTTCAGTATGGAACCCAATCTCGAACAGCAGAAACCACATTTAGCTTTAGTGGATCTTCAGTACCAAGTACCGGAAAAGTTAGCGGAACTACCGTATCAATTGAAGGTTCTGACGAAGTGATAGGTTACAAGATCATCGGTGGAAAACTAATCAACATTATGCCTGATGTAGACGCAAAATCACTTATCGTTGCAATTGAAGCAACAAATGACGGTTCACTGACTATCACCATCCCAAGATCTGTGATGGATGCAAAAATCAGTGGTGAAGATGATGAATTCTTTGTCTTAGTTGACGGGGAAGAGGTAGACTTTGATGAAACAAAAACATCCACTGCCAGAACACTCACCATACAATTCCCAGCAGGTGCTGAGGAGATCGAGATTATAGGTACCTTTGTTGTTCCAGAATTTGGTACAATAGCAGTAATGATCCTAGCAGTTGCAATAATATCAATAATTGCAGTGTCTGCAAAGTCAAGACTCAGCATTATGCCAAGATACTAAATTTCATCTTTTTTCTCTTTTTAAATATACATAAATACCAATATGGTTGGTGATGATATAGAATGAACTTTAAACGTTCTACAACATCAATGGCACTGGCCCTTTTGGCACTGTCATTAATTTCAGTAACTTCAATTCAACAAGATGTTTTTGCTCAGACTATGGGAATGTCAATTTCTGCTACTGCGGCAAAAGGCTCAGACACAATATTAGTTAGCGGACATACTGCATCAAAGACCACAGATATAACATTTAGAGTTACATCTCCAAGTGGAAATAATGTAGTAAATATTGCCCAAGAATCACCAGATGAAAACGGAAACTTTGCAAAAGAATTCAAAGTTGGTCCAACATGGACAGAAAATGGATTCTATAAAATTACAGCTATGCAAGGTGTACGACAAAATTCTTTGTATACAATGTCTATTCACGTTGAAATAAACAATGGAATGACTGCAAAGACTTCTGTAACTGAATCTAATTTAGAAACAGGAATATTCAAACCAAGAAACTATGCTGCTGAAAATAAAGGCTTAGAAATACAAGCTGAAGCACTACCTGGTTCTACAGAGATTGTAATTACTGGAAATACAGATAGAGTTAGTCAAGATGTCACATTGACCGTAACAGCACCAAATGGAAACATTGTTTCTGTTGGTCAAATATCACCTTCAATGAATGGTGAATTTACAAAAACCATTATAACTGGTGGTCCACTTTGGATACAAGATGGATTTTATACTGTAACGGCAAAGCAGAATGAAACACCAGAATACACAAAGACAGTACAAGTGGAGATCAAAGAAGGGGCAGTAATTCCAGAATTTGGTACAATAGCAGTAATGATCCTAGCAGTTGCAATAATATCAATAATTGCAGTGTCTGCAAAGTCAAGACTCAGCATTATGCCAAGATATTAAATTCACAACTTTTTCCATTTTTTAAATATACATAAATAGAGACAGGTCAAAACGCAAACAAGATGAACAATCGTACGTCGTTCGTGCTACTAGCCGTTTTGACTGCAGTCGGTACTTTGACAGTGTCATCAGCATATGCTTTACCTCAAGCATGTCCTGATTGTGAAGGAGAATCTAAGATGACAGCATCTCAAGTTTTGCGTCAAGAACTTCCAGTATCTGTTTGGACAGATAGAAATTCATATAGTCACAATGACAGCATTATAGTACAAGGCCAAGTAGCAAATGTAGCATCTGGTTATCCAGTAACACTTACTGTTGTGAGTCCATTAAACTCAGTCATCACAATTGATCAACTAAAAGTTAGTGATGATGGTAGTTTTGGAACAACTCTCAATACAACAGGTGCAATGTGGAAATACGACGGTACCTATACCATCAAAATTCAATATGGAGACAACAAAAGTGACAAAGCGCATGTTGAAATAACTGGTGGGCTTGTACAAAAACCAACTACTCCATCATCTGTAAAATGTGGCACAAATAGTGTTTCTGCAGATGGGAATTGTATAAATTATAGCATTACTGGAGGAACAGTCACAGGTGCAAGCATCAATACTAATGATAACGCAGTTATTATTAGAATCAGTGCAAATAATGATGGGACACTCACATTAAGCCCATCAAGTTCAGTTATCGATGGTGTCTTCATGGTACTAGTTGATAATGAAGAGTGGAATGATGTGGAAATTGATGGCAATAAAGTCACAGTAATGTTCCCAGCAGGTACTGAGAAAATTGAATTAATTGGTACATTTGTAATTCCAGAATTTGGTACAATAGCAGTAATGATCCTAGCAGTTGCAATAATATCAATAATTGCAGTGTCTGCAAAGTCAAGACTCAGCATTATGCCAAGATACTAAATTCACAACTTTTTCCATTTTTTCATTTTTACATAGTAAAGGAAATATACAAACGATAATTGAGTGGTTTCATGAAAAAGATTTTGTATGGTATAATATTTTTAGTTTCAATTTCATTTTTACCAATTTTTGCTCAGACAAATCCAATTACTGTTCAAACAGATGATAAGAATTATGATGAAGGAGATACCATTGTGATTTCAGGAGAAGTAACTACAGTAGTGCCAGGTACACCAGTAGTATTACAGGTTTTCTTTGAAGCCAATTTGATAGAAATTGCTCAGATTACAATTGCGCAAGATGGGAGTTATTCACATACTGTAATTACAGAAGGGCCATTATGGAATAAAGCAGGAAACTATTTGATCAGAGTGTCGTTTGGAGAGGGAAATGTTGCTGAAACCGAATTTGAATTTTCCCCAAAAACAAATGTTCCAGACGTTACAAGTATTTTTGAAGTTGATGCAGGCAGTTCAGGAACATTTGATGTAGAATATACAATCAAAGGAGGCATAGTAATGGATATGACAATCGATCCAAAATTTTTTGCTTTAATAGTCCAAGTTGATGCCAGAGATGAAGGGAGCATCACATTAGATTTACCAAGAGAGTTCATCGGTGCAGAAAAACAAGATGGGAAAGACGATGTTTTTATAATTTTAATTGACAATATAGAAGTTCCATATAGTGAAACAATAACAAATTCAGATTCTAGAAAAATCACGATTGATTTTGAACAAGGTGATAAAGATATAGGAATTATTGGAACCTATGTCATTCCAGAATTTGCCACCATTGTAATGATGATACTCATAGTAGGAATTACAGGATCAATCCTAATAACTAAGAATAGAATTCAGGCCAGAATTTAGTTAAATGAATATTTTTCTTTAAATGGAGAAACAGAACGTAATTCTTGAACAATTTTTTTCAGAATATTTACTGTCTCATCAATGTCACTTTGAGTATTAAATACACCAATAGTTAATCGCAACGAGCCAGTAATCTGTTCATGGGTAAACCCCATTGATTGTAACACATGAGATGCTTTTTGAGTATGAACCGAACACGCAGAACCAGTGGATGCTGCAATTCCATTTTCATCTAATTTGATTATAAGATCCTCACCGTTTACTCCAAGAAATGTGAAATGAGTATTTCCAGGTAAACGATTGTCAGGATGACCGTTTAATGTAACATGGGTTATCTCACCCAAAACTTTTGTTATTAAATAATCTTTGAGATTTTTGATCAGAGACAAGTTTTGAGTTAGATTTAACTTTGCAATCTCACATGCTTTTCCAAATCCTACAATATTTGCAACATTTTCAGTTCCAGAACGCAATCCACGTTCTTGACCACCACCAAGAATTACAGGATCAATAATTATTCCCTTTTTAATATAAAGAGCTCCAATTCCTTTAGGACCATTAATTTTGTGAGAGGATATAGATAACATATCCACTCCTAATTTTTTGACATCAATTGGAATTTTTCCAACAGCTTGTACGGCATCAGTATGAAATGGAATATCTTTTTCATTACAAATGTTTGCAATTTCTTTAATCGGCTGGATTGTTCCCACTTCGTTATTTCCAAACATTATAGATACAAGACATGTTTTTTCAGATAGGTTATTTTTTAAGAAGATGGGATCTACTGTTCCAAATTTATCAACAGGTAGATAGAGTACATTAAATCCAGATTTTTCTAGTTTTTTGCATGGCTCTAAGATTGCATCATGTTCAATAGATGATATAATGATTTGAGATCTGGGTGTCTTTAATGCAATGCCATGTAATGCAGTATTGTTGGATTCAGTACCTCCAGAAGTAAATATAATTTCAGAGGGTTCTGCATTAATGAGATCAGCGACTTGTTTTCGAGCTTTTTCAACAGCCTTATGAGCTAATCTGCCATACCTGTGAATTGAAGAAGGATTTCCATATTGCTCTTTTAGATATGGTAGCATTGAGGCTAAAACAGATTCATGAATTTGAGTAGAAGCTGCATTATCAAGATAAATCAATCTACAATCACATTGATTTTTCCTGGCCTATATCCATCTTGATCAATCTCAACTGCTGAAAATCCTATAAGATGTAATTTGTTTGAAATTTCTTCAATAATTGCTTTATTAAAAATAGGAATGTTATTTTTTTCTACTTCAATCTTGGCAGAACCATTAAAATCCCTAACACGAACTTGTCGAATTTTTGTAATCTGTTTAATAATAGTTTCACCGTATTCTATACGAGTCAATTTTTCCGCAGTAACTTTTTGACCCCAAGGAATACGAGATGCCAAGCAAGAATTAGAAGGTTTATCAAATACAGATAAACCTACTGCTTTGGCAGTATATCTAATCTCTTTCTTAGTAAAACCTGTTTCAACCAAAGGATGTCTTATTCCATTTTTTTTCAAAGCAGTAATTCCAGGTCTATAATCACCTAAATCATCAAGATTTGTACCATCAACAATAGTTTCTATTTGATGTTCATTTGCAAGAGTTAGTAAGTGAGAACCCAGTTCCAATCTACAATGAAAACAACGATTAGAATCATTCTTTGTAAATTGCGTGTTTTCTAATTCATTATAATCCAATAGAATTTGGGTAATTCCAATTTCTGAACAAATTTGTTTGGCAGAATCAAGTTCTTCTTTTGATAATGTCTTATAATCGGCAGTAGCAGCTATAGCAGAGGTTCCCAATTTCTGGAATGCAGCATATGCAACCAACGCACTATCCACACCTCCTGAAAGTGCAACAATAATCTTTTTCTTATCATCAAACCAATCAATCAGACTCTCAAGTTTTGACATTCTCATTCATCCATACTTTGAATTTCTTTTCTAATCAATGATTCTACTTTCTTGATTGGTTTGTTTAAGATTTGGGATACATGATTCAAGTCATCAAATTCTATCTTAAAATCAGATTTTCCATCAAAGGAAGAAACTTTGTAGTTAATTGAAAATACGGTTCCTTCCAGGGATATTTTAATTTCTTTAATTTCTCTAGGCACAATAAAACGTTCAGTGGTTGACACTCTAATTCCAAGTGTTCCAGTTTCAGAAATTAAAGTATTAATAATTTCATGCATTGTTTTATCATCACAAATTATTGAAATCAGATTTGTTGGTCTTCCTTTTTTTGTAATTCCGGCGTAAAGAGAGACATCTTTTGCTCCTTTATCCATAATTTTTTCAATTAAATTCCCCAAAATCTCTCCGGAAACATCATCAATATTTGTCTCTAAAACTTTAACAGTATCCATCTCAAAATTATTTTTTTGTGTTCCACGTACAATTTTTAAAACGTTAGAAAATGACTCAAAATCTTTTTTTCCGGCACCATACCCAATTGAATTAATTTCCATTGCTGGATAAAATTCTGATGAAGATTTTGAAAGATTTACCAGAATACAGGCTCCTGTAGGAGTTGTCAATTCATCTTTTATTTGATTGCCTTGAATCAATAATCCGGAGTTTTTTAGAATTTCAAGAACTGCACTTGCAGGATTTGACATTGTTCCATGAGAAAAAGTTACAGAACCACTTCCAACTGAAATTGGCATGCAGATTATTTGTTCGTCAAATAGCCCCAAATCATCTATTGCAATAGATACGCCAACTATATCGATTAATGTGTCAATACTTGAGGCTTCATGAAAGTGCACAGACTCGATAGGAACGCCATGAATTTTTGATTCAGAATTCATCAAGGTATCAATACATGATTTTGCAAAATTTTTTGCTTTATCAGATAATCCAAGTTCATTTGTAGAAGAGATAATGGCTTTTTTGATCTCACTGCCTTTTCTTTCGTGGACATCTTCTTTAATATCAAGGATTAATTCGGTGGATTCTATTCCGTGTTTTTCTAGTTTTTTAAATTTAATATTTGAAATTGCTGAATTTGGAAGAAATTTCTCTAAGGATTTTATTCCATCAATAATCTTTGTTTTATTTGCGCCTAGATCCACCAAAGAACAAAGAAGCATGTCCCCAGAAATTCCTGCTATTTGTGGATCTATTACAACAACCATAGTTTGAAAATCATCAAAAATGCATATAAATTCTGTCTAAAAAAGAAGGAATAGCATTAGATTTAATTATTCAAAATTTGGAGCGAATCACATGATTACAATAATAGGTTCAGGAAAAGTAGGTGGGGATGCAGCATTATTTTCTGCATTAAAGAGATTAGATGATCAAATTTTGTTACTTGATGTAGCAAAAGGTCTCCCACAAGGTGAAGCCATGGATATCAATCACATGTTATCAGAGCAAGGAATAGATGTTGAAGTAAGTGGTTCAAACGATTTTGCAGATATGAAAGGTTCCAACGTTGTAGTTGTTGTTGCAGGTTCAGGTAGAAAACCGGGAATGACAAGGATGGATCTCTTGAAAATTAATGCATCAATTGTAAAGAGCGTAGTAGAGAATATCAAAAAATATGCAAATGACTCTATGATAATTCCAGTAACTAATCCTCTTGATCCAATGGCATACATTACCTACAAAGTTTCAGGTTTTGATAAAAGTAGAGTTTTTGGAATGGGAGGTATGCTTGATTTGTCAAGATTCAGACAATTTATTCATGAAGCAACTGGGCATTCACGTGATTCCATACGAGCACTAGTCATTGGAGAGCATGGAGAAAATATGCTACCCTTGCCAAGATTTTCTTCAATTTCTGGAATCCCATTATCATCGTTTCTATCAAAGGAAAAGTTAGATGAATTAGTTCAGAATACCAAGCAAGTGGCAGCCAAAGTCATTGAATTGAAAGGTGCCACAGTGCATGCTCCAGGAAATGCAATTTCTGCAATAATAGAATCAGTAGTAAGAGATAGAAAACAAGTGATTCCAGTTGCAACTTACTTAGATGGAGAATATCATTATTCTGATGTAACGATTGGCGTTCCCGCAGTAATTGGAAAGAATGGAGTTGAAAAGATTATAGAATTAGACCTAAATGATGAAGAAAGAAAGGTTTTTGATACTGCAGTACAAAATGTAAAAAATGCAATCTCAGCTATTGAGATCTAAGCATTTTTTTATTCATTCATAGTTCAGACTTTGATGAACATTTATGAGATTCTAAAATCACTTGAATCTGGAAAAATCTCAGCAAAAAATGCAAAGAAGTTATTGTCGCTTTATTCTATTGAAGAAATTGATAACATTGCAAAAATCGACATCAACAGGGAAAAGAGGAGAGGGATTCCAGAAGTAATTTTTGCCGAAAATAAAGAATTGGATGAAATCAGAAAAATCATTAAAAGAACCATAGAAAAAACAAATTTAATTGTAATATCAAGAATTAACAAGAAAGACTATCAAAAGATTTTATCATTTGTTAAAAAATCAAAAATAAAAGTTAAGACTGGAAAAAAATCATCAACAGTGATATTATTTAAAAAACCAATTAAATTTCAAGGAGGCAAGGTAGGAATTCTAACAGCTGGTACATCAGATATTGGTGTTGCTGAAGAAGCACGATTAATGTGTGAAGCAATGAATTGTAAATGCATTGTCAGTTATGATGTTGGAGTTGCAGGAATTCAGAGAATTTTTCCTATTTTAAAAGAGATGGTGAAACAAGAGGTAGATTGTATTATTGTTGTTGCAGGAATGGAAGCAGCATTAGCAACTTTGGTAGCATCATTAGTAGACATTCCAGTGATAGGATTGCCTACATCAGTCGGATATGGTTATGGAGAAAAGGGAATAGGAGCTCTTGCATCAATGCTTCAAAGTTGTGCATTAGGATTATCAGTTGTCAACATAGATAACGGAATAGGAGCT
>Ga0224497_10000540_pt1 | contig 25779 bp, 21 predicted proteins | sample SF_Jul11_sed_USG_4_FD_167970 | JGI IMG/M metagenome (GOLD analysis project Ga0224497, IMG submission 167970) | Sediment microbial communities from San Francisco Bay, California, United States - SF_Jul11_sed_USGS_13 | ecosystem: Environmental > Aquatic > Marine > Sediment | place: USA...
CGAGAGCTCGCCGACGTGCTTCTGCTGGTCGGCGCCCTTGAAGTTGAAGCGCGCGACGTAGCCGCGGCTGGGCGTGGCGTAGGTTCCCACCTGGATGAGGTCCTGCCCGTCCGAGATTTCCTCCCATACCGTCTTTTCGCCGTCGAGCGTGTCGCGGCTCTGGTCCACGTAGGCCAGCTTCACCGTGTCGCCAATGCGCAGCTTCCCGGCATCGGGCTGGTCCTGGCCGGCGAGGATGCGAAAGAGCGTCGTCTTGCCCGCGCCGTTCGGACCGATCACGCCGACGATGCCACCGCGCGGCAACCGGAATGAGAGCCCCTCGAAAAGAAGCTTCTCGCCATACGCCTTCCTGAGCCCGTCGGCTTCGATGACGACGTCGCCCAGATGCGGCCCGGGCGGAATATAGATCTCGTTCGTCTCGTTCCGTTTCTGGACTTCGGTAGACGCGAGCTCCTCGAAGCGCGCCAGCCGCGCCTTGCTCTTCGCCTGCCGCGCCCTGGGGTTCGACCGTACCCACTCGAGCTCCTGTTGCATGGTCTTGATGCGCGCGGACTCCTGCTTTGCCTCGACCTCGAGACGCTTTTCCTTCTGTTCCAGCCAGGAGGAGTAATTGCCCTGCCACGGGATGCCGTAGCCACGGTCGAGCTCGAGGATCCAGCCTGCGACGTTGTCGAGAAAATAGCGGTCATGAGTCACCGCGATCACGGTGCCCGGATAGCGCTCGAGAAATTGCTCCAGCCACTGCACCGACAGCGCGTCGAGGTGATTGGTCGGCTCGTCGAGCAGCAACATGTCGGGCTCGGAGAGCAACAGCCGGCACAGTGCTACGCGGCGACGCTCGCCGCCGGAGATCTTCGTTACGTCCGCGTCCCACGGCGGCAGTCGCAGCGCGTCAGCCGCGACCTCGAGCTTGCGATCGAGCTCCCAGCCGTTAGCGGCGTCGATCTTCCCCTGCAACTCCCCCTGCTCTTCCAGCAGCTTGTTCATCTCGTCGTCTTCGAGCGGCTCGGCGAAGCGGTCGCTGATCGCATTGAAACGGTTGATGATTGAGACGATCTCGCCGACGCCCTCCTCGACGTTGCCCCGCACGTCCTTCCTGGCATTGAGCTGCGGCTCCTGCGGCAGGAGTCCGATCCGCATGTCGGGCATTGGAACGGCTTCGCCTTCGAAGTCCTTTTCCACTCCGGCCATGATCCTGAGGAGCGTGGATTTGCCCGAGCCGTTCAGCCCCAGCACGCCGATCTTGGCGCCAGGAAAGAACGACAGCGAGATGTTCTTGAGAATGGCACGCTTCGGAGGCACGATCTTGCCCACGGCGCGCATGGTGTAGACGTACTGAGCCATCGGAACCCGCGATCTGAAAAGGCGCAAGGATAGCTCATGCCGCGCCCGCGCGGCGAGCCCAGCGCCTTTTCTCACGGTTGCGCCTGCGCGTTGCCGCCTGCGCAGCGCCGAACCGCTCGCGCGCCCTTGATGGAAATCAAGGGCGCGCGGGGCGGGCGCCTGCGATACTCAACGCGCTCCCTGCCGCGCTGGCCGTTCACCGGAAACCGTTGCTGACCTATAGCCGTTGAGGGACGCCCACGGCTGCGCGGAAATAGGGAATGGGGAAACAGGAAATAGTAGGAGCATGCATGCCGGTTCAAGCGTTTCTGCCATTTACTATTTGCCATTTTCTATTTACTCGACTCATCGGCGTTTATCTGCGGCTAGTCTTGTTTCTTGTATTTATTGAGATCGCTTTTGGCCAATAGTCATGAATGTCCCTGTCGTGCCTCCGCCAGCCCCACGAAAGCCCTCAAAGCCGGCGCGGTTCGCCGTACTCGCCCTGGGATTCCGCCCGTTCTATCTGCTGGCGGGCGCGTTCGGAGCCTTGAGCATCGGGCTCTGGGCCGCGCAGTTCTCGGCCCATGTTCCAGCCGCATACCTGCTGGAGGGATCCCACTGGCACGCGCACGAGATGCTTTTTGGTTACGCGTTCGCGGTCATGACGGGTTTTCTTTTCACCGCTGTTCGAAACTGGACGCAGCTGCCAACGCCTACCGGAGTGCCCCTTGCGCTGCTCGCGGCCGTCTGGCTTGGCGGGCGCGTGCTCGCGCTCACTTCGTGGCGCGAATGGGCCATGCTCACCGACACGCTGTTCGCGCTCGGGGTGGCAGCCGGCATCGGCCGCCCGCTCATCGGCTCGGGCCTTTCCCGCAACTTCTTCTTCGTCTTCCTCGTGCTGGCCCTCGGCGCCGCCAACCTCGCTTTTTACACCGCGCTGCTCGGCACCGCGCCATTCTCCCCGGCACAGGCGCTGGCCGTCGGCCTCGATATCGTGCTCTTCATCATCGCGGTCATCGCCGGTCGCGTCGTGCCGATGTTCACCAACAATACGGTACCGGGCGCTGGCGCGCGCCGGATGCGCGCCGTCGAAGTCGCAGCGCTTGGCACCGTGCTCGTCCTCCTTGCTGCGGACCTCTACGGTCACGCGCAGCTCGCCGCGGTGGTCGCGGCGGCGGGCGCCCTTGCCCACGGCGCGCGGCTCGTGCTCTGGTCGCCGTTCCGGGCGCGCCGCAATCCGCTGCTCTGGATCCTGCACGCTTCCTACGCCTGGATCGTCGTGCACCTTGCGCTGCGTGCCGCAGCCGGATTCGACTGGATCACACCGGGGCTCGCAACGCACGCGCTCACCATTGGCGCGATCGGCGGCATGACGCTGGGAATGATGACGCGTACCGCCCTGGGGCACACGGGCCGCGCGCTTGCTGCCGGGCGCGCCGAAACTGCGTCCTATGTGCTGATCCAGCTTGCCGCCGCGGCGCGCGTGCTCTTGCCCATAGCGTGGCCGGCCGTCTACCTGGCGGCCACCGGGGTTTCTGGCGTGCTGTGGTCCCTCGCCTTTGCAATCTTCACCGTCGCGTACTGGCCCATACTCACCCGCCCTCGTGTCGACGGGCGCGTGGGTTAAGACGCGGGCGCCGAGGATTGATCTACTTTGGCGACGGGGCTATAAAGAAGGACACGATCCTTGGAGAAGACCATGGCTCTCACTGCAGCATCGTCATTCCCGGCTGCGGCGCGCACCGCCGCGGCTCCGCTCACCATCGCGCGCGTGGATGCGATCCCCGTCGCGCTGCCGCTGAAGAAGCCCGTCGTCATGGCGGGCGAGCGCATCGAGCGCTCGCAATCGCTGCTGGTACGGATCGAGGCCGCGAACGGTCTCGTCGGCTGGGGCGAAGCTTCGGCCGCACCGCTCATGACCGGCGACATGCTGCCCGGAATGGTTGCCGCCGTGGCCGATCACCTCGCGCCGCTCGTGCGCGGACAGGATGCGCTCAATCGTGCCGGACTGGCGGCCCGTTGCGCGGGTGCGCTGCTGCACAACACTGGGGCGAAATGCGCGCTCGACATGGCCCTCAACGACCTCGTCGGGCGCCACTTCGGCGTCTCGCTCTGCGACCTCTTCGGAGGGGCGCTGCGCGATGATGCCGAGCCGATGTACCTGCTCGGCAATCCCAGGGTCGAGGACGATATCGCGGAGGCTGCGGGCAAGCTGAAGGAGGGCTGGACCTTTTTCAAGCTCAAGATCGGGATCAAGGCGCCGGCCGAAGAGGCTGCGGCGGCAATCGCAGTTCGACGCCACCTTGGCGACACGGTTGCGCTGTGTGCGGACGCCAATATGGGAATGCAATACGCCGATGCCCGGCGTTTCGCCGAATGCGCCCGCGAGGCCAACCTGCTCTTCATGGAACAGCCACTCGCCGCCGAGGATTTCGAGGGCATGGCTGCGCTGGCGCGAGAGAGCCCGATTCCGCAGTGCGCCGATGAGTCGATCGCGAGCATCGCCAACATCATCGCGCTGCACCGCTTGGGCGCAATCCACGGCGCCAACATCAAGACGATCAAGCTGGGCGGCATTGGGGTCACGGTGCACGCCATGTCGGTGTGCGCGGCGCTGGGCCTCAATATCAATCTTGCGTGCAAGGTCGCCGAATCCAGCCTGGGGGCGGCGGCGATCGTGCAGCTCGCCTGCCTGGCACCCAATCTGAACTGGGGCTTGAGCATTACCAACCACTATCTTGCCGAGGACCTGGCCGTGACTCCGCTACGCGTCGAGCGCGGCCGCGTCGCCCGTCCGCGGGGTCCGGGGCTTGGCGTGGAAGTGAATGAGGAGCAGGTGCGGCGGTTCCGCGCCGGCTAGTGCCTTGATGAGTAAGTGATGGAAACTGGTGATGGGAACTGGTGACAGGCCGGATAAGGCGCTTCTCAATCACCACCTATCATCACCATTCATCATCACCATTTTTTACAGCGCTCGGCGGCGGCGTATGGCCTCGAGAATGGCCATGTTGTCCCAGGCACCCTCGCCGTTCTGGACGCAATCCTCGAGCATCCGCGCATAGATCGTGGCGAACGGCAGAGCCTGCCCGGCCTTGCTGGCCTGTTCGAGCATTAGCTTGAAATCTTTCAGTGACTGGTCCACGCGGCCCTGGACGTTGTCGAACTCGCGGCGCGCCATCATGTGCCCCTTCACGTCCATGACCTGCGAATGACACGCGGAGGCCTTGGCGACCTCGAGGAACGCGAGCGTGTCGAGGCCCAGGCGCTCCGCGAAGGCAAAGCCTTCGGCCATCGCCGCGCGATTGATGCCCAGGATGAGATTCACGGCAAGCTTGGTACGGGAGCCGTTTCCCACCGCACCCAAGTGAAAGCGCCGCGGGCAGATCGCATCGAGCACTGGCGCTGCGCGTTCCATGGCTGCGCGATCGCCGCCAACGAGCCCGACGCCATCACCTTCCGCCACCTGGCGGCTGGTGCCCGAGATCGGCACTTCGAGGAAGTGCACGCCATGGGCTTCCACCCGGGACGCGAGCGCGGCCAGCCGGTCCGGGTCGCAGGTGCTGGTGCAGATCACAATCCGTGGTTCCTTGCGGGCGGCCTCGGCGATTCCGCCCGTACCCTCGATGACCTGCTCGACCTGGTCGGTCGTGAAAACGCACAGCACGATCCTCTCGCACTGCCTGGCGACCTCCGCAACCGATACCACGGCGCGCGCGCCGAGCTTCGCCGCCGCTGCGCGCTTCGCTTCGTCCACGTCGTAGGCGACGACGTCGAGGCCTGTCCCTTTGAGGCGCTCGATGCACGCCGTACCCATCAGTCCCGTACCGATTACCCCGACCGCTTCCACGCAACCTCCCCGCCCCGATGAATCCTCGAAAGACCCCATTTTACGCGGCTCGCGCGCATGGCGGCGCATGCGTTACCATTTACGCCTCTTATACCTGCATAAGAAGTGATGGGTACTGGTGATGGAAACTGGTGATGAGTACTGGTGATGGGCAAAACCCTACCCCTCGCTCTCGCGAGCGGCGGTTATTATCACCATTAATCATCACCATCTTTCATCACCATTAATCATCACCAGTTCAAAGCGGAGACAGATAGATGGCATCACCGACCAAATCCGCCGTCGTCACCGGCGCCGGCACCGGAATCGGCCGGGCGGTCGCGCTCGCGTTCCTCAAGGACGGCTACCGGGTCGCGCTCGCCGGGCGCCGCAAGGAAATGCTCGAGCAGACCGTTGCGGAAGCCGGGCCGGTCGGCAAGAACGCACTTGTCGTGCCGACCGACGTGGGCAAGCTCGACGCCGTGCGGGCGCTGTTCGCCGCCGTGAAGCAGCAGTTCGGCCGGCTCGATGTGCTCTTCAACAACGCCGGCGGCGGCGCGACGGCGCCCCTGGAAGATCTCACCTTCGAGCAATGGCAAGGTGTCGTAGACGTGAATCTCACCGGCATGTTCATCTGCGCGCAGGAGGCGTTCCGCATCATGAAGGACCAGGATCCGCGCGGCGGGCGCATCATCAACAACGGCTCGATCTCCGCCCACACGCCCCGTCCCAATTCGATCGCCTACACGGCGACGAAACACGGGGTCACCGGCATTACCAAGACGATCTCGCTCGACGGGCGCAAGTACGACATCGCGTGCGGGCAAATCGACATCGGCAACGCCATCACGCCGTTGACCGAGCGCATGGCCAAAGGCGTCATGCAGGCCAACGGCACGATCACGCCGGAGCCACGCATGGACGTGCACCATGTCGGCAATGCCGCGCTCTTCATGGCCAATCTACCGCTCGACGTGAACGTCCAGTTCATGACGATCATGGCGACGAAGATGCCCTTTGTCGGACGCGGCTGACGCCTTACAACGAGTGATGGGATACTGGTGATGAAGACCGGTGATGAGTACTGGTGATGGACGAAACCCCGTCCATTCGCCTTCCTAACTGATCGCTTTTCATCACCATTTTTCATCACCATTAGTCATCACCATTATTCGTCACCATTTCCTAAGACTGCCAACAGTCCTGTCCGGGGAGAAGATCGATGCCAAGCGCGAATGTAAGAGGCGTCCACATCAACTACGAGGTGCTCGGCACGAAAGGGCCCTGGATGGCGCTCTCGCCCGGCGGCAGGCGCCCGCTGCAGGGCGTGAAGCCGCTCGCGCAGCGCATGGCCGACTCCGGGTATCGCGTCGTCATTCACGACCGGCGCAACTGCGGGGCCTCCGACGTGACCATCGGCGGAAACGATCCCGAGAACGAGATCTGGGCGGATGATCTGCACGAGTTGCTGGGGCAGCTCGGCGCCCTTCCCGCGATTATCGGCGGCGGCTCTTCGGGCTGCCGGCTCGCCATCCTTTTCACCCTGCGCTACGCGAAGCTCGTCACCGCCCTCTTGCTGTGGCGCATTACCGGCGGCCAGTTTGCCGCGCAGCGGTTGGCGCGCCAGTACTACACGCAGTACATCGAGGCTGCAGAAAGCGGCGGCATGGCCGCAGTGTGCGCAACAGAGCACTGGCAGGAGCGCATCGCGGCACGCGGCGCCAACCGCGACTATCTGATGAAGATGGATTCGAAGCACTTCATCGAGGCCATGTCACGCTGGCGCGAATATTTTCTCCAGGGCGCCGAGCTGCCGATCATCGGCGCCTCCGAGGCGGACCTGAAGTCCATCAAGCTCCCGGCCTGCGTCATTCCCGGCAACGACCGGACCCATGACATCAAAACCGGCCGGAACCTGGCACGGCTGCTCCCGGACTGCGAGCTGCACGAGCTCTTCGACAAGGACGAGGACATGGACCTGGTGCCCCCGGAGGAGTGGCAGGAGAAGGACGACGAGATCGCCGCGATCTTTACGGGTTTCCTCGAACGCGCCATCGCCCCTGCCGGCTCCGCGCAGGCCTGACTGGTGGCAGGAAGTGGTGATGGGAATTGGTGATGATAAATGTGATAAGAGAAAAGGATAAGGAAGCGTCATCGGCTGTGTACATCACCCGGAATCATCACCCTTTCCCATCAAGGTCCAGTAGACGCCCCCGCTGCCCAGAGGTCGCTCCCGGATCCTTGCGGAACGCCCCAGCCGGGGCCGCGCCATTGCGGACCGTGAAGACCCGCCTGACGCGCGTCGCGGGCAGCCGCGGCGCGTTTGATCTGCATCAAGAAGCCCGGCCCGTGGCGGCGCAAGATTAATTTATTGCACATGCTGGTTCCGCTATTCGAGGAGGACAATTACCATGCCAGAACAAAATAGACACGATACGCCCGTGGTTTCGGAAAACCACCGAGGCCTCTCGCTGCTGCGCGATCCGGCGCTCAACAAGGGAACCGCGTTCACCGAGCGCGAGCGCGACGCGCTCAAGCTGCGCGGGCTGCTGCCATCGGTCGTGCTCTCCCAGGAACAGCAGGTCGCGCGCATCCTCGAGAACCTGCGGGGGCTGCCGAACGATCTCGAGAAGTTTGTGGCGCTGAACGCCTTGCACGATCGCAACGAGGCCCTGTTCTTTCGCGTCATCTGCGACAACATCGACGAGATGCAGCCGCTTATCTACACCCCGACCGTGGGGCTCGCCTGCCAGCGCTTCGGGCACATCTACCAGCGCCCGCGCGGGATGTTCATCTCCGTGCGCGACCGGGGCCGGGTTGCGAAGGTGCTGGAGAACTGGCCCTACCGCGCCGGGATCATCGTGGTGACCGACGGCGAGCGCATTCTCGGGCTGGGCGACCTCGGCGCGAACGGCATGGGGATCCCGGTCGGCAAGCTGTCACTCTACGTCGCCTGCGCCGGCGTGCATCCCAACGCCTGCCTGCCGGTGATGCTGGATGTCGGCACCAACAACATGGAGCTGCTTGACGACCCGTTCTACATCGGCGTGCGCGAGCGCCGGCTGCGCGGAAGCGCCTACGACGAGCTGGTGGAGGAATTCATTACCGCGGCGCAGAAAGTATTTCCGGGCGTGGTGATCCAGTTCGAGGACTTCGCCAACCATAATGCATTCCGGTTTCTCAACCGGTACCGCGAGCGCATCCCGACGTTCAACGACGATATCCAGGGCACCGCGGCCGTCGCGCTCGCTGGAATTTTTTCCGCGCTGCGCGTTACCGCCGGCAAGCTGACCGACCAGAGGATTCTGTTTCTTGGCGCGGGTGAAGCGGCCGCGGGCATCGCCGATCTTGTGGCCTCCGCAATGGCGTCGCAGGGCATGAAAGAGGATGATGCGCGCCGCCACTGCTGGCTGGTGGACTCCCGCGGGCTCGTCGTCAAGAGCCGCACGGATCTTGTCGAGCACAAGCTGCCCTACGCGCACGAGCACGCGCCCGTTGGCGATTTCCTCTCGGTCATCAAGGCCCTCAGGCCCACTGCGATCATTGGGGTCGCTGCGGTCGGTGGCACCTTCACGCGGGAAGTGCTCGAGGAAATGGCGCGCCTGAACGAGCGGCCGATCATCTTCGCGCTCTCCAACCCGACGTCGAAAGCGGAATGCACGGCCGAGGAAGCGTACCGCTACACTGGGGGCCGGGCGCTCTTTGCCTGTGGCAGCCCCTTCGACCCCGTGACCGTGAACGGCCAGACCTTTGTCCCGCGCCAGGGCAACAATTCCTACATCTTCCCTGGCGTCGGGCTCGGCGCGATCGCGAGCGGCGCGCAGCGCATCACGGACGAGATGTTCATGACGGCGGCGCATTCTCTGGCGCACGACGTGACCGAGACGGACCTCGCGCAGGGCAGCCTCTACCCGGCGCTGCCGCGCATCCGGGAGGTGTCGGGCAACATTGCCATCGCCGTCGCCGAAGTCGCTCACCGGCGCAGCCTGAGCACCGGCGCGGCGCCGAGCGACCTAGCGGCGCATATCAAGGCGCAAATGTACGACCCGCGCTACCAGAGCTACATCTGACGCTAACGGCCGCACGGGGAGCCCAACGGAAAAATCGAGCGGTAACCGCGGTGCCTGGCCGGGGCGCCTGCGCGAGTCGAGCGCGCGTTGCTATAACAGCGAGAGCAACAGCAGTGCCAGCGCCAGCGCCTGTAAGCCGACGCGCGCCACCATCCATTCGCCGCTGGTGTGATGCGCGACCTCGCCTCCCTTCGCCATGGAGGTCACGCCGAGCGCCAGGGAAAGAGCCACAACAAAGGCCGCCGCCAGAACCATCGCTGTCATGAATGTCATGCCCCACCTCCTTACGGCTATAGCACTCTGACAAGCTACGCCCTCGGTACGAAGCGTTTTTGACCAGGATCAAAGATTCTATCGGCGGGCCTGCGTTTGCCTCATGAGCGTGACTTGCGACCAGGGACTAGGCCTGAACCCCCTCCGCATGAGGGCTTGAGGGGTGACCGGCGCTAAACCCGCTACGCCGGATCGTCGCTTCAGCCCTGATCGCTGGATGGAACAGTAAACAGAAGCTCGAACGATTAGTCGCCAGTCATGCGGTATCAGCTGGCATCCCCTGAGGGGCGGGCCTTCTCGAAAAAAGCCTTGGCGCTCGCCGCAATCAACCGCGGCACGTGGGTATAGATATAGCGCACGCCCTGCTTGAGGACGCCGGCAACACTCTCGGCCGTCGCAGGCGTTCCCGGGATGCGGCCCGCCGCGACGATCCGTTCGAAGCTGCAGTTGATCGCCTTCGCGACGGGCGCGGCCTTGGGATTGCCGGGGTGCCCCATCGATTGAGAGAGATCCGACGGGCCGATGAAAAACACGTCCACGCCGTCGACCTTCAGCAGGTCGTCCAGGTTGTCGATGGCCTCGCGTTCCTCGAGCTGAATCGCGATCAACGTCTGCTCGTTGGCGGCGCGAACGTAGTCGACCATAGTGCCGTGCGCGTCGTAGACCGCGGCGCGGGTTCCTGCCGCGAGGCCGCGCTGCCCGCTCGGGTAGTACTTCACGGCCTGGACGACTTCCCGCGCATCCGCCGCGGTGTTTACGTGCGGCACCTGCACGCCCATTACGCCGCGGTCGAGCACCTGCAGGATGTGTTCGGCGCTGCGTGTCACGGGGCGGGCGATCGCGGTGATGCCACTCGCTTCAGCCGCCATCGCCATCAGCTCCACGCTCTCGAGCGTGAGTGTGCCGTGCTCACAGTCGAGCAGCACCCAGTCGAAGCCGAAGGCGCCGAGCATCTCGACGAGCTGCGGTGAAGGAATCATCACCGAAGCCCCGAACACGGGCTCGCCGGCGAGGAGCTTTGCTTTCATGCGGTTTGTTTTCATGAGCTCAGGCATCGCCTTCGATGCCGTTCCGTTTCGCATCGAGTTGCGTACGTTCCTCGAGGAAGCGGATCACGTCCTCCATCCGTTCCGGCCGGGTCGCAAATGCATTCTTCATCCCCAGTTCGACGGAGCGCCCGAACACAGCCTCCGTCGCCGCGGTCAACACCGGATCCACGCCGAGCCTGCGCAGCACGCCGGCGACATCCGCCATCTCGTGATGACGGCGCTCATGCGCGACCGCGTGGCTGCAGACCCAGTTGGCCGCTACTGTCATGAACCGGTTCTTATCGAAGAGATCGGTCACCTCTCGCCACAGGTCTTCACGAATGCCGGCCCGCTCGCCCGCGACAAGAAACTCGAGCAGCAGCGCCTCGAGTCCCTTCGAGAAGACGCTGCGCAGCATCTTGAAAGTCGAGGCCTGGCCGATGTCCTTGCTGTAGAAGCGCACGTTCAAGCCGAGCTCGTTCGCGAGCTCGCGAGCCGCGCGCTCGCCATGCGGCCCGCCGAGCAGGATCTCGGTGCGGGCACCCGTTAACCCGACCGCGCCGAGCACCGCACCCTCGACGAAGTCCGCTCCGCTGGGCGCGACGATGCGCGCGATCTCGCTCTTGACTGACGGCTCGGTCGCGTTGAAGTCGACGTAGGTCTGCCCCGAAACCAGGTGCGCGGCGCAAAGGCGCGCCGCCTCCCGCGCAACCGTCGTCGTCACCGTTGAGAACACGAAGTGGGCATCGACGAGCGCCTGCGGAAGCGCGGAGAACTGGACCGCCGCGCCGCGCGCCCGCGCCTCCAGGCGCTCCCGTCCTTCGGGCCGCTCCAGCAGCACATCGTATGCCCGGACCGGGACGCCGCGCTGCGCCAGCGCCGCGGCAAACGCCGCCGCGACCTCGCCGAATCCGATGAACGCAACGCGTACGGGCACGAACCCCTCGCAGCCTTCGTTTCGCCCATCATACTCGAAGCTTCCGCGGTCTTTCTCGCGCCCTCCCGGCGCTGGAGCGCTAAGGCCCCTGGCGTTAAACTGGTGGCCCTCTTTTTGTAGGTTCTCATAGGCGATGTCGAAGCCGCGCGATCCGTCCCGCCGCCGCGCACTGGGCGCCGCCGCAGGCCTGGCGGCGCTGATTCCCACAGCATTAGCGCGGGCCCAGTACCGCCAGCGCGGAAACGCGGCGGAAGGGTCACCCAGGCCCCACTCCGCCGAGGAGCGCCGCATTCTCGACGTCATCGAGGACGTCTACCGCAACCACCGCTACCTCAGCGTCCCGCCCGAAGACGGCCGGTTGCTGCGCATCCTCGCTGAATCTATCGGCGCACAGCGCATCGTTGAGCTCGGCACTTCGACCGGTTACTCCGGGCTGTGGCTGCTGCTCGCGTTGAGAAAGGCGGGCGGGAAGCTCGTGACCTACGAAATCGATGAGGGCCGCCACACGACGGCGCGCGAAAACTTCGAGCGCGCCGGCGTCGGCGCCCTGGCTGCTCTCGTGCTCGGCGACGCGCATGAGGAAGTCACGAAGCTCAACGATCCGGTCGACCTGGTTTTCATCGACGCCGATAAGGGAGGCTATCCCGACTACCTGCGCAAGCTGCTGCCTCTCGTTCGCGCCGGCGGCTTGATCGTCGCTCATAATATGGCCTCGCCTCCCCCCGACCCCGAGTATGTTCGCGCTGTCACAACGGATCCAGCGCTCGAAACGGTATTCGTCAACATGGACGCTGCAGGAGTGGGCATCACGCTGAAGAAACGGTGATGGGTACTGGTGATGGAAACTGGTGATGAGATACTGGTGATGCGTAGGGCACTACAAACCTGCTGACGGTTTTCATCACCATTTTTCATCACCATTTTTCATCACCATTAATCATCACCATTAATCATCACCATCTTTCATCACCTCCTTCTCGTATGAAGCAGCGCGCAATCGTCATCGGCGGCTCCCTCGGCGGCCTCCTCGCCGCCAACTGGCTTCGCCGCAGCGGATGGGACGTGGACGTGTTCGAGCGCGTCGGGGACGATCTTGCGAGCCGCGGCGCGGGGATCGGCACCCATGATGAATTGCACGTGGCGCTAGGGCGGCTCGGCCTGCCCGTGGACGGAACAGTCAGCGTCATGGTGGAGGATCGCATTTGCCTCGACCGCAGCGGCCGCGTCATCCACGAGATGCGAAAGCCGCAACGCATGAGTGCCTGGTCCCGCATCTACCGGCTCCTTAAGGACGCGCTTCCGGCCGGGAACTATCACTTCGGAATGCAGCTCACCGGCGTCAAGCAGGACGCGGGCGGTGTCACGGCCGTGTTCGCCGACGGCTCGCGTGCGCGCGGCGAACTGCTCGTCGGGGCGGACGGCATCCGCTCGACCGTGCGCGGGATCCTCATGCCCGAGGCGCAACCGCGCTACGCGGGCTATGTCGCGTGGCGCGGGCTTGTCGATGAGTCGTCGTTCCCGCCTGACGTCCACCGCGAGCTTTTCGAGTGCTATACGTTCTGCCTGCCCGAGGGCGAGATGATGCTCTCCTACCCCGTGCCGGGAAGCGACAACGACACGCGGCCGGGACATCGCGGCTACAACCACATCTGGTACCGGCCGACGGACCCCGATCGCGCGCTCCCGCAGCTCTGCACCGACGCCACCGGGCACTGCCACGGCATCGCGATTCCACCCCCGCTGATCCGCGCCGAGGTCGTTGCCGATATCAAAACCACCGCCCGCGCGCTGCTAGCGCCCCAGATCGCAGGAATTGTCGAGCGAACGGAGCAGCCGTTCTTCCACGCCATCTTTGATCTCGAGTCACCCGCGATGACCCTGGGTCGCGTCGCACTGTTGGGCGACGCCGCGTTCATGGCACGGCCCCACGTGGGCATGGGCGTCACCAAAGCGGCGCTAGACGCCGAGTGCCTTGCCGCGGCGCTCAAGAAGACCGGCGACGATGTCGACGCGTCGCTTGCGCGCTACGAGGCCGAGCGGCGTGTGTTCGGTGAGCGCATCGTCTCGCGCGCGCGCAGGCTGGGCGCCTACCTCGAGGCGCAGCTGAAGCCGGCGGCAGAGCGGACCGAGGCCGAGCAAGAACCGCCAGCGGAGGTTCTGATGCAGGAGATTGGATCCTCTTCGGTCGATATTGCGGAGCTGGCTGCCGGCTGACCACTGAACGCGAGCTTGTTCAAGGTTCAAGCAAAGTCGGACGACTCACGAATACGAAGTTCCCCGCTTTGAACATTGAACTTGGAACTGGCCTCGGCCTTGATATAGTGGCGCCTTCGCCAATACCGAGCAGAAAGTAACGCTTGGCCCGTCCGCAAGAAAGCGCCGCACCGCCCGCCGTTCCGCGGCTATCGTTCGCCGCGCTCCGCCACCCAGGCTACCGGGTGTACTTCGTCACCACGGCGCTGGCGATGATGGCGGACAACATCGAGCACGTCATCAGCTACTGGGTGATCTTCGAGAAGTTCCAGTCGCCGGAACTCGGGGGGTTCGCTGTCATCTCGCACTGGGTGCCGTTTCTGCTGTTCTCGGTCTATTCCGGACATCTCGCCGACCGCTTCGACCCTCGGCGCGTCATCCAACTCGGCATGGGCCTGTTCGTTATCGTGTCGCTCGCCTGGGGCGTGCTCTTCGTCACCGACACGCTCCAGGTTTGGCACGCGTGCGTGCTGCTGGTCATCCACGGCTTCGCTGGCGTGCTGTGGGCCCCGGCCTCCCAAATGCTGATACACGACATTGTGGGACCGGCGCATCTGCAAAGCGCGGTGCGCTTGAGCGCCACGGCGCGCTGGCTTGGAATATTTCTCGGCCCGGCGGTCGGCGGGGGTCTGATGCTCGCGCTCGGGCCCTCGATCGGAATCTTGATCAACGCGCTCATCTACCTGCCGATGGTGCTGTGGCTGTGGAAGGCGCCGTACGGCCCGCGGTTCAGAAAGGACTACACACCGCCTGCGCGTGTCGTGCGCGGCTTCGGCGACATTACCGGCACGATCCGCGATGTCGCCGGAAACCCGACGATCGTGTCCATGATCCTGCTCGCAGGCTGCGCCTCGTTTTTCATCGGTCAAGGCTATCAGGCGCAGATGCCCGGCTTCGCGCATGACCTCGGCCAGGACAATGTTGGCGTGTCCTACAGCATGCTGCTCGCCGCGAATGCTGCGGGCGCTTTTTTGGCCGGCATCGTTCTCGAGAGCCGCGGATTGCTTCCGCCGAACCCGCGCACCGCGCTCGGCCTCGCTTTTCTCTGGTGTCTCGCAATCGGCGGGTTCGCGATTGCCCCCGTTTACGAGATTGCCCTCATACTGCTATTCGTGGCGGGGTTTCTGGAGCTCTCGTTCAACGCGATGGCGATGACGCTGGTGCAACTGCAAGCGCCCGTGCACATCCGCGGCCGCGTGATCGGCCTCTACAACATGTCCGCGCTCGGCCTACGCGCCTTCAGCGGCGTTACCATTGGTGTCGTGGGCGGCATGATCGGTATTCACTGGTCGCTCGCCTTAAGCGCCATGACCCTGCTCGCAGTAACCGCCGGGCTGCTGGCGTTCAGCGGACGCACGAGGTGACAAATTGATGAGTGACGGGTGACGAGTGATCAGTGATGAGTGATGAGTCAAAAGCCGGTGACTAAAAGCAACCTCAAGATCGATTACAGCCATGGAATCACACGGAAATACACGGACGAAAGTAAAAAAAATAAGCGAGGATGAGTTACGTTCCGCGCCCTTCTCCGTGGTTCCGTGGTTGGTGGTGTTCGGACGGCTGCGGCCTTTTGAGACCGCTTCGGATGACAAGAACCCAGGTCAATCACGGATCACGGATTTTGCTCGGCTTGCTGCCGCTACCGCGGAGCGCTGGGCCTGGCTGCGAGAAGGCCGTTCGCCTCACCCCGCGAGCGCAATCGGACACATTGCGTATCGGTGAGATGCGTGTTGCGCCAGGAGGTGTGGGCGCGCATAAGATTGCCCGGCTCATTGCTGTGACCGCCGTCGTTAGACAGGACATGTACCAGCTCATGAGCCAACGTCTGCGGCAGGTCCCGCGCGCCGTGCGCGACCCAGACGGTATCGGCGAGTTCCGGCTGGGTGCGGGCGTTTTTGCGTCCAATGGCCTCCGCCTCGAACGCCGGGTTGTTGTGCGTGTCATCGACAAAAAATATGGCGGGCTTGTGGACCTTTATCCGCTGCAACAATTCGCGCGATACCGGTGTGTAATAAGAACGGTACCGGCGCGGCGCCTCGACAACCCGCAGCTCGGCGCCGGAAAGCGCGACGCCGCATTGCGCCAGCAGGCCCGCTCCCTTGAGTGCCGCCGCTTCGATCTCCTCGCCCGACCAGCGCGTCCCGGAAAACGTGTAGAGCGACAACCGGAACTCGTGCGACGCGCCGTTCGCTACCGGGACTTGCTCGATGGGAATGCTCCGGGTCTCTATGACCCGTATCTCCTCGTCCGCCAGTGCGGGCGTTCCGGCGGCCAGCAGCAGCGCCAGGAACCGTCCCGGCAACGCAAACGATCGAAATGGAACTTTGAACAAAACTCTCTTCACTGATCAACCGTCACCCGTCACCCGTCGCGCTTCTCGAGCACTTGCGGATTGATGAGATTCCGCCGGTCGAATATCTCCCCGCGCAAGCAGCTGATAATACTGTTAGCGGCGATGGTGCCCATCTGGACACCGGCGCCTGTCGTGGATGAGGCAATATGCGGGGTGCAGATCACGTTGGGCAGCGCGAACAGTGGATTTGCGGAGTCGGGTGGCTCCGTCGCGAAGGTATCCAGCCCGGCGCCCCCCAGGCGTCCGCTTTTCAGCGCGGCGATGAGCGCGGGCTCGTCGATCAGCTTGCCCCGCGAGGTATTGATGAGAAGTGCGCCCGGCTTCATCGACCCCAACTGCTTCTGCCCGATCATGCCGCGTGTCTGATCGGTCAGAGGACAGTGCAGGCTCACGATGTCCGCGCGACCGAGGAGCCCGTCGAGGCTGTCTTCCCACATCATCTCCGGCGGCAGTTCGGCTCGGCTGCGTGAGTAGACGACGACCTTGGCCCCGCAGGCGCTCGCCAGCCGGGCCGTCCTCTGGCCGATCTGGCCGTAGCCCACAATGCCGACTGTGCGCTCCCGGAAGTCCCGCACGATGTAACGCGGGTCTTTCCAGACACCTTTGCGCAGCTCACGGTCGAAGCGCGGCAGTTCCCGCACGAGGGCAAGCATAAGGGCGAGCGAATGCTCAGCAACTCCGTCGGCGTTGGCGCCACTCGTTACCATGATGGCAATGCCGCCCGCCGTGGCGCTTTGCAGGTCGACGGAGTCGATGCCGGCGCCGTATTTCGCAATGATCTTCAGATTCTTTGCCGCCGCGAAGACCGCCGGCGTGAAGGGTGCAGGCCCGCGCAGGATGACGGCCGTGATGCTCTGGCGCGAGAATTCCGATATCAGGGACTTCTCGGTGATCGGACCCTGCATGAAGGCGATGTCGATGCCGGCCCCGCGCAGCAGGCTCTGCGCCTCCTCCGACACGGTTGTGGACGTCACCAGGACGATGGGCTTGCTCATCACTGCTTTGTCCAATTGGTTGGGCGGGAAATTCCAATACAATACATGATATGAAGTGACCATTGACCATTGACCATTGACCATTGACCATTGACCAGTGACCAGTGCCGGGTGACGGGTGACGGGCAGCCCGAAGGCGAAAGGCGGAAGAAGAAAGGCGAAAGGGTTCTCGAACTCGGCCGCCGTTTATCTGTCTTTATCTGCGTTTATCTGCGGCTAATTCTGGGTTCTAAACGGAGTCCGACTCACGATTTACGAATAAATCAAATGACAACTGGCAAACAAGAATTGAGTGAACCCACTCCCGCCGCGCAGGCAGGGGACGCTGCTGCACGAGCGGAGCGGAAGGCGCCGCGGATTCTGCGCCGCATGCTCGCGCTGGATGATTTTGAGCAGCCAGCGCGGCGTTACATTCCGCGGCCGATCTTTGGTTATGTCTCGGGCGGCGCAGAGACTCGTGCTCGCCCGCGCCGCGGCCGCCGCCAATGTTCCGATGATCCTGAGCGGTGCCTCGCTGACGCCCCTCGAACGGGTGACGGAAGAAGGACCGACCGCGTGGTTCCAGGCCTATCTTCCCGGCGAGACCGACACCATCACGGACCTCGTGGACCGCGTCGCGCGCGCGGGCTACGACACGCTCGTGCTCACCGTCGACGTGCCTGTCGCCGCGAACCGCGAGAACAATATGCGCAGCGGTTTCACCACACCGCTGCGCCCCAGCGTGCGCCTCGCCTGGGACGGCATTACCCGCCCGCGCTGGCTTTTCGGCATGTTTTTGCGCACGCTACTGCTGCACGGCATGCCGCTGCTCGGCATCACGAGGCTCGCGGAGATACGGCGGGAGCTTCTGACGCCCGCGCGCGGCGCGGAATTCCTTACGAAGTGACGAGTTACGAAAAAGCTTCACCGCAAAGGGCGCGAAGGAAAAGAAAAGCTTTACCGCGAAGGCCGCTAAGGAACAGAAAAGCTTCACCGCCAAGTGCGCAAAAGCCGCGAAGGAAGATAAAGGCCCTACCGCCAGGCACACCAAGGACGCGAAGGATTCCAAATAGAAATCACAAAGCGCACCAGCTCCGGTCACGGGTCACGAGGGTTATTGCCTTCCGACTTCCGCCTTTCGCGTTGCCGGTCAGCGGTTACTGCTCACGGCTCTAAAGGTCGCGAAGGCAACGCCAAGAGTGGCACACACGAAAAGCCCCCGGTCATACTTCCGCCTTCATCCTTCAGGCAAAGCCGCCCCATCACCAGTTTCCATCGCGAGTTTCCATCGCCAGTTTCCATCACTTCATGGGGCGCTTGCAATTGTGATCCCCTGGGAATAAGGAAGACGCCAATGTCCGAAATCAAAGTAATGGCCTCCGCAGCCTTCAGGGAAGCGTATCTGGAGCTCGTGCCGCAATTCGAGCGCACGACCGGCAACAAGGTGACGACGCTCTGGGTGCCAAGCGTGCAAATGATGAGCCGCCTAAAGGGCGGCGAGACGGTCGATGTCGTTATTCTGTCGGCAGCTTCACTCGACGAGCTCATCAAGGCCGGGATCATCGGCAGCCGCGTCGATCTTGCGACGTCGGGCGTCGGGGTCGCCGTCCGGGCCGGCGCGCCGAAACCGGACATCAGTTCGGGTGAGGCGCTCAAGCGCACGGTCCTGGCGGCGAAATCAATCGTCTATTCCACCGGGCCGAGCGGCATTTACCTCGCCGGCCTGTTCCAGCGCATGGGCATCACGGACCAGCTGGAGCCCAAGCTCAGGCAGGTGCAGGGTGAGCCAGCCGGCGCGGTGGTCGCCCGCGGCGAAGCGGAGATCGGCTTCCAGCAGGTGAGCGAGCTGCTGCCCGTGCCTGGCATCGACCTTGTCGGCCCGCTGCCCCCCGACGTGCAGCAGATCACCACCTTCTCGGCCGGCCTTCACGTGAGTGTAAAAGAGCCTGATGCGGCGAAGGCGCTGATCAGGTTCCTGACCGCGCCGGCGGCAGCCCCGGTGATCCGGAAGAAGGGCATGGAGCCAGCCTAAAAATCGGGGGACGATTGAGGCCTGACGACCACCCGCAGCCCGATGCGGATCCGCTGGCGAACTGTGAAGGGCATGGAAAGCCCTGACGACGTGATGGAGACCAAATATGCCACAAACTCTGCCGGTTGCTTGACATGGACCGTGTGCAGTTATTGAATTCGTAATCGATCGGTATCCTATTTGTAAGCCAACCGTCACCTGGTGCGCGTCAGATTGCCGGTGAGAGCATTATTTCGGGCCGGCTGTGCTGAATAACTTCACATGAACGAAACGATAATGCGCGAAAGCAATACCCTGACGCTTGAGCCAGGCAGCCTGCGGCAGCGCGCCGCGGCCGGAATCGAGGCAGCAAGGGAAGGTTCGATCCGGGGCTTGGCCCGAACGAGCGAGTTCTTCGTTGTTTTCGGCGCCTGGCTGCTACTACCGCTATGGCCGATCCTCGCCGCCGCAGCCTTGCGAGAATGCGGTTACTTGCGACGCTATCGGATAACGCTCGCGCGCATGATCGGGCACATCCGCGCCGTTTGGCATACGCGCGCGATCTCGCGCATGGTGGCGCGGCGGCTGACGCCGGTCGAGCGCACCGTCCCCGAGCGCATCGTCGGCAACTGCACGCACTGCGGCAGATGCTGCCTCGACCAAGCTTGCGTGTTCCTGGCCTTCGACGAGCGGGGGCAGTCGCGCTGCCAAATCTACGGGAAAAAGCTCTGGAAAGTGATGTTTGCGAACTGTAGCCGCTACCCGCTCGACGGGCCGGAGATCGTGCTGTATCGCTGCCCCGGCTTCAACGCGGTTCGCGACCCCGAGGCCAGCGCGCGCCGCATCATTCCTATCGTGCCTGTCATGCAGCCCGCCGGGCTCGAATCGATCAGCGCCGAATTGTCTGAGACATCCGAAGTATCGGGCGTTTAGGTGGCCGGCCGAACGTTTGCCAGGGCTTGGCGTTGGCACCCGCCCACGAAACCGGGGCGGCAACGACTCCCGAGTCGTGAGTGGGCCGGAAGCTGCGCGAACCGCAGATCTACACCGCCGTCGATTCGCGCGACCCAAAACCAGTCAGTGGTCACAGGTCACGGCTCAGAGGTCACGCCTTGACCCAAGGATGACAGCGCATGGCCCTTCGGTGTCTAATGCGGCGGTTCCAATCGTCGAGAAATTAGAGGAAAAGCAATGAACGAGCCCTCCCCCGCTGTCCGCTCCGAACTCGCGCCGACCGGCACGCTGCGAGTTGGCATCAATCTCGGAAACTTCCTGCTCACCGCGAAGGATCCCAAGACCGGCGAGTTCACGGGTGTTGCCGTGGACCTTGGAAAGGAGCTGGGCCGGCGTCTCGGCGTTCGCGTCGAGGTCATCGGTTACCCGTCACCCGGCGCGCTGGCCGATGCGGTGAGCACGGGCGCCTGGGACGTCGGCTTCCTCGGTGCCGAACCGCAGCGCGCGAACCAGATCGATTTCACCGCGGCCTACGTGGAGATCGAGGCCACCTATCTGGTGCCGCCCGGATCGCCGATCAAAACCATCGCCGATGTGGACCGCGAGGGCGTACGCATCGCGATATCGGGAAAGAGCGCCTACGACCTCTACCTGACACGGCACCTCAAACACGCCCAGCTCGTGCGGGAGGTGGGCGCCGATAACGTATTCAAGCGCTTCATCGAGGACAAGCTCGAAACCATCGCCGGGCTCAGGCCCCGGCTCGTCATGGATCAGGAGAACCTCCCCGGGTCGCAGATTCTCGAAGGGCGTTTTACCGCGGTTCAACAGGCGATCGGCACCCCAAAGGGCCGCGATGCCGGCGCAAAGTACTTGCGCGAGTTCGTCGAGGACATCAAGGCCTCGGGGCTGGTCGCGAAAACGATCGAGAAGAATGGCGTGCGTGGTTTGACTGTTGCTCCCAAAACGTGACGGGTGACACGTGACGACTGACGGCCGACGACTCACAACCAAGCTTCACCGCGAAGGGTGCCGGGGACGCCAAGACAACGCCAAGGGTGGAATACGGCGGAGAGCCCTTGGTCTTCCTCTACACTTCTAACGTTCGCCTTTCGCTTTGCCGGTGACGGGTCAGCGTTTCTTGCCATTTGCCTTTTGCCTTCCGGCTTCTGCCTTCCGCCTTCCGGCTTCTGCCTTCCGCCTTCCGCCTTCCGCCTTCCGCCCTCGAACGACGTGCGCCGGTTAAAATACCTGCCAAACCACGTTAACGGGACTCACAGGATTTGAACGAGCCACCCGTCACCCATCACTCGTCACGCATCACCCGCGCGAGCACCGAGGCCTCTTGAGTGCGATCCCGCGAGCCTCGACGCTCGCACCTTTCCGCGTCCGCAGCTTCCGGTTCCAGTGGCCTGCCGATATGGCGACCTCGTGGGCCTTCGAGATGGAGAACCTGATCCTGGGCTGGTACGTGCTGGTCGAGACCAGGTCGGTGCTTTTGCTCACCGTGTTCGCGTCGCTGCTGTACATCGGCACCTTGCTCGCGCCGATGTTCGGCGTGATGGCGGACCGGATCGGGCACCGCAACCTGCTCTGCGCCATGCGGGGCGTGTACGCGACGCTGGCAACAACCCTGATGATCCTCGCCTACACGGACGTCCTCACGCCGGTGCACGTGCTGGTCATCACGGCGATGATGGGGCTGGTGCGTCCTTCTGACATTGGGATGCGCGCCGCGCTGGTCGGCGAAACCATGCCGCCGATCGAGTTGATCTCGGCAATGGGTATCCAGCGCACCACCCAGGACTCCGCCCGAATCGCGGGCGCCCTTTCGGGTGCAGGCCTGGTTGCCACGCTCGGCATGGGACCAGCCTACACGGTAGTCGCGATGCTCTATGCGGGCGCCATGCTGCTCACGAAGGCCGGCGGCTCGCGCGCCGCGCCCACGAAGGGGCCCGCGCGCGCCTCGCCATGGCGTGATCTTAAGGACGGGCTTGCCTACGTTTGGTCGACGCCCCATCTGCTCGCGGTGATGTGTCTCGCCTTCCTGCTCAACCTGACGGCATTTCCGCTGATGCATGGCTTAATGCCGGTCGTGGCGAAGCAAGTCTATCAAGCCGATCAGACCACGCTGGGCTACATGGTCGCGGGCGCAGCCTTCGGCGCCCTGATGGCCTCGATTACCGTGAGCAGGATCGGCCACATCATCCGGCCCGCGCGCCTGATGCTCATCGCCTGCGTGGGCTGGTACGTGGCGCTCCTGTTGTTCGCACACACACAGCATCCCGTAAGCGGCATCCCTATCCTTTTTCTCGTTGGCTGCGGGCAAAGCGTGAGCCAGGTTCCGATGGCGGCGATCCTGTTGCGCACCTCGGATGCGAAGTTCCGCGGCCGTATCATGGGCATACGAATGCTGGCGATCTACGGTAATCTGCCCGGGCTGTTGATCGCTGGCCCGCTAATTGCCAACTTCAGTTATCCGGTTACCGCAACGCTGTACTGCGTGATTGGCCTCACGTTCACCTGGCTCATCGCCATGCGCTGGCGTGCGCATCTTTGGCGGGTCGATGCTCTCGCCAATGCGAGGTAATGAAGTGCCGACAGGCGAAGAACAATGAACCGCGGAGGCGCCGAGAGAGACAAAAGCAAGACTGAACCGCCAGGACGCCAAGCTCGCCAAGAATTCTATTCACGATCATTGATCGGCGTGTATCGGCGTCCATCGGCAGCTAAAAAGAGCGGTTCAGGGTTCTGCGTTCCGTGTTCTGTGTTTTTTGTATATTTGCGAATCTGTGTTTATCGGCGTTTATCTGCAGTTAAATATCTCTGGTTTTACGATTCACGTTTCACGTTTCACGATTCACGGAGAACAACATGCGCCCATTCGAAGGAGTGAAGATTCTCGATTGCACCCACGTCCTCGCCGGCCCGTTCACGGCCTACCAGCTCGCGGTGCTCGGCGCCGACGTCATCAAGGTCGAGGACCCGAACGAGCCCGACCAGAGCCGCGAGACCGGAGGCGACGTGGCGCTTAACAAGGCGCGCATGGGCACGAGCTACCTTACGCAGGGGTCGAATAAGCGCTCGATCGCCCTCGACCTCAAAACCGAAGGCGGGCGTGAGGCGCTCAAGCGCCTGGTCGTCGAATGGGCGGACGTGCTGATAGAGAACTATCGCCCCGGTGCTTTCAAGTCGCTCGGCCTGGGCTACGAAGATCTCTCGCGCCTCAAGCCAAAGCTCGTCTATGCATCGATGACGGCATTCGGCCAGGACGGGCCGCGCGGCACTCAGACCGCCTACGACCACGCGATCCAGGCGACCTCGGGCATCACCGCCGCGACCGGCACCGAGGCCAGCGGGCCGATCAAGGCTGGCGCCCCGGTCATCGATTACGCGACGGGCACGATGGGCGCCTTTGCCGTCTCAGCGGCCCTCTACCAGTGCCTGCGCACGGGCAAGGGCCAATACATCGACATGGCGATGCTCGACGTCGCGATGATCCTGCAGGCTTCGCACATCACGGACCACCTGCACACGGGGCGTCACGCGAAACGCGCGGGCAACCGGATGCGCTACGCAGAGTCGTCCATGCACGAAGCGAAGGACGGCCTCTTGCAGCTCGCGGCCTCCAACCGCCGCCAGCACCGCCGCCTCTACTCGGCCATCGGCGAGCCGGAGGAAGCGGCGCGCTGCAGCATCGACGAGCGCAACGCGCGCTACGACGAGAAGCACGCAACGATCGCGAAAAAGATCAAGGAGCGAACGGCGGACGAGTGGGAGAACTATCTGCAGTCGCAACACGTGCCGGCGACCCGCGTGCGCGAATTGCACGAGGCGTTGCAGGATCCCCAGCTCCAACACCGCGCGGTCCTGCATCGGCATGAGACGGTCCCCGGCGTCGGCAAGCCGATCACCGTGCCGCTCGCGGCGTTCAAGTTCGCGCACGGCGGACCGTCCATTGAGCGGCCGCCCGCGCGGGTGGGGGAGCACACCGATGAAGTCCTCGCCTCGGTGGGCTACAGCGCGGCGGAGATTGCGGCCTTACGTCAGGCTGGTGTTATTGCGTAATGGGTTATGGTTGACGTGTGACGGGTGACGGGTGATGAGTAATGAGTGATGAATCCTTTGTGCTCAGAATGCTAAAGCGGTAATCAGTTCCTCGCTTGGCGTTGCTTTCGCGTTCTTGGGGTTCGATCTGATTATTGTTCCCTTTGCGTCCTTTGCGTCCTTTGCGTCCTCCGCGGTAAAGCTTTTCTTTTCCTTGGCGTCCATCCTCACCCCCGCCCCTCTCCCAAGCTGAGAGGGGAGGCTTGAGCCTTCCCTTCTCCATTCGGGAGAAGGGGAAGGGATGAGGGGATGGCGCCCTTGGCGGTAAGGCTTTTCGTCACACGTCACTCGACTTTCTCAAAGTCGATTCGCTCGTAGACGGGCAGTCCCTGAAGATAGCGCCGCAGGCAGTCCAGGCCCATCTCCGTCGCGCCGAGGCGCACCCAGTCGCGCCCCCCGACCACGCGGCTGCGGCGCGAGGCGACGTTGTTCTCGGTTGCGATCGCGAGGCAAATGGTACCTCCGAACTCGAGCTTGTCCGCGCCTTCGTCGACGTCGATCAGCACGGCCAGCGCATGCGTTGATCCCGTGTGGCCTTGCGCGGCGCGCGCCACGGCTTCGGCCGTCTCACGCGTGATGCCGCCCAGCACGGCCCCCCGTTCAAGCCCGACCGCAGCGCACGCTTCACCCAGGTCGCGCGCTACGATGCCCTGGCGAAACACCGCCTCAGCGCCCGGCAGGTGCCCGATCCGTCCAGCGATCTGCCCGCTCGTGAACATCTCCACGACGGTCAGTGTAGCTTGACGGCTTTTCAGCGCCTCGAGGACGACACCCTCGAGCGTTTGATTGTCTTCCGCCAGGATGAAGTTGCCCAGGCGCTTGCGCACTTCCTGTTCGACCGGCGCGAGCTTTTTGCGAATATCGTCCATATCGCGACCACGTACTGTGAGCTTGGTCTCGAGCTGGGGATAATGCGCACGGAAGCCGAGCTTCACGCTGCCGTCGGGCACGAGCTCTGCCACGCCCGCGAGCAGCGTATCGGCGTGGGATTCGCCGATGCCATAGGAGTGAAAGCGCTTGAGATAGATCGCCACCTGCAGGCCGGTCTTTTTGAGCAGTCGCGGGATAATCTGCTCCTCGAGCATGCGGCGCAGCTCACGCGGCACGCCTGGCGTGAAGAAGAACCGCGCCTTGCCGATGTCCACCGCGAAACCGCAGGCGGTGCCAATGGGGTTGTCGAGGACCTCGGCGCCGGCGGGCAACATGGCCTGCTTGCGATTGTTGGGCGGCATCACGCGGCTGCGGCGCGCGAAGTACTCCTGCATCTTTGTCAGCCATTCCTCGGAGAGAACGAGCTCGACGCCCGCGGCCTTCGCGGCGATCTCCTGGGACAGGTCATCAACCGTGGGCCCGAGTCCGCCGTTGACGATGACCGCGTCGGCGCGCTCGCCGGCCAGCCTGAATGCCAGCAATAGATCCTCCCGGTCGTCGCCGACCGTCGTCTCCCACTTCACCGAGAGTCCGAAGTCCTCCAGCTTCTGCGTGATGAAGCTGAAGTTGGTGTTGACGATCTTGCCCGTGAGAACCTCGTCGCCGGTGCAGATGACTTCGATACGCATTCAGCTTCGCCTAGTGGTGACGACAAATGGTGATGATAAATAGTGATAAGACATGGTGATGTACGCCCTGCTTTTCATCACCAGTACTTATCACCATCATTCATAACC
>Ga0224497_10000541_pt1 | contig 25768 bp, 20 predicted proteins | sample SF_Jul11_sed_USG_4_FD_167970 | JGI IMG/M metagenome (GOLD analysis project Ga0224497, IMG submission 167970) | Sediment microbial communities from San Francisco Bay, California, United States - SF_Jul11_sed_USGS_13 | ecosystem: Environmental > Aquatic > Marine > Sediment | place: USA...
GTCAAAGCATTGCCGAATAGTGTTGCATAAAACTTAGTGGTTTGCGCGAGAGGCCTGATGGCTCACAAAACGTGCGCGACAATGTAGCCGATGTCCGCTTTCGGCCCACTGCGGTCATTTAAACGCACTGCTGGATAACGAGCCACTAATCGAAAGAAACCCCGCCGCAGCAAGGTCTGTTTGAGTGCTGCTGACTCGCGCTAAGCTGCCTGTAGTTTCCTGCGCCGGCCTAGCGGGTCCGGGCGGCTTTCACGAACTCGAGCGAGTCCCGAAACAGCTGGAGATCCTTCTCGTACTCGGCCGCCTCGGCGCGGTCGATCTGTATCCATTCCCTCGAACTTGCCATACCGCCGGGCTGAAACGGGACGACATTGTCCCTTGAGAACCGCAGTTCGGTGGCGGTGGCGGCGGGCAGGCGCAGGCCAACGCCATCGCCGCTGATGCAGGCGAACATCTTGTCGCTGACGAAGAAGGCGTCAAGGCCGTTAATTTTTCTTGCGCTGACGCCGGGAAGTTTGAGAAGCATAGCTTCGATCTGCGCCTTGCGGCTGGACTCGGGGGTATCGGTATTCAAGAGAGATCCGCCTGGGTTGTCATGAACAGAGAAATCAAATAAGAAATGCCAAGTCCGGCGCGGCCGCCAAGAGTGCACGGCACATGCGAGATTCCGGCGATCCAATCAAAGCGGTACACATCCCAGTCGCGCTCGATGGTTCCCGCGATCGACTTCGGCCAGCCGACCGTCCGGAACTGGGCGAAAGCGGACATTGACGGAGTGGCCCGTCTCGACACACGGCGGACATCTAACGTCAAACGGGCCCGGCTTGTATCATGATATATCGAGCCTGGCCCGTTTTAGCGTTTAGGGAGCCGTTCGTTCGACTCCTCAAAAGCTCGCATCGTGTGCTCCACGTCATAGGGGTGCTCCTCGAACGTTTTGGGGTCCCATTCGCTGCGAGGTGTTGAGAAAAAATCTCCGGGGTAAACATGAATCGCCCCGGTAATCTGATCCAGGGGATTCGTGACTGCGTGGATGATCGTCGCGCCGAGCGGGACCGTGTCCTTCGTGTTCAGCTCCTTGGTGCCGTGCCGCGTCAGACCCTTCTCGTTGCGGCGGTAGAAGATGTTCTGCTCCCGACCGCCATAGATGCCGATGACAGCCCACATGCGATGATCGTGGGGATGGAATACCATCCGGGGTCCCCAGCATAGGTTGAGGATTGTTAGATCGTCTGCCTTGTAGATCGTCTCGACCCCTGCGCGCTGCGGTTCCCCGAGTGCTCGCACTATCTGCGCGGGGTCGCTTACGGCTTTCTCCACCAATTCGCGTATCGCGGCCTGCGCGTTCTTTTCCTTAAGCGCGGCGCGGCATTCCTCAATGAAGCGCTCTTTTTCAAACATCGCCATTTCTCCGTTTTCCCAAGAGGCTAATGTTCACGATGACCGGCCGTATGCCGGCGGCAATATCGCCGGCAGGCGGTCCGCGTCGATCGTGCGGTTAGCCGTCATGTGTCCCCTCGAGCCGAAAGGAGGGCTTGATGCACCAAATTCGCCATTGCTGCAGCCGCATCGGTACCCTCCCGCCTCAATCCTTCAATTACGCCCTCGCGGTCTCTGGGCGAGCGATTCTGACTCACCTTCCACTTGCCCACAAGTTGCGCGACGGGGATTTCGAGGCCGACAATGGCTCCAACCATTTTTTCAACGTAGTCAGCAGGCGCGTCTGTCACTTTCCAGGGAGCAGGGCGTTCCGCCTCATGCCGGTTGGTCAGTTCTTGAACGTGTGCTCGCACCCATACCGGATCGTCGATGACGCGTATGTGTCCGCGCGCATGGACGACTACGTAGTTCCAGGTCGGCACCACTTTAGCGGTTTCATTCTTGCTGGGATACCAGGAAGGTGAAATAAAGGTGTGGGGGCCTTGAAATATCACGAGTGCTTGAACGTTAGGCGAGACATCGCGCCGCAGCGGGTTGGCGCGAGCGATGTGGCCGTGCAGGGTGCCGTAAGGTGCCGGATCAGATTGCACCAGGAAGGGGATGTGGTTCGCTTCGAGACCGTTCCGATTCAGCGTCACCAGTGCCCCAAAAGGATGTGCACGAACAAGTTGGTGAAGAACTTCCACATCCGTTTCTTCGAATTGCTTTGGGAGGTACATTTTCCATCTCCATATGAGTGGCCCGGGGAGGCCTATCTCATTTATAGCCGTCAGAAGAGAGACTTTCAGTCGGTGAGTATAACGACCTGCTCGCTGGCCAGACTAAGCCCGACTCTTGTGCACACGGAAAACGAACGTTGATTGGGCTGGTGGGCGTCATCGACCAGGATCACGCTCTCACCGACGGCCACAGCATAGCGGGTCAGGTTCCCGAGAAACTCTTGGTGTTGAATCACACCCTGCATCGAAACACCCGCTCGTGGCTCGGGGGCTCCGGCCGGTCGAATCGCGACACTCTGGGGTCGAAACATGATGCTGTGGGAGTCACCGGTCCCGCGATTCGCGACCTGTGACGAGCTTAAGGGCACCGTAATGCCGCTCGCGGAGTGAAATACGGTCGTACCAACGTCGCTGGCCAATCGTCCATCGAGAACGTTCGCCATCCCGAGAAAGCTCGCCACGAATCGATTGGCGGGGTTGTCGTAAAGCTCAGTGGGAGTACCCACTTGCTGGACGACACCCTCGCTCATTACGGCAATCCGGTCGGCCGTCGTGTTTGCCTCCTCCTGGTCGTGGGTAACAAAGATCGTTGTCAGTGCCAGCTTGCGCTGCAGCTCCAGCAACTCCTGGCGCATTTGGACACGCAGTTTGGCATCCAGGTTCGACAGCGGCTCATCGAGCAGCAGTACTTGGGGCTCGACAACGATCGTGCGGGCGAGCGCGACACGTTGCTGCTGGCCACCAGACAGCTGCGAGGGGCGGCGTTCCGCCAGCTCCGACAGGCCTACGAGCTCAAGCACTGCATCAACGCGACGCCAGATCTCAGGCTTCGGCAGACGGCGCTCCTCCAACCCAAACGCAACATTCCTGCGCACGGTCATGTGCGGCCACAGCGCGTAGCTTTGGAATACCATACCGACGTCTCGCTGCCATGGCGGCAGCGCGGTGATATCCTTGCCGCCGATCCGTACACGCCCCGTCTGAGCGTTGCCGAAACCGGCAATCAGGCGCAGCAGCGTGGTCTTGCCGCACCCTGACGGCCCGAGGAAGGTAAAGAACTCTCCCGGCTCGATCGCCAGCGACACCTCCTTCAGCACATGGTTGTTGCCGTAATAGAGATTGACGTCTTCTATGCTGACGCCTGCAGCGTGCTTACGTGCCTTGATCGCGTGCTCCGTCATGCCTGTCCTCTAATATTCATCCGCCAGACCGCGCGCTTTCTGGCCGCGTTCGATTACCCGATGTGAGAGATAGGTTGCAATGCCGACGATCAGGACAGCGATGATGCCAAGCGCCGCCCCCGGGCCTCTGCCAGCGGCGGTCTGCATGAACACATAGAGCCCGTACGCCAGCGGCGCATCCGATTCCCTCGAAACCAGCATGATGGTGGCCGACAGCTCAACCGCAGCGGTCGCGAAGCTGGTGACAAAGCCCGCCAGGATGCCGCCCACCATGAGCGGCACCACGATTCGGCGCACAGTCGTTAGTTTTCCTGCACCCAGGTTCTCGGCCGCCTCCTCCAGCGCCACGCTGAGTTGTTGCAGCGCCGCCGTGCATGCGCGCAACGCATAGGGCAACCGGCGTACCGACAGCGCGATCACCAGCACCACCCACCAGCTGGCGAGCGGCTGCCCGCTCCAGGGCAACTGCACGCCGAAGAACGTCCGCAAGTAGCCGATGCCGAGCACGACCCCGGGCACCGCCAGCGCCGCCATCGCTGTGTAGTCCAGCCATTTGCGTGCGGCAATCTTCGTGCGCAGCACGAGATAGGCGATAGCTGTGCCTATGGTCACATCGACAAGCGCCGCCAGGGAAGCGTAGAGCATGGTATTGGTGACGAACTGTGGCGATTGCTCGAATACCTCCCGGTAATGATTGATCGTGTACCCGTCGGGGAGCACACTAAATGACCAGATGGTCCCAAAAGAAAGCAGCGTCAGACCGATGTGAGGTGAGAGCACGAGCAACAGAATCAAACCAATCACACCATAAGACAATACTCCCTCCCACGGCCGCATCCGTCGTTTGGCCAGACCGCCGCCGCCACGTTGCTCGGTCCCATAGTCCTTGCCGCGCAGCGCCAGCGCTGCCACCCACATGGCAAACAGGGAGAACCCCACGAGAATCACCGAGATCACGTAGCCCATCGGGTCAGTGATGCCGATCGAGGAGATTCGCAGATAGGCCTGCGGCGCCAGCAGCGTATTCACATTCAGCAGTAACGGCGTGCCGAGATCGTCGAAGACCTTGATGAAGACGAGCGAAGCGCCGGCGACGTAGCCAGGCATCGCCAGCGGAAAAACAATGCGGCGGAACAGTCGAAATCCGGAGGCGCCGAGGTTTTGCGCCGACTCCTCCATGGCGCGGTCGATGTTGTTCAGGCTCGCTGAGAGATTGATCAGGATGAATGGAAAGTAATGAATGCTCTCGACGAATATGACGCCGTTGAGCCCGTCCATGAACGGTATGTTGATTCCGACCCACTCTTCCAGCATCAGGTTTACGCTGCCATTGGTCCCGAACAGGAGTTGCATCGCTACCGCGCCGACGAAGGGCGGCATGATCAACGGGATGATCCCCAGCGTCTGCACGATGACGGCGCCGCGGAACTCGAAGCGGGTCGTAAAGTAGGCGAGCGGCATCGCGAACGCCGTAGCGACCAGCACGGATATCGCGGCCACATAGAGCGAGTTCCAGAAGGCCTCGCGGAACAGCGAGGTGTTGAAGAAATCCTGGAAATTGACGAGCGTGAACGCACCCGTGCCCGGCGCCTGAAAAGCGACGATAATGACCTTCGCGACAGGGACGACGAGAAACAGGAACAGGAAGGCCGCGATCAGCAGCGCAACACCCCTCTGTCCCCAATGCGCGTTCATCGAGATGTTCTGTGATGCAGAAACAATAAACGGGTCCGGATTGCCCGGACCCGTTCAGGAGGAGAACTACCGAGCCATCGACAAAGCCTGTTCAGCCTTCGCCAGCGCTTCTGCATAGTTCTTCGTGACGAACGCATCCCACTGTTCTTCTACCTCGGCCTGCCGCTGCGGTAGTTTATCGGTCTTTTTCCTGCGCTTCTTCTTGAAGACTTTGGAAAACCCCGGATCGGAGGCCTGTGCCTCGGTCACCGGCACTGCCGCCACCAATGCGCGCGCCTCCTTGATCAGTCCAGCAACCTTCTCGTCGTTCGGTCTCTTCGCTGCTGCCGCCTGCGCCTTCTGAATCGCGCGGGTTGCCGCCTTCAAGTCATCGAGCCGGTACGTAACCATCACGTCGAACAAAGAGTTGACGACATTGTAACGACGCTTTGACAAATCCACGTCAAACTTCACAACCGCGCCGATCGACTTGTCCTTGAACGGATTTGGAAACCCGGGCGGCGCCTTGGCATACGTGGCGGGATTGACCGGAAGGCGGCGAATCTTCGGATCCAGCAGCGTTGTCTGACCTTCCGGGGAGAGCAAAAACTCGATGAAGGCGGCGGCCGCCTGTGGATGCGGCGAATTCTTCAGAATTGCGACGTTGGCCGGCACCAGCGTGGTCACGGTCGGGTACACGAACTCCACCGGGAATCCGGAAGCCTGCGACGACAGACCGAAGAAATCGATCACGATCCCGAAACCGAAATCACCGCTGTTGACGCCGTCCGGAACACCGAAGCTGCGCTCGGTGACCGTCTTGAAGTTGCCGGCCATCTCCTTCCACGATGCCCAGCCTTTCTCCCAGCCTTCGCCTTGCAGAACGGTCTCCACCGTCAGATGCGTCGTGCCCGAACGCGACGGTGCCGACATGCCGACGTGCCCGTGATACACGGGTTTAGCCAGGTCCGCCCATTCCTTCGCCGGTTTCAGTTTTTTCGCTTTCAGGTAGCGCGTGTTCCACATGATGCCGTATCCGGCGGCGGCAAAGCCGGTGTAATAGCCATCGGGATCATTGATCGGATAGGCGCCGACCTTTTCCGGGATCCCCGCGACCTTCGGCGTGTACTTTTGCAGCAGACCGTCTCCCTTCAACACTTCGAAGGCATCCGGGGCCGAGGCCCAGAAGATATCGGAGGTGTTGTTAGCGGCTGTTTCCTGGACATACTTGATGCCGGAGCTGGTGTTCTTGCTCAAGATCTCCACTTTCACACCGGGATTGCGCTTCTCGAATTCAGACTTGAACTTCCCGGTCAGGTCCTTGGGGAACGACGTCACGACAATGACCTTGTCCTCTGCCGCCTGACCTTGGGTCGGCAGGCCTAAGAGAGCGGGCGCGACCGCAAGAAGCAGAACCGCTCGCCGCAAAATACGCGAGGTACTCATGGTAACTATCCTCCAAAGGGGTGATCAAAGGGATGACTATTATCGGTGGCCTGAAACGCCCCCATAACGAGAAACCCTCAGGCAGACCGGATTTTCATATTACGCGCTAAGGAAACAGGACTCAACCGAATCGGTGCGCTGGCGCCATTCTTGTTAGATCCGAATGGCCAATGCCAGAAGGGTTTTGGGCGGATTCATAGCCTGAATGGCGACAAGAAAGCGACTCGAGTCATATCCGCGTCTCCCTGACTGCCGTGAATCGTGAATGGAGATTTGCTCTTCTTGGCGGTCTTGGCGTCTTGGCGGTTCAATATCGCAATTCTCCGCGCCTCCGCGGTTCAAAGATTGTTCCTGCTTCTCTTGGCGCCGTGGCGGTTTAGTTTTGGAATTTATCGGCGTTAATCGGCGTCCATCGGCGGCTAATCTTCTCTATTCTGTGACGACACGAACTTCGGTCGTCACAGAATTTGCGATAAAGCACTCGCGATGCGCCTTGTCGTGGAGCCACTCCATGTCGGCCGAAGTGGGCGTCTTGGTTCCGCTGAAAACTATTTTCGGATGCAGCTCGACGCGGGTCACGGCAAGCTTGCCCTGGGGGTTCTTCTCGAGCGTTCCCACCGCCCGGTCTTCGTAGCTGTCGACGACGAACCCTTTGTTGGCAGCCAGTGCGAGGAAGGTCAGCATGTGGCAGCTCGAGAGTGCAGCGACAAGCGCACCCTCGGGGTCTACGCGCTCCGGATTACCCAGGTAGGCGGGCGTGGCTGATGCGGGCACCTCGACACCGTTATCGAAGCGCCAGACGTGGTCACGGCTGTAAGTCTTGATACCGAAGTTCTTGCCGTCGCGGGCCCAGTGGATGGTGGCTTTGTGTTCTGACATAAATTCCGTGAGATCGGGAGGTCGAGAGGTCGGGAGGTCGAAAAGCCGTGAAATCGTGAGATCGGGCGATCGAAAGTCTTTGAGATCGTCAGATCGGGAGGTCGTGAGGGGAATTTCCATCTCCCGCTCTCACGCCCTCACGTATCAATAACCCACGGCTTGGCCATCCGTGCGACGCTCCGATGCCGCCAGATAACCATCCTCCATGCGGTAGATGAGTTGCGCGCGCCCGAAGTCGGTGCTCCAGCGGTCGGCCTCGGCGAGGCGATGGCCCCGGCGGCGCAGGTCTTCAAGCACCGCGGCGGAAAATCCGGGCTCGATATTGACGCCAAGACCCTCGTCGACGCGCCAGCGCGGCGCGTCGGAGGCCGCCTGCGGGTTCTGCTGGTAGTCCGCGAACCGGACCATGACCTGGGAGTGGCCCTGCGCCTGCATCGAGCCGCCCATCACCCCGAAGCTCATTACGGGCTTGCCGTTGTGGGTGACGAAGGCGGGAATGATGGTGTGGAAAGGCCGCTTGCGCGGCGCCACGACGTTGACATGGTCCGGCCGCAGGACGAAGCCGTAGCCCCGATTTTGCATGCTGACGCCCGATGTCACGATGCCGGAGCCGAAGCCCATGAAGTTCGACTGGATGTAGGAGACCATCATGCCCGACGCATCGGCGGCCGTCAGATACACGGTGCCGCCGCGGCCGGGGACGCCGTGTTGTGGCGCCTGAGCTTTCTTCATGTCAATCAATCGTGCACGCGTGCGCAGGTATTCCTTGTCAAGGAGATCGGCGCTTTTCAACCGCATCGTCGCCGGGTCCGAGACATGCTCGTGCAGATCGGCGAAGGCGAGTTTCATCGCCTCGATCTGCAAGTGCAGGCTATCCGCAGAATCCGCCGGGAGCGAGGCCAGGTCAAAGCCCTCGAGCATGCCGAGGCTCATCAGCGCGCCGATACCTTGTGTCGCGGGCGGGATTTCGTGCAGCGTGTAGCCGCGATACGGATAGGCGATCGGTTCCACCCAGTCGATGGTGTGTGCCGCGAGGTCCGCGACTGTCATCGCACCGCCATGCTCCTTCGAATGCGCAGCGATCTGCTCAGCGAGATCACCCTTGTAGAAAGCTTCGCCTTTCGTCTCGGCGATGCGCTTCAACGTTTTCGCGTGGGCAGGCGCAACGAATTTCTCACCGGCCTCGGGCGCACGCCCGCGCGGCATGAAGTGTTCCGCGAACCCAGGCACATCGCGCAGATCGGGCACCTGTTTCGCCCACAGCCGCGCGATGGTCGGCGACACCAGGAAGCCGCCGGCCGCGTAGTCGATCGCCGGCTCGAACAAATTGGTGAACGGCAGCTTCCCGAAACGCTCCGAGAGCGCGACCCAGGCCGACACGGCACCCGGAACCGTGACTGCGTCCCAGCCGCGCGAGGGCATCGCCGTTCTCCCCTTGAAACGGTCGAGGTGCCAGGCAGCGGGGGAGCGCCCGTTGGCGTTCAGGCCGTGAAGCCGTTTTCCGTCCCACAGGATGCAGAAGGTGTCGCTGCCGATGCCGTTACTCGTGGGCTCGAGCACTGTCAGCGCGATCGCGGTGGCAAGTGCGGCGTCGACCGCGTTGCCGCCCTTCAACATCATGCGCAGCCCTGCTTGCGCGGCGAGCGGTTGCGAGGTTGCGACCGCGTTGCGTGCCAACACCGGCATGCGTTGCGACGGGTACGGGAAATCCCAGCCAAGATCTCCATTCACCATTGAGCGGAATAATACACCATTCGCCACGGCCCAGACCACGCTGCACTGCGTGCGCTCAAGGTCACATGCGGCATCGAATGAGCCGCCCGGGCGGAAGGGCGAGTAGAATTCAAAAACCAAGGACGTCGCGGCGCTTACAAGTAACCGCGCCGCTTTCAGGAGAGGGCGCATGTCATCCAGTCGCATGACCATCATGGGCACCCGGCACGTGATTTCGGCCGGGCATTATCTTGCGGCGCACGCGGGATTCGAGATTCTGGAGGCGGGCGGCAACGCTATTGATGCTGGAGTGGCGGCCGGCATTGCGATCGGCGTTCTGCAGACGGACAAGGTCAATTTCGGCGGCGTCGCGCCCCAGATCATCTATGCCGCCCGCAACCGGAAGGTGCACTGTATTGATGGGCTCGGCGTGTGGCCGAAGGCGGTCACTGCCGACTACTTCGTGAAGAAGCACGGCGGGAAGATTCCGAAGGGCGTCGAGCGCTGCGTAGTACCGGCCGCACCCGACGCCTGGCTGACCGCGCTCGAGCATTTCGGCACGATGAGTTTCGGAGAAGTAGCCGGCGCCGCCATCCGCTTTGCGCGCGAAGGCTTCCCGATGTATCCGCTGATGTCCGAGTTCATAAAAGAAAACCGCAGCGAGTATGAGCGCTGGCCCTCCAGTGCCAAGGTGTTCCTGCCGAAAGGCCGGCCGCCTGAGGCCGGCGAGATTTTCGTCCAGTCGGATCTTGGCGGGACGCTTCAGTACCTGGCGGACCAGGAGAAAAAGGCCGCGCGGCGGAAAGGGCGCAGGGCCGGCCTCAAGGCGGCGCGCGAGGCGTTCTACCGCGGTGATATCGCACGCACCGTCACGCGCTTCATCGAGAAGCAGGGCGGGTCGATGCGCTTCGAGGATTTCGCGGATTTCCGCGTGCGCTTCGAGCCGACAGTGCGTGCGCGCTTCGATGGCATTGAGCTGCACGCCTGCGGGCCGTGGTCGCAGGGGCCAGTGCTGCCAATGGCGCTCAACGTCCTGAAGGGCTACGACTTGAAGTCCATGGGGCATAACTCGCCCGACTACGTTCACGTCGTGACGGAAGCGCTGAAGCTCGCCTTCGCCGACCGCCATCATCATTTCGGCGATCCGCGCTTCGTGGAGGTCCAGATCAAGGGTCTCATGTCGGAGCCCTATGCGGAGTATCGCCGATCGCTGATTAGTGTGGAGAAGGCGTGGCCCGGCATGCCGCCGGCCGGCGATCCCGCCACGCTTGCCTCGCTCAAGCATCGTTGCGTGCCGGCGCCGCAGCCGGAGGACGCGCCGGGGCCCGGCGACACGTCGTACGTGTGCGTGATCGACCGGCATGGCAACGCGTTCTCGTGCACACCGAGCGACGGCTCGGACAAGACACCGCTCATTCCCGGCGTTGGAATTCTCTGCTCAGGACGCGGGACCCAGTCGTGGGCCGATCCCGAGCATCCGTCCTCGGTCGCGCCGGGAAAGCGCCCGCGCCTCACGCCCAACCCGGCACTTGCGCTGCGCGGCGGGCGCGCCTACATGCCGTTCGGGACGCCCGGCGGAGACGTGCAATGCCAGGCGATGCTGCAGGTGTTTCTCAACATCAACGTGTTCGGCATGGACCCGCAGAGCGCGGTGGAGGCGCCCCGGTTCTCCAATTACAGCTATCCCGGCTCGTTCGAGCCGCACCCGTACTATCCGGGGCGTCTCTACCTCGAATCGCGCATCGATCGTGACACGGGCGATGAGCTGGCGAGCCGCGGGCACAAGGTCTACTGGTGGGATGATGCAACCTGGCTCGCCGGGTCGGTGTGCACCATCGTCGCCGATCACAAGAACGGCGTGCTGCACGGCGGCGCGGACCCGCGTCGCCCGGCGTATGTCCTCGGGTGGTGAACGTCGGTAGAGAGGCCTGAGCAACGAAGGTCACAGCGGGTTCGAAAGAGGCAAAGAAGAAAAATCGATAGGTAACTCACGATTCACTACGCAGACCACCGGCATCTTTGGCGGCTTTCGGGCGGATTCGGCTATCGCTTGCACAAAGAGCTGTTGCTGGCCGCCGAGGCGGGGATCCGCACCAACCCTGCCAGGGACGACCCATTCCTGCCGGGGCGCAATGGCCACTTCGCGACGCTCGGAGCGATTTACTCCCCTACCGAGAAGATTGATATCGCTATCGGGTTCCGAAAGAGCACCAACAGCGGCGAGGCCGACAGAGCGTTTCCCTTCGGCGTAACGTTCCGCTGGTAGGGGCGCGGAGCGGGTGTGCTATGGTGATAGGCGACCCGTCGTCTTCCCACACACCGGTTGCGATGCTGCGCATGCTGTGGAACTTTCTGATCCTACTGGCGCTGGCCTACGCCGCGTTGGTCGCGCTGGCGTACTTCTTTCAGACGCAGCTGGTCTATTTCCCGCAAATCGGCCGAGAAATGGCGGCAACGCCGCAGGCGTACGGGCTGGCATTCGAGCCGGTGACGCTCGCGACGGGCGATGGCGAAAAGCTCGCGGCGTGGTGGGTACCTCACGAACGTGCCGCCGGCACGGTGCTGATCTTTCACGGCAACGCCGGAAACATTTCTCACCGCCTCGATTACCTCACGATGTTCTACCGTCTCGGATACTCGAGCCTCATCGTCGACTACCGCGGCTACGGCCATAGTACCGGCTCGCCTTCGGAGAAAGGCACCTATCGGGATGCCGAGGCAGCGTGGCGCTGGCTTACGAATGAACGTAGCGTGGCTCCCAGCGACATCGTCGTTTTCGGCGAGTCTCTCGGCGGCGCGGTTGCCGCGTGGCTCGGCAGCCGCGTCAAATCGCGCGCTCTCGTCCTCGCCTCGACTTTCACCTCGGTGCCAGACCTCGGCGCACAGGTCTATCCCTTCCTCCCCGTGCGGCTGATCAGCCGTTTTTCCTACGACAGCCGCGAGGCGGTCAAGGCGGTCAAGGCGCCGATCTTGATCGCGCACAGCCGGGACGATGATATCGTCCCCTTTGCGCATGGCAAGGCGCTCTACGAAGCGGCCCGCGAGCCCAAGCAGTTTCTCGAGATGCGTGGCGGGCACAACGACGGCTTCATTTTCATGCGGCAGGAGTGGGTTGCGCAGCTTGGCGAGTTCCTCGAAAGCGCTCGCAGCCGCTGAAAATCAAGATCATCAGCCGCAGATACCCGCAGATGTGCTTACCTAGGATCTCGAACCCCGAACACTGAACACTGAACATGTATCTTAGCCGCCGATGAACGCCGATACACGCCGATCAGATTCGTGAATCGTAAATCGTGAAACGTGTTTAGCCGCAAATAGACACAGATCAGAAATCGGACATCCCGAACCGCGTGAGTGGTGAGTGGACAAGACCCGAGCGCTCGGTCACTCTTTACTCATCACTCATCACTCATCACTCATCACTCATCACTCATCACTCATTACCCATCACCCGTCACCCATCACCTATCACGCTTTGCAAAGGAGGAGAGTCATGGCACAAAAGAAATTTATCAATCCCGAAGGCATGGCCCGGCCAGGCGCGTACACGCCCGTCGTCACCGCGCAGGGTGGGAGGACCCTCTACATTTCGGGGCAGGTGTCGCTGAACGAGAAGGGCGAGCTGATCGGGCGAGGGGACCTGATGGCGCAGGCGGAGCAGGTGTGGCGCAATGTCGGCCTCGCGCTCAAGGGGGCGGGTGCGACCTTCAACGACCTCGTAAAGATCAACGTGTATGTGGTGAACTACAAGCCCGAGTACCGCGATTATCTGCACCAGGTGCGGTTGCGCTACGTCTCGAAGGAAAACCCGCCGGCAAGCACGCTGGTGGGTGTGCAGGGGTTGGCGCGCGACGGCTTCCTGATAGAAATCGAGGCCATCGCGGTGGCGGACTGAGTTGATTAAGAAGGGACATCGCACAGCGCCAATGACGCGCTCCGGGGTCGCATCCCCGAATACGGGGCCCCTGCTTCGCCCTTCGCGTGCCCGCGCGACGGCTTCCTGATCGAAATTGAGGCGATCGCAGTGGCCGACTAGAGGCTATCCCAAAAAAACATAGCCACGGAACCACACGGAAAGTTTTGTTTCACTAAGCATACGTCTCCGTTCAGGTCTTCGTCCGTGTAATTCCGTGTGATTCCGTGGTTAATGATTTATCGGCAATTCGAATCACGACTCACGACTCGCGAATCACCATTCACCGGTCTTGGGGCGGAAAAAGCGTTTCTGGAGCCGCTTCTACTTCACCCCGAGGACGGACTTCACGCTGTCGAGCAGGGTGTCGGGTTCGACGGGCTTGGTCATGAAGCCGTTCGCGCCGTAGACCAGCGCGGCGACGACGTCATCGTGCTGGGCCTGCGTTGTGACGACGATCACCGGCACGGACTTAAACACCGGATGCTCGCGCAGCTTGGCCAGGATTTCAATCCCGACCAAATCGGGTAGCGCCACGTCCATCAGGATGAGGTCCGGCGGCGGCTTGCTAAGCTCAGCCAAGATCTCGGCCTCTCGGCAGGCGCTCCGCACATTGTACTTCGCGAGCATCAGCGCGCGGGCCAGCACGAGTGTGTTGGCCTGGTCCGCATCGATGATCAGGATAGAGTACGTGTCACCCGAACGGGGCAGAATGCGCTTGCTAGACTGGGCGATGATGTTGACGAAGAAGCCAGACTTCTTGAGCGCGCGCATGCTGGTGAGCGTCGTCTGCTCCGCGTCCTGCCTTTGTTTGGCTGTGGGCGTCGGTGGCGGCCGGTTCATGTACGCCGCGAAATCTAGGTCATCACTTGCGGTCGCGCTACCCGACCGCTCGATGTAACCCTCCTTGACAAGCGTATCGAGCGCGGCGAGCAACCTATCGAGCGGGACCTTGTTGAGCTTCTTCTGTAGTTCTTCGACGGTTGACTGACCGTCGAACATCCCAAGCAGGACCTTCAGGTTGGGGCCGAGGGTGCCAGGTGTTGCAGAAATCTCGTCCCGGCCCTTTGCCGTCTGCGTGTAAACGACCTTTTCCGACATGGGTTACGCTGTCACCATCACCAGCAAGAATTATCGCATGATCGCGCGCTCCGCGCCTGGCGGTAATCCACGAATCAGGGTCACAGGAGGCTTGCCACATGGTCGGCTATGGCGAGCGACGAGGTCAAGCCGGGTGACTCGATGCCGTAGAGGTTGACCAGGCCCTCTAAACCATGCTCGTCCTTGCCCTGGATTACGAAATCCTGGGCGGGTTCACCAGGTCCCGTGATCCGGGGGCGGATGCCCGTATAGCCCGGTTGCAGCGCGCCGTCACGAAGCCCTGGGTAATAAAAGCGAATGGCTTCGTAAAAGGCCGCTTCGCGGCTGTCGTCAAAACGGTAATCGACACGTTGGATCCAGGAGAAATCCGGGCCGAACTTGACCTGCCCGCCGAGATCGATCGTGACATGCACGCCCAGCCAGTCCTGCCGTGCCACGGGATAAATCAGCCGCCGGAATGGTGCCCTGCCGGTAAGCGTGTAGTAATGACCGATCGCGTAAAAAGAGGGCGGTATCGTGTGCGAGGGCACGCCGGCAATCGAGCGCGCCACCGCCTGCGCGTTCAGGCCGGCACTGTTGATCACGCTCCGGCATTTGATGGACATGGGCTCCGCGCCGCCGATGTCGAGACGGATGCCGTCGTCCTCGATGGCTCCCCCCACGACAGGGCTTTCCAGCGCCAATGAGACGCCGTGCTGCTCCGCGTCTCCCAGATAGGCAAGCATCAATCCATGGCTGTCGATGATCCCGGTCGAGGGCGAGAGCACACCGGCGACGCTGCGTACTTCGGGCTCGAGCTCGCGCAACGCTGGCGCATCGAGCCAATTCAGATCCGAAACGCCGTTTATCTCCGCCTGCGCCTGGTATTTCTGCAGCCCTGGGATCTGAGTCTCGTCGGAGGCGACGATCACCTTGCCGATACGGCGGTGCCCGATGTCATGCTCCTCGCAGTAGCGATAGAGGAGGTGCCTCCCGGCGACGCACAACCGGGCCTTGAGCGAGCCCGTCGCGTAATAGATACCGGCATGGATGACTTCGGAGTTGCGCGCGCTGGTATGCGTGCCGAAGGCGGTCTCGGCCTCGAGCACGACGACCTCGCGGCCTTCCAGCGCGAGCTTGCGCGCGATCGCCAGACCCACGACGCCCGCGCCGATCACCGCGCATTCAATACGTTCTGCCATAACTCAGGGAGCGAGAATGAAAGCGCATCAGTTTACAATGGATGGAACCGGTGAATGGTGAATAGTGAGTAGACAAACGGGATTGGATTGGCGGCGATCACGGTTTAATCCATTCACCACTCACCACTCACCACTCATCAATCACCAATCACCAGTCACGCCTTTCTAATGTATGCAATGGGACCCCGATTTTCTCGCGCACTCACCCTTGTTCGAGCCGCTGCGCACACGTGCGCCGGATTCATTCAACGCACAATGGCCCGGACTGCCGGCGCTACAATCCCTACTCGATCGGCAAGACCCGCCCGTGCGCGTAGCCGGTGGCGCGCTGCTACGTGTCGTGCCGCAAGTTAGCAAGGCCGGCCGCTCCGAGGTCCGTTACGAGGAGCGAATCTACCGCAGGGGCGAGCTGCAGGTCCGGGCGAACGACTGGCACGATCTCTTCAACCTCCTGGTCTGGCTCACGTTCCCACGGGCGAAGGCGGCCTTAAATGCGAGGCATCATGCAGCCTTCGAAAGCCGGGCATCGACCGGCGTCACCGACCGCGGGCCGGTCGAGGATGCGTTGACCCTGTTCGACGAGGGCGGCGTGATTGTTGCGGCTACCTCGCGGGAGCTGCTCGACCAGTTGCGCACATTCGCGTGGAAAGAGCTGTTCTGGCGTAACCGGGAAGCGGTCGTGGCGAATATGCGCTTCTTCCTGTTCGGACACGCGCTCTACGAGAAAGCGCTGCGCCCGTTCGCCGGGATTACCGGCCGTGGCCTCTGTTTCGACATTGATCCGGGATTTCTGCGGGCGCCCCCGGCAGTACAGCTGGCGGAGATGGATGCTCGGGTTGCGGACCATATCGGCGCCACGGACCGGCTGACGGCCACGCGGGATCTGGCGCCGGTTCCGATCCTTGGCGTGCCTGGCTGGTGCGCCGAGAACACGGTCGAGTCCTACTACGACGATACTAATTATTTCCGTCCCCGCCCTAAAAGCCGTGAACGGTGACCACTGGCCAGGAAATAGTGATGGAAACTGGTGATGAGAAAAGGTGATGATTAATGGTGATATACGATTTTACGGGCGTTCTTCATCACCATTTCGCATCAGTGCTGTCCGGTTAAACCGAAAAACGTCAATTTAGCGTTCGTAAGTGATTGAAACTTCAATCGGTGACTCTTGATCCGCAATCGAAGTCGTGGACATCCGTAAATGGCGATATCTGTACGTAACGTCAATCACTTACGAACGCCTAAATCGTGTTTAACCGGACACTACTGATTTCGCATCACTACTTACCATCACCAATATTCATCACTTCTCTTAGGTGGAGAAAAGCGTGATTCGATTCTTGCCGCCGTTCTTGCTCGCGTACGTCGCGTGGTCGGCCCGTTCCTGCACGGTTTCGAGGTCGTGCCCCTGGTTGGGGTAGCCAGCGATGCCGATACTGACGGTTGCTGTCACCTTCTTGTCGCGGGTGGTGAGGGGGCTTGATTCGATTGACTTGCGGATGCGCTCGGCTACGCCGACCGCGCCGTTGCTCGACGTGTCAGGCAGCAGCACGACGAATTCATCGCCGCCATAGCGCGCGACGACGTCGGTCTGGCGCAGCTGGCTCTGAATACACTGCACGGTGAGCTTGAGCAGGCGATCACCCGCCTCGTGGCCGAGCGTATCGTTCACGGTCTTTAGGTGATCGGAATCGACTATCAGCACGCTGAACGGCCTGGCGTAACGCTCAGCCTGACGGAAAACGCGCTCCGCTACCGCGCCGAAGGCGCGCATGTTGAGCACACCGGTCAGTTCATCTGTCTCCGACAGGAGTTTCATATGGCCGAAGGCGCGTCGGATGTCGGCGGAGAGCATTGTGGTTATGTAGGCGACGAGCAGCATGGGGGCAATCTGCGCGACCAGGGTAGTGCCGAACGGCAGCGACAGGGTGTTGCGTTGGGGATAGCCGAGCCAGACGTAGCAGGCCGCGATCAGGCCCAGCTCCAGCAGCGTGATAGCCTTGCCCAGCGTGAGCGCGCTGACGATGACCACCAAGAGGTAGAGATCGTTGAGGGGGCTGGCCGCACCTCCGGTATAGAACAGCACCCAGGTAATGAAGACGATCATGACCAGGGTCTCGGCGACGAGCTTCCAGTGGCTTTCTTTGCTGTAGAAGTTCGCGTAGTGGAAAGACAGAACGAACGCAGCAAAGAAAAACATCGCCATGGCCAGCGACGCTGCGGTGACCTCGTCGGGCGACAGCACCAGTTGGTAGAGCAGGACCAGGATCAGCAGGAGCCATTCGATCTCCGCCACCGTGCGCGCGAAGCCACGCAGCTCCTCTGCTGTGAGAACCGGTTGGAACACCTCATTGGTTTTCATTGCGGTGCCGATCAGCGGTGAGGTAACGAGCACGTCAGAATCGCGCCGTTAGGTGCGTAACGTCGGTTGCGGTCTGTGTCGTCGCTGACCCGCCGCATCACCACGGCTACGAGGGTCACAAGCGCGTGGCCGATCCAGCGGGCGCCCATAGCGTCGGAGCACGACCCTTTTCCTTGTCCGATTTCCCCTGAATGCCGCAGTCGGGAGTTGCGGCTATGTTATTCGAAAAAACCAGCGAGGTGGGAGGATCGGCGGTCACACCGCGTCGAGTTACGGCTGCGGCGACGCAGATCCCGAAGCAGGTTGCCGAAAAAGATGACGCAATTCACGATGTGAAGAATGATCGTGTTTCGAATACGCCGGGTGCAAAGCGCTTGCCCGCCGAGCGCAGGTGGCGCTTCAGCACGAAGTCAAACAGGAGAGGATTGTGCTCGCGGATCGCAGACAGCAAACGCGGTCTGCTCTGGCAGCGGCTTTCCGTCCGTGCTGCGGCGAGTAGCGCAAGACAAGCGCCACGGCGCCCAGCACGGTCGCGCCACCGGCCGCGAGGATCAACTCGCGGCGTCGTATGCGGATCTGCAGGGGCCCGCTTATGATAGGCGAGGAGATTCACGATGATGGCCGCCATACGTTCTGGCTGCGGGTCCGTCCCGGCGGCAGCGCCGCCTGATGGGGGTTTTTGGAATAATATCTTTGTTATTCAATAGGATGAAAACGAGCGCGGTCCATTGAACTCGGCCGTCGCGCCCCCATCTAAACACCGTTCCATTTCATAAAGACTGTGCAGGCATGAAAAGAATCTTTCTGTTCCTGGGAACCAACATTGCCGTGTTGTTGGTGCTGTCCATCACGATGCGGCTGCTGGGAATAGAGGGCATCCTCGACCGGGAGGGAGTGGATCTCAACCTGAACGCGCTGCTGGTGATGGCTGCGGTGATCGGCTTCGGCGGCTCGTTCATTTCGCTCCTGATCTCGAAGTGGTCGGCGAAGAGGATGACCGGGGCGCACGTGATCGAGGCGCCCTCGAACGCCGCGGAGCGCTGGCTCTTCGACACGGTCAAGCGCCACGCCAGCCAGGCGGGCATCGGCATGCCCGAGGTGGCGATCTACGAGGCGCCCGAGATCAACGCCTTCGCAACGGGTTGGAACCGCAACAGCTCCCTGGTCGCAGTGAGCACGGGATTGCTGCAGAACATGACGCAGGACGAGGCCGAAGCCGTCATCGGCCACGAGGTGAGCCACGTCGCGAACGGTGACATGGTGACGCTGGCATTGATCCAGGGCGTCGTCAACACCTTCGTCATCTTCCTGTCGCGCATCATCGGCCATCTGGTCGACCGGGTCGTGTTCAAGGTCGAGCGCGGGCATGGCCCCGCGTTCTGGATTACCGCGATCCTCGCGCAGTTCATCCTGGGTATTCTTGCCTCGACGATCGTGATGTGGTTCTCCCGCCAGCGTGAGTTTCGCGCGGATGCGGGCGGTGCGACGCTCGCCGGCCGTGAGAAGATGATCGCCGCGCTCGAGCGCCTGAAGCTGAACCACGGGCGGCCGGCGCAGCTACCTGATCAAATTGCCGCCTTTGGCGTCTCGGGCGGTGTCGCGAAGGGCATCAAGCATCTCTTCATGTCCCATCCGCCGCTTGACGAGCGCATCGCGGCATTAAGAGCCCAGGCCCGATAGCCCCGGCGCCATGAAAAAGCCCGGTCGCGCGGGCTTTTCTTGTCCCTGCATTCGGCGCAAGCCTCACGGATCTCATCCGCGTGTATCTGCCGCTAATGTTTCTTATTTTCTTGCGCGCTCTAGGGTAGCAGCACCGGTGTCGTGAGATTACCGCGCACGGAGAGATTGCGGCGTCCGACGACAATCGATCCGGTACCTACCTCGGCTCTGATGCGTCCGGACAAATTGCCGCCCGGGTTGATCGTGATCTCGCCGTTTGCGCGCATGGGACCGGAGCCCAGCCGCAAGTGCTGGTAGGCGTAGCGGCGCCCCGACACCTGCAGCGTGCCGGAGAGATCGTTGAACAGGGTCTTGCCTCCCCGGATGCCATCGGCGGCCGGGGACTGGATAGCACGCACGATGTCCACGTTGTTCAGCATGCCTTTCTCGACGCTGAAGGTTACCCGCACGCGTGGATCGTCGAACAGGCCCTCAATGGTGTCGCTCCGCAGCGAGTACGTCCCGTTTAGGTTTAGTGTGCCGCCCGCCGTAAAGGCGTTGGTAAAGACCGCGAGCAATTCTTTTACTTCGCCATTTGACAGGTTAAAGTTGCCGGCGAGCTGGAAGCCGCGGTCCCAAGATGCGGTAGCTGAGCCTCTCAAGGTGCCGCGTCCCAATTTCGCTTCGATCTTGCTGACGCGGGCCTGCCGACCCTCGATTACCGCTGTCGCTGTCAGGTCGTCGAGAGGCAGCGCCGGTCCGAACGGGGGCTCCCAACTGCCAGCCCTGAAATCGGCTTCCAGCGTCTGGCCCTTGGACACCAACTCCATGCTCAACCTGCCGTCGGACAGCGACCCGCGCTGCAGTGTACCGTCCGCTCCCACGACCACATCGCCATTGAAACTGGGAATATCGATTCCAAGGAACGCGATATTAACGGCGCGGAATTTCAGACGGCGCACGTTGAAAGCCTGCCCTTCGACCGCGGGCTTGAGCCAGCCTGGCACCAAGGCGAAGGCCTTTTGGTCAGCCGACACCCCGATCACCTCGACTTCGTCGAGCGTGGTGGGCCCACCGAGCAGTTGCGTTGGCAAGGCGCTAACCTCGATGGTGCTGATCTTGATTTCTTCCAGCCTGCCGATGGCGACCCGTTCCAGCGTCAGGCGCGGTGAAGGGATGAACGTGTAGCGCACATTGCCGACCTTGACCGGCGCCTGCAGGCGCTGCGAAAGGGCCTGTTCGGCGGCTGGAACATAGATGGAGAGCGGCAGGACGTGCACTGCCCCAATGATGGCGACAATCAGGGCGACAAGCCCGATGCCCCCCATTTTGAGCCAGTTGATCTTTGCCCCGGGCGCGCGCACGTAGGTGGTTGCAGACTCGCGTTCCGCGTCTACCCGCTTCCTGCGCACTTTGGCTGAAGTCTTGGCGCGCTCGGCCGCTTGCTGGCGGTAACGTGCGTCCGCTTCCATCTCCGCGACCTCACGTGCCTTGATCTCGGCCGTGACCCGCGCCGAAATATCCTCTTCTGCCATCTCGCGCAGTTCGCGTTCGTGCATGACGCGCGAGACGGCTTCTGCCTTGGCGCGGTCCTCGGCATCGGCGCGGGCCCGGCGCTCCATCTCTGCTTTCGCCTCCGCTTCAGCCTTGGCCTGTGCTGCCGCGTCGGCAATCGCCCGCGCCTCGGCCATCGCCTGCTCCGCCCTGCGCGCGACGGCTTCGGCTTCCATGCGCTGCTGGCGACCACGGTTCGATTCGTCGGTCTCGCGCTTCTTGCGGTCGGCGTCGTCGCGCGCTTTGTGCGCAACTTCCGCCTGTCGTAACGCTTCCTCCAGCGCATTCTTTTCGGCGGCAACCTTGGCGGCGAGCTCGGCTTGTGCATTGCGTTCGGCTTCGTCACGTGCCCTGCGCTCCGCTGCGGCATTGGCCTCGGCTTCCTCGCGCGCCTGGCGTTCCTTTTCAATTATCCCTTGGACTTCGGCGCGGGCGCGTACTTCTGCTTCTTCCCTGGCTTTGGCGAGCGCCGCTTCGCGCGTCTGGCGCTCGGCCTCGGCTTTGGCTTCCGCTTCTTCGCGCGCGCGGCGTTCGGCTGCGAGCTTGGTTTCCGCCTCTTCACGCCCGCGCCGTTCCGTTTCGGATCTCGACAAGGCTTCCGCACGGGCTCTCTGTGCCTGCTCCTGCAGATCCTTCAGCTGAGCTTTCGCGCGCCGGTCGGCTTCCTCGCGTTCCTGGTGTTCGCGTTCCTCGCGCGCCTTGTACTCTTCCTCTTCGCGCTGACGCGCCTCGGCTTCCTCCCGCGCCCGACGCTCGGCCTCTACACGCGCCTCGCCTTCCGTCCGTGCCTTGGCTTTTGCCTCCTCGAGCGCTTTCAAGGCCGTATCCATGCGCGCCCGGGCTTCGGCGTCCCCCTCCACGGATTGCATTGCCACCCGCATCTCGGCGTCGGCCTTCGCGCGTGCAGCGGCTTCCGCCATCGCGCGCGCTTCCGCGACCGCGTCTTCAGCATTCTTTGCGCGTGCCTCGGCTTCTTCACGCGCCTTGCGCTCGCGCTCCTCCCGGGCCCTGATTTCGCCTTCGACCTTTATGCGCCGCTCGGCTTCCTGTTTGGCGCGCGCCTCCGCCTTGGCGAGCGCCTCCTGGAGTGCCTTCAGCTGAGCCTCGACCGCCGTCTTCGCCTTCGTTTCGGCGTCAGCCACCGCCTGCGCTTCCTCCTCGGCCTTGGCCCCCGCCTCAGCTTCTTCCCTGGCCTTGGCCTCAGACAAGGCTTTTTGCTCGGCCTCGGCTTTCGCTCGCGCCTCGGATTCGGCGCGCGCTGTGGCCTCCGCGTCGGCGCGCGCCTGCTCTTCCATCGCGGCTTTTACCCTGGCCTCGGCTTCCGTGCGGGCCTGCGCATCCGCCGCCGCTTTTGCCTCGGATTCCGCCCTGGCCTTCGCTTCAGTCGCTGCTTTCGCCGCTGCTTGCGCCTTCAGCTTCGCCTCGGTTTCGGCCTTGGCCTTGGCTTCTGCCATCGCCCGGGCACGCGCTTCCGCTTCCTGCCGGACCTTCGCTTCCGCGGCGGCCCGCGCGGCCGCCTGGGCCCTGGCTTTCGCCTGCGCTTCCGTCTTCGATCGCTGCTCGGCTTCGGCATTGAGCTTTACCATCGCAGTCGGCGAGGTAAAGTCCAGGTCCTCGACCTCGTGCGTCGCGGCAGGCGGGGAAAGGGCGCCGCTGGCAACGGCCATTCTGGGTTGGGTCCGTTCATCTCGAGTGGGAGCCGGGGAGGAAAAGACCCTGATGTAGCCGTCGGCGACGAGCTTGTCGAGCGCTTCCTCGAGCTTTTTCGCCGGAATTCCCGACTTGCTGACCAGATTGGAAACGGTCGACTTACCGTCAATGGCGAGAAACACGACGCCAAGTTCGCGCGCCAGCTTGATCGTCTTGTTCTTGACTTCCAGGACGCCCTTGGACGTCTTGGTGAATACGGTTTGTGGATGCATAGTTCGCGATTGTTTCGCTTACTCTAAGTCCGCGCAATGTCAGGGAGCACAATTACACATCGGGACACCTATTGTGCAAACTGCAGCCCATCGGATCAACGGAGCAACGCCCCGCGCGATCTCATTCGAATCCTGCGTGATATCTGTCACTGCTATAATCGCTTCATTATAGTTTAATAGTGCGCTAAAGCCCTATCGTACATGGTTTTTTGGATCCCGAGGGTCGTCGATGCGTGACCGGCGAAACGAATACGACGTTACCAACATCGTCGACACGACCCGTCCTGCGGACGTCTCCGACACGGTCCGTAATATCTACCAGGACCTCTACCAGAAGGACGCACCCAAGAATCTCGGCCAGGCCTTCGCCGACCTGGGCCTGCTCTATGAGGGCAAGTATCCCGGGTTTCATGAGTGTGAGACGGATTACCACGATGTCCAGCACGTTCTGGATGTGACGCTGGCCATGGCCCGACTGCTGAACGGCTGCGTGCGCAGCACCGGCACGGATACCGTCGGCGAACGGCTGTTTCGGTTCGGCATTATCACCGCGCTCTATCACGATTGCGGCTACATTCGGCATCGCAAGGATACGAAGCACTCGAACGGCGCTGAATACACCACGATCCACGTTTCACGCGGTGCGAGTTTCCTGGGGGAATACATGCCCAGGATCGGCATGGCAGACCTTGCGCAGGCTGCGGCGCGCACCCTCCATTTCACCGGCTACGAGGTTCCGGTGGACAAGATCCGGGTGCCGGCCCCCGAGTTCCGTCTGATTGGCAACTTGTTGGGCAGCGCCGACATCCTGGCCCAGATGGCCGATCGGTGCTATCTGGAGAAGTGCTACGACCGGCTATACCCCGAGTTCGTGCTGGGCGGTATTGCGCGCAAGCGGCGCGCGGACGGCTCCGAGCAGGTCATGTTCGCTTCTGCTGCCGATCTGATCTGCAAAACGCCGCACTTTTACCAGGGCGCCAACAAGCGCCTGCGGCAGGACCTCGGCGGCTGCTACAACTACATTGAGAAGCACTTCGGCGGGCAGAATCTCTACTTCGACGAGCTCGAGAAGAACATCGACCACGCGCGCGCGATCGCGGTAGAAGGCGACATTTCAATGCTGCGGCGGCGGCCGCCCGCGCAGGGCGAGGACGAAGAGAACACCGATCCGCAGCTCCGGCTCATCTAACTAGAAGGGCGTGACCGGTGATGGGTCACTAGACGCGATCGCGAAAAAACCACACTGCAGCCGCCGATGCACGCCAATAGACGCGGATAAGAAAGAAGTAAATTTATTTGTGTCGGTTTTCTGTCCGCGTTCATTTGCGTTTATCTGCGGCTAATGATTGTTTTGATTTTTCATGCCACCGTCAGCAGGATCTTGCCGGTGTGCTGGCTCGATTCCATCAGCGCGTGTGCCTTCGCCGCCTCGGCGAGCGGAAATGTCTGGCGGGTCACTGCGCGGATACGGCCACTCGCAATGTGCGGCCACACTTTCGCCTCCAGCTCCCGGGCGATTCTTGCCTTGAACGCGGCCGGCCGGGTGCGCAGCGTCGAGCCGGTGTAGGTGAGCCGCTTCAGCATCACCGGCATCAGGTTGATCTCCACCTTCGAGCCCAGGGCGAACGCAAGCTGAACGATGCGCGCATCATGGCTGGCTGCCTTGAAGTTGCGCTCGATGTTCGGGCCGCCCACGATGTCGAGAATGACGTTGGCGCCACCTTCATTGCGCACGACTTCCACAAAGTCCTCGCGCCGGTAGTCGACCACTCGGTCAGCGCCGAGTTCGCGGCAGATTCCGCAGCGCTCGTCCGGGCTGTCGGTGGCGATCACTTTCGCGCCGAAGGCCTTGCCCAGCTGGATGGCGGTCGTGCCGATGCCGCCGGCGCCGCCGTGCACCAGCAGAGTTTCGCCAGCGGTGAGGCCGACTCCCATGAAAATATTGCTCCACACCGTAAAGAGAGTCTCCGGCAGGCCGCCGGCGTCCTGCAGGCTGACCTCGCCCGGAATCGGCAGGCAGTGCGTGGCATCAACCGCGCAATATTCCGCGTAGCCACCGCCGTTCGTGAGGGCGGCAACCTTGTCTCCGATTTTCCAGCGCTCGGCCGGACCGCCCAGCGCCACAACCTCGCCTGAGATTTCGAGCCCCAGAAGATCGGGAGCCCCCGCGGGGGGCGGGTAGAGGCCCTTGCGTTGCCACAGATCCGGACCATTGATGCCGGCGGCGGCGACTTTAACCAGGACCTCGCCGGGCTCGACCTTTGGCAGGGGGCGTTCTCCGGGCTGCAGTGCCTCGGGGCCGCCGGGGGCCGCGGTTGCGACGACCTTCATCGTTGTGGGCAGGCTATTGCTCATCGTGACTTATGCTAGCACGCACGGAAGAGATCCGGAGAAGGCTCAGCGGTTCTCAGTGCCGCACAGCTCTTAGGCGCCTGCAGCAATTTTCTTGAGGGCCTGGCGGTCGATCTTGCCCACACGGTTTTCCGGCAATGCATCGAGCACCGTGACGCGTGCCGGCACCCAGGAGTGCGGCAACCGGGCTGCGACCTGATCCTTCAACTCCCTCTCTCCCGCGCTCTGCCCTTTGTTGGTTACGACAAACGCCACGGGCACCTCGCCCAGGTCCGGATCCGGCGCCCCCACCACGCAGCAGGCGCGTACCGCGTGATGTCCAGTGAGCGCCTCCTCGATCCGTCCTGGCGAAAGATTCTCGCCGCCGCGGATGATGATGTCTTTCAGTCTTCCCGTCACGGTCAGGTATCCTTCGGCGTCGAGCCGCCCAAGGTCGCCGGTGCGCAGCCACCCGTTGCGTATGCTGGGCCCATCGGCATGGGTGTCGGCCGGAACGTAGCCTTTCATCACGGAGGGTCCCGCAATGCAGATTTCGCCGTCGGCGTTTGTCGCTACCGGCTCGTCGGTCTCGGGAGCGAAAATGGCAACACGCTGCCCGTAGAGCGCAGTGCCGACGGTGCCGATCTTGCGCGAAGCAGGCGGGTTCATGGTGCAGGTGCAGGTTCCCTCCGA
>Ga0224497_10000542_pt1 | contig 25743 bp, 30 predicted proteins | sample SF_Jul11_sed_USG_4_FD_167970 | JGI IMG/M metagenome (GOLD analysis project Ga0224497, IMG submission 167970) | Sediment microbial communities from San Francisco Bay, California, United States - SF_Jul11_sed_USGS_13 | ecosystem: Environmental > Aquatic > Marine > Sediment | place: USA...
TCTCATTTGGTTTAAGTGGATTTGATGGTGCTGCGATTGCAGAATCCCAAAGTATATTGGTAAAGTCTTCAGGATCTGCAACTACTCCAAATGCATGAAATGATTTACCTAGATTAGCAGAAGATATTGTTATAGAATCACCAGAATTTACACGAATTTCAGGGTTGTAACCCTCTTCTCCCGGTAATGCGTTAAATGCCAAAGTTCTGAAATCAGATGATTCTACAAAGTTTAACTCAAAGTCATGTGAAACTCCTGTTGGGGCTGCTGCTTGTGCAGAACCACCTGCTTGTGCTGCACCGACAATGATTTCACCAACCATTCCTTGCTCTCTGTGTCCAGGAACAGTACAAATGTAATAGTAAGTGCCTTCTGCTGATGGAATGAATTCAGATGAGCCACTCTCACCTGGCTTTAGTGGGTTTGATGCACTTGCAACTTCACTTCCTGCAAATATTCCAGCGAATCCTTCCTCATCAGCAGTTACACCAAATGAGTGAAATGACTTTCCGCCATTATCAACGTTAAAGATAATTTTGTCACCAACATTTGCATTAATAGTTGGATTGTTATCAGGTTCTCCTGGTAATGCGTTAAATGCTAATGTCCTAAAATCAGAAGATTCTATGAATACAAGATCTGAGGTAATTGTCTTACCTGTTGCAACTGCAGGGGCACCTGTGTCTTTTGCGCCACTCATTTGAGCAACAACAGGTGGTGGTTCTGAAATCCAGTAATCCCACATACCAAAGAAAATTGCGCCACCAACGATGCAAATACCTAACATAATTGCCATCATCTTGCCGGTTCTTGCAGAAGTTGTCCTGTAGATTGTTTCGTTATTTTGACTCATTTCATTTTTCTCCTAGTGGTGTGGGTTCTTTTGTTCAAACGGATAATAGTATTTGCCTCCAAGTTCAAATGGATCATGTGCATCAACTGGCTTTCCTTTGGCAGAACTATAAATCATATTTCCTAAGAATATTGCCATGGACACACCAATTATCATTGCTCCAACCGTGACAATTTGGTTCATTGCAATCCATTCTGGAATTGGTGGATAGTCAAAGATTCTTCTGGGCATTCCATACAAACCTAATACATGCTGGGTAAAGAATACCAGAATTGTTCCTATAAATGACATAACAAAATGAACCTTGCCCATGGTCTCATTATACATTCTTCCAGTAACATATGGGAACATGTAGTAGAAATATCCAATCGAACCAAACGCAATAGTGCCCATTACAAAGAGATGGAAGTGTCCTACAACCCAATAGGTGTCGTGAGTTGTAAAATCTAATGGCATTGCAGCGTTTGCAACTCCACCTGCTCCTGCTGAGAAGAATAATGCAATGCCTCCAACAGCCCACATCATTGGTGTAGCAAATCGAATTCTACCATTCCACATTGTTGCAATAAAGTTAAAGACATGCATTGCAGAAGCAGGAACTGCAGCCAAAGTTCCTACCATGAAAACTGTTTTTTCTGTAAATGACATTCCTGTCGCATACATGTGGTGTGCCCAAGATGAGAAACCTACAATTGATAATAATACAAATGCAAAAACACCAGAATTGTAGCTAAAGATTGGTCTTCTTGAAAATCTTGGTATGATTTCATACATCATTCCAATGGCTGGAATTACTAAGACATACACCTCTGGATGGAATGTAAACCAGAACAAATGTGCATAAGCAATTGGATCACCACCCATTGCAGGGTTGAAGAATCCAGTCACACCTAGTCTATCAGTAAGTAACATCAAAAGTGCTGCTGCAAATGTTGGAATTGCAACCAAAATAATTAAAGAAGACGACAAAAATGACCAAGCCAGTAATGGAACTTGTCCTATTGACATGTCTGGATGTTTACATTTTAAAATGGTGACAACAAAGTTAATGGCACCTAAGACAGATGATATACCAAGAATCTTTAATCCAAATATCCACATATCTGCTGCAGGACCAGGTGCACTTATGATAGAATATGGTGGTGTGGCATACCAAGTAAAATCTGCAAATCCCAACCAAATTAATGCACCTGCAGGAGGAATCATCCAAAATGCAATTGCATTTAATTTTGGGTACGCCATATCTTTGTATCTAACCATAATTGGAACAAAATAGTTTCCAACAGCAGAAGCAAATGGAATTATGAATAAGAAGATTAGTGTTGTACCATGAACCGTAAATATTCTGTTAAATGTCATAGCATCTCCAATTATTTGGGCTCCAGGTAAGAATAATTCAGCTCTAATTGCAAGAGCTAGTGCACCGCCCATAAACAAGAAAGACATGGATGTGATAAGATATAGTAAACCTACATCAGTATGATGTGTAGAAAACATTATTTGCCATATTGGACGTGGTTTTTGTAGTTCTAAAACCATTAGATAATCTCCTCACATGAAATTGCTGATAAATATTGTATCATCATGATGATGGTTCCTCCACATATAATGTTCCACGCATGTTATAATGAATTAATCCACAATATTCTCTGCATTGAATGTCGTGTTCGCCTACATCAGTTGGTGCAAACCATACAGTATTAACTCTACCTGGAATAGCATCCATTAAAACAACATAATCATGAATATTAAATGAGTGATTAACATCTTTTGCAGTTATTTCAAACTTGTATGCCTTTCCTTTCTCAACATGTAATTCACCTATTTCTTTGGTTCCATCTTCATGCTCAAACGTCCAGAACCATTGTTGACCTGTTACTTTGATTACTTCGGCACCTTCTGGAACATGTTCAACTAATCTCTCAACATTCCATGCTTCGGCACCTACCCACAACATTAAAGCAATTACGATACCAACATAAATCCATTCAGGCCAATTAGAGTGTCCACCCATCTTTCTACCATACTCCTTCTTTTTCATATGGTGTAGGTTTAGCTTTTGGATGAGATTCCCTGAATCTCCAACATTGCCAAATCATAGTTCCAGAAACTACTGTGCCCACTACAAATGCAACAGCCATTAATCTATAAAATAAATTCCAAATTACTACTCTGCGATCAAGATATTCACCTGGTTCAGCACCTGCAGCAAAAACGTAATCAGCTGCTGGAATGATTACTAGAATTGCCAATACTAAGAATAGACCGACTATACTCTTCATTAGCGTGATTGACGTGACCTTTGATTTCTATTTAAGGGTTTTCAAGATTATTAGTTACCAATCTTGATCGAATCTAGATGGATGCATTACATTAAGTCCTGATACTAAAAATTTGCGTTTGTATTCACGAAATATGTTAAGAGAAGCATTTGCTATAATTAGCTCAAAGAGGTTCTCAGGAGTAAGATCAACTACGGTTGATAACATTGCCTTTATTGGATCCATGTGTGTAACTAATAAAACATTTTCATCTGGATGATTATCAAGTACATGATCAACAATTCCAAGAACTCGTTTTTTGACTTCGCTATAAGTCTCAACACCATTATGAGCAATTTCCAACTCGCCGTTGTAGAATTTCATAAAGACATTTCCATGACTAGAAAAAATTTCATCATATTGCATACCAGTAAATTTTCCCATATCTAGCTCAATTAATCTCTCATCAATTTTAACATCAATCGAGTTGTGTGTTCCAACGATTTCTGCAGTATGTTTTGCTCTTTCAATGGGGCTGGAATAAATTGCAGAAATATTCATGTTTTCTATAAATTCAGCAGCCTTTTTGGCCTGATCAATTCCTTTTTCAGTCAATGGAATTCCTGGAGTTCTTCCTGCAAGAATTCGTTCAGTGTTATTTTTTGCTTGTCCATGCCTTAGAAAAATTATTGAGCCCAACTAAATCGCATGTCAAATAGAGATAATAATAACATTGTCTGATTAAATAACATGAAAGTAGGAATTATTGGAGGTACAGGTGGCATGGGTAAAGGTTTTGCCCTACGATGGTCTCAGAATCATGATGTGGTTGTGGGTTCTAGAGATGCAGCAAGAGCATTAACTGCAGCTGAAGAATACACAAATCTTGCAAAAGAAGCTTTTGGACAAATTAAGGGAACCATATCTGGAAATGATAATGTTTCAGTTGCAAAAGATAGTGATGTTTTGATTTTATCAATTCCATATGACAACATTGATGTAGTTTGTTCTGAGATTTTGCCACAAATAAAAGATAGTTGTATTGTAATATCACCAATTGTTCCAATGACAAAAACTGATGTTGGTTTTGAATTTATTCCAATCAAAGAAAACAAACCGTTCTCATACCAACTTGTTTCAAAGTATATCAAAAACAAATCAAATTTGGTTTCTGCATTTCATGTAATCTCTGAAAAGAAGCTTGTGAATCCTACGTTGGAGTTAGATTATGACATATTTGTATGCGGAGATGGAAAGAAATCGGTAGAAGTTGTAAATGGATTGATAAATGAAATTAAAGGTTTAAGACCAATCTACCTAGGACCTGGAGAATTATCATATATGGCTGAAATTGCAACTCCTTTACTACTAAATGCAATGATTAGAAATAAAATAAAAAACCCTGGAATCAAAATTATCTAAGTATTATTTTGTAATGTTATGAGTCACGAGTACTATAGACGTGGCAGAAACTGGTATACTGCAATTGGTGCTCTATTTTTAATCATGGCGGGTATTGTTCTTGCAAGACAATTGCTGATTTGGGGGCCAGAATTTATGACGGATTTTTTATTAAATTCTGAAATAACAAATGAAAAGGTTTCAGCTGTAATGATAGGATTTGGTGTTTTTATGATAGTTTTGGGATTTAAAAAACATGAACAACCAAGATAAATTTCTAAAATCTCAAAAAGTTTTACGACTTGCAACAATAGGTAGAAACAAGACGCCACATATTGTACCTGTCTGGTATCTGTACAATTTAAAAAAAATATACATTGGTACAAACACTAGAACACAAAAAGTAAAAAATGTAAAAAAGAATAGACGCGTCAGTTTTTGTGTTGATGTAGGAATAAAATCACCAGATATTCAGGGTATGATGGGACAGGGTAATGCAAATCTTATTTTAGAAAAGTCCAAAGTAAAACAAATTGCAAAAAAAATTCTTTTAAAATATTTTAACACTATGAAGAATATATCTGCAAAAGAATTACTTAACGATACTGACTGTATTATTGAAATTATTCCAGAAAAATGGTCAAGATGGCTTTATTGATTTACAAACTCTTCAATCTTAGTCATTGCTGAATCCAAAGTCTCAAGACTTGGAAGATATACTAACCTAAAATGATCGCTTCCATATTGTTTTCCAAATCCCGAACCATGAACAGTCAACACTCCTTTTGATTCTAAGAGTTTTGTAACAAATTCCTTGTCACTTCCAAATCTATTATTCTCAATTTTTGGAAATGCATAAAATGCACCTTTAGGATTTGGACAAGACAATCCAGGTATTTCATTTAGTCGTTTTACAACCAAGTCTCTTCTTTTTTTTATTTCGGAGACAAATTTTGTAATATAGTCTTGTGGGCCTCGTAGTGATTCAAGTGCAGCATACTGTACTGGAAGATTTGTTGCAATTCTTACTCTTGCTAGCTTTGGGAGATTTTCACGTAATTCATCCAATTTTGATGAGTGGTTAAATGCAATATAGCCTATTCTCCATCCAGACATTAAGTGGACCTTGGAAAAACCGTTTAGTACTATAACTGGAGAATCGTCTGCAACTTTGCCAATTCCTACAAATTTCTCATCAAAGATAATTTGATCATAAATTTCATCGCAAATTATGTAGAGATTGTTCTGATTTGCAATGTTTACTAGTTCCCTAAGAGAATTTTCATTAAATACAACTCCTGTAGGATTATTTGGGCTAATTAGACAAATTGCAACAGTTTTTGATGAAATCTTTTTTCTAATATCTTCAATGTCAGGTGTAGAATTTTCCAGATCTACTGCAAACTCTATAGGAATTCCTCCATGTAATTTAACATAGGAAGCATATGGAGGATAGTAAGGACCAGGTAGCAGTACCTCATCTCCTTCGTCTACAATTGATGATATTACCATTTCTAGTCCTTCAGAAACTCCATTTGTAACTAGAATATCGTCAGCCTCAATTGATAGTCCCTTTGTATTTTCTTTTTTTGCTATTTCATCTCGAAGTTCTTCAAGACCTTCTGAAGTTGAATAGTAGTTTTCGCCTTTGTTAATTGCATCAATCAAAGCTTGTTTTACATTATTTGGAGGTTGAAAACCAAACTGCACAGGATCACCAATGTTAAGATAATCAACTTTCATTCCTTTTTGTTGAACTTTTCTTGCAGCTAAAACAATATCTCTAATTGCATATTCGACACCTACAACTTTTTTTGATACTTTCAAAGCATCTAGACAGATATTTAGGCCTGTTAAATGCTTACTTGTTTGGACTCGTAGCACAGTCTGGATAGTGCAGGCGGCTTCGAACCGCCAGGTCGAGGGATCGAAGCCCTCCGAGCCCTCAGATTATCTTATTATGTGAATAATTTGTAGAGTAGTTGAATTGAGTTTATCACTTTTCAAGATAGGAATTATACTTGGTATTTCAGGAATAATTTGGATTTCCATTGTATTCTTTGAAGGAAATAGAACTACAGAAGAATTTCTGTTGGAATCATTAAATTCTCATAGCATAAAGTTAGATTTTGTAGGAAAAGATATAGGTTATTACAAAGTTTTCATGCCTGAATTTGCAGGAGAGAAGATGTTTGTCCAGATTTTAGATCATAATGGTAATATTATTTCTGAGCAAAGTGTTCAAACAAAAATGTCAGTAGAATATTTTGACTTTGATAAAAGCGATAAATATTCAGCAAAGATTACAAACATTTCTGAAAATCCAATTAATCTTCAATTTGAATTTGGAAATACAAATTCACAAAATATGATTCCTGCTGGAATTATTTTACTTGTAGGAGTAATAATAATAATAATTTCTTCATATATGAAATTAAAAAACTATAGGATTGCACAACCTGATGAGAATATCTCATAGATAGGTATACATTGAATTGTGTGACCAAAAATTAATACAAAATTGAATCCAAGCCAAATTGTAAAAAAGATCAAAGAGATTATTGAGAATGGAAGTAATACTTTGAGTTTTGTGTGCTCTCTATTTTTTAATATTAAAAATCCACCTAAAGAAGCCAAAATCAGACCTGCTTCAAGTGGTTGGTGTGACCAAGAAATTAATCCATCAATCCCATAGACTTCATGAGATAAGGAATCACCAAATCCTGAAATTATTTGAACCCCAGCACCAATAATTACAAGTTTAATCCCTGTTTTTAGTGAATGGTTGATAGATTTTCTGATTAAAAGAATAATTCCCAAAATTGCAGCAGATGAGATCAATGAAACTCCAAAATAAACTGTAATGTGTTGTATTGTCCAAAAATATTCAGGTTCCTTTAGAAGATGTGATATTGCATCCCAAAATCCACTAGAGACTGTAATTACGGGTCCCATTACTGCTAGGACTGAAATAACTGATACAAGAGTAGAGGTTTTTGCAAATGTAGAATTAGAAAATCTCTGAATTAGTTTCATTTTGTCTAGTCTTTATGAGCGAGGTATTTGAATTGTAAATATATTAATTACAAAATATGACTTTGAGGATAATATTATCAATTAACTATATTAGAGTAAATTCATTACAAAAAGTATGAGTCCCGGTATAGGCCTAATGAAAAGGAGATTGGGGGGAAAAAGAGATGCCATTTCACTTGCTATATCAGGCATCGCAAAAAAATATGATATCAAGATAGAAAATATTCAGACGTTGGAAACAAAATATCATGATGATGCAGGAGATTGGTATGTTGCTTTGGGTTGGGATGATAAAAAGGCTATCATAAAGATGGATTCTGTACAAGGAACTATTACAGAAATTAAAGAAATTTAATTGCAAATCTATTTCAACATTATATGTATAAAGCAATTGTTCTGGGAGGCTCAAGGGGAATTGGAAAAGCAATTTCAGAATCACTCAAGTCAATTGGATGTGAGGTCTTTGCAGCATCAAGAAATAATATAGATACATCGGATCTAGACAGTGTAAAAAAATTCCTTGTATCTAATAATCAAACAGATATTTTGATTCTCAATACAGGTGGACCTCAAGCAAAAAAATTTTTAGATATTACAGAAGATGATTGGAGAAAGTATCATAATCAATTATTTTTAGGGTTTTGCCAGATTTTACAAAATATGAAAATTAATGAAGGTGGATACATATTTCTTATTAGTTCAAATGTAATCAAAGAACCTAATCCAAAATTGATCATATCATCGGCATATCGGGCAGCATTTAGTGAAGTGTTAAAGATTTTAAGTAAAGATTATGCTAAACAAAACATTAGCTGTATCAATATTGCACCAGGACCTATCAATACAGATAGAACTAAAGAATTAATAGAAAATGTAGATGATTATGAAAAATCCCTTCCAATGAAAAGACTTGGGGAACCAGAAGAGATTGGGAATTTTGTAAAAGGGATTGTGGAAAATAAAATAAAGTATTTGTCAGGTGTTACAATAAACTTTGATGGTGCAAATTCAAATTATGTGTTTTAAGTTTATTTTTTTAAATCCATATTTGGCGTATCAGGACGATCTGGAATTATAATCAAACCACCATCACGTAACTGTTGTAATAATTGTATGACTTCTTTTTCTACTTGATTTCTTTGGAGACCAGTTTGTTGTGCAAACATTTCTACTAACTCTGTGACTTTACGTTGTCCATTACAAGACTTCCAAAAATCCACAATAGCTTGGTTTACCATAAATCCTTGGTCATGTTCGTTTGCCAAAACCATAGAACCATCATCTTGTTGAACTAGTTTACCAACACCCTGTGGTAATGCAGTTTCATAATTAATTGGTGCAGGAGTACTCATTCCAGATCCCATATTCTTGATTTTGATTTTTGCTTCCTCAGACATCTTGTCCATTGACCATGGTGGTTCCCATACGATATCTATTTTGACATTATTTACTCCTGGAACTTTTTTTACATATCTTGTTGCATCATGAACCAAAGTTTCATGTAATGGACAACCTTGAGTAGTCATGGTCATTTTAATATTAACATCATTGTTATCTGCAACATCAATTCCGTAAATCAAACCCATCTCAACAATATTTAGTGGCACTTCAGGATCCATACATTGTTTTAAAGAGTCTTCAATTGCTTGTGCTGTAACTGTACTCATACTGTTTAGGGCAGTCTGAAAAACAATAAAAACTTTCTATTAATTAGCTTCAAATAATTTTTTGATAGATTCCTCAAATGGAGGCATGGCTACCCCCTTTTCAGTAATTATTCCAGAAATTAATTCAGGAGGAGTCATATCAAATGCAGGATTTATCACATTGATATCATCAGGGGCAGTTTTTTTATCACCAATTCTTGTGACTTCTGTTCCTTTTCTCATCTCAATAATTACATCTTCTGCTTTGCTTTTCATATCGAATGTAGATAGTGGAGCGGCAACATAAAATGGGATTCCATGCTGCTTTGCCATGGTTGCTACTTGATAGGTTCCAATTTTATTAAACACATGTCCAGTTTTAACAATTCTATCAGCTCCTACAATTACTTTATCAACTAAATGATTTGCCATTGAATATCCCACTGCCGTATCTGGAATCAGACTAACATCAAATCCATCGTGTTTAAGTTCAAATGCAGTCAATCTAGAGCCCTGTTGTACAGGTCTTGTTTCAGTTGCAATAACTTTGACATTTTTTCCACTTTCTTTAGTTGCTCTAATTACGCCCAAAGCAGTTCCATAAGCAACTGTTGCTAATGCACCTGCATTACAATGAGTCATAATTGTATCGTTATTATCAAATAATTTGGAACCATTTTTTCCCATTTTTTTATTTATTTCAATATCATTGTCAGCCATTCTTTTTGCTTCATTAATCACTGATTCTCTAATTTCATCAACTGTGGTTCCAGAGTTTGCTATTTTCATAATTTTTTCTAGTCCCCATGATAAATTAACTGCGGTAGGTCTTGTCTTAAAAAGAATTTTTCTGGCTTTTTCTAGATCTAAAATTAATTCATCTTTTGTAATTGCTTTGCTTTGTAAAGCAGATAAAGCTAGTCCAAATGCTCCTGAAACACCTATTGCAGGAGCACCTCTTACCACAAGTGTTCTAATTGCATTTGCGATTTGATTAAAATCGTCATATTCAACAAAAACGAGTTCATTAGGTAACTTAGTCTGATCAATCATTATTACTTTGTTATCTCTCCATTCTACAGTTCTCAATGACGAATTGATTTGCATGTCAATATTTTCCATTTAAAATGAAACTTTAAACTATAATTAAAAGTAATCTTACTTTTTCTCAAATAGCATAGTTATTGAAAAGCAAAATTTAATGCTGATCATTAGAAAGAGGGTATGTAAAGTAAATGGATTCAGATTGGTTTAGAAGACGTTGGTTTGACTTTAGACTAGGTCATAGTGTATATCTGATATTTTTATTATCATTTTCAAATTTCATATTGATTTTTCACAGATTGTTAATAGAGCGTAATGAATTTTTAAATGACGTTTTTTCTGAATTGTGGATGTTTATAGTAATATTTGTAGCTGTTTATTTTCCATTTTCAATTTTAATAGGAGCTTGGCATAGAAAAACTCAGATAAAAATTGAAAATGAGCAAGCACTTTTAAACAATCCATTTATGGCAAGAAACTTTAGAATGATGATAGATATTATTGAAGGAAAAGCCTCAAAAGATGAAATTCGAAAGTTTAGAGAATTTTTAATTAAAATTGAGAAGAAGTCAGACCATGATTTTCATAGTTGAATAGTTTACAAGAAAGATTTATGTTATCAAGCTAACCAAGTTTAAATCTAAATTTTGAAATTATTTTTCTTTTTATTTCAATAAATTGTAGTTTATTTACATCTGAAGCAATATCATATTTTTTTATTGATAAATCAGAATAGCCCAATATCATTTTAAATGCTCCTTTTGGATTATGTTTTAGTGTTAAAATAATTCTACCTAATAGATAAAGAGGATGATAACCTAACGCTCTCATTGCCTTACCATAACTTTTGTAGTTAGTTGTTTTTCCAGTTGGTCTTTGTGACCAACCAATGGCATCTCTAACAACTTTAACTTGATAAGAATCAACTAGAGCCTTGTAAACAATATAACTTTCAAATCCATACCAAGAGGGGTATCGTAAACCTAATTTTTTCCAGTAATCATATTTTATTATTCTTCCTGAGCCTCTAGGTGAAGTATCTCTTTGTGATTCTCCCTTTATAACACCTGATGCTATAACAAGTAAATTATTTTTTTCCATGATTGTAACAATTTTTGAAATATAGTCAACGGGAATTATATGATCAGCCCCAAGTATCATAACGTATTGGCATTCATTGTCTTGTATGTTTTCTAGTCCTTTGTTTATCACATTTGCTAAACTGGGTTGTCCTGTTGCCCTAAATCCTCTATCATCAATATCAAAAACTTCAACATTAAATTTTCTTGCTATATCAGATGTATCATCTGTAGAACCATCATTGACAAGAATTATTCTGTATGGAATTAGAGTTTGTTTTTTTAAAGCATCTAAAGTATGGCCTAAAAATTTACTTTCATTTCTGGCAGGAATTATCACAATGATTCTTTTTTCTTTGTTTTTCAAATCAATATCAATTTAATAATTTCATTGATGTTTGTGAATATTCTTGATTTACTTCATAAACAAATACGCCAATCATTGGACCTGTATTTTCATTTACATATCCTGGGGAGGAATAAACTAATTTCAAAGGCCCATTTCCATCAGATGTATACTTTATGTCTTTTACATATAGAGGTGTTAATCCAGGTCTATAAATTTCAGATTGTATATTCGTATTTTGAAGATCAACATATCCCAATATAGTAAATGGAAACATTTGGCCTAATAGGGTATTATTCCAAAAATATTTAGTTGCACTTATTCCATCTGAATAAAGATGTTGTTCTAGAGGTTCTTCTGCAATTCTCATAAACCACTGCTTTTTAGATTCATCTCCACCACCATTTAGAATGTAAAGAGATTGTTCTGAGTAAACATCAATCTTTTGTCCTGCAATAAATACAAGCACATAATCAGCATCCATTTCTTGTAATGCATGCCAAGCCTCATCAGGAGGACTAAGAAATGTTTTTGCAATTTCAGATATTCTTTTGGAATCTATTGTTGCATTATCTGCCAAAGTTATTCTCTCAGATAATGTGCTGATCCAATAACCATAATCCCACCAAGCAGCAATCACAGAGTCTTCTGGGGTATTTTCTTTTATCCATTGAAGAGAGTCCCTCCAATCGTCAGTAACTATTGAATAAGTAGAACCACCATTCAGAATTGTTGCAGGAGTTTTTACGCTGTTAATCCAATTTCCATTTATAGGTATAACAAGGGGAGAAAAAAGTAGAGCAGATATTATTATAATGTAAGAAATTTTTGTAGTATTTCTAATTTGATTGAGTTCAGGATTTTTTTGAAATATTTTTTTGGAAAGTAGGGATAAACCGATTGATGATAGAATAATAATTGAGATTGATGCAAAAACTTCTAGACGTACAAATGCTGAACTCACATATACTCCTATTAATCCCACAATCAATGCAAATCCTATCATATCATTTTTTAGATATTCTGATTTTTTGTTTAGGAGTATCCATATTCCAATGCCAGCAAATATCATCAATACCGAATGAAAGAAAAATGATTGTGCTAATGTTGTTGTAGCATGTTCAGAGATTGAATCAACTAGTGGATCTGTCGTAGTAAGAAATGGGTTAATGGCATTTAGGTATCTGTAATTGGGCAGAGGTAAGAATTCAGAATCAGCATTTACTATAATCAAAATAGAACAAATTACTATTAGTAGAGATAAGAAAATTAATCCGTTTCTTGTTTGTTTTTTATTTTTGTTAGTTTTTTGAAACAGACTGTTAATTACTAGAAATCCTGTTGGTACAATTAGTGAGAATCCTCCCAATCCAAGTACAAATTCTATTCCAGGCCTCTCAAACAAAATAATAGTTAGCAGAAAAGACATTACAAACAAAGGAATACCCCAAATTAAGAAGGAATGATCTTTTCTAATAAATGGAAGAGCAAGAATGAAAATTCCAATAGGTATTACAAAGAATTGAATTCCTCCCCAAGAAGATAGTCCAAATCCCAACATAACTCCTCCTGTAACCAATTTTAAGATTGTAATTTTCTTGTTAGGAGATTTTATTCCACTTAGAAACAAATACAATCCCAGTAGTCCATAAAAAAGTCCCAAAGGCTCTGATTTGAACCATCCAAGTGTACCTCGAATTACAATTGGAATCGAGACTGAGTAGAATAATGAAGCAAAAAGACCTGCAGTGGTTCCACCAATTACTCGGACTAGTGCAAAAATAATAATTGTTGTCAGGGAACCAAATATGACTGGAAACAAAATTGTAAAATTATAAAAATTTGAATTTCCTCCAAAAACATTATAGGTTAATGCAGCTGTTATGTGAAGCATTACTTGCGAAGTTGCAGAAACATTTCTTCCATTTGGATGCCAGCTCATATTATCATGCCAACTCAAATACTCAGATAATCCATTTTCAAGAAGATATTGAGTTGCTCTGAAATTAAAAAAAGGATCAAACTCATTTAATTCAAATCCATATTCAGCTCCTTGAGAGCGAATCATAAATGAAATTGAAAAAGCAATTATCAAAATTCCAATTACAAGTAAATGGTGTAACTTGAAGTCAAAATTGGAAATTTTGACTAGGTTAGAATTCAAGTGCAATCAGTTTCTTGTTTTCTAGATTCTTTATTACACTTTTGTAGATTAGAAAATAGATTAAGATGTAAAAATGCTTATTACATTACAGCTTGTGCTGCATCGTGAAACATTTGGCTTTTTGCACAACCAGCAGCAAGTTCGTCACCTGCTCCACGTCTCATAAGACCTCGATAAAGACCATCTTCTAGTTTTACACCTTCTCTCTGCTCCCATTCCTCTACGGTAATAGAATATTTCTTTTGGATTCTGTCTCTATACCATTCTGGGATTACATTAAATGCACAAAATGGGACTATCCTAAGGTCGGGTGTAAGATAATGAATGTCACATCTTTGTAACCTTTCCAAGTCTTCATTGTATTTGTCTTGAAAGTGCATCATACCAAGGAATAATCCTTTGACATGCCACGAACCTACTGCATCAAATGATCTTTTCATCAGAATGTTACCAAACATCTTTGCTAAATCTAATCCTGCAGGTTGTTTCTTGGAATCAACAAAACCCTTGAGTTTTCTTACAACTTCAAGCATTGTAAAATACTTGTTTTTACCAGAACGAATCTCTTCAGCTTTATCTTCAAATAGTTCTAACATTCCTTGAATATCACAGAATTTTGTTAATGGAACAAACTTCTTTGTTTCTTCATCTTCAAAGATGTATGTTCCTGCACCACAAGCAAAATGAATTGATAATTCATACTTTGGTTTACTTGAGAATGCTTCAATTACATTTGTTAGTGGCATACAGCTTGGTACCGGGAACCAATCATCAACAGTTACCTCACCATTTGTTTGCTCTTCAATTCTTTGGATACAATCAGGAACTGTAATTCGATATTTTTCGCGTTCGGATTTACCCATTCTGCCAGTTAAGGACACGGGTTGAAAGTTTACAGCATGAACTACATCCATGTTCTTTTGAGCATATCGGATAATTCCACCTAATTCATGATCATTAATGGACTTTATGACAGTTGGAACAAATACAACAGTAGTACCTGTCTTTCTGCAACTATCAAGTGCATAAGGAATTTCCCAGTGGTTCTTTGGGTTTGTTCTTGCAGTTACACCATCAAAACTAAGATACAAGTTGTTACATCCAGCAAGTCTTACTTCTCTTGCTGCTTCTGGATCCATTGCATGTCTGATACCATTTGTATTCATTTGTATATGATCAACACCTTCTTCTTTCATAATTTTGATAACATCAGTAATATCTTCTCTAAGCATTGGTTCACCACCAGTAATTTGCATAGAGTTTCCAGGAATGGGTCTTTCAGCCTTTAGGGTTTTCATCATTGCTCTGACCTGAGTATGATCTGGCTCGTACATGTAAGCACCTTCAAGACCCTTCTTTACATAAAAGAAGCAATACCAACATGTCAAGTCACATCTATTAGTAACAATCATGTTTGCAAGTCCACTATGAGATAAGTGGTTTGAACATAATCCACAATTATTTGGACATGAACATTTATCAATCATTACGTTTGGAGCATGTGCACCTTTTCCATCTACCCAGTATGTACTAAATTTCTTGTACATATCGTAGGAACCAAAATAGAGCTCTTCACATTCTCCATGAGTAGGACAAATTTTTGACATGTAGACTTTGTTATCTCTTTCAAATACCTCAGCATCCAGAATCATATTACAATCTGGACAAATGCTTTGAGTGAATCTAATAGTAGATTTCTTTCCTAGACTTTTGGTTGACTGATTTGAAATTTGAATTAGTGCCATTCTACATTGGGCATTTTTCAGAAATAGTATATAATGCATTTCATACTTGGCCCCGTGTGGAATTTAGTATATAGGCATATCTGATTTAAATATCAAAACTGATCGATTAGATCGCATGAGTATATCTGATAAGACTAGAAAAGCTCTAGAAAAAATCGGTCTTACAAGTTATGAGATCAGAACATTTTCATCATTATTAAAAACTGGAGAATTAACAGCATCAGATCTTAGTCAAAAGTCAGGTGTACCTTATTCAAAAATTTATGAAGTATTAGGAACACTGGAAGAAAAGGGTTGGATTGGTTCAGATGATTCAAGACCAACAAAATATTTTGCAAAATCACCTTCGACAGGATTAGAAACAACAAAACAGAAAATGGAACAAGATTTTTCCCAAAATCAAAGTATTATTCTAAATGAATTGGTTCCATTATATGAAAAAAGTGGAACAAGTGAGAGGCCAGACATTTGGGTTTTATCTGGATCTATAAACATTGCAGCAAAAATTTTGGAGATGGTGGAATCCTGTAGAAACGAGGTGATGATCGCTTTGCCTGATGTAGGAGAAGAACTAGTAAAGCAGGCATTACCAAAACTACGTTCACTTCATGATAAAGGGGTAGACATAACAATACTTACATCAGATAAAATGGCTAAAGAATCAGTCAAGGCAATTTCAAGAGTTGCAGATGTGAAAATCAAAAAAGGATTATTTGGTGGAGGAATTATTTCAGATAAAAGATATGTAGTAATTTTGTTGGGACCCGAAATGGGAGGAGTGAATTCTTCTGATGTGGTTGCAATTTGGGCAGATCACGCAGGATTAGCGGGATTTGCACGGCAATACTTTGAATATTTATTAAAAGACTCAAAGAAGGTGTAATGTGGAAGCATTAAACGACGATAATGAAGAAACTCTTTTTGTAGGGACTGCAGAAGCTGAACATGTAGAAATGTATCTTAAAGCAATTTGGCATATTAAAGAAAGAGGGGAAGATGTCAAAATAAGTACAATTGCAAAAATGCTAAACGTTAGACAACCAAGCGTCGTCCAAATGCTCAAAAAATTAAATGGTCAGAATCTTGTAAACTATAACAAGGCAGGTGTTACACTTACTGAAGATGGTGAAAGAATTGGTTCCAGTATGATGAGAAATAGTAGATTGCTTGAAGTTTTGATGGATAGTGCACTTAAAGTTGAAATTGATGAAGAAATGGTTTGTGGAATTGAACATCATATGAACAAACAATTTACAGATGCGCTTTGTACTATGTTAAAGCATCCAAGAAAATGTCCACATGATCATGAAATTCCATTCGGCGAGTGCTGCAAATCATCCTAAATTTAAAATTATTTTTCATACTAAGAGATATATCATCTATCAAGTCAGAAAAAATATGGCATGTTTCTGTGGTTGTAAAACACATCAAAAAGATGAGAATGGTTATAAAGTTGCATGTGTAAAATGTGGGCATGGACCCCAAAATCATGATGAAGAATTTAGGGCATCTGCTAGGAAGAATGAATCACAAAGCCAAAAGCGTGATGTAGACTTCGGATAATTATTTGCCAATAATTTTTACTAAAACTCTTTTTGGTTTTCTACCATCAAATTCTCCATAGAAAATTTGTTCCCAAGGACCAAAATCTAATTCTCCATTAGTTATTGCAACAACAACTTCCCTACCCATTATTTGACGTTTGAGATGGGCAGCGGCATTATCTTCACCAGTTTTGTTATGATTGTATTGATCAATTGGTTCATGAGGTGCAAGAGATTCAAGCCATTTTTCAAAGTCATTATGTAATCCACTTTCATTGTCATTTATGAAAACACTTGCAGTTATGTGCATAGCATTAACAAGACAAAGTCCTTCTTGCACTTTGCTTTTTGTAACTAATTTTCTAATATTAGGAGTAATATTTACAAAAGCATATCTAGTTTCTACATTAAATGTAAGATATTCTGTCAAAATTTTCATAAAATTAAATCAGAACACAGGGAATAAAAATTCTGAGCAGGCTCAGAACTCAAGATCCTCATCATCATTCAAAGGGATAGGGTCATCATAGCCCACAAGGCATTTTTAAGGTAAATACTAATTGAGTCTTTCAAGAAGCTTGATAAATGGCAAATTGCTGATTTATTCAAAATGGTAACAATTGATACGCCAGCATCACTAGAAAGTTTTAGGAGATTCATCATTTATAGTACATGTAAATCATATGCCCCAAGAAGTTATTTAGATGATTTTGAGGTATTTGCTGAAAGGGAAGAGAGTTCAGGTTCAGTTTATGTTGAAGCAGCTGATAAGGTAACTCTGAAAAAAATTCGTGACATTACATTTGTCAATGCTAGAGATGTTTTAGGAATCATATATAATTCAAAAAGTGGAAATACGTCACTAAGATGGCGTCAGATAAAAAGAAATCATGGAAAAGTTTCAGGTGAAGCATCTGCAAATTCATTAACAAATCTTGCAGAATCAGGAGTTTTAACCTTAGATTGGGTTGAAAATTATTTAAAAAAAAAATCTGAAGAGACAAAGACTAGTGAAGTTACAAGTTAAACTCTTTTCTTTTTGTAAATTAAACTATTTATCATGATTACAAAAATAATTGATGATAATTCTATTTCGGTTATGCCAGAGGATTCAGATGATCTTTTGAATTTACGCAGGGTGATTAGAGAAGGAGACAAAGTAATTGGAGATACTACCAGAGTAATCAAGCAAGAAAAGGAATATGCAAGACCAGATAGAGGAGAAAGAATCAGAATTCGTGTTGCACTCAACGTAGAAAAAATTTCACTTGATAATGTTTTAGATAGATTGAGAATTGGCGGTACAATTTTAGAATCAAGTAATGAAGCAGTTCCTCATGGATCACACCATTCATTTATTCTCAAAATAAATGATGGGATTACAATTTCAAAGAAAAAATGGTTGACAATAGAAAAAAATTTGATTAGTTCAAACAATAAACAAATAGGATTTATTTTAGTTGCAATAGATAAAACAGATTGTGGAATTGCAAGATTAAAGGGAACTCATCTGGAATTCCTTCCAAATATATATTCAGGTTCAGGAGGAAAACGTTACAAGACAAATTTCAACATAGAAAAATTCTTTGAGCAAGTGCAACAAGCAATATCATCTATTATTAAGAAGACAGATTCAATAATTATTTTTGGTCCTGGAGAAACAAAAAAGAGATTTGTAAATTTTCTACAAAAATTACCTACTTTAAAAAAATTCAAAATTGAATCTGTGGAAGGTATTGATTCTGGAGGAGAAGATGGCATATACACATTCACAAAATCACAAACCATGAAAGAGATAATGTCAGAGAGTAAATTAGCCAAAGTTTCCTCAATAATTGATGAAGTGATGATTAGGGCAAATCAAAAGAGTAGAAAGTTTACAATGGGTTTTGATGAAACCCTAAGGGCAAATGAACTTGGCGCCATAGAATCAGTTGTTTTCTCAGACAATTCTATCCAAACAAATAATGAAGTCAAAGTTATCGAATTTTTGAATGATGCTGAAAGTAAAGGAGTTAAGACGTATAGTGTGGATTCCTCTACAGACATAGGTCTCAGAGTCACAGGTCTTGGAGGAATGATTTCTTTGTTACGATATGCTATTGAATCTTAAAGTGTAGAATCCACTAGCCACTTTAGATAGGGTTTGTTTATTGATGATACTTCAATTTCAATGATTTCAGGAATTTGATATGGATGAGTTTCCTTGATTTTTTGTACTATAATTTTTTTGTTTTTGTAAGTAGTTTTGAAAATAGCAAGAAATTCTGAAGTATTTTCGATTTTTCCTTTCCAAAAATAAATTGAAGAGATTTTTGTAATGTTTACACAAGCTGCAAATTTTTTCTTTACAAGTTCATTTGCAATAGAGACAATTGATTGCTTATCAGGATATGTTGAGATAATAATTGTCGGTTTCATAGTAACCGATAAATGTACGTAGTTTAAAAAATTAACAATTAGTTTGGAACTCGATTTTATTACTGAAAATTCTATTATCTATGTCTTAATTGCTTGGGTTGCAATTTTAGGAACTGCTAAGGCTCTTAAGTTAGAAAGATATGGTTTTGAATTAAAAAGCTATAGTCTAGTATACAAAAATCAACATGTACAATCTGTTCTTACAAAAATCTTAGGAAGAACACGGCGAGGAATTAGAGTTTTTGCAGATGTTAGTGTTATTGCCGGTTTTATTATGATGGGATTTGCTTTTTGGTTTTTGTTATCAAATGTTTCAAAGTTTTTTGTGGAACCTTCAGAATTTTCAGAATTGACTGTATTGATTCCTGGAATAACCTTAACATCATCATCTTCAATTTTGAATTTTTTGTTATCCATACCAATAGTTCTAATAATTCATGAGGGGGCTCATGGAATTGTTGCTACACTTGAAAAAATAAAGATCAAAACTGGTGGATTTGCAATATTTATTGCAATGTTTGCAGGATTTGTTGAACCTGACGAAGAGGAATTTAATAAAGCAAGAAAAATTTCAAAATTAAGAGTGATTGGTGCAGGTGCTACATCAAACGTTATTTTTGCATTTGTATTAGGCGCCCTTCTATTAACAAACCCATTTTTTGCAATGATTCTACCAGAACCATTGCTAAGTACATTTTATGATTTACCAGATGGTGTTTTGATTTTATCAATAATTGAAAATTCTGGTGCGGAGAAAGCTGGATTGCTTCCAAATGACATTATTACCTCTATTAATGATGTTCAAATTTATAGCCCGATAGATTTTCCTGCTCTTAATCCGGGGGAAACAGCAAATGTATCAATTCTTAGAGATGGACAACCATTAGATTTTACTGTAGAGATTATCGCGTCAGATGATGATCCTGAAAGAGGATTAATTGGAATAATGAGGGATAACTCATTTGCCTACAAACCTGTTCTTAATTTTATTGAATGGAATAATCCACAAATCTCAATGTTCTTGTTATGGTTATGGATGATTTCATTTTTTATAGGAATAATCAATATGCTTCCTCTACCGATTCTAGATGGTGGAAAATTTATTCATACAATAATTGATAAAAGAATTTCAGATAATTCAGTTAATGGGATTATGTGGGGAATCTATGCATTCACATTTGCCTTGTTTGGTTTGAATATTGCATTGTCATATATAAAATCAGGCTGGTTTACAATATAGAAAATACCTAAAGAATCATTAATGAAAAAGTCAATCACAGTTATATGATTTGCAATAGATGTAAAAATCAAGCAGTTTACACACGTAAATATTCTGGAGAAAAATTATGTTCTGAATGTTTCTCAAATTCAATTCTGAGGAAAACGGCAAAAACAATTTCAAAATATAAAATGATTCAAAATAATGAAACGGTTGCTGTTGCAGTATCTGGTGGTAAAGATTCGCTTGCATTACTCAAAATAATTAATGAGATGGCGGCTACACATAATTTTAGAATCATAGCTATTACTATTGATGAGGGAATCCCTGGTTATAGAAATGAGGCTCTTGAAATAGTTGAAAAGTTTTGCTCTGAATTAAATGTAGAGCATAAAACATATTCTTACAAGGAATTATTTGATCTAACTTTAGATAATGCATTGGAATTACGGGAAAATGAAAAAACTTCTTCCTGTTCAATTTGTGGAACCTTAAGAAGGCGAGCAATTGATTATGCGGCAAAAGATATTGGTGCAGACGTCATTGCAACAGGACACAATCTTGATGATACATTACAAACATTTGTAATCAATATGTTATCAGGAGATGCAAATAAAATTGGTTGGATGGATCCTGAAAATTCTGGTAATTCATTGAGAAAAATAAAACCATTTTGTGAAATCTATGAATCTGAAATTGTGTTTTATGCTTTTACAAATAGTATTCCATTTCAATCAGAACCTTGTCCGCATATGAATGAGGGAATAAGAACTGAGATTAGAGAATTTCTTAATTCTTTGGAGGGTAAACATAGTGGAATTAAAAATAATTTGTATCAATCTGTTGTTAAGGTTTCACATATTGTAAAAGCTTCAAACTATAAGCAAAAGATACTTTGCGAAAAATGTGGGAATGAGTGTACGGGTAAGATCTGTTCTGTCTGTAGTGTAGTTTTAAAATTAAAAGAAAATCAAACCTAATGCAAATATAATATACTTTTGTAGAGAAGGTGGTAGTAGGTAGGATTAGGGTGCCAGCCGTGCCCTATTCTGAAACCGGCTATATGCAGAGATCAGTAACTGTTGGGTAAATCTCTAGATTGGTAATTCCCGCTTGGTGTGCGGAAATGAAATCACGCCGAGGCGGGTGGTTGCAGGACTAGAATTATCCGAAGGGATAACTTCTAAGACCGAGCCATCGAAAGGGATGAGGTCCGGGAGGGAGCAATCCTAAGGTGGGACATCCACGCTTCCTCGTCTACGTGGCGGATCTTGTATACCTTGAAATGGGGTTATCCGTTTAGACTGGGACCAACAGATCTACTACCTTTATAATTGAAAAAAGATTTTCAGATGTATGGGAAGTCTTATTTCTTTTGGAAATAAGCGAACTTATGATGATTTTAAGAAACAAATTCCTAGTTCCACTCTACCGCTTTTTGATTCGGTCAGAACATACTGCCTTTCTTTAGGAGATAATGTAGTAGAAGATGTCAGAATGCACAGGATTGTTTTTGGAAAATCAATGACATTCAGATGGTTTGCAGATATTGAACCAGAAAGAGAAGGCGTTATTATCAAAATTCAAAAAAATCATATGCATCCACCAGAAATAGTTCAAATAAAAAATAATCAACAAATTTTAGAAATTAGTGATATAATAAAAAATGCTTTTGAAGAAATCCATTAATACAAAACATCAAATTTTGTGAATTCGCCTGTAAATTTTTCATTAATAATTTTAACATCCTCTACTCGAGCATTAGCTGGTCCTCCGTGAGACCACTCAATCAGTCTACTGACTTTCTCATTTTCTCCCTCTAAGATGGCTTCAACTCGTCCATCTTTGAGATTTTTTACCCACCCAAAAACATCATTTTTTTTAGCCATTACTTTAAGAGCCTGACGAAAGAAAACTCCTTGAACTTTACCAGAAACAAAGATTCGAGTTCTTTGTTTTGACATTAAAAAATTATTACATTTTGGTATTAATCAAGTTTAGGAAAGAATGGAAATTACTTTCTTTCTTTAATTCTAGCTCTTCCAGTCTTTCTGGCAGCAATGCTTCCAACTTTAGCACCTGGTGGTGCATCTCTAGAAACTGTAGAGCTTTGTCCAACATGTTGATGTCTTCCACCACCATGAGGATGAACATATGCTGCTTGTGCAACACCTCTAACAATTGGGAATTTCTTGCCTTTAGCTCTAAAGTTTCTCCACTTGTTTCCTGCACTCATGTATGGTCTTTCACTAACACCACCACCTGCAAGAGTACCAATCATTGCACGATTTTTTGGATTTAATGTAGTAAATTTTCCAGATGGAAGTTTAATTGTGACACCATCATCACCATGTGAGAAGACAGTTGCATTTGTTCCAGCAGACTTTACTATTGCACCACCGTCACCAAAATGCTTTTCTACATTACAAATAATTGTTCCATCAGGAATGTTTTGAACACTAATAACATTACCTTTTTCAATTTTTGATTTTAATCCAAATTGTAAAGTAGAACCTACTTTAGTTCCAAGAACTGCGGGCACAAATGAGACAGAACCGTCTTCAAATCTTACTTTTGCAAGTGGTGCTTCTCTACCGCGTTCATGAACCAAGTCAATAATTAAGCCATCATGTTGTTCAGATAGTGAAAAACGTGGGTATTTTGCCTCACTTCCTACTTTACCAGTAGAAGTTGATCTAAACTGGAATCCTCCACGGCCACGTCGTCTTACTAATGGTCTTTTACCCAAGTAGATGGTTTTCTGCTCACTAAGGATTTTAAGCTTGTGATTGTACTCGTGTTATTTATGAAAATTACCACAAAGGTATAAAAATTAGGCAAGGGGCTTTTCTATATGAGTCAAAATGCTCTTTCTCTTAAAGTTCTAGAAGCATATACACGGGATGTCGGTAGAGGAGTAGCAAGAATTGACTATGATTCGATGGATACACTAAATGCCTCAACTGGTGATGTAATTGAGATCAAGGGTAAGAGAAGAACAGTAGCAAAATGTCTTCCTCTTTATCCATCAGATGAAGGTAAAGGAATTATCAGAATTGATGGACTAGGTCGTAATAATTCAGGTATTGCAATAGGCGATACAATTACTGTAAGAAAAATTAAAGCAGTTGCTGCTGAAAAAGTAGTAGTAGCTCCATTAGAAGCAATTCCTCCAATTGATGAACGATATCTTGCAGATGCATTAGAGAGTGTTCCATTGATCAAAGGAGATAATGTAATGGTTCCTTATTTTGGTGGGCGTTTAACTTTTCAAGTAATAGGTGTCACTCCAGCAGCTGATGCAGTTTTAGTTACTCAAAAAACTGTTTTCCACATAGCAGAGAAAGGAGAAACATTGCGTGGTGTACCTCAAGTAACGTATGAAGATATTGGTGGTTTGACTGATGAGATAAAGAAAGTAAGAGAAATGATTGAATTACCTTTAAGACATCCAGAAATTTTTGAAAAATTGGGAATTGAAGCTCCGAAAGGGGTTTTATTATATGGACCGCCAGGTACAGGTAAGACATTACTAGCTAAAGCTGTTGCAAATGAAAGTAATGCTCACTTTATTAGCATTTCTGGTCCTGAAATTATGAGTAAGTTTTATGGTGAAAGTGAGGCGAGACTCAGAGAAATATTCAAAGAGGCAAGAGAAAAATCACCATCAATAATATTTGTTGATGAAATAGACTCTATTGCTCCAAAAAGAGAAGAGGTCACAGGTGAAGTTGAACGAAGAGTGGTATCTCAAATGTTATCATTAATGGATGGTTTAGAAGCTAGAGGTAAGGTAATTGTTATTTCAGCAACAAACAGACCAAATGCAATAGATCCAGCCCTTAGAAGACCTGGGAGATTTGATAGGGAGATTGAGATTAAAGTTCCAGATAAAAAAGGAAGAAAAGACATTCTTGCAATTCACAGCAGAAATATGCCATTATCTGACGATGTTAACATAGATAAGATTTCGGCAGTTAGTCATGGCTATGTTGGGGCAGATTTAGAATATCTCTGTAAGGAAGCAGCAATGAAATGTCTACGAAGATTGCTTCCAGAATTAAATTTGGAAGAGGAAAAGATCCCTCCAGAGACACTAGATAAGTTAATTGTAAATCATGAAGATTTCCAAAAGGCTTTGATTGAAGTCACACCTTCTGGAATGAGAGAAGTTTTCATTGAAAATCCTGATGTTAAATGGGAAGAAGTTGGTGGATTGGAAGATGTAAAGCGTGAACTTCAAGAAGCTGTTGAATGGCCAATGAAATATCCTGGACTATATGATAAATTAGGACATAGAATGCCCAGAGGAATTTTGTTGCATGGTCCAAGTGGAACTGGAAAAACATTGCTTGCAAAAGCAGTTGCAACTCAAAGTGAGGCAAATTTTGTTTCAGTTAGAGGTCCAGAATTACTTTCAAAATGGGTAGGAGAATCAGAAAGAGGTATTAGAGAAATTTTCAAAAGAGCAAGACAATCTGCACCATGTGTGATATTCTTTGATGAAATTGATTCTATTGCTCCAATTAGAGGAGCAGGTGGAGAAACAGCTGTTACAGAAAGAGTTGTAAGTCAATTACTTACGGAGCTAGACGGAATGGAGAATATGCACGGAGTAATTGTTTTAGCTGCTACAAATAGAGCAGATATGATTGATCCCGCATTACTAAGACCAGGTAGATTTGATAAAATTATTCAGATTCCACTTCCAGACAAGGAGAGTAGAAAGAGTATTTTGAAAATTAATACTGCAAAAATTCCTGCAGTCACTGATCAAAATGATCCACAACATGTCGATATTGATAAGATTGCAGATTTGACTGATGGGTTAAGTGGTGCAGACACTGCAGCAATTGCCAATACAGCAGTATCATTAGTAATTCATGAGTTCTTAGATTCTCATCCTGATATCAAAGATGTTGAGAAAAAGAGTATAGATGCCAAAGTTACAATGAAGCATTTTGAAGAGGCAGTCAAGAAAGTA
>Ga0224497_10000544_pt1 | contig 25663 bp, 24 predicted proteins | sample SF_Jul11_sed_USG_4_FD_167970 | JGI IMG/M metagenome (GOLD analysis project Ga0224497, IMG submission 167970) | Sediment microbial communities from San Francisco Bay, California, United States - SF_Jul11_sed_USGS_13 | ecosystem: Environmental > Aquatic > Marine > Sediment | place: USA...
ATCGATAGTTGGAACCAAGAGGTGCATCATCTTGTGAGGGAAGAAGATGGGTGGCACATTGTCGGACACCTTGGGGGAAAACCGGTGATCCCCCAATTTGGATCAGCGCCTCACCCCTTGTTCTGAGACGGCCCCATGCCGCCTCTGGGCAGTGGGGATGGAGCGAAGATGACTTCCGCTCCTGTCAGACTACTTGCAGGCGCAAGCTCTACAACCTGCGGGGACTTAGGATAAAGGGAAGATGGATACCCGATACCTAACCTCAGGTATGAGGAGTTGCGGATGTAGATGTAGAGGATGGATGTTTTGGAACATGTTTCGCTTTGTTCTCTGCATTGCGGTATGATTTTTATACGATGATGAATACCTGTCGGGGTGGACTTCCATTGGCGTTCGGGGTTCTGGTTCTGACGAGCTGTCAGACGATGATTCCTGCGTCATTACAACCTGAATCGCCCGAAGTCCTGCTGGTCAATATCATCCCTCTGGACACCACGATGTTCGAACAACGGCTGCAAGTCGACCTGCGCGTTCGCAATCCTAATGATTTTGACTTGGAGGTCACCGGGCTGGATTTCACCCTTCACCTCAATGAGCAACGCCTTGCCCGCGGACTGACGAATAAATCCTCGACGATTCCAAGGCTGGGAGACGCGGTAGTTTCCGTCGAGACCACGACCTCCACTCTCGACGTGGTGCGGCAACTCCTTAATTTTCGCCCCAACCAAGATCTGACCTATCAGGTGAGCGGTGTGGTTCATGTCCAGGGGAACCGACTGCCCTTTGAAAAGAAAGGCGTCTTAATGGACGCCAGTCAAATTACGAGCTCTTCCCCCTGATCGTCATGACCAACTACCAGCCAATGAGGAGTCAGACTCGAATTTAATTCCCATGAATTATACTTTTTGAGAGTTTTCTATTTCTAAACCGGCTGCAAGCATTGAAGGGATGCACACGGGCGGACAGGATTTGAAGTCATTTTTGCCAGCCAACGGTTGTACCCTTTGGAAGGCGCCCAATCAGTACCCCTAGTCTGCCAGGGTGTAAGAGGGTTCGGAAATATTTATCCGGATGAATACCCGTTAACCAAAGTGGGCTGGCCTTGTAATCATACATCAATGGTCTGTGGTCTGAAAAACCCTCGGTTTCTCCTTCCCTCACCCGCTTCTATTAGCCGCCATCCTGTTGGAATGTGAGTGACTTCTTTTTTTCGGTTTTTTCCGGCCTTTTTTGATTGCCGATATTTTTTTGTTGACCCATTCGTCTAATTCCTTCCATACGGTTTGCTCCCCACTGTCCTGCAGGGTTGTTTCCTGCGCAAGCGTGAGAATGTCCTGATACGAACGCACGTGTAAGGCCACCTGGTCCTGCCGCACTGTTTGGGTGAATGCCGTCCATGCCTGAGATCTGACCTTTTGGGCCATGGACAGACCCGGACTATCTGCATAAACGATGACCACAGCCGGTTGCTTATTTTTTTGCCTGCCCGTCTTATAGGCCACCACAAGATTGCGCATCCATTGGTATGCCGCTCCTGCAAAGGGGCAGGGTTGATAATCCGTGCCGGCATCGAGATGAAAGACCTTCGGAATGATGTCCCAATACTGAATGCCTTTTTCGCTTAAGGCGCAACGATTGGTCACGTCGTTCTCATGATGGATTTGGGGCACATAATTCCCATTGCAGGGAATGTCGCCATTTCGCTTCACCGTTTGTGAACAGGCACCTCCATCCTGTTCGGTAAATTTGCATTCAAAGAGGATGACCGCGTGGGGACTTTCCGCATACACATCCACCTGTGTCGGACGAGGCTCGTTGAGCAATGAAGGGCGTACGGCCCATTCCAGGCTGATGTCCCAGGGGCCGCCTATCGGAAGTCCGATGGTCTGCGCAAGGGCATCAAGAATCGTGTCGCAATTTTTTGAGGTTTTGATAGTGCCGAAGACATCGATGGCCAACGCCTGGGATGAATGGACCACATGCGCACTTGTATGCCACGAAAATGTTTCCCATGGTTCACAGGCTTGATGTGCTGCGGGGAAGATATTGTGTTCGAGGCGTGTTCTGGTGGCTTGGTTCATCTGTGGCAACCATCGCTTTAAGTATGGGAATTTGGAATTTATGGCCCTTCAGTGTATTCATCGGTAAATGGGGATGTGAGCTGAATATGAGAATGAATGGGAGCAAGGAACATGCGAGAAGAGGCAGATGGGTGCCCGATGAAAGATGTGGGGCTATGAACCTTTGGGGATGACGGCCGAAAGCGGATCAGGGGGTGTTTGTTGGCGACGGGTCTGTGGTTTGTTGTTTCATTTTCTGTTTGAGGCGCGATAGTTCTTCTTTCAGTGTGGAGACTTCTTCCTGCAATGCACCAACTTCGGCCTCCTTGCTAGAGGAAGGGATGCGATCTGTCTTGGGGAGTTCTGAGACGGTGGCCTCCGCGGTTTCGGTTGATTCTACTGGGCGGTCCGTGGCCAAGAGTGATTGGTAGTCAAGAATGAGTTCACTCACCGGAGACCCGAATCCACTCATGACCCATTTGTTTCGTGATGCCATAACATAATTGGTGGGATAAAACAGCAGACTTCGCTTCACCTCTCTGAGTACGTGAAAGGGATTTTCGCGAATGGCTTGTATGCCGTCCTTTTCGGAGGAAACACGTTCCCGGTGATTGGCAATGAGAATATGCAATTGCTGATCTTGCAAAAACATGCCACCTGACGTGACCTCGAGGCCCTGTGTTTCTTCTGAGCTCCCCCATACGGCAAAGACAATCCAATCCGAGGGACTGGCGCGTTTGAAGGCCTGCTGTAAGGCTGGAACCAGATGAGTCAGGTTTTCCTGGGAGAAGACCGTTTGGGGTCGTCTGGAAGAATCCATGATCCCGCTTCCCTCCTGAATAGCTAGTCGTTTCAGAATGGCCTGCAGGTCGCTGATTGTCCATTCCACCGGATGATCGTGTGGAGTCTGGGCTTCTGATGAACGGTCGGGCGAGCTGGCCAGGCCTAGGAGCAAACTGGGTTCATCTTCTATCGGCTGTATGGTGAAGACGGGGTTCGCACACCCCATTGTCCACACCAGCAAGATAGCGGCAATTATGGGTCGGTTGAAAAAAGCCCCCAGCGGCGTTCTCGCCTTTTTGCCGTGCTCATGTACTGAAAGTACACTCCGTGCGTCAAAAGGGCTGTGGCCTGGCTGAATGGACTTTTTTGAACCGACCCGAAGCTGCAGTCTTGCCATGAGTTTGTGGGCCTTTTTACTCTTGGCTATCATTATTATTAAACACTCCCATTCTGACTTTCATCGTTTTTTCTTTTGGTCTTCCGTTTTGTGGGTGACTTTATCGCGACTTCATAGTTTCAGCAACCGATCCTCTCGACTGTGATCGGAGTGAGCGCGTTAACAATGTCGGGCATGCCTATTTTTGTCCTCCCCGAAGGGTGTCGGAGATGAGGGAGGGAGAAGGACCATTTTCCGTTGACTATCGGCGAGAATGACAGATGGGAGGGATGGCTATTTTATATATTAGACTTGGTTTAGCCCAAAATATTCGGTACATTAACGATCTAAGTTTCCTCTCGCCAGAGCACGATCCAGCCTGATCTCACCAGATCACAGATCCTTCGCATTGGCTCAGGATGACCACCTGTTTGCTATGACTATGATTTTGTCCCCATCTGATACCCATGCCCATACGGCTCGTGAGGCCTGGCAGGTTCTTGAACACAAACGCCAAGGACTGAACGGGGCCGATACCATCGGCCTGGTGGTACAAGGCGGCGGCATGCGGGGGGTGTATTCCATGGGTGCGCTGGCCGCGCTCGAGGAAATGGGTTTTACTCATTGCTTCGATCATCTCGTGGGCTCTTCAGCTGGAGCCCTCAATGGAGCCTATTTTCTGACCGGCCAGGCCAGCTATGGGGTGGAAACGTACCTTCACTATTTATCCAAAAAAAGTTTCGTAAATCCTTTTCGTTTTACCCGCATCGTGGACATCGACTATCTCGTCGATCAAATCGGGAAAAAGGTCCGCCCTCTTCATCTCGATAAACTGCGTACTTCCCCCACAACTCTCCATGTGTCGCTCACCGAACGCACGCATGCTCACACCCGTTGGGTGACCAACCGCACGCCAGATATTGATATTTGGGAAGCCTTTCGTGCCACCGCCGCCATTCCACTTCTTTATAATAAATCGGTAAAGGTCGGAGATGGGCATTATGTCGATGGCTCATTGAGTGCGCGGATCCCTTTACGACGAATGATGGAACATGCCTGCCGCTATGTGGTGGTGATTCTGACCATGCCCCACTCGCATCGCATTACTCCCACCCACTCCTGGCTCCAATCGCTCACCTGGCCTGCCACCCGGCACTATAGCCCCGCGCTCCGGCACGCGTTTTTCGGCGAAGACAAAGACTACAACACCACCAAATCTCACCTTTCGGGACACCCTCCTCACATTCCTGGGTCCACCCATAGGGTCATCGTCATTAGCCCAAAGCACCCTCCTGAAAAATTTTCTACGATTACCACCAACCCGACACATTTGCTGCACAGCGCCCTGCAAGCTCGCGAAGATACCTGGCACGCGTTTGGACAATCTCCCCCACCCCTAGCCAATCCCTTTGCGGCCTGAGCCTTCCCCCAGTTGTGGAAAACGCGTTTGAGTTCTATATCTTCCCAAATTCTGTGCTTCACCCCTCAAGTGTTGCAACTGAATTGCTTCTCCTGTTTTACTTGGGCACAATGACGAACTATTGCTCACCCTCTTTTCCCCTCGTGAACGAAAGGCCACAATAATGACCCCATTTGTTGATCGGATGATCCGCGCAGCCAAGCTCGACGTCACTCTGTATGAAGAAGTGGAAGCTGACAAAAACGCGATGGGTCAAGCTGTGGCAGTGGTGGGGTTAGCCAGCTTGGCAGGTGGAATTGGATTTATGCAAACAGCCGGCTTGACGGGCCTGGTCATCGGCACGGCCGGGTCTCTCATCGGTTGGTATATCTGGGCCTTTCTCACCTACGTCATTGGCACCAAACTCTTGCCGGAACCTCAGACCAAAGCCGATCATGGCGAACTGCTCCGAACCATCGGTTTTTCGAGCGCCCCTGGGGTTCTTCGTATTTTCGCCATCATCCCCGGCTTAGGCTCAATGGTAAATCTGCTGGTAGGTGCCTGGATGCTGATCGCCATGGTCATTGCCGTCCGTCAAGCTCTGGATTATCACAGTACCTATCGGGCACTTGGCGTGTGTGTGATCGGCTGGCTTGTGCAGGGGGCGATTCTTGCCTTGGTGTTTTCATTGACCGATGGAGCTTCCCAGCCCAGCCTTGAAAGCTAATCGATTGAAATCCGTTCAAGGACAATGACGGATGAGTGTACCATTCCTTCTTCAAACGTGGCGTTTGTACGGGGCAGCCTTCGTTAGCCTCACGTTTTGGCTAGGCTGCACCACGGCCCCAGTGGCCTGCCCCCTCACCCCACCATCGAAAACCGATCTGCCGACACGCGGTATTTCTGCACACCGAGGAGGAATGTTGGGTTGCCCGGCAAACACCATCGGGGCCTTCAAACGAGCGATCTGTCGAGGAGTACACCAGATCGAACTTGATGTGAGAGCGACTGCTGATGGTGTGATTGTCGTCGCACACGATGATCAGGTGAGCGGATCGAGAGAAACTATAAGCATCTCCGAGGCGACCTACAACCAAATCAAGGATTTAGACCTTCCCTCATGCCAAGGAAGCGGGGACGGCCAGCACATTCCCACCCTTGACCAGGTCCTGGCCATCATGCCGCAAAACATTTGGATCAATATGGATATTAAGAAGAATGATTCCCATGTGGGCCAACTGGTCGCTGAAATAGTCGCCAAGACCCATCGCTTTGATCAAGTGATCTTTGCCGCCCGGGACAAGGCCGCTCCCGCAATACGCCTGGAAGCGAAAGAGGCGAGGCAAAAAAGTTTGATTGTTAATATGAACCGTGAGCTTTTCCGTTTTCAGTATGTTGATGCGACCATTAATTCCTGTGCCGAGTTCATCCAGCTTGTGAACGTTCCCTATGTTCCTTTTGTACGCGGCAAACCCAGCCAGAACACAATGACTCAGTTGCAGAAGGCTGGAGTACGGGTGAATTATTCGTGGCTTAGGGAAAGGGACGAGGGAGATTTACAAATCGAGCTTCAAGACCTATTTACCCGAGGCGTTGATTTTGTTCTGGTGGATCATGTGGAGCAGGGGATGAAGGCCGCAGAGATCCTCGGCGTTCCTCCTCTTGTTCCACGCTGGAACCGCGCTTCTCTCCAAACGGACGAACCATCTTTCCATTGCCCAGCTACTGATCAATGAGGGTAGGAAATTCTCTGGAAAAATGCTACAACGTCTCCCAAATCGGAGGCCGCTATGTTACAGTGTCAACATTATCTTTCAACAGGGCTCGACCAACAATTTTCGGCTTCAACCCTTTAACTATCGGGATGTGTCTATGAGTAATCTCTCTTCAGCAGCCATTGAAGAGTTTATGCAACGGGATCTTGAATTTGTCAGCGAAACGGCCAGCGCCGTCGAAGTAGCCGCTCATATGGCTGAAAAACGTATTGGATGTCTGGTTGTTCAAGGAAAAGGTGCCGATTCCGATCCACAACCAATCGTGGGGCTCGTCTCCGAAACCGATTTGGTCAGAAAAGTAATGGCCGTCGATCAGGTTGAGCCTTCCACTCCCGTATCACAGTTTATGACGAGCTCGTTAAAAACGATTGAAAGCCATCGCTCCATGCTTGACGCGAGCCATGGGATGGAACAACAAGGCGTTCGTCATTTATGCGTCACAGCAGATAAAGAAATTGTCGGACTCATTTCCATACGCGACCTGGTCCGCTACTTTGTGTACGCCGAGTCCGGCCCCATTCGAGAGTTAGATAATGTCTACCGTCCGCTCAGCGTCTTGATGCAAACGTCTATCGAAATGATTGATAGTGGCGCCTCGGTTCGCCAAGCGGCGCAACAGATGGCTTCTAAAAAAGTGGGGGCGTTGCTGGTTCAGCAGGATGGAGAATGGAAGGGAATTGTGACTGAAAGGGATCTCGTCCAAAAAGTGTTGAGTGAAGAGAAAAATGTAGAGGAACTGACCGTCAAGCGGGTCATGAATCACCCGCTTATTGATATCGACATTAATCGAACAATTCATGATGCCAGCGACATCATGGCAGAAAAATGGATCCGTCACTTACCGGTCACGGAAAATCATAAAATTGTCGGGATTCTTTCGGTGCGTGACCTCATCCGTATGATCGCCGTGCGTGATCGCCCCCGGTTTCTTCGTCAGAAATAATTCGATTCACGAAGTCTGCCTTTTTGTCATGTGATAGACTACGTGTTTTTCTGTGCAGCCAGAACCCTCATATCACTGACTCCGGCACTTGTGGACCTGACTACAAGCTCTCCTGCTCATCAATGAATTGTCGAGCTTTCAAGAGATCATCGTGCAAGCACACCTTCTTTTCGATGAGCACATGCTCGACTGCGGCGATTCGCGCCATGACCTCGGGAAGCATCATATCGAGCCTTTCGCTCATGGCATCTAATGCCTCCATGTCACCCTGAGCCGCAGGAGAGGAACCCAATCGAGGTACTTTTTTTGGTTGGCTTTTTGGCCTTAATGCTTTACTTGAAGTTTTGTTTTTCATGACCTATACCATCCTCCAATGAGAAACCATTCGTGTAATGGGATGCGATGACCATTGCCCAATCGGGCCTGTCTCAACGAGATTGAACGACTATACAATATTCTGAATCTTTTTCCCATCCTGAGAGAAAAGGGATTTTTTTTCTTCACCAACAACACCTGCAGAGGTCCGATGCACCGACCAGCATTCATTAAAATGGCCAGGTCATCCCCCTCTTCCTAGATGCCCTTTCCCTGATGTCACAGCCCCTTCACATTTTGCTCTTGTTCTTCCTCTAGTTCGTTATGGCATACTTGCCAGAACACATCCATTGAGGAACAGATTCATCCTGTCACAAGGAGGTATCTCATGGGGCCAACAAAAGCGATCGTGAAAGAGTCTGGCATCTATGATGCCAAAACGGGGAAGCTCATCAAGGATGGATTCACGAGCCATGAAGCCATTCAGGATTATGTCGCTCATCATTACCTCGTCCTCCCGGTTGTGAACAAAGCCTGCCAACCGTGGATGCTGGATGGCAAACCGATTTTCTGTTTGCGAGGCACCCGGTATGAAAATCTCCAAGACGAGGTGCTGCATTTAGCGCGATGTCCAGACTGTGGAGGCATGGGTATCCGGGATGACGAACCGATAGTCGAATCCGACTGTATCCGATGCGTATCTTGCGGCCATGAATTTGATACGCGGTTGGAGATGATGGAAAGTTAGGATACGCTCCAACCTAAAATCCGAGCGTTTTCTGTCCAGGGCATTCGCTTTCGGCGATAACGTTGAAGGCGATCATTCTCACACTCAGAGGACGCCTCATCTCCTCGCATCGTTCCTCACACCATGAAAACCTGAAGATCATTCCCAAGGCTTTTTCTTTCCCGAAAGGATGTATGCAAAAAACACGAATTATTTGCACAACTGGCCCGGCAACCGAATCCTTTGAGATGTTGCGTAAAATGTATCACGCGGGCATGAACATCGTTCGTTTAAATATGTCTCATGGCACCCACGAATCTCACGCCAAAGTTATCCAGCATATCAAGACCCTCAATAAAAAGGTTGAATTTCCTATTCCTATTCTGTTGGATACACAAGGCCCGGAAATCCGGACAGGAGACTTGCCTATCGATCTGAATTTGCAGAGCGGCACTATTGTTTCCATCTCTGCCCGAGGACCGGTGGATGTGGAAGAAAGTTCTATTCACATCGACTATGCCGATTTATTGGAGGCGGTTAATGTGGGCGATAAAATTACCGTCGATAATGGATTGATTAATTTTGAAATTTTGGAGAAAACCGGTCCACTCATGCGATGCCGCGTCCTGGATGGAGGCGTTTTAAAAAGCAAACGCCATGTGAATTTGCCAGGAATCCGGGTCAATCTCCCGGCCATTACTGAAAAAGACGAAAAAGATATTCGCTTTGGCCTGGCACGGGATGTGGATTTTATTGCCCTGTCTTTTGTGCGCGAAGCTGAGGATATCAGGCAATTACGCCAGCTGTTGGGCCACAAAGCTGGACGAGTGAAAATTATTGCGAAGATTGAGGATCAGGAAGGCGTGCGCAATCTGGAAGATATTATTCAGGAAGCGGACGGCATTATGGTGGCTCGTGGAGATTTAGGCGTCGAAATTAATCTGGAAGATTTACCGAATGTCCAGCGCAAAATTGTCCGGTTGTGCGCTGAATCCGGCAAACGAGTCATTGTGGCAACCCACTTGCTGGAATCCATGATTCACAACCCGATCCCTACCCGCGCTGAAGTGACCGATGTGGCGAATGCTGTCTATGAAGAAGCCGATGCCGTGATGTTATCGGGTGAAACCACGGTCGGAAAATATCCGCTGAAATGTATCGAGTACCTGTGCAATATTGCCAGGAAAACTGAAGCGATCCCCGGTTTGCAATTTGCTAAACAGCTTCATTTGACGACCGACAAACAGCATTTGGCAGCGGCGGCGGTCAAGCTGGCCGAGGAGTTGCCAGCAAAAGGAATCGTCGTGATTACTCGCAGAGGCGTCATGGCCGACTTTGTTGCCAATTGTCGTCCCTTTTCCACGAATATCTATGCCTTTACGAATGGAAGCCAAACGCGTCGAACGATGACCCTCAATCGCGGAGTGTTTCCCTTCCGAATCAATTTAAGCTCGGACCCCGAAAAAACATTGCAAACCGCTTTTCGGATTTTAAAGGACCGCGCGCATTTCCAGGCGGGTGAAAAAGTCGTAATTATCTCAGATGTGTTGGCCCAAGAACGGATTGATTCGATTCAAATTCGAACGATTCGCTAACGCGCCGTCAGGCGATGGATTCTTTCACATTTCGTGGCCTCTCAACCAACCGCATGAGCACACACGCCTCTCCCCTACCGTCATACCCATATCTTTCCTCCCTCGCCCTTCCAGGGGCTTGGTCCGAAGAGGAACGAACGGTTGGGGTGAGGGTAAAGGCTCATCGAATCGTGAACCCACTTTTTCTATATGGAAAAACAATGAAGCCCGGTTTGTGGATGACCTTGTGGCCAACCCATCGAGTCGAAGGGAAACTTTCTTGGAGTTGAAAAATACTAAGGAAGTTCAGTCCCGTGCATTCGCGCAAAGAGCTCCCAGTCAAAGGGCTTAGGGACCACGGCATGAAGAGGAATCGGCTGAATCGCTCCTGATCCTTGGTAGGCTAGCATGCACCCCACAACCTGTTCGGGTTGTTCGACCAAACGCCGAATAGCTTCATACGCCAGATGTTGGGCCATGGCTTTATCCATAGGCGTGGGAGATGCCCCACGTAAGGTATGACCGAGAATGGTAGCTTTCGTGGCGACAGAAAGGGGGTAGTGTCCAGGTCTTGCTTGGAGGTGGGGCCACTGGGCAATTCGTTCTGCCACATACTTGGTTAAGCCATGTATGCCTCCCTCTGGATGATGACGATGCGGTGTGCGTTCCGCCACCACAAACAGATGGCTCTTGTTCCGGACCCCCAACGTTTTTTTCAGCGTTCCCAAAATCACTTCTTCGATATAGGCATCCGGGTCAGGATGTTCATTCACCAATAATCCTTCAGCTCTGGCTTGATAGGCGCAGGTCAGGGCCAAATGTCCGGACCCGGCTCCCATCACCTCAACGAAAAACACACTCCCCATTGCCGCACTTGTGGCTTTTAGTGATTCAATCGATTTGTTGGCGAGCTCCACCGCCGAATGAAGCCCCAGCGACGTCGTGCCAGCCATATTGTCGTCGATCGAACCTGGAATCCCCACCACCTGTACGCCAAACTGTTCGAAGAGGGCACGGGCTCCACGTAAACTTCCATCCCCCCCCATGACGACCAAGGCCCCATCCTCTAGATAGGGTTTGAGGTGCTCCATAGCTGCCAGTTGGGCCCTTTCACCTTTGAATTCTTCAAACCGGCTGCTTCCAATGGGACTGCTGGGATGATTACTCATCCCACGTGTCTCCTCTTCCGTGACCAACTCAATCCAATTATTCACCAATCCGAGAAATCCATGGTGGACAAAATGGACTTCGAGACCCAATCGGGTCCCTGTCACACGAAGCTCTTTTAAGGCGGCCCCTGCTCCCGCAAAATCTCCACCAGACACCAACGCGACGAGCCTGCGAATTTGCCGTGGCTTCAACGTCACCCTCTGCCTGCGGGTTTGTTCCACAGAAACCCAGGCTTCACGCGCCACCCGTTCACGTTCAGAAAGACCGACCGCCGTGGAATATCCGGATAACTGCCCATGCTCAAAGGTGAGAAGTACCACATTATCCTGCCCCTCTTTATAGCCTCCAAATTCGGAAAAGGCTTCACTGAAGGGGCGAGGATCAAGATAAATTAAGAGGGCCCGCAAGGTTGAGCTGTGCGTGTACAAACACAACACGTGCCCCAGGTGGTCCTGGCCCAATTGATGAAATCGATCGACCAGCTCGACATACAGTTCAAAGAACGAATGGCCTCCCGGGTAACTGTAGAGCGGGTGCTTAATCAACCGCTGGGCTGTTTTGCCATCAACGCCAAACGCTTTTGCAGCTTCCTCGATTTCTTTGGTTTTCTCTATGCCGGTGGCCCAGCCAAAGTCTTGAGACTCTAACGCCTGTTCCATGATGGGCTCTTTTGCCGTGGTGGCCTTCGGATCCAGAATGGCGACAACCCGTTCAAAGAGCTGTCGAGTATTGGGACTGTGGCTCACCATATGCGCAAAGGATGAGGCATCGAGGTAATTATGTAATTGGAGGAAGTCCAGTTGCTTCCCAACCAGGCCCACCGTCCTGGCCAGCGCGGCACCAATGGCATCAGCCTTAGGTATACCCTTTTCTTGGTCCAGCACGTTGCGTAACCGACGCCCGACGCGACACTTTTTGCTGTCCACCTGCGAGATGCCATGGCGCATGGTGAGAAACAGGGTTCGCTCATGTAAATCTCGTGGCATCAACCAAAATCTATCATCCCCGATGTCGAGCACGATACGGCCTTCCGCCAAACTAGACGTCATGTGCGGGCGTGGCACGATGGCGACAGGGCGACGACGAATAGGCTTTTGCGTTGCCCCGATCGGCGCACGGAATAGGGCCGAAAGTTCTCCTTGGGCAAGGAGCTGATTCCAGGCGGCAAAAAAGACGATGGCATCTCCTCCGCACGCTTGATGAATCAGGGCCTGTCTGGCATTGTTGTATGCCGCAGCATTGGTAAATCCCGCTTGGGCTTGTTGCACGAATCCTCTGATCGCGACCATCGCCTCTTGAACATTTTGTGAGCGGTTCATCGAGGCCACAGGCGGATCAGGGAACTGAATTCCCTCCACTGGCGGTCGACTGGCAAGCGCCTCACCATAAGCAAGCAGGCCGTCAACCGTGACAAAATCGAGGGTGTCTTTATCGAAACTCATACGTGATTCCTTTGCTGTAAGATCATAAGATTGGCCCGACTCCTCATCGTTTCGCTTTCTGAATTCAGAATTTTGTCCGATGGCTGAAGCCGACCTTGGCTAGACTACTGGCTCGTACCCTTCCGGAGTCTCCAAACTGGTGCGGCCCAAGGTACCGTTACGATATTCGTTGAGCAGGATTTTTGCCGCTTTTTCCCTATCCAGACCTCCACCCCTCCCCTTTACGAGACAGCCTCGTTTTCTGGCAATGGCTTCGAGTGCCCCCGCGCTATCCAAGTTATCACCCTTACACCCATACCGTTTTTCAAGGAGATCGGGGTACCGTTCAAGAAGGGTCATGGCGAGAAATTCGGCAATCTCCTCATCGACAATGATCTTGGCGGTCACAGCATAGATCGTCGCAAGCTTCATACCTACAACTGGGTCTTCAATTTTTGGCCACAAGAGGCCAGGCGAATCAATGAGCGTCATTCGGTCATCTAGGCTGTGTCGTTGCTGCATTCTCGTGACGGCAGGTTCGTTGCCGACTTTGGCTAGACGACGCTTGAGCAGCATGTTCATGAAAGTGGATTTGCCGACGTTAGGAATGCCCATGATAAGCATACGAAGCGGTTTCGTCGAACTATTGCGATGGGGAGCCAAAGGCTGACAGAGAGAGGGCACCTTGGCAGCCTGCCCAGGCTGATTACAAGAAAGTGCCACAGCATGAACATCAGGCTCCTGGTTATACAGATGAAGCCAGGCTTTGGTCACGGCAGGGTCGGCAAGGTCAGCTTTGTTGAGCACTTTAAGGCAAGGACGCTGCCGATGAAGTCGCAACTCCGTAATCAACGGATTGCTGCTGGCTTCGGGCATCCGCGCATCCAGCATTTCTATGATGACATCGACCGTCTCCATCCGCTTGGCCGCCTCTCTGCGAGCGGTATTCATGTGACCCGGGAACCACTGTATCGCCATGAAGAAATGTTACCTTATTCGAAACCTGTTTGGTTTTTCCGCTAAAGATTCAGTCTTGCGAACATCACTCTTCTGATAGATTTTGCCCAAATAGAATGTGGCCATAGCTGAGGGCGAACAGCAGATACGCACCACTCCAACATGCGACCGCCAACCCAAGATACTGACCATCCGCGAATCCGACAAAACTCCCGAACACCCGGAGGATCGCTCCGAGGTTCACCAATACATAGATCAGAACGGTGAGTCCCCCTGCCTTCTTGATCCTTCCCGTATGGCCAAGACTGGCCCTCGTCATCACCCCCAAGGTCATGGCACCGACTGCGCCAGTGGTAAGAGCATGTAGGGCATCGGCTTGATGCAGGCCGACACCCTGCATCGCTCCCCCAAGAATAATAAATGACAACGCCAACCAGCCATATCCTACATGCAGAATGAACAGCAATGGGTCAGACCAGGTCAGCCACCCATACCAGCGGCTCATTCTGACCAGATGCATTAGCCCAGCCATCACAAACAGGCTCCCCGTCACCGTCGGACTGACATCGCTCATCCACAGAATCCCGGCCAGTCCGATGAATAGGATAGCCAGGCCATCCACGGCTGAAAATTCAGCCGGCTGTTGTGTGAACCCTCGATCACTCAAAAAATCTTCAGTAAAGCCCGGAGTAATTTTTCCTCCAATCATGGCCAGTAAGACCATGATGAGAGTCAGAGCCATGCGCTCGGCCAGATCGGTTGCCGCTCCGTTGAGAAATAAACTATGAAAAAGCAAGTTCGCCCCGGCATACAGACTAATGAGTACCCCAATCGGCAACCGGTCCCAGGCATTTGATCCTATGAGTTCCCGCCAGACGATTCCGGCGACAACGATCAAAAAGACGGCATCTATCATGGCTACCACAATTGGAGCCAGCCACGAGGCGGTAATGGCCAGCCGTCCGGCTAACCAGAGGGCCCATAGAAGCATTAACGGGAACCCTCTCATGGGAGGACGATCGGTCCAATTGGGAATGGCGGTCAGGAGGAATCCGGTGATCACGCAAGACAGAAAGCCAAACACCATTTCATGCACATGCCACTCTCGTAGGAGGTAATGCATTGGAACCCCTTCTGCACCGGATAAGGACCACACCCAGACAGGAATGGCGATTCCTGCAAAGAGCGCGGCACTAAAAAAGAATGGGCGAAAACCATACGACCAGAAAGGGGATACCTGATGAGGAAGTATGTTCATGAGGGGGTTTAGCCAAAGCGAAGTTGGAAGTCACTCACGATCATGGGAATCTCGATGGATAGCACGATGATTCAGCTAGATTAGGTCTGGTAGTCGACACAGCTGGGGGTCAGTTCTTTGTGTACTTTTAGCCATGAAATTGCGCGATGAGAACCCGGAATCATCCACCGGATTCTTTTAGCAAATAAGAAATAGATCGGTAACTACGGGTATGGCTGGATTGTGCCGCCGCAAAGCTCGCTCTTCGGCAGATACGTGGGAAGGGACAACCTCTCCAAACCCTTGCCCTGAAATGAGCCTATAGATTGTTACGAAGCGTCATGAGGACCGCCGGGATTTCATCCTACCCTTTGGCTAATTGAATCGGAGGGTATGGATGTTCGGGGTCGCGTCGAACTTTGCCCTTTTGGTTAGGTGATTGGCTAATCTGCGCACGGTTACGTGCACTCACTGGATCTTCAATATGGCCGCATTGTAGACAACGATCCATGAGAATAACTTGACTGCTTCCCTCCCTATCATACACCGACTCTTTCACAATCAGTCCGCCACATCGAGCACAGGCCATGCTGGGTTCCTTTCCTTGTAAAGTCAAAATGTGTTCGCGACTTGGGCTGGAGTCTGAGTCCTCCATGACATCTTTCAAAACATAGAGATACCCAAAATATAGGTTATTTGGCAATCACATTTTAAAACTTCCTTGGCCGGAAGACCTCGTCCGGAACTTAGCCCCAGGTCAGATTCCCTTCCCACCTATATTGAATCTTGAGAATTTGCCAATGGCCTGAATCCTATTGTAGGCTTCTGCACATCCCCCGTTAGGCCCCAGCCTAGCGCATCATTACCAGCGAAAACACCTACCCTGACTTTCCTGTTAATCCCTTCTGGGATTAAAAGCGTGAATCGGAAGTATCCATAGGGCTTTTCATGGGGAAAACTGAGGGATGCCTTACACCAGCTTTGTCGAAATATATCGAAAAAAAATAATTTGAAGGGGAAAAAATGCCAAAGGCCAAACGAGAAAAAAATTGTTATGTGTGCGGAGAAGAAGGATTGGTTCGGATGACTTTTATGACTTGTGGACAATGTGCCCGTCATTATTGCAGCCGGCATGGCGACCCAAAAATGGATGAATGTACGACTTGTCTCGAAGGCGGGGAGGAAATGTAAAAAACTTTGGAAGCATTGGCCCTACTGGAGCGTCCATTGGCAAGCGGCAAACGGAAATGGTTGGGCTGTGGACAAGACAAATCCTGGAATTCACCTTCTCTCCTGAAAAAAGACCGCCTTTGCCGATCTTCGATTACATTTTTACTACAAAACCGACCACCAAACCGTTACCATATTGAAACACCTATGCCCTCGCCCAACCATATATCGTTCGGGATCTCTCTCAGGAGTGAGCATCGAAAAGCCTTTTATGAGAGGCACAAAGACATTGCCTGGATCATGATCTTTGTGGTGTTTTTGCTTCCACTTTTTGGGGTCTATATTAGTGAGTTGTTAGGCGCGGCCCTGGGAATGTGCATTTCACTTGTTGCGTATTTTTTGACTCCCTACCTCACTCATAAAATCGGTTCGTGAAGAGATTCAGTTCGCATCAAACTAATCATTTTGTTCGCTATACCTTCAAAGAAAACACCAAAGAAAGCATGAATTAACTAAAGTATAGCTTTATAATTAGCTTTATATTTTCAATTCATAAAGCAATGAATTCACTTTCCAGCATTATAGATTCACAATTTTCCCTTAGTCGAAATTTACCTGAAATTGACAGAACAGAAACATTGGACGTAACCAAAATAAAATTAAAGTAGTTTTTCACGTTTTCGCCTCCTCACTTTAAGGTGTCACACCCTAACTCCCTTTAATATCCATATCGATCATATCCTAACGGTATAAAGCCTTCCACGTAATTTCACTTATGTCATGATGGCCCTCTACTTCCCTTTCCATCTATGCCATGAACGTACACTCGAGCTCTTATTAGAGAAATACAAAGTTGTCCATTTTCGAGATTTCATGGCTCTGCAACTGACACCGATGATGGGTACGACCGCCTTTCCTGACCGCATGGGCGACTACTATCCCGAACTTCTTCACACTGGCCGAATCGCTCAGGGCCATGACTTCAGTGGGCCGATGGCCCCTGACACAGCAATGGCGGTGGACCGTGACCTAACCGACCCGGATTGGCGTCATTCCTTTCAGGAATTCATGCTGACTGATCGTCGTTTTCAACGAGGGCTATTTGGGGATCCCGAAGAAGAAACCAGCCGGCCAACAGGAGCACCTGGTCAACACGAGTGGCTTGATTTTAATGAACCCGAATGGGCAACCCGACCATTTGATGTAGAAATAGTCAAAACCTTGAGCCGGCAAAGGCTTCATGGGGAAGAGGCCACTCAATTTGAATATGGGTGGGCGTTGATTAAGACAGCAGCTTCGCTAATCTATACCATTCAACTCTGCCAACAATTAAGCCTCGTGGCTGTCACGGACTCTTCCGCTCACCATCAATTGCTGGCACGGACCTGCGAGCGAGAGGGAGTGACTTTAGAAAATATCTGCGTCAAGAGGGTGGAATATTAGCGCCTGCGCCGGCTCTCATCTATTTTGGGACGGATTGTTCGTCAGAAACTACATGTCCGCGCATAGATTTCTCAATGATCTGTTTTTCTATTTCTAAGGCAATAACCTGCGCTAATTGTTCGGTTGAAAGTGCACCCATCGGTAAATTTTTGGCAATGTCATAATAGGGATCACCTGGAGCAGCCTTTCGATGAAAGTTAATGAGTATCTTCGCAGGCTGAATGATTTTTCCCTTCTCACCAACTTTTACGGCTTTATCTTTTGGAAGGACGCGTGTCCTTGTCGCCCAATCGCGCGAGTCGATATGGACGAATGAAACATTCCAAATTTTACCGTTCAATAAATTTCGAGCGGCTTTCGGAGTGTTTTGTAGAAACTCAGGCTCACGCACAATGCGCTGTAATGCCTGACGCACACGAATATCGTAAAGCTTCGCCGTGGAATCCGGCTGAGCCGATGAGACAGGAACACTTGACCCAATTTCGTAATAAGTCTGTTCATGCAAACTCTTATACTCATCCAACGTGGTGAGATAGTTCTCAAAGAGCGAAAGCAAACGAATCTCGCGTTCCTCCCCGGTCATCCCATCAATGACTTTCTTTGCTAAAATGGGCGCGTAGATGAGATTTCTTTTCCCTAAAATACTCGGAGGCTTTTTCGAAGTATCGGCCTTGCTCACAACCCATTGAAATTCTCGTTCCAAAAGGGGGACCAATTGATCGGGATGATTCACCAGTTCTTTTTCCTTGAGTGCCGCGGCATTGATAAGTAGCTTCACCTGGCCTTGATACTTGGTGCGGGCCACCAGAAACATAAATTCCTTCCCTTCCCGATTGAAGACCCTTGGTTCAATAATGACTTTTTGGAGCATCCTTTTGGTAAGCGCTTCATCAAATCGATGGTATTGGTTTCGATGCTTTACCATCTGGCTGAATACCTTGACCACAGTTTGCACTGTATCTTCCACTTGGCTAGTAGGCATACTTGAATCCCTAGCCGTCGCCTGACCTGCAACCCAAAATACTTGAAACGCCCCCCAGGGAATGAGATGCCCACTTGCATCATCCCTGTCATTCGCCTCAAAATAAGCATGGTCATCCGAGCCGCGATGATTGCCCCAAGCCATGGAACTCACGTCCAGGCACCAACAGATGATCACAAGAAAGACCCCCAACCATTTGGATTGATGATGCTGGAAAATCGGCACCTTTCTTATCCCTCAGGTTTCATCTTAGTAGGCATCTGCCTACGGTTTCACCTAACGATTCCTCCTTGTACACAACCGATTGCCAAATTTGTGATATGACTCCACTATCAGCCCCTACCCTCATTGCTTGATGATGCTGTGGCGCGTCCTAGGCGATGTGGTGCTTATCGTCCACCTCACCTTTATTGTATTCGTGATTTTCGGAGGGTTTTTGGCCTATCGCTGGCGATGGCTTCTCTGGATCCATTTGCTAGCCGCAGTATGGGCAAGCGCGCTTGAATTTGGCGGGTGGATCTGTCCGTTAACACCGTTGGAAAATTGGTTCCGGCAAGCAGGCGGAGAAGCGGGATATCCAGGAGGATTTCTTGAGCATTATCTTTTGCGAATCATCTATCCAACTGGTCTCACCCCAGACATCCAAATATATTTAGGATTCGGAGTAATTGCAATCAACGCCCTAGCGTATTGGATGGTATGGGTAAGTCAGAAAAGAAATTCATCTACGTAAATGTAGATATTTTTTCCCAATACCAGGCTAATCCTCACTCAGGGCTCCAACCGGTCAACAGCGTGAAGGACACCAATCCACCATTATCCATACCGGATTTTCAGTAAGAGAATCCACCCAGCCAACGATAACGTGACCCCATTCGCCAGCGCTAAGGGCCAATCATGATTCACTAGGGCATACACACACCACAACACAATGCCGGTGGTTAAGACCGAATACATCATCAACGAAATATCTTTTGTCTGCTTTGATCGAGCGATTTTTACAGCCTGCGGTAGAAACGCCGAGGTCGTACATACTCCGGCCACATATCCCATTATGGTTATAAGATCCATTGCTTAGTCCTCGCCTTATGATTCAGCCGCTACCACCAACCTCTGTATCGGTTACTCTTAGAGAAGAAAAAAGAACGGTATTATTGATCGCGTCCCACAGGAAGATCGTCAGGGTGGAGTGACCCTGCCGCCTGGGCGGCATGCTTTAAGGCATCCAGCCGTTCAGCATATCGATGGCCCGGTCGGATATGTCCCAAGACGCCGAATCCCTCCAAGGCCTCGGTCACGTGCGGTTGCATTCCCACGAAGAATAAATGCTGATCATGGGCTCGAATAATACGTAGCATATCATCGATAGCTAATGCCGCCGTACCGTCAATCACTGGAACATCGGATAAATCCAGCACACAACTCGTGAACGTGACTAGGCTGGGAACCGTTTCAAGGCGACGTACCATATTTTTAGCTGAGCCGAAACTCATCGGTCCATCTACGTGAATCAGTACAATCTTCCCGACATTACGCTCCATCACGGCAGCTTCCTCAGGGGTTAGGGGAGATTCTTCATGTACTTCAGTAATGACCTTCATATTGGCCAACTGCAAATCGGCCATCTCCTTCACAAAGAGCAAACTCGCCAACACCACCCCCACACCGACTGCGGTGATTAAATCAATCGCTACAGTAATGACAAGAACCACCCCCATGATGCCCACATCAGCCCGAGGGGCTTCCCAAATATGTCGCAAGAACCGCCAATCGATAATATCCGCTCCAACCTTCAGCAAAATGCCGGCAAGCACGGCAAGTGGAATTTTTTCCGCCAACGGACCCAACCAGAGTAAGGTGGCTAAAAGCACCAGACCCATTAAGGCACCGGAAATTGGGGTACGTCCGCCCGATCGAATATTGGCTACCGATCGCAGGGTCGCCCCTGCACCAGGCAAACCACCAAAAAATCCGGCGATCATGTTGCCAATGCCCTGGCCAATGAGTTCACGATTGGAGTCATGTTGTGTACGAGTCATGTTATCGCACACTAACGAAGTGAGCAGGCTGTCAATGGCCCCAAGTAAAGCCAAAACACATGCTCCTTTAAGAACGAGGGGCAAGAATTCGATGTCCATCGTAGGAAAAAGAAATGGCGGAAAACCCGATGGAACGGAGCCGATCACCGGGGCATCAGGAAAGAACCACATCGCAGCCGGAGTACAGATGAGTAAGGCCAACAAAGGTGGGGGAACAATTCGTCCAATAGGTTTTGGGGTAAGATATGTGACGATCATAGCTATGCCCGCAAGAATGACCGCATGCATAACGGGTTGCGTAACAAATTCCATAATGCCCATGACATTCGGAATCACACCTCCGGGTTTGGCGGCATGCCCAAATAAGGGCCCAATTTGCAAAATAATAATGATGGCTCCAATACCACTCATAAATCCTGAAATCACCGGATAAGGCATGAGACTGATATACCGTCCGATTCCCAAAAAACCCAATACCACCAATCCGACACCACCTAAGACCACGGTCGTAAAGGCCAATGATGGGTTGCTGGACATCTCCACCAAAAGACCCGCAAAGACCACAGTCATGGGGCCGGTAGGACCCGAGGCTTGCGCCGGGGTTCCACCGAATAAGGCTGCAAAAAACCCCACAAAGATCGCCCCATAGAGGCCCGCTTCCGCGCCTGCCCCCGAGGCCACACCAAACGCCAACGCAAGCGGCACGGCAATGACCGCAGCCACCACTCCTCCAAAGATATCTCCTTTAAGGTTGTTAAAATGTAGCCCGTGAATGAGCATACCTCTATTCCTACAGTTTTCCTTTAATAGCTAATAATATGATTCGAACCCCTTACCCTGTTTTACGGGAAAGGGAAGAGGAAGGTTTCAGTTGACACCATTACTCATTTCACTTATGGACTGCAGGGGCATTCCAAATGGAATGTTCCGCTCTTCAAAGATAAAATAATATGCGCCCAAATAGTTCTCAAAAAGATTCATGAAAGGAAATTGTACGATGCCGACTCTGATCACACAACCCAGTATTATTCCTCCTACAGGAACTAAGCCCAAACTCATTGAGGAATATGTTGGCCGTATCGCCACCCAAGATGATACCGTGAGCATCGCACGAATTGTCTGCCCACCGGGATGGTCCGAAAATGGGCAACAGCCTGAATTTGCGGAAACCAAAGTGGTGTTGAAAGGGGAGGTTCGAGTTGAGCACAAAGACGGCGTCACTCAAGTACAAACAGGACAAGCGGTAACCTGTCATCCAGGAGAGTGGGTACGATACAGCACACCGGAAGGGGCAGAATATCTTGCCATATGCGTCCCGGCATTTTCGCCTCAAATCGTACATAGGGATCCCGATGACTGACGATTGAGAGATGGGTACATCGTGAGTCCCAAGCACATATTAAGGAACGGCTAAAGATGATGTTACGTGATCATGTCCAAGCAATGTATGACAGTCTGGCTTCTCTCTTGGGGCCCCATAATTCCCAGGAAGTACAAACTCGATTAGAAAAAGAATTGCGCCATGTCATTCCTCAATGGACAGAAGCTCTCCCCGACTGCCCTGGTTGGTATTGGTATAAACCGCCAGATATTGGTGAACCGCAATTGCTCCTGGTAGGGCACGGCCGGATAGATACGAAACTCATGGCCGATCTCGGTCCGCCAAATAACTTGGTTGATGTGCAACGGATCAAAGGCCAATGGGCCGGGCCGTTACTTCCACCCGCTTGATACCCCCCTATAACTTACGCACACTATGTACCTAATGAAGCCATATCGATCACAAATCGAAATTTGACATCTCCTTGAATGACTCGCTCATAGGCCTCATTGATTTGAGAGATGGGAATGACTTCCACGTCTGACGTCAATCCGTGGTCACCACAAAACTCAAGCATTTCCTGAGTTTCTCGAATACCCCCAATCAAGGATCCCACCAATCGTCGACGCCGAAGAATTAAAGAAAAGCCACTGAGGGATAAAGCCTCAGGCGGAGCGCCCACCAGGATATATGTTCCATCAGTTTTTAAGAGGTCGAGATGCGTATTCATATCATGAGGACCAGAAATGGTATCAATCACAAAATCAAAGGTCCGAGTCAATCGTGTTAGAGCGCCTTCTTGCGAAGTCGCGACATAATCACTCGCGCCCAGCCGCTGGGCATCATCCCGCTTGGCATCTGAGCGGCTCAAGACCGTAACCTCTGCGCCCATGGCTCGCCCAAGCTTCACCGCCATATGGCCTAATCCTCCTAAACCCACTACCGCTAAGGTGTGCCCCTTACCAACTCCCCATTGCCGTAAGGGGGAATAGGTCGTGATACCAGCACACAGCAACGGAGCCACACCTTCAAGGGCTAACCCCTCCGGAACGGTGAGAGCATAGTCTTCATCAATCACAATCTGATTTGAATAGCCTCCATAGGTTGGCTGGCCGCTTTTATCCATTCCGTTATAGGTAAAAATCATTCCCGTTTCACAATATTGCTCTTGCCCATTTGAACAAGATTGGCAGGTCCGGCAAGAGTCCACAAAACATCCGACCCCAACTGAATCACCTATTCGAAATTTCTTAACCTCTGCACCTACCTGCTTAATGGTCCCCACAATTTCATGGCCTGGAACCATCGGAAAGATGGCCCCACCCCATTCATCTCGAGCTTGATGAATATCCGAATGACACACCCCGCAATATTGAATCTGAATAAGGATATCTTTCGGTCCGACCTCCCGCCTTTCAAATGTAAACGGTGCCAGCGTAGCACCGGCTTCTTGAGCAGCATAGCCCTTGGTTGGCAACATCCTGTTTCTCCTCCTCACATGACAATGAATGGTCGAAATGACGGCAATGGCGATTTCCCGATTCATCATGGCATATCACCATCGGCCCCGTCGATGAAGAATGGCAACATGGATAACGATCATTCATAGAAACTTGAAGACCCCCACGCATTAATGTTTCAATCCACCGTTATGAAGGAAATGATCGCATGAACTATGTGCATCTTGGCCGCTCAGGGCTAAAAGTCAGTCGATTATGTTTAGGTACCATGAACTTCGGCCCTTTGACGTCGGAGCCGGAAAGTTTCGCGATTATGGACCAAGCCTTAGAACTTGGCATCAACTTTTTTGATACAGCCAATGTCTATGGCTGGGAAATAGGGGAAGGGATTACGGAACAAATTGTAGGCCGGTGGTTGGCCCAAGGCAGCAGCCGAAGAGAAAAAGTAGTGTTGGCTACCAAAGTATTCGGACGCATGGGAGAATGGCCGAACCAATCCCGTCTCTCTGCCCTCCATATCAAGTGCGCCTGCGAAGACAGTCTTCGCCGACTACAAACCGATCATATCGATCTCTATCAAATGCATCATGTGGATCGCCACACACCATGGGAAGAAATCTGGCAAGCCATGGAGCAGCTTCATCGGGAAGGCAAAATATTGTATGTGGGCAGCAGCAACTTTGCAGGATGGCATCTGGCCCAAGCTCAAGAAATGGCCAAGCAGCGACATTTCCTAGGACTGGTCTCCGAACAAAGTCTCTACAATTTAAACGACCGCATGATTGAGCTAGAGGTCATTCCAGCCTGTAAAGCCTATGGCATTGGTTTAATTCCGTGGAGTCCAGTCGCACGAGGTCTTCTGGCGGGAGCCCTGCAACCAACCACCATTGGGCGACGTGCCGATGAAGATCTTCAAAAAACAATCGGGAAATATCGTCCATGCTTAGAAGCCTATGAACAACTTTGTCGAGAAGCAGGTGAAGAACCTGCACATATTGCTTTGGCCTGGCTCCTTCATCAACCAGCCGTCACCGCTCCCATCATTGGGCCGCGGACGCTGGATCAATTAAATGGCACCATACGCGCCCTCGAACTCACCCTCTCCAAAGATCTCTTGAAGCGCCTGGATGAAATCTTCCCCGGCCCCGGTGGCCCTGCCCCCGAAGCTTACGCCTGGTAACAGCCCACTGGATCAAGCTAGCCCTCTATTCTCATTTGCCTAAACTCGGCAGTTGGTCGATAGTCAATCATTCGACATGCCTACTACACAGGCTGTTCAGGGCAAACGGCCCCTTAACCAATTTGGTGAGTGATTAATAGCCGTTCGTACCGCGGCTGTTAAAGCATGGTTGGACGTTCAGCACATCAACTATCGTTTTTAGGTTTATGATACCTAGGAACTCTTTTGAGCACCTAGCCGTATCCCAAAACTTTTAAATCTTTTGCCGCTCTACCCTTCGTGGTATTTCTCTCCTCTCATCCATTTCCAATTACTTTGAGTCATCATTCAAAAAAACGCGCACATGTATTCCAGCATGAGAGGAGAACGCTGCCGTCAATCAGACAAACAGATACATAAGTTGTCATAATTTCAGGAATGGTTTTCAAAATTTTGACAACAGTGTTCTGCCCAATTTTGCCCCATCACAATCCTAATTCCTTACAACTCAATAGGTTGTCCTCACTCGATTCCAGGCTTACCAACCACTTCAAATTTGGCATACCAGTTGCTCCATCCAACAAATAAGAATGTCACACGAAGCAAAGAGGCTCAAGTCAAGGGACCTCAAGCGAAGGAGGGAGCCATGAAACAAACACTCCACATTCAAGCCATCGTCATCGGATTAGCTCTTGTGCTTTTTGGAGGAGAAGTCGTCAAAGCCGAAGGGCCGCCACTCGAACCGGAAAAGGCGTACTTGGTCAACGAAGACCTGAATATCATTACCGGTCTGTACACCAGAGAATATTCCCTTCGCCAAGACGGCATAGTGGATTATAAAACCGCCAGGCAAATCATCATCTCAGAATATAATGAATACTGGAATTCGGTGGTCGAAACAAAAGAATTCCCCTTATTCTACTGGCATGATGCAAAGCGAAACGGAGAATGGACGATGTATGTAGACCAACAGGTGGAGGGGTGCACTTGTGATATCGTCCCCTACGAAGTAAGGACGAAAGAAGCCATCGCTCAAGACGCCCCATTTTAAAAACACACTCACGTCCACAATCGTCTCCTGAAACAAGCAATAATCTCCCCCAACAAACCAAATCCCTGTGTTATCGCACAGGAAGCCGGTTCCTTTAAGAACACATATCCAGAGACACATTACAAAAAGAATGCAAACGTCCGTCCAACCCAAGAATAACTACTAATAGGTTCCTGACACCTTAATATAGAATCCATCGTATGGGCACCTCTAAAAACTCCTGGTTTTGGTCACAATGATTGTGGTCTGTGGCCTATCAGTTTCTGAAAGGCGTTTGGCAGGAGGGTGAGTCAGAACCAAC
>Ga0224497_10000545_pt1 | contig 25661 bp, 18 predicted proteins | sample SF_Jul11_sed_USG_4_FD_167970 | JGI IMG/M metagenome (GOLD analysis project Ga0224497, IMG submission 167970) | Sediment microbial communities from San Francisco Bay, California, United States - SF_Jul11_sed_USGS_13 | ecosystem: Environmental > Aquatic > Marine > Sediment | place: USA...
ATCCTCACACCCATTGATTTTTGACATTTACCCGTATGCCACGACGAGTCCCGTTTTCGTGACGGTCGACGGCAAACGACCGCAGTCACGCGATGATGCCGACTATTTCCTGGCGTGGATCGAACGCATCCGCAGTTCTGCGAAAGTGCATCCGGACTACAACTCGGACACCGAACTCGCAACGGTACTGGCGAACCTGGATAGCGCGCAGACCTATTTCGAAGAATGCCGATAGCCTGCCGGCCAACTGAATCGCTCCGAAGGCGCGCAGCTCGACAATGAGCCCGGGGCTACTCGGCCACCACGATCGTCGCGCCGTTCGCGAACGGGCCGACGATGTCCAGAATATCCTGGCGACTGATGGCCGCGAGCCTGTCCTGCAATGCCGACGCGGTCATGAGTTCGCCGTACCATAGCCACTGTTCGGCCAGCATCGTTACGAGTTCCTCGTTACTCTGTGCCGCGCTCTGCAAACGGCCGATGAAATGGTTCTTCGCCTCGCGCAGTTCCGCAGCCGTCGGCGGTTCGCTGTTCAGACGCTCGAGCTCTCTGATCAGTAGCGCCGTGAGCGGTTCGATCTTGTGCGGGTCGACGCCGGTCGCAAGCGTGATCCAGCCGTCCGTGCCGTCGGAGCGAAACTGGCTGCCGATGTAATAGGCAAGCCCCGTGTCAGAGATCGCTTGCTTGCCCAGGCGGCCTTCGTAGCCATGACTCACTATGTACAGGAGTAACCGGTAGGCGTCGGACAGGCGATTGCGTGGGCCCGGCGCCGGCACGATGTAACCGACCTGCGCCTGAGCAACCGGCCTGCCGATATGCACGATCCTGTCGTCTACATCCCTGCGCGCGACTCGGGGTACCAAACCCGCCGCTGCCCGCAGATTGCCAAACTCGCGGTTGAGCATTGCGAGTGTGTCCGCCTCGACGACCTCGCCTGCCACGACAATCAGCGCCGGATCGGCCGGGCTTGGCTCGGTTGCAGCACGGTCGCCCATGATGGCCTCGAAGACCTGCTCGAGGCGCGTCTCAGGATCTGCCGATGGTTCAGCGTGGGCGCCTGGTTCGACCCGTGCGGTCGCGAGCTCGTGCCGTGCAAGCGCGATCGCCTTTCCCAGTTGGTCCGGGCGAACTTTGTACCTGAACGACGAATAACCGCGTATCGGGTCGTTTGCGGTTGCGGCGGTGAAACCGTTCGCGGCCAGCACGATTCTCAACTGCACTGATGACGACAGATCCGAACGCTGCACAATAACGGGAATGCCGCCATTCAGGGTACTGATGACGGCAGGCGGCACCGGATGCTGCGCGATCGGCTGCCGGGGACTCACGGCAAGCACCGGCCTCGACTCCGGCTGTGGCGCGCCGATCCCGTTCGCTGACTTCTCCGAAGGCAAGTACCAGGCAATGCTGCGCCGCTCGGGCAACAGGTAACGCTGCGCAGTCCGTTGCACATCCTCCGCGGTGACCAATACGACGCGTTGCGGCAGCTCGAGCACAGTATCGAGCGCATGCAGGCCGTCGAAATAGGCCAGCTGGTGCGCGGCATCCTCGGTCGTTTCGACGTCGTACGCAAGCTGGTCGAGCACATCGTCGATCGCAGCCGTCAGCACTGTCGATGCGGGCAGTTCACGACGCAGCATGGCGATACGGTCCTCGACACGTTGCTCGACGTCGGCCGTGGCAACATCGGCGGGCGCAAAACCGCCGATGACGAACACATAGTCCTGCGCACTCGGCGGAAACCAGGTCGTCACGTCGTCGGCGGCGCCATGCAGCGCCGACGCGGTATCAACCGGCGTGCCCCAGTCGTTCTGACGAAAATTCACTCCCGACCCCGCGCCGAGAATTTCCTGCAACACGAGAAAAGCGGCGAAATCCGGACTATGCGCCGACGGCGCCCGGTACGCGATCATGAACTGCCGGTCTGCCGAATCACCCAGCAGTGTTACGCGCCGCTCGCCGTTCTGAACCGGTTCGCGCGTATGCGGCAGCGGGGTCGGCGCTCGGCCGCGAATCCGGCCGAACAATGCCCCGATCCGTTCACGTACCTTTTTGCGATCGAAGTCACCGACGATCGCCAGGACCGCGTTCGCGGGATGATAGTGCTGTTCGTAAAACCCGACGACGTCGGCGTGCTGAAGATTCTCGACATCGCTCTCCCAGCCGATCGTGTTGTTGCGATACGGATGCGCCAGGAACGACGTCGTGTTGACGGCATCGATCAGCATAGACGTCGGTGAATTCTCATACATGTGCATTTCAGTGAGCACGGCGCCGCGTTCGGCGTCCATGTCTTCTTCAGAGATGAGCAAACCGTCCATGCGGTCGGCCTCTATGCGCAACAACAGCTCCAGCCTCTCCCTGGGTACGGTCGCAAAATAGGTTGTCTGATCGATCCACGTGTAGCCGTGCCACTCGCCGCCGACAGCATAGATCTGACTTACGAGCGCCGTGTCCGGAAAGTGCCTGGAATCGCGAAACGCCATGTGCTCGAGAAAGTGCGCCAGGCCGGTCTTGCCGGTGACTTCGTCGCGAGCACCAACCCGGTACAACATCTGCACACTGACGACCGGGAAATGCCGATCCTCGAGCAGGATGATCGTCAGGCCATTGTCGAGCCGCTCGACCGTGGCATTGCGAAGGTCGAGCGCCGCATGCGCCGATCCTGCGGTGAGCATCGTTATCACGATTAACAGTCGCGACAGGCCGCGGCCCGACAGCTGGGCTCTTCGCTGCTTCTCAGGAGTCATTGTTCGCAGACATGGCTCGATCTTCGAGGGCACGGCACGTTCCAATAATGCGCTAGCGGCCGGCCAATGCAAAATTCGCCCGCATGGATTCGGACGAGTTGCCCGTTTACACTCGAGTCCAGAGCCTTCACTACCGGCAGCAAACCGTGCAAACGCGATCCAGAATCGTTGCAATACTCCTACTGCTCGTCTTCAGCCATGGCGCGTGCGCGTCCGATGTCCCCGATCAGACTCTTGCCCGTGACATCATGGCCGAGCTAATCACAATAAACACGGCGCCCAGTGGTGGCAACGATATGCGCGCCGCAGTCGCGCTGCTCGTCGGGCATCTCGAGGACGCCGGTTTCGAGGAACGCGATATCGCTGTGCTCGGCAAGGTCGAGACGCTGCCGAATCTGGTCGCACGCTATCGTAGCGCAATGCCTGCTCATGGGCCGCTCCTGTTGATGGCCCATCTCGACGTGGTCGAGGCACTTCCCGAGGACTGGACGTACGACCCTTTTCTGATGACCGAAGAGGACGGCTTCTACTACGGGCGCGGCACGAATGACAACAAGGCCGGCGCCGCAATGCTGATCGCGAATCTCATTCGGTTGAAACGCGAGGGCTTCAAATCGAACCGCGACCTGATCGTCATGCTGACAGCCGATGAAGAGACCACCGGCGACGCCACGAAGTGGTTGCTAGCGGAGCATAAATCGCTCGTCGATGCAGATTTTGCGCTGAACACGGACGGCGGTCCCATTCTGCTCATCGATGGGCGGCCGCTCGCTTTGATGATGCAAACAAGTGAAAAAATCTATACGGACTTTGTGCTGGAAGCACTGGACCCGGGTGGCCACAGCTCACGGCCCCACCGCGACAGTGCGATTTCGCGACTCGCGCGCGCGCTCGTCGATCTGCAGGCGTACCATTTTCCTATCGACCTGAACGAGACGACCCGGACGTTTTTTACGCGCTGGATGTCGATCGCTCCCGAAGCTGATCGACCTTTGATACAGGCTTTGCTCAGTGACAACCCGGATCCGGAATTATTGGGCAATCTTCTCGATGCGCATTACTACAACGCCATCGCACGCACAACCTGCGTGGCTACCCAGGTGAACGCCGGGCATGCCGTGAACGCGTTACCGCAGTCGGCCAGAGCCGTCGTCAACTGCCGAGTCCTGCCGCAATCATCGGGTGCCGCTACACAGGCAGTGCTGGAGGGGATCGGCGCACCATACGGGGTGACGGTTACGCCGATTTACCCGGCTACGCCGAGCCCCGCGTCACCGCTGGATCCGAAAATCGTCGCGCCGATAACCGAGATCGCGCAGTCCATATGGCCGGATATTGCCGTGATTCCGGAAATGAGTACAGGCGCCACCGACGGCGCATTCGTACGCAATGCGGGTATTCCTGTCTATGCGGTGGGCGCAATCGCCGATGATCCCGACGACATGCGTGCTCACGGCCAGGACGAACGCGTAAGTGTGCAGGCGTTTCGCGATGCGACCGAGTACTGGTATCGGCTGGTCAGGACCTTCGCACAATCACGGTAGTTGGCAGCCTCTCGGATTCAAGGGGGTGGCCTGGCCCTTTGAGTCCTGCAGCCTAGTAGCGGCCGTGTTGTTTGAAGATGTAGTTCGTTAGTTCGATGAACTCATTATTCATCCGGTGAATGATCCGATGCGCCGAACGCGCTACGGCCCGCATGACTTTGTAGACGAGCTGCGGGTTCTCATCGACAACGCTCTCGAAGTCCTCGCGCTTCAGACTGAGTACGCGGCTGTCGCAAAGCGCCCGTAGCCCTACCGTGTGGAGCTCACCATCAATAAAGCTCAGCTCGCCCGCGACGTCGCCTTCCCTCAGGATGGCAAGGCTCGCCAGTTCACCGGCTCCGGTGCGTTTTACGACCTCGAACTTGCCCTTCAGTACGACGTGCAACGAATCGTCGGCCGTACCCTCATTGATCAAGAATTCGCCGTCCGAAAGCGTATGAGAATGCATCAGGCCACCGAGCACGGCAGCTTCCTTCTGCGAGAGTTCTGTGCCCAGCGTCGACTCAAGAATCAGTTTCGCTGCGTCCTTCATGCTGCTACCCCTTCCTACATCCCGGCTGAATTACATCCCTGTCAGGCATACTAGCGCGCGCGGTCCCGCCCCGCCAGATCTAAGAAATATCCGAATCGCGATCTTCGGTGACGAGATCGACTGGGTCTCCGAAGCGTATTGAATGGCTATCCGGATGATACGATAACGGGCCGGACGATAAGCTTTCCTGAGAATGCTACAATTCGGCCGACATACCAGACACTAATACAGATTTGCGGCCGTCTGCCCGGGTGACGTCATACGAATTTTCGGCGAAGCTCGACAGGCGTCGATTGGGACAGGTGAATGTGCCCGGACTGCCGGGCCGCAGTTTTGTTTATCCGGAGGAGTTAGCCCGTGAAAGTAATGTTGGCGTTCGTTTTATTGATGGTGGCCGGCTACGTACAGGCGGCCAATGAGATCGATTCAAAAGTCGGGGCCGCACTGGCCGCCGAATCGCGCCCGGAAGCGGACCGCGAGCGAGACGATAATCGTCGGCCGCTCGAAACATTGAATTTCTTCGGCATGAAAGACAACATGCGCGTGTTGGAACTCATGCCCGGCGGTGGCTGGTACACGCGGGTGCTGGCACCGGTGCTAGCCGAGAACGGCAAACTGTACGTCGCCATCGGAACGGGTACGGTCAAGGAGCGGGTACTTGGCGAGCCCGGGTTCGATCGCGTAGAGGTGCTGGATGCCGGCGACAATTTTCGCCGGTCGGACAGGCGCGGGGTCTACCTCGTCGACGATATGGACTTCGGCGTCACGGGGCTGGACATGGCCGTGACGTTCCGCAATTTACACAACTTCGAGGCGGACTCAAGAGCCCGAATCAACGGCGCGGTATTCAAGGCGCTGAAGCGCGGCGGACTGTATGGCGTCGTTGACCATACCCGGCGTCACATGGAACCCGATAACAGTGAAAACCGGCGTCGAATTGACCCGGTTCTCGTTATCAAGGAAATACTGGATCAGGGCTTCGAATTCGTCGATTACGCGGACCTGCACTACCGCGCCGACGACGAACTCGAATACGAGGTAGGGCGAAAGACGGTCACCGGGAATACGGACCGATTCACTTTGCTGTTCCGCAAACCCTAGCACTGTTACCTGCAGGCGACGTCCATCAGGGAGTCGCCGATATGCTAGCGGTCGGCTTGCGTTTGCCGAAGGTCGAACAATTCGCGATTTTCCGCGGGACTGTGGTCCGTCAGCATCGAGACAATAACGAGAAGCGGCAAGCCCACGACCCAGCCGAGATACGCTGCCGGCAGCCCGAACGGTTCGTCGAGCAAAGCCCAAAACAGCGCTGAAAAGCCGCCACCAAGCATGCTCCAGAACGCACCTTTCGCCGTGGTTCCGGGCCAGAACAACAGGCCCAGCATCGGGAAGAACAGGCCGGCGGCACCGAATGTATACGCATAGAGAATCAGGTCCAAAACATTCGGTACGAGGTACGCCATCCCGATTCCCAGCACACCGAGTACCAAAGTCGTGATCCGCGCGATAAGCAACAAGGATTTCTCGTCCGCATCGGGTCGCAAATGCTTGTGATAGATATCGTTCGTGAAAATTGCGACCGGCCCCATCAGTACGGAGTCGGCCGTCGACATCACCGCGGCAACGTAGGCAGCAATGACGATGCCGGTAATCCCGACCGGCAGCAGCTCCATCAGAATCATCGGCGTGGCTAATTCCGGATCCTCGAGCTCCGGCAACAGCATGCGAGCAATGAGGCCAATCAGCGTGCTGCCGATGGCGAATAACGGCCACTCGATCGGCACACCGGTCAGGAAAAAAGCGCGGCGCGCCGTCTTTTCATCCCGAGCGGCGATGATGCGCTGCATTGCGGCAATGGAAATAAACCAGACGGGAAAAATTGCGAAGAACCATCCCGCGATTGCTGTCCACCCGACGGCTCCCCAGTCCACGAGCGAACTCGTCTCCGGCTGGCTGGCAAAATGTTCAACAATTCCGCTCCAGCCACCGACGGCATAGAGCCCGATCGGGACGGCAATAAAGATGATGCCGATCAGCAACACAAACATCTGAAATACATCGGTATAGATGACGGCTTTCAGTCCGCCCATCGCGGTATAGGCGAGAATGACTGCACCCGAAAGTATGACAGCGACTGTCAGGTCCATGGCTAACGTCGCTTGCAGCAACTTCGCGCCAGCGATGATCTGTCCGCCGACGAAAGTAAACCACGCAATTCCAATGACGATCGCCGCGACGGTACCGGTGCGACGGTCGAAGCGCTGCTCGAATAAATCGCCGGTCGTCAGTCCCTGCATCTTGTCTGCCCAGCGCTTGACTCTGGGCACCATCAGAAATGACACCATCACCGCGCTGAGCCCGGAGATAGCGATCAGCCACGACCCGGAAATGCCGAGTGTGAATCCGAGCCCGCCCATCGCAATGCTGAATCCGCCGCCCAGATCGGTAGCAGCCGTCGAAGCCGTCGTCTGCACGAGGTTCATGTTGCGATCCGCGGCAAGGAACGACTCGCTTTCCCCGGCACCGTGCTCCTTGCGGGCAACCCGCACGCCGATCCATACCAGAATCGCAAAATAGAGGCCGATTGCGAGTAAATCGAGACCGTGTAGTGTGGTCATGGCATCAATACAGAATTCTTATGCTGGAACTTCGAGTTGCCGTACCTCGAAACTATCTCAATTACCGTAATGAGTCGCGTCCAGTGCGATGCAAGCATTCTGGCATCTCATGACCTTGATCTGATCGCTCTGAACGCGAACGGAATAATGCAGGTTGTGCCCATTATCTCGCGCGCCATCGAGTCAGGCTCTAGTCGTCGATGCCCTGCAGGAATGCGGACAGGTTGTCACCGAGGCTGTCGCAGAGATAGCCACCTTCCTGCACGAGCACGGTCGGCAGTCGGAGCGTTGCGATACGTTCGGCAATGCGACCGAATCCGGTGGTCGTAATCGCGAAGCCACGATGCGGATCACCGGCGAATGCGTCGAGACCCAGCGCGATTACCAGTGCGCCAGGTGCGAATGACTCGATTTTCAGCAGCGCCTGCTCGAGCACAACGAGATATTGCCTGTCGCCAGTTCCGAGCGGCAGCGGCAGATTGTAGTTGTAGCCCTGGCCGCGACCCGCCCCGCATTCGTTCGCACTACCCCAGAAGTACGGATAAAAATGTACCGGATCGCCGTGTATCGACACGGTCAATACATCGTCGCGATTATAGAAGACACTCTGGGTGCCGTTTCCATGATGCACGTCGACGTCAAGAATCGCGACACGCTCATGTCTCGTGAGCAGCACTTCGGCCGCAATCGCGCTGTTATTCAGATAGCAATAGCCGCCGGCAAGATCGCGTCCAGCATGATGCCCGGGTGGCCGGGCCAGCGCGTAGCAGCTGCTTGCACCAGCACTTACAACGTGAGCGGCATGTACCGCACTGTAGGCGCTCCAGCGGGCGCTGTTCCAGGTATCCGCTGCGATCGGACTGGACCCATCGAATACGTGATAGCCAACCAGGCCGTCTATGGAGTCCGGATACACGACGTCGCGTGCGTGAGGATGCACGTTCGGTATTACGTCCGTCGATACCCCGGGGACGCACAGCCAGCGCTGATGAATATGCTGGAGAAAATGCAGGTACTCGGGCGAATGTACGGCGGCAATCGGAGCGAGGCCGTAGTCCTCGGGCTGCTCGTGTTCGAGACCGCTCTCGATCGCCGCGGTGAGCAGGCACTCGGCGCGCTCGGGAACTTCGAGATTTTCTTCGAGGGCGCCCGATCCCAGGATCTGCCGGGGCCGGTGTCGAAGCTGCTCACCCGAGAAGACGACCTTCATACGCGGTTGATCGCAGTCTTTGCCGGCACCGAAAACTCCAGCCGTGAGGCCATCAGTCGAGCGGATACCGATCGAGCACCGGACCGAGCGCCTGTTTCAACGGCTCAAGGTGAGCCTCGAAATGACGCCACTGTTCCAGTCCCTCGGTGTAAACCGGCTGGCGAACCTGTTCGGAACTCGGTGTGCGAATCGCGCGTTCCGTCTCGTAAAAACGCAGACACTGTTCCTCGAAGTCGAGACCGCAATACTCGAGCAGGCGGCGAATCTGATTTTCGGTATCGGTCACCATATCCTCGTACCGAACGCAGAGCACGCGTTGCGGCAAAACGTCGTCCCAGTGATCCATGAGTTTAATGTAGTCGCGATAGTAACGACCGAGGTCGGTGAGGTTGTAGGTAAAGGTCTGACCGTGGGCAAACAGTTGCTTGAAACAGGAAAAACAACCAGCCATCGGATGGCGTCTGGCATCGATTATCTTGGCGTTGGGCAAAATCAGGTGAATCAGGCCGATATGTCGGAAATTGTTCGGCATCTTGTCGATGAAAAACGGCGGGCCATGGCGCTGAATCCGGGTCGATTTGATGTAACCCTCGCCGAGCGACCGGATTGCATCAGCGGTGAGTGTCTTTAAAATCTCCGGATAGTCCGAAGCGGGGTTCTTGCGTGACTTCTTGCCGAGACGTCGCGAGATCGAGATGATATCCGGCAATTCCGACGTTCCTTCGACCTGCGAATGACTGGCGAGAATCTGCTCGAGCAAGGTGGAGCCTGCGCGCGGCAGGCCGACGATGAAGATCGGGTCCGCAGCCTCGCAGCCCCAGCCCTGTCGCTCCCTGAAAAACGCCGCATCAAGTGTCTTGATCTGCCGAGCGGTGTCGAAAACGTTTATCTTGGCATTGTGCCGATGCCGCTTACTGCGTATTGCATTGCCGCGCGCATAGTAATCGAACGACTGATCGAACTGCTTGCGGTCCTCCAGCGCCTTTCCCAGCGCGAACAACAGGTGTGACTGGTCATCCGGATCGCCCTCGTCATCGAGTTGACCGCGCATGTCCTCGATCTCGCGGTCTGAAAAACGAAACGTCTTCAGATTGGCAAGACTCCAGTAAGCCTCACCGGTCTGCGGCCGCAGTCTTATCGCTGTCCGGTATGCGCGGATCGAATCATCAAGACGGCCAACGGTTTTCAGCGTGTGCCCGAGATTCATGTGGGCGCCCGACTGACGCGGATACTCTTTCAGGAACTCCTCGTAGAGCTCCAGGGCCGGCAGATGGTCGCCTTTCTGAACCATCATCGACCCTTTCAACAGTCGGTAATTGGGATTGCTGGGCTCGGCGGCGAGCAATCTTTCGATCTGCTGGAGTGCCTCGTCGAAGCGTTGCCGGCGCGATAGCGCGATTGCGTAGTTCTGCCTTGCGAGATGAAATTCGGGTGCCAGTTCCAGGCACCGCTCCAGCAGGTTGATCGCATCATCGAACTGCCCAACCTGCAGACCGATTGCGGCCAGCATGCGGATGGCAGCGGCGTCAACGGGGTCCTTCTTCAGCACGGCCCGTGTCAGTCGCTCCGCTTTGGCCAGGTTCTTGTTGCGCAGGAGTTCCGCGGCCTCGATCAGTTCCGGGTGCCGCGTCGATACCTCGAGATGTTTGTCGTAGGCTTCCCGGCTGCCGGGTTCGTCGCCCGCGGCGCTGAGTTGATCGCCGAGCGTGCGCCAGGCGGCCGCGTGTCGAGGCTCGAGGCGCAACACCTCCTTCAACACCTTGACGGCCTCCGTGCCCCGACCGGCGGCGCCGAGGCTCAACGCGAACTCGTGCAGGACATTCGGGTCGGCAGCATGCTGCTCCGCGAGCGGCTCGATGATGGCCAGCGCATTGCCGGCTTCGCCCTGCAGGCGGCGAGCGGCCGCCTGGATGTGCCGGGCGGGCGGTGACCCCGGGTATACCTTGAGTATCTCCTCAGCCTGTTCTTCGGCGAGCACGGGATTCACGGACAGCAGGCTGGCCGCATGTGCCAGCGCCGTCTTTAGATCACCACTGTCTTGCTGAGTTGTCACCGCACGCGCGCGATCATTTGATTACGCAATTAGCCGCCTTTTGTAGCAAATTCGCCACAGCCTCGCGGCGCATTGGATTGCCGCCTCGTTTCGAGGGCCTGTAGCCGCACCCTAGTGCAAGAACAATAGACAAGAACGGTTTTCGCCATAGTTAGGTTTACTTATACTGGTTTTGTGAATTCGCTGCTATTATGTGTACAGTTGTTGTTTTGGGACAACGTAATGCATGGTTGTTGGCCGGGCGAGTAATCCCGGCACTTTGGCAAGCGCGTAGGCGCACTCACTGGGGGGATCTCAACAATGAAGCAATTTTCCCGAAAACCGCTCGCTCGGGCAGTGTCGGCTGCGCTCTCCGGCTCGGTACTGCTGTCCGCGACGACGTTGCCCGCGCTCGCCCAGCAAACGACCGCCCCACTCGAAGAGATCATCGTTACCGCGCAAAAGCGAGAGCAGAGTCTGCAGGACGTTCCGGTGTCTGTTCAAGTCCTCGGCAACCAGCAGCTCGAAGAGCTCAATCTCAACAATTTTGCGGACTACATCGAGTTTCTGCCGACCGTGTCGTTTATATCGGCCAGACCAGGCAACTCACAGGTCTATATGCGCGGCATATCCAGCGGCGGTGACGGCGTACACTCGGGTTCGATGCCGAGCGTCGGCGTGTACGTCGACGAGCAGCCGGTCACGACGATCGACCGCGTCCTCGACGTGCACATCTACGATATCGAACGCATCGAAACCCTCGCCGGGCCGCAGGGCACGTACTTCGGTGCCAGCAGCGAAGCCGGCACGATGCGCATCATCACGAACAAGCCCAAGATTGGTGAATTCGAGGCCGCTGTCGATCTCGGTGCCAACACTGTCTCGAAAGGCGGCACCGGTTACACGCTAGAAGGTTTCGTGAACGTGCCGATGGGCGACAGAGCCGCCATACGTCTCGTGGGCTGGCACGACGAATCCCCCGGCTACATCGACAACGTGCTCACAAGCATCACGCTCCAAGGTGTGGGCATTACGAAAGACAACTCGGCACTCGTCGAGGAGGATTTCAACGACTCGACCAGTACCGGCATGCGGGCTTTGCTGAAAGTCGACCTGAACGAAAACTGGACCGTTATGCCTGGTCTGATGATGCAGAACCAGGATACCAATGGCGTCTTTACCCACGATCCGGAGGATCTCGGTGATCTGCAGGTGGGACGATTCTACGACGAGTATTGGGACTATTCCTGGTACCAGGCCTCGCTGACCCTCGAGGGTCAGATCGGCAATCTAGACCTCGTTTATGCTGGCGCCTATTTGGATCTCGATCAAGACAGCGTCGACGACTACACCCATTACGCGCAGTACTGGGACAATTACTACGCTTATTACTACGGCGGCTGCTATCACTACGATTCGACCGGCCTCAACTGCACGGACCCGAGCCAGTTCATAACCGGGGATGAAAAGTTCACCAAACAAAGCCACGAGTTGCGGCTGCAATCGGCACCGGATCAGCGCACACGCTGGATGCTCGGCGGGTTCGTGCAGCGCCAGGAGCACAATTTCGATTTGCGCTGGGAAGTACCCGATATGGATCCGGCCTTTTCACTGGATTCCTGGCCTTATGGCACAGTGGTACTGGGCGAGCAAGTTGTGTGGCAGACGAAGCAGGACCGGATCGATCGCGACCTCGCGTTCTTCGGCGAAATCAGTTTCGACGTCAACGATACGCTGACACTCGTCGGCGGGTATCGCTGGTATGAGTTCGAGAACTCGCTGTATGGTTTTAACGGAGGACTCAACCGCTGCCTGGATGCCAACGATTTACCGCAGTATCCCTGTTACGATTTTCCGAATCTTGATGACGTGTCGAAAGATAACGGTGATCTATTGAAGATCAGCGCGAATTTCAACGTCGGCGATGACAAGCTCGTGTACGCGACGTACTCGGAAGGCTTTCGGCCTGGCGGCGTCAATCGTGCGACCGTGGCCGGAGAGTTGGCGCCAAAATATGAAGCCGATTTCGTCAACAATTACGAGATCGGCTGGAAGACGATGTGGCTGGACGGCCGTTTACGCTTCAATGGCGCAGCCTATATGCTCGACTGGGACAATTTCCAGTTCGCGTTCCTCGACTTCGCGGTATCGCCGTTGACCATCATTCGTAATATTGGTAAGGCACAAACCACTGGAACCGAGTTCGATCTGGTGTTCGCGGCTTCGGACGCGCTGACATTGTCATTGTCGGCGTCTTATAACGATGCGGAATTGCAGGAACCCTACTTCGGTGGCGAGACGGAAGCACTGGCCCCGAAGGGACAGGAAATGCCGTTTGTGCCGAAGCTGCAGTACACCGCGATCGGGCGCTATCACTTCGACGGCATGCGGTGGCCGGGTTATATGCAGGCAGCGCTCGCGTACACGGGTAAATCCTGGAGCAATCTGGAGACCGAGCTTCGCGAAAACCAGCCGGCGTACACGATCGTGAACCTTGCGGCCGGCATCCACGGAGAACAGTGGTCGCTCGACCTGTTTGTCGATAACGCCACGGACGAGCGCGCGCAGATTGTTCGATACGGTTATGATTACATCGATCCGTACGACGAAATCATTGAGGATTCGAATATCAGCGTAAACCGACCGAGATCATTCGGCATCCGCTACGGCCGCAGGTTCTGACGCGTGTCCCAAGGAGTCGAACGCAAGTCCTGGCGAGATTTGATCATTCAGGGGGAATGTCGATCGCGACAAGAATCCCGGGCATCGCTACTCCAATAGCCCAAACCGCGGGATATTCAAGTCTGCGGGCCGTTGTGCATCAGGACTTGTTGTTTCCGGTTCCTGTGGCGGCATTTCTTGCCAGACACACGACCGAGGCGTCGCGGCCGCCACGGAGCCCTCGTTTCTGACGAAAACGCCGAATCCCGGCTGGCAAAAGAACACCGTCTGAACGGACGAGTCAGGCAGGGTGCAGCCCGGTTACAGGGACTGCTGCCCGGTCCAAAAAAACATTGACAATCGAATGACCGTGCCTATAGTTCGCGAAATTAGCGTGGGCCACGCCGCCACGACCCAGGGGCCGGGCCGGATTTGGTCTGCCGGTCGCCCACTGCACGTTAGGACCTCTGATGAAATCCGTCGCTGAACCAGCAGAAGAACCTCCCGGAGCGGTGGTCCGCCGCCACTCCGTACCCAAGAATATCACCCACCCCAGTATTGCTCCGGCCAGTCGCCTGAACACGACCCGCGCGAAGCGCGAGCGGTTACAGTTTCGCGTGTCCGAACGATCGGCCGAGTTTCTGCACTGCGCGTACCCGCAAGCGACGCTCGAAGACTGGAACGACTGGCGCTGGCAGAACCGTAACCGGGTGCGCACGCTTGCAGATCTGGCAAGAATCATCGAGCTGTCGGCCGACGAAGTCGCCGCGATCAAACGCCATACCGGCGCATTGCCGCTCGGCATTACGCCGTATTATGCGAGCCTCTTGAACCGCCACGACGCCGGGCATGCGCTGCGGCGCACGGTCGTGCCGGTCCTCGGCGAATTCGAGACCTCGCGCGGCGAGAATGATGATCCGCTCGGCGAAGATTCGCACAGCCCGGTGCCTGGCCTCGTGCATCGCTACCCCGACCGCGTGCTGTTGCTGGTAACGAACTTCTGTTCCGTTTACTGCCGCTACTGCACGCGTGCCCGGATGGTCGGCTCGGTCGGCGAGCGCAGCGTCAAGAAAAGCGATATCGAAGTTGCGCTCGAGTACATCGAGCAAACGCAGGTCATTCGCGACGTTTTGATTTCTGGCGGCGACCCGCTGAGCCTGGATGACGATCGGCTGGAGTACATCCTGCGCCGGTTGCGCAAGATTCCGCACGTCGAATTCATCCGTATTGGCAGCAAACAGCCGGTCGTTCAGCCCATGCGCGTTACGCCGGCGTTGACGCGGATTCTGAGACGCTACCACCCGCTGTGGATGAGCCTGCATTTCACGCACCCCGACGAGCTCACTCCCGAGGTGGCAGAGGCCTGCGGCCGCCTGGCCGACGCCGGCATTCCGCTCGGCAGCCAGACCGTGCTGCTGAAGGACGTCAATGACGACATCCAGATTTTGATCAAGCTGGTGCACGGGCTGTTGAAAGTCCGGGTCAGGCCCTACTACCTGTATCAATGCGATCCGATTTCCGGTTCGGCCCATTTCCGCACGCCGGTTTCCAAAGGTGTCGAGCTGATTCGCGGCCTTCGCGGCCACACGACGGGCTACGCCGTGCCCGCGTTCGTAGTCGATGCCCCGAACGGCGGCGGCAAGATTCCGATATCACCCGACTATGTCGTCGGTTACGACGATTCTGACCTGCTGCTGAAGAGTTATGACGGCGGCACCTATCGTTATCCGGATTCGGGCGAGCGGCTGCTCGTGACCGAGGGAGAGTTCACATGAGCAGCGTCAATATTCGTGTAGGCCTGACCTATGATTTGCGAGACGCGTATCTCGAGGCTGGCTACAGCGAAGTTGAAACGGCCGAATTCGATCGTGCCGATACGATCGATCACATCGAGTCGGCGCTACGCAAGCTGGGTTACGTGGTTGATCGGATTGGCAATGTCAAACAGTTGGCCGACCGCCTCGTTCAAGCGGACACCTGGGATCTGGTGTTCAATATTTGCGAAGGTATGCACGGCATCGGTCGCGAGGCCCAGGTCCCTGCACTGCTCGACGCCTACCAGATCCCGTACGTGTTCTCGGACGCTCTGGTTTGCGCGCTCACGTTGCACAAAGGTATGACTAAAGACGTGGTCCGCGCGGCAAACGTGACGACACCTGACTACGCGATCGTCCAGGCCATTGCTGATGTCAACGATGTCGCGCTGGAATTTCCATTGTTCGCGAAACCGATCGCCGAGGGCACGGGCAAGGGCATCGGCGCTAACTCGAAGGTCAGCGATAGGGGACAGTTGCGCGGCGTTTGCCGGAAGCTGCTCAAAGAATACGGCCAGCCCGTTCTGATCGAGCGATTTCTGCCCGGCCGCGAGTTTACCGTGGGTATCCTCGGCAGTGGCCGCAAGGCGACGGCACTTGCGACACTCGAGATCGTGCTTCTGGAAGGCGCGGATTCCGAAGTCTACTCTTACCGCAATAAGGAAAACTGTGAGGAACTGGTCGAGTACAAACTGCTGCCCGCGGGCAGACTCAGGCGCCAGGTCGAATCGCTCGCGTTGCGCGCATGGCGCGCGCTGGGCTGCCGAGATGCCGGACGTATCGACGTGCGCCTGGACAACCAGGGGCAGGCGCAGTTTCTCGAGGTGAATCCGCTGGCGGGCATTCATCCCGAGCACTCGGATCTGCCTATTATGGCAACGCTTGTCGGTATGAAATACGAGACGCTGATCGGCAAGATCATGAACTCCGCCGCACAGCGTTGTAGCAAGGCACGGCTAGCGGAGACCCGCGCAGCCTGATTACGATTGAACCGTGCCCCGATGACAAACGGCCTGCAATCCGTCCTCGTGCTTCATGAGACCATGGACGCAAATTCGCGCCCCGACGAAGTGGACGCACTCATCCAGGTCGAACACGTGTCGCAAGCGTTGCGAACGCTCGGCTGGCAGGTGTCGATTCTGGCAACGGATCTCAACCTCTCGACGACGCTGACGGCTATCGCGGCACTGAAACCTGATTGCGTAGTCAACCTGGTCGAGTCACTTGATGGCGATGGCCGGTTGATTCACTTTGTGCCCTCGATTTTACGGATAGCCAACGTGCCGTTCACGGGTTCGGGCAGCGATGCCATGTACCTGAGCTCACAAAAGCTGCTCGCGAAGCGCCTGATGCGCCAACATGGCATACCCACGCCCCAGAGCTATGTGCCGGGTGATGAGACAGGGGACGATGCATCGATGTGGATCGTCAAATCCGTTTGGGAGCATGCATCGTTCGGCATGGACGACGGCTGCGTCGTCAACGGCCTGGCGGCGGTGCGTGCACGAATCGACCAATGCGAGAGCCAGTACGGCGGTGACTGGTTTGCCGAAAGATTTATCGACGGCAGGGAATTCAACGTGTCGGTACTCGAGAAGAACGGCCAGCCGCAGATACTGCCGATCGCCGAGATGACGTTCGTCGACTACCCACGCGGCAAACCCAAGATCGTCGGCTACGCGGCCAAGTGGGATCCTGCGGCTCCCGAGTACCACGCAAGCCGGCGCGCGTTTGTCCCATTACCCGTGGCCGATTACGAGGCGCTGTGCGCGGTCGCTCGACAGTGCTGGCGGCTATTCGGACTGAATGGCTACGCACGAGTGGATATCCGTATGGATGCCGCCGGCACACCGTGGGTGCTCGAGATCAACGCCAATCCCTGCCTCTCACCCGATGCGGGTTTCGCGGCGGCAGCGGCCGAGGCGGACCATTCCTACACTCAGCTCATCGAAAGCGTAGTTTCCGCTGCGCTGAATTAATTCATGTTTCGCATACACAAGATCTTCGACGTAACGACGCCGACCAATCGCCAGCTTCTGAGCCAGGTGCAGGCGATGCTGCGCGTGCAGTTCAATGCGCTGAGCGAGAAGGATATTGCCAAGCTGCCTTCGCAACTTGCCAATCCGATGAAGTTCCGCTTCCGTTCGATACTGCTGGTTGCCGAAAACGGCAACGCTACGGTGCGCGGTTTCGCAATGCTGCTGCATGCACCCGACCTGAATTTTTGTTATCTCGACTATATCTGCGCCGGGCGCGGTGAGACCGGCGGCGGCATCGGCGGTGCGCTTTACGAACGCGTCCGCGAAGAAGCAGCTCAACTCCGCGTCGTCGGCATCTTTCTCGAGTGTCTGCCGGATGATCCGGCGTTGTCGCCGGATCCGACGATTCGCCGGCAAAACGTAGCCCGATTGCGGTTCTATGAGCGATTTGGCGCGCGCCCCCTCGCGAACACTGCGTACGAGACGCCGCTCACGGAAAACGACACCGATCCGCCGTATCTCGTCTTCGACAACCTGGGTCAGAAGCATCGGCTCAGGCGCGACGAAACCAGGAAGATCATTCGCGCGATTCTCGAAAGAAAGTACGCAAACGTGTGCCCGCCCGAGTACATCGACAAGATCGTCAAGTCGGTCAATGATGATCCGGTACGGCTGCGCGAACCGCGCTACGTCCGAGTACCCGACGCGATCGTCGAGTACCGGCCGAAGCAGCGGCGAATCGCGCTTATCATTAACGACAAGCATTCGATTCACCACGTCAACGACCGTGGCTACGTGGAGGCACCGGTGCGGATTGCGTCCATTACCAGGGAACTCGACAAGACCACTTTGTTCGAGTCGGTCGTGCCGCGAAAATACGGTATTGGCGTGATCGAACAGGTTCATAAACCCGAATTCGTGCAGTTTCTACAGAAAGCTTGTGCCAATGTGCCGCCAGGCAAGTCCGTGTATCCGTACGTATTTCCGGCGCGCAACCGGGCCCGCCCTCCTCGTGAACTGCCGCTTCGCGCAGGCTACTACTGCATCGACACGTTCACGCCATTGAACGCGAACGCGTACAAAGCTGCGCGCGGATCTGTCGATTGCGCAATGACGGGTGTCGACTGGCTGCTCGATGGCGGCCGCGCCGCATATGCGCTGGTGCGGCCCCCCGGCCATCATGCCGAGACTGAGGCATTCGGCGGCTTTTGCTACTTCAATTCCGCCGCGATCGCTGCGCATCATCTTAGTGAGCAGGGCAAGGTGGCGCTTCTGGATATCGATTATCACCACGGCAACGGCGCGCAGGACATTTTTTTCCGACGCAACGACGTTTACACGATCTCCATTCACGGTCACCCCCGCGACAGTTACCCCTATTTCTCAGGCTTCGAGGACGAAAAAGGCGAAGAGGCGGGCAAGGGATACAACCTCAACCTGCCGATGCGGGAAAACCTGGACGGTGAAGCCTACCGCAAGGTTCTGACCGGTGCGCTAGAGAAGATCCGCAAGTATCGGCCGCAGTTCCTCGTGCTCGCACTCGGATTGGATACCGCGAAAGGTGATCCCACCGGATCGTTTTCGCTGATGGCAAAGGACTTTCGCGAGAATGGACGGATGATCGGCGCACTGTCACTGCCGACTCTGGTTGTCCAGGAAGGTGGCTATAGAACACAGACGCTGGGCATTAATGCGCGAAATTTCTTCACGGGTCTCTGGGAAGGCATGGCGCGCAGCACGGAACCCGCGCCCGGCAAGAAAACGCACAAGAGCTGATGCGCTGGCGGGTTTCGTTACAGGACTCGGATGCGGCGGCCGTGCATGCACTGGTGGCCGAAACCGGTTTCTTTTCCGAACCCGAGCAGCTGGTTGCCGTTGAGCTCGTCGAGGAAACTCTTGCGCACGGCAAAGAGAGCGGTTATGAGTTTGTATTGGCCGATATGCCCGGTAAACCGGGGGTGCTGCTAGGCTATACCTGTTTCGGGCCAATTCCGGCCACACAGTCCAGCTACGATCTCTACTGGATCGCCGTGGCGCCAAGCCATCAGGGCAAAGGCCTCGGCGGCAAGCTGATGCGCAAGACTGAGCGGCTAGCGCGGGAACACAAAGCAACGCACATGTTCATCGACACGTCCGGTCGTGCGCAGTACGCGCCAACACGCGCGTTCTATGGACGCATGGGCTATCATAAAGAAGCTACGATCCGCGATTTTTACGCGCCGGGCGACGATAAGGTCATCTACGCCAAGCGGTTGTAATCTACCGACAACGATGACGGAAAGCGTGCAGTGCGTATCGCCGCAACAATATGAGTATCTATTGCATTGTGGCAATGGTCTGTCCGAATTCGTCGACCTGATCCCAATCCGTAAAGTCGACCGTAGTATTCGGGTCTGTCGGCCCCTTGGTCATCCACATTATGAAACGAATAATCGTCTTGTCCCAGAATCCGTATTTCGGATAGTCGATTTTCCCGCCAAAAATGGCGAGCTCAGTTGGGCGCCAAGAAATTTTGCTCAAGAATTTTCTTACGTAGGGGTTCGTATGGGCCTCGCGTTTCTCGGGCTTGCGGGCGACAGCATTCACGGAGAAGAATGCGCCCGGTTTTGATTCCAACACGCCGACATTCTTCTCAATGAAAGCCCTGACTTCCGGGCGATGCCGTCCATAGCGGATACTGGCGCCGATGACGATTCGATCGAACTGGTCGGGATCAACGTTCGTGTTCGGCGTCAGCTCAATGAGCGACGACTCGTGTCCGAATCCTGTCACAATCTGCTGCAAGCGCCGGCAGATCTCCAGCGTATGTCCGTCCACCGTGGAATAGAGAAAGAGTATATGTGCCATCTTTGCAGCTGCTTGCTAAAGGGACCGAGTCCAATTATCAACAAATTCCGGCGCTTCAGTATTTCTTACTGAAACCATGGATAGTGCAGGCCGGGCTTAACTAGCAGCCAGCAACGCCGGATTCCTGCATTCGAACGAACGCATTCTACATGGGATTGGTTTCAGCTCCCGGAGACTGTTGGCTTCGTGGCAAGCAGGCATCAGTCGTTCCGCGGCAGAGCGTTGTGCCGGATTTCGGCCAACGAATCCTCGAGTTCCATTCGCATTGCCGGATCGTCTTGAACTATCTCGAGCGCGAGGAGAATCTGGGCGATCGCTTCCGAATTCTTCGCCTGCCCGGCGAGCACATGAGCAAGGTTGTTACGCGCGCTAACGTCGTTCGGATTCAATTCCAATAGCTGCCGGTAAAGATTCTCCGCCGTGCCGAGATTGTCCAGCGCGAACTCGACATTGGCCATCCCGAATAGGGCAATCGGCGCGTCCGGCCACTGATCGAGCGCTGCCCGCCAGCCGGACCATGCCTCTGCCAGCCGTCCCGTGGACTCCATTGCGGCGATTGCCCGGAAGTAACGGTCAGCGTTCGGGTCTGCGGGCAGCTCACCTGGCCGGACCGCGACAAGCGCCCAGTATTCGCCGCGCCTCCAGGTGCGTACGAACGTTTTCGTCCGCGTGACGCGGCGTCGCTCGGTGCCCGAGCGCAGTATTACGGTGTCCGTTCCAGGATCGACACCGACCACGACGGCGTAATGCCAGCGCGGCATCCAGCTGACCCCGAGGTTCTGCAAAACCAGCACAGGCCGACCGGCCCGTAATTCTCCGACTATAGCCGACAGGGATGCATCGATCCGGTACGGAATCCTGCTTGACGCTCGAATTGCCGCAACGAGTTCCGTTTGCAGACTGCCTTGCCGGCCGGCCAAATATACCCGTTCGATGAGCGAGTCGAGTGTCGTCTCGACACCGCTTTGCGTAAGGACGGTCATGAGTGCAGCCGGTCCGCACTGGTAACGCTCCTGCGGAAAAAATGGCGTCTCAACCAGCTCAACAGGATTCGCGTCATCCCCGTATTGCAGCACATGTTCCGGCAGAGACGCGCAGCCGGCCACGGTGCCTACAACAAAAAGGGCCAGCATAGCGCTGGCCCGGATATGTCGTTCAGTCACCCCGCTTCGGGCGCTTTGGCTCATATCGCGCTGAATATATCCGTAACGCCGACAAGTTCCAGAATCAGCAGTACGAGAAATACCGCGCCGATGATAGCCAGTGCGTCGCCACCGGCAATCTGCTCATCGATTTTGCCCTGCAGTGCCACGAGTTCCGCATTAGTCATGTGCTGCATCCGTTCCAGCACGAACTCGGGAGCGACGCCGTACCGGGTCAGCTGCTCGGCGACGTCCTGCCGAACGAGCAACAATTCCATCCGGCTGAGTTGTTCCTGTCGTGCCGTACTGTCGATCAATTGCTGGGTACCGATTACGCCGGCACCGGACACCTGGGCGAAACCCATGCCGACTATCGACACGGCCACCAGTCTGCAGACAAAGCGATGAAAACTCGAAAATTGCATAGCCGCTCCTCGTCGATGTTTGACCGGGCATACTGTATCACTTTGAACAGGACAGTCGAGCCAACGGATGTCGCATTTTCGAGACGCCCCGGGGACTGCTGACCGGGTCGGATCAATTCGGACCCGATCCCGTCAAGCGATAGCACTGTCGAGCGGTATACGATCTTTATTCATCGCAAGCCAGGCGTCGAAAGTCAGCAGTTCGGGATTGATCCCCCGGGCTTCGTCCACGTCCCGCGCCGCACAGAAGTAGTCATTGAAGTCGTGCTTGAACTGGTACATGTTCCCCAGGTCTTCGGCGCCCGGGAAGCCGAGTGCGCGGTACGCCTCGGGCTCAATCGCGTTATAGCGAACCTTCTCGCCGAGCGCCTTGCCGAGCGCCGATGCCATTTCACGACCGGTCAAGTGCTGCCCGGCGATGCCGACCGTCTTGCCGATGTAGTCCTTGCCGCGCAGGAAGATTCCATAGGCGCACTTGCCGATGTCTTCGGAGGCGATGCCGGAAAGCGGCTTGTCTCCCATCGGCAGCGTGAGCGCGAGCACGCCGTCGGCGCCGCGCTTCGGCCCCATCCCGAGCTCGATCAGATTGTCCCAATAAAATGACGTCAAAAGAAACGTAGTCGGGACGCCACGGTCCGTGAATTCAGCGTTCGCCTCCCCTTTGGCATCGAAATGCGGCACCTTGTATTTCTCCATCAGCGTGGGCATGCGGTTGTCATGCAGCGGCACCCAGTTGCGTGTGTCCTCCAGCGTCGACCAGATAACGTGTTTCAAGCCCGCGTCCCGCGCGGCCTCCGCCAGGTTCGCTGCCTGCGCGGTTTCTTTCGCCGGCGAAAAGTGTTCCCAGAAATTCGTGACGCAGTACGCGCCGTACGCGCCGTGAAATGCCGTCTTCAAACTCTCCAGATCGTCGAGATCGGCACGGACCACTTCGGCGCCGAGGCCGACGAGAGCCGCCGCTTTGTCCGAGTGGGTATCCCGTGTCAGAGCCCGCGCATGGAACACTTTGTTCGAATCACTCTGAATTGCACGCACCAGACCGCCACCCTGTGCGCCGGTGGCGCCAACGACGGCGATGATCTTCTTGTTGCTGGACATCAGTTACCCCTTATCTGTTACGCAAACCCTGGCGATCAACGACGCCGACGGCGCCCGGCGCGTCCGCGTCGACCGGCTGGAGCGCTGGAAACCGCGGGTTCCGCAGGTGCCGGGATTTCGGGCAGAACCCGCTGCTCCCGGAGGCCGGCGGTGACGAGCTCGCGCATTGCGGCGTCGACAGTCGGATCGGTCGCGATCGGCTGATAGGCAGCCAGGCGCTGCTCGACCTCGTCGGTGGCGCGTCGCAGCAGATCTTTTGCCCCTGCCGTCTCCCAATTCTCGCGGTTCTCGCGGTCGATGACCGGGCCGGTCAGGTAGAGCTCCTGCGGCCAGTGCTTCAGCGTGTGCGTGGACGTGATCAGGTGATCTTGCGCCATCAGGTCCGCAACGAGGCCGGACGTCGGCAGGTCGTCGACGATTTCGATGTCGCGCACAAAATGCAGGCATTGGCCGCAAATCTCGTTGTCGAACACCAGCTTCGGCAAACTGAACGTCAGTACGAAGTCCAGCATGCCGGGCCCGGATACGGAGTTGACGCCGGCAATGGCAGCGAGCAAAGCGCTCGAGAAACTCTCCCCTCCGGCCTGTGCGTCCAGAAATTTTCCGTCGCTCAGCGCCATGTACGCCTGCGTCGGCAACCGTAACGATTTGGCAATCTCGACATACGCGACATTCAGGTGCTGCGCCTCTATGGCTGCCATCGGCGAACTCGCGGCTTTCATGTGAAAAGTCGCCGGCGCTCCGCCGAACAGGACCGGCGCGCCGGGTCGAATGATCTGCGCCATCGTAATGCCGGTCAGCACGTCCACGCAGTGGAAAACCAGCGCACCGACCAGTGTCACGGGCGCGATCAGTCCCATCAGTGTGACCGGCACGATCTCGATCGGGATGCCGGCCTCGACACAATCCAGCAAGTTCTGGCACGAATCCTCGCCGTAGCGGAAATTGCCGGTCGCCGTGATTGTGAAGATCGCCATGGGTTTCTTGACGAGCTCGCTGCGATCGCGCCGAAACAGCTGCATCATTTCGGCCATGCGCGTTACGCCGTGTTCGCTGAACGCGCCGGAGACGACCGGTTTCTTCGACGTCGTCAACGTCATGTACAGGCGCCAGGCGTCGGAGACCTGCGATTCGATGTCCTTGTTGGTCGAGAACGCTGTAGCCAGGTACGCAATGTGCTCGAGACCGTCACAGAGGCGCGCATACTCGACAAAATCCTTCGAGTCGGCGAGCCGGGTCTCGTTCGTACGGTGATCCAGAATCTTGAGCCCACTCGAACCGGGCACGTAGTGCACGTTGTTGCCGCCGATCTCCGTGTAGGGATTGCCGTCACGGTCGAACAGCGTGAATGAATCGGGCGCGCTGGCGATCGCCCGCTCGACGACGTCGGCCGGAAACAGCACGCGTTTGCCGCTCGCATCGGTCTGCAGTCCGTGCTCCAGCAATCGTCGCTTCAGGCCCGCTCCGCGGATTTCCATGCCGTTGTCGGCCAACAACCGTTTCGCTTCATCCAGAATTTTCGCAATCAGCTCGTCGCCAAGGACTTTCAACGTAGGACGCATGCATGCACCTCAATGCTCAAGTTTTGCCGCTGATCACGCGCTTGCGCCATTCGACGTAGCTCGTGAGCGCTTCCTCGACCGCCGGGTCAATGGGGGGTTTCTGATAATCGAGCAGTAGCTGTTTCCATACGGCGTTCGCGCGCAGCGCGGTATCCTTGCTGCCGTTTTCCTGCCAGCGCTCGAAATTCTGGCGGTCCGACACAATCGGCCGGTAAAACGCGGTCTCATAACGCGCCAGCGTATGCGCGGTGCCGAAATGATGACCCCCGGGGGCCACCTCGGCAATCGCAGCGAGCGCCAGCTCGTCCTCATTGACAACGATCGGTCGCAGAGTCTCGGTCATCATCTGCAGCATCTCGGCGTCGATAATCAGTTTCTCGAACGACGCCGTGAGACCGCCCTCCAGCCAGCCCGCCGCGTGATTGACGAGATTGGCGTGACCGAGGATTGCGCTCCACAGCGACATCTCACTCTCATAAGCCGACTGCGCATCGACGCAGTTCGATGTCGTCGTATTACTGGAGCGAAACGGAATGCCGAGACGGCGCGCGATCTGACCGCTCGCGAGCGCCATGCGCGCATATTCGGGTGTACCGAGCGCGGGCGCACCGCTCAACATGTCGACGTTGGACGCGAACGAGCCGTACATGATTGGCGCACCGGGCCGGACAATCTGTGCGAGCGTCGCGACCGCGAGCACCTCCGCAGTCTGCTGGGCTAGCGTGCCGGCAAGCGTAGCCGGGCTCATCGAGCCGGCCAACGTGAACGGCGTGATGCAGGCCACCTGAAGGTGACGAGCGAGTTCGATCACGGCCTCGCTCATCGGGATATCGAGCTGCATCGGCGAGTTCGTGTTGACGATTGCCAGCACGGCCGGCGCTTGCTCCAATGCCGCGCGATTCGTGCCAAGCGCAATCGCGGTCATTTCGAGACAGTCGAGCGTGCGCTCGCGGCCCAGCGCGTAGGCTTGCGCATTCTTGTCCATGAGCGTCAGCTGCGCGAGGTAGAGATCCAGATGACGCGACTCGGGCGGCAGGTCCATCGCCTCGAACGAGCCGCCACCTTCCTGGTGCACGACGTTGAGACTCTGCACCAGCCGCAGATAGTTGCAGAGTTCCTGATAGTTGCCAGGGCGGCGGCCGTTGTCGAGATCGCTGCAGAAGGCGGGGCCGCCGACCGAAGCAAACACCAGATGATTGCCGCCGACCACGAGATCGTGCGCCGGGTTACGCGCGCGCAGCGGATACTGCCGCGGCGCTTGCCTGAGCTGCTCCATCACAAATGCGCGATCCAGCCGGAGCATGTGCTCTGCTCCGGCAGCCTCCGCCCCCGCGACCTCTAGCAGACGCCGGCTTTCGTCCTCCAGAAAACGAAAGCCCTTGGTTTCGAGCACGGTCAGCGCCGTATCGAGAATCGTCTCCACCTGGTCAGCTTCGAGGACCTCGAC
>Ga0224497_10000550_pt1 | contig 25456 bp, 20 predicted proteins | sample SF_Jul11_sed_USG_4_FD_167970 | JGI IMG/M metagenome (GOLD analysis project Ga0224497, IMG submission 167970) | Sediment microbial communities from San Francisco Bay, California, United States - SF_Jul11_sed_USGS_13 | ecosystem: Environmental > Aquatic > Marine > Sediment | place: USA...
AGTGCCTGCTTCACACTTATGCCGGCATCAGTGAATGTGCAACCGGTACGCGATCAGACCGCCGATCGCCATCGGCACTGCGAAGATGTAGAAGTTGACGGACATGTCGAGCCCGGCCGCGATCAGGTAGCCGGCTGCCGCAGGTCCGGCGACCGCGCCCGATCTGCCCAGGCCGACTGCCCAGCCGATACCCGTGCTGCGAATTTCCGTCGGATACGCTTTTGCCGCCGCACTGTAAAGCCCGGTGAACCCGCCCTGCTGCAGGACACCGATGGTGAAAATGATGATCAGTAGCAAACTGGCGTGCTTCGGCGCCATCGCGAAGACCACCATGCCAATCGCTGACAGGAACAGCAGCGCGAAAATCAGATTGGTCAGTTTCCAGCGTGTCGAAAGGAGGCCCAGCAGGTATATGCCAATGACGCCGCCGAGATTGAAGAGGAAGAACGCCTGACGGCCAACGTCGAATCCGTAGCCGGCGTCCTCCATGAGCTTCGGAATCCAACTCAAGAGAAAGTACAGCGTCGCAAAGCACAGAAAGAAAGTCGTCCACAAAGTCAGCGTCATCCTGATGTGCTCCTTCGCCAACAGCTTAAGCATCGCCGCGGTCAAGCCGGACCTTTTACCTGCCTGGAGGACAGTAACGGCCGGCAGTTCGGTCAGTATTTCTTTCTTGAGTTTGCGCAGAATCTTGTTGACCCGCTCCAGCGCGTTGCCAGGGCGACGCTCGAACAGGTATTTGAGCGACTCGGGAATCAGAAGCCACGCAACGATTCCCATGGTCAATGTCAGTCCGCCTCCAAACCAGAACATGCCGCGCCAGCCATACTCGGGCATGATTATGCCGGCCGCGACCGATGTGAACATCGCGCCAAGTGGATAACCTGACGTAACGGCCGCGACCGAAAGCGCTCGATATTTCTCCGGGCTGTATTCCGCAGCGAGCGTCGCCTGGCATGCCAGCATCGCGCCGGCACCGACACCGGAAACGAATCGCAACGCAATAAATTCGCCGAGCGTCGACGCATTGGCCGTGAACAAAATCGAGACGCCAACCAGAGTTACGCCGGCAATGATGATCTTGCGGCGGCCAATCACGTCGGACATCGGTGCAAGAAACATGGCGCCAGCCATCATCCCCAGCAGTGCAAAGCTGAAAATCCAGCCGAGCCGATCTGCTGTCAGTCCGAGTTCACCCGAAACTGCCCCGGCAACCACGGCCATTGCCGTGATATCGAAGCCGTCCAGCATGTTGAAAAACATGCAAAGGCCGACGACAAGCAGCTGTTGGCCGCTGACCCGACCGTTATCGATAACGTCGGCCACGAGGTTATTGCCGGGGCTTTGAGTTTCGCTGGACGAGATCCCACAGCTCCAGTCAGGTGCTTGTATGAGCGTCCGCCGCTGCCGGCAAACCCATCGCGCCGCGCGCCCGTTCGCCGAGATCGTTGGCAATCAGAAGGTTTGTCGGCACGAGTATCAGCGTAATGAATGTCGCGAACAGTATGCCGAAGCCTAGCGAAATCGCCATGGGAATGAGGTATTGTGCCGTCGTCGAGCGCTCCAGCAGCAATGGCAGCAAGGCCATGAAGGTCGTCAGAGACGTCAGCATGACGGGTCTGAATCGAACGACACCGGCACGTTCAACCGCGGATTCGATCGGCTCGCCTGCACGTTTATGCTGATTGGCGAAATCCACCAGCACGAGACTGTCGTTAACGACGACACCGACCAATGCCAAGAATCCGAGCAGGCTTAGTATCGACAGCGAATAGCCCATCAGCCAATGGCCGATGATTGCCCCAATGACGCCAAACGGAATGATTGACATCACGACGAGTGGCTGCACATAGGACTTGAGCGGCAACGCGAGCAGGCAATAGATGACACCGAGCACGACGATCAACCCCGTGAACAGGCTCGCGAACGACTTCCTCTGTTCGCTTTGTTCGCCTTCCATCGTATAACGGATTGAGGGATATTTAATGATGAGTGAATCAATGAAGGTACGCAGGTCTGATTGCAGCACCGTCATGTTGACCTCTTCCTTGTCCACGTCTGCGGTTACGTTCAGGACCCGGTAATGATCGATGCGCGTAATCTGCGATGGCCCGCGGCCGGGCCGCAGTGTTGCGACGGTGGACAACGGCACGAGGCGTCCATTGGGAGCAGCGATCAACATCTCATTCAATGCTGATATCGTTCTGCGTTCGTCAATCGGGTAGCGAATCAAGACGCGTATGTCGTCGCGGCCGCGCTGTATGCGCTGCGCCTGCAGACCCTTGAACGCCTGTCCTACCTGACCGACGATATCGTTGCGCGTGAGGCCCAGCACGTGCCCCTGTGGCGTCAGTTCGACGCGCAGTTCTTCTTTGCCGTCCGACAGGCTGTCGCTGATTTCGAACACGCCTGGGTACGTCGCCAGCCTTTGCTTGACCTCATCACCTATGGAGCTGAGTTCATCGAGGGAATTGCCACTGAACTGAATATCGATGGGCTCGCCGGGACGGAACCAGCTAGCGCGGAACCTCAGCGCTTCGGCTCCTGGCACCAACCCGACCAGATCGCGCCATTCGTTGTTGAGTTGCGTAATCGTAAAGTCAATCGTGCGCTCTTGTCTCGGCGCCGTCTCGAACTGAACCCGCCCAACGTGTGTGCCGCCGGTACCGCGCGACGCCCCCGTGCTCGAGAGGATATTGGTGATCATGCTTTTGCCCGAATCGGGGTCCGTATAACGCTCCTGCAATGCAACTGCCGCATCTACGATGCGCTGAATATGTTTGTCCGTGACTTCGAACGGCGTTCCCACCGGCATTTCAAGCGATGCAGTTGCCGTCTCCGACTCGACCGTCGGGAAAAACGTCCAGCGCATCCAGCCGCCGAGCAACAGCGCCGCCATGACCAGCAATACGCCAGTGAATGTGGCCAGAGTCACGTAGCGATTCCGCAAGGCAAGCTGCAACACCGGCTTGTAGTACTTTACGATCCAATCTTCGAATTTCTGCGCGAAGCGCGATTGCCAGGCAGAGAATCCGTTCGATTCGTGGTTGTTATTGACGTTGACGTGCTTCAGATGTGCCGGAAGCACGAACTTTGACTCGATCAGTGAGATCAGCAGAACCGGAATGACAACAGCAGGTATTGGCGCAAAGAACCGGCCCAGCATGCCGTCTATGAGGCCCAGTGGAACAAATGCTGCGATCGTCGTGAGCACGCCAAAAGTTACCGGTATGGCAACTTCTCTGGTGCCGTGTATGGCCGCCTGCAGTCCGGAATCTTTCGACCTTAGATGGGTGTAGACATTCTCCCCCGTCACGATGGCGTCATCCACCACGATACCGAGCACCAGAATGAAACCGAAAGCGCTCATCAGGTTCAGGCTGATGCCGAAATACGAAAGCGCCATGAAGGAGCCAATGAAACTGATCGGAATACCCAGGAATACCCAGAAAGCGATCGCAGGCCGCAGGAACAGGGAAAGCAGGATGACTACGAGCAGGCTGCCCTGGATCGCGCTCGAAAACATGATATTCAGGCGATTCTTGATCGTTACCGAGTCATCATCCCAATACGTCAGCGCCATGCCGACTGGCAGATCGTCCTGTCGTGAATCGATGTATTCCCTGACTTTGGTCGCAATTTCGATGGCATTCTGGTCGCCGACTCGTGAGACACCGACGATCGCCGCGTAATTCCCGTTGAAGCGCGTCGTGATCGACTCCTCTTCGAACCCGTCGATCACGTTTGCGACATCGCCAACCCTGACGATGCTGCCGTCCGGATTGGTTTTGACGACAATGGATGCGAAATCGGAACGGCGATAAGCCTGGCCCTTGGATCGTATCAGCACGTCGCCGCCGTCGGTTCGCACGTTGCCGGCGGACAAGTCGACGGAACTGCCGCGAACAGCATCGGCCAGCATTTGCAGCGTGATGCCATACTCGCGCAGACGATCCTGCGAGGCTTCGATTGCGATTTCGTATTTGCGTACGAAATTCAGTTCGGCCTGGGTGACGCCGTCGATGCGCAAGATGTCGGCACGTACCTGATCCGCAAACATGCGAATCTCGTCTTCGCTGTAATCACCGGCCACGACGACGTCGATAACATTCATCCGCCTGACGGCCAGAGCAACGACAGGCTTTTCTGCTTCGGCCGGAAATGTGTTGATCGCATCGATACGGCTCTTGATATCGTCGAGTATTTCTCGTGGGTCATAGTCTGACGCGACTTCGATCTGCACCAGTGTGCCGCCTTCGACCGACCTCGACGTAATCTTTTCGATCCCCTCCAAATCCTGTACCGCCTCCTCGATGCGCACTGCGACACCGAGCTCGACGTCCTCGGGTGTCGCGCCGCGCAGCGTGACGCTGACGCTTATCGTGTCGGGTTCCGCAGGCGGAAACACTTCGAGCGTGATGCCGCGCGACAGCGCAACCACCCCGCCGATTATGATCCCCCACATCAGCAGGTTGGCCGCAACCGAGTTACGTGCGAACCAGGCGATCACTGCGCTGCCTCCCGGGTACCCGATTGAGCGCTTTGCGACGGCGCGGCGGTGACGCGGATGCCGGACGTGACCTGCCCGAGCGGCGTCAGAACAAGTTCGTCGCCCACCTGCAAGCTGCCGGCGATGATCGCTTCCGAGTCATTCTGCCAGGCCACTTCGATGTCCTTGCGCCGCAGAATTCCGTCGTCGACAACGTAGACATAGCTGCCCTGATAAATCGTGTTGTTCGGAATCACGACAGCGTCTGACACGGTTCGGCCTGGCATTTCCGCGGTTACGTACTGACCGATCTTAAGCGGGTTATGACCCTCGCTCGCTTTCCCAAACGGGTCTTCGATTTCGGCAATCACGTGCAGCTGGCGCGCCGACTCGTCGATCGCGCCTTCGGTTCGCACAAGTCGCGCCTCCCATGAGTTTGGTCCCATCAGGTCTGAGCGTATAACTACCGGCAGTTCGTCTTCCGGCGCTACGCTGGCGAAACGAAAGCTTTCGGGCAGATCGATATACGGCAGGTCACGATTCCTCAGTGGCAACCGAATCTCCACAGTGTCGGTCGCGTAGATTTCCGCCAGCTGCGTATTTGCCGAAACGACCTGGCCCAAGTCGACAAACTTGCGCAACACGCGTCCGGCAAATGGCGCGACGATCTTGGTGCGCTCCAGATCCAGCTGCGCTTTGCGCAAGCCCGATTGTGCCGAGATGACTCTGGCTTTCGCCGCCTCCAGCTGTGGCACGCGCAAAACGAGCGATGGCGCATCACCCTCGTTGCCCAGACGTTCCCAATCCTCGGCGGCCTGGACGCTGCGGGCTTCAGCCTCGGCCAGCGCCTGGCGCGCATCCATCAGCGTCGCTTCGGCAATACGGACATCGGCCTCGTAGTCGCGTGGATCGATCTCGCCCAGGACGTCGCCTTTTTCGAAAAAGCCACCGTCTCGAACATTCGGATTGATGCTGACGATCTGACCCGACACCTGAGCAACCAGAATACTGCGTGTCATTGGCTGAACCGTGCCGTAGCTCTGCAACCGTACCTGATAGTCGCGGCTATCGATCGTCATTGTCTCGACCGCGAGCTGCGGTCCGTTTTGTGGAGGACGGCGCTCCGGCTGTGGGCGGAATATCCATACCAGGATGGCGACAATCGCGAAGCCGGCGATTACTGCCAGGCAGCCGACATTTTTCCTGTTATTAGCCATATCGGGAATTGTAGCCCTAATAGTCTGTCGAGAACTCGCCGCCGAGCGCGAGATGAAGGGCTATTCTGTTCTGCAGCAGGTCATTGCGCAGCTGAATGACCGTTGTCGACGCGTCGAATGCGCGGCGCCGCGATTCAAGCACCGTCGTGTAGCTGACAAGGCCGCGCTGATACTGTTCGGTTGCGAGTCGCAGGGCACTCATGGCGTTCTTCTCGGCCTCGACAAACGACGAGTAGCTGTCAGTCAGCGACACATTTCTTGATATCGCGTTTTCGACCTCTGCGAATGCCTGGAATACCACATCGAGATAGATCTGCTCCGCTTCTCGGACCCTGGCCGCCGCCTGCTCTTCGAGCGCACCGAGCCGGCCTGCCTGAAATATGGGTTGCGTGATGCCGCCGATGAGCGACCAGCCGGCGCCGTCTCCATCCAGTAAGTCCGAAAACACGACGCTCGTCACCCCTGCGGATCCGACCAGCGTGATGCGCGGGAAGCGATTCTTGTGCGCGGCTGCAAGGCCTGCATCAGCGGACAGGAGGTTCAGCCAGGCTTCCCGTATATCGGGTCGCCGCATGAGTAATTCAGACGGCAACCCGACCGGAATGGCATCGGTAATGACAGGGAGCTCTCCCGGCAGAGGCATTTCACCGCTCGGGTAGCGGCCCATCGCGAGCTGCAGCTCCGCGAAAGACTCGAAGACGACCTGGCTTTGAGCCGCAAGCGCGGCTTCTTCCTGTTCGACCTGGTTGTTGGCCAGGTAAAGATCCAGCGCATCATTCAGGCCCTGGCGATAGCCGCTTGCCACAATGTCGCGGCTCTGCCGCGCGTTATCAAGGCGCTTTTCGGCAAGTTCCAACAGCGCGCGGGCCTCGAGAGCGTCGAACAAGGCGCCCGCCGTGCGCGCTGCAAGATCACGCGTTGCGAATTCGAACCGGGCCTTTTGTGCCGAATAACTCAGCTGTGCAGCTTGCTGCGACTTGCTAAGTCGGCCCCAGACGTCCATTTCCCACGCAGCATCGAGCCCCGCCGCGAACGAATTGCTGGCAACCCTGATTCCGTCAGTGCCCTCGACCGCGCGGCGCGAACCATCCAGTGACAAATCAATACTGGGAAACCTGTCCGCGCGGGTAATGATAACCGATTGCTGCACCTGCTCGAGACGCGCCCGTTCCTGTGCGAGGCGGAAATTGCTGCGCTGCGCTTCATCGACCAGCAGCGTCAGGCTGTCACTGCCGAACGTTGCGAGCCAGTTGTTGCCGACCTGATCGGCATCGCCGCCGCGCTCCCAGGCGCCGGGAGCGGCCAGCTCAGTCGTTGCAGGACTGATACCGCTGCTGGCACAGCCGCCAACGGCAACCATCGCCACGGTGGCTGCGAACAGCCGTGGGATCGATGTAATTAGAGTTGTCTGGCCTGCCGTGTTCATGGGAATGCCGATTGTCGCGGGCCTGACATTATCTCAGCCCCGCTGCAACTCCGACAGGAATATCGGCCAATCATTACAATTGGAAACAATGGCCTGGCGCCGCCAGGCCCTGCTTCAAATCTTGTCGTAATCCAGAGTGACCAATGCACTGACAGGCCTGGACTGGCAGGCCAGTATGAAGCCCGTCTCGACTTCCCAGGGCTCGAGGCCGTAGTTGGTCGCCATCGTGACCTCGCCGTCGCGCAGGTGGCAGCGGCAAGTTGCGCAAACGCCGCCTTTGCAGGAATACGGCAGGTCTATACCGTGATCGGCTGCCGCGTCGACGATGTTCTCGTCAGCGCGGCGCATCTCGAACTCTTTCTTGTGGCCGTCCATGATCACGGTCACGGTCGCCCGATTCGCTGTTTCCGTCGCGACCGCCGATTTCGGTTTACTTCCCTTGCGCGGCACGCCGAAGCGTTCGGCGTGGACATTCTCCGGAGCAAGGCCGAGTTCGACCAGCGCGTCGGTGACCGTCTTGATCATCGTGTCCGGACCGCATACAAACGCGGCGGCGGGGTTCAGGCCAGTGCAAAACGCCGCATATAGCTCGCGAACCTTGTCCGCGTCCAGGCGCCCGCTCATGATCGGAAATTCCTGATCCTCCTGAGTGAACAGGAAATGCAGCTGCAAGCGTTCGGGATACAGGTTCTTCAGTGCGTAAAGGTCTTCGATGAACATCGTCGTCGACTGCTTGCGATTGCCATAGAACAGCATAAAGCGACTGTTTGGCTCATTTTGTAGCGCAGACTTGAGCATCGACAGCACCGGTGTGATGCCGCTACCCGCCGCAAAAGCTATGTAATCCTTCGCATTCTCGGCATCGAGGCTAATGTGAAACTGACCGGACGGCGGCATTGCGTCGAGCGTGTCACCGACAGCAAGTTGCTTAGCCGCGAACTCGGAGAATTGCCCGCCGGGTTGCACGCGGACGCCAATCTCCAGCGGCATCTCGCCCTGCGCCGAGCATATGCTGTAGGTGCGGCGCAGCTTCTTGCCATCGACAGTGATCTGAAACGGCAGGTGCTGGCCCGGCAAGAACGCGTACTCGTCCGCGAATTCATCGGGCACGCACAGCGCAATGCGGACCGAGTCTTTGGTCTCGCGATCGAGGCGTGCAATCGTCAGTGGGTGAAACTGTTTCATTTAGATGCACTTGAAGTATTCGAAAGGTTCGAGGCAATCGTTGCACTTGTACGATGCTTTGCACGCGGTCGAGCCAAACTCGCTGACCACCGCGGTATCGGTCGAGTCGCAGCGCGGGCAGGCAATATCGCGGTTGCCGCGCAACAATGCGCGTTTGCTTGCGCCTTGCTCGGGCGGCGCGATGCCGTATTTTTTGAGCTTGTCGCGGCCTTCGTCTGATATCCAGTCCGTTGTCCACGGCGGCGACAAGACTCGCCTGATTGCGACATGTTCGACGCCATGCGCATGCAGTGTATCGATGACGCTCTGTTCGATGACTTCGGTCGCGGGGCAACCGGAGTATGTCGGCGTCAGCTCGACAATTACCTCGCTGTCGATCGTCACGCCACGGACGATGCCGAGGTCGGCGATCGTGAGCACCGGAATTTCGGGGTCAGGGACTTCGCTCAGCCAGTCAAGTACCTGTTCGCGGCTGATTCCAGAAGCTACCAAGTCGCCCCCGCGTGCGTGCGCTGCAGATACTGCATCTCGGCGATCATGTAACCGAGATGTTCGCTGTGGTGGCCCTGTTTGCCGCCGGAGGCCATCCACCCGTCACCAGGCTGCGCCAGCGTTGCTTCGCAGATGATCGCCGTTACGTTCATCATCCACTGATCGTGAATCGCATCGAGGTCCGGACCGTTGAACGACGCGGCGAAGATCTGATCGATCTCATCGGCTGCGAACATTTCGCCTGTGTATTGCCACAGATTATCGAGCGAGCCCTGCACGCGCTCATGACTTTCGTCGGTGCCGTCGCCGAGCCGCAGGAACCACTGCGTGTTATGCCGCAGGTGATATCGAATCTCCTTCTCGGCACGCGCGGCGATCTCAGCAACCCGTTGATCCGCACACCGTTTTAGCGCCTCGAGCAATAGCAGGTAAAACGACTCGAATAATACGAGCTTCGTGATCGAGTCGCCGAAATGCCCGTTCGGCTGCTCGATCAGCAGTATGTTTCTAAACTCATTCTCATCCCTCAGGAACGCAAAATCATCTTCGCCGCGGCCTTTGCCCTCGAGTTCACCAGCATAGGTGTAGAACATCCGGGCCTGGCCGATAAAGTCCAGCGCAAAGTTTGCGTTGGCGAGCTCTTCTTCGAGTTCCGGGTACGCGGCAACCAGTTCGACCATGCGCTGGCCGAGAATCAGGGCGTTATCGCCAAGCCTCGATACGTATGCGAGCAATGCCTGTTCCCTGTTCACAGATTCTCCACGCCATCAGGTACTTCGTAAAATGTTGGATGCCGGTAGATCTTGTCTTCGGCAGGCTCGAAAAACGCCGCCGTGTCGGCCGGATCCGAAGCAACGATCTGGCTCGAACGCACGACCCAGATGCTGACACCTTCGCTGCGCCGCGTATACGTGTCACGCGCTGCATCCAACGCCATTTGATCGTCAGCTGCGTGAATACTGCCAGCGTGACGATGACTGAGACCGGACTTGCTGCGAATAAAGACTTCGTAAAGTGGCCATTCTTTATCTGTCATCTCTCTCTCCGGGCTGTCGCCCGCATGGCGGGCTCCTCATCAAGCTGCTTTTGCGGCTCGTTTTTCTGCATAGGCGCGTGCCGCTTCACGCACCCATCGGCCGTCTTCATGTGCGTTGCGACGTTTTTCCATGCGCTGCTTGTTGCACGGCCCGTTGCCCTTGAGCACTTCGATAAATTCCTGCCAGTCGATCTCGCCGTGTCTGTAGTGGCCGGTCTGCTTATCGAGAATGCACTCATCATCGGGCACCTTGAGGCCGAGGAATTCCGCTTGCGGCACCGTCACATCGATGAACTTTTGCCGCAGCTCGTCGTTGGAAAAGCGCTTGATCTTCCACGCCATCGACTGCGCGGAGTGTTTTGATTCGGCATCGGACGGGCCGAACATCATCAGGGACGGCCACCACCAGCGATTGAGCGCGTCCTGCGCCATCGCTTTTTGCTCGGGCGTGCCTTTGCACAGCTCGACCAGAATGTCGAAGCCCTGGCGCTGGTGAAAACTCTCTTCTTTGCAGATGCGAACCATTGCCCGCGCATACGGGCCATAGGAACAGCGGCACAAAGGAATCTGATTCATGATCGCAGCGCCATCGACAAGCCAGCCAATGGCGCCAATATCCGCCCACGTCAATGTCGGATAGTTAAAGATGCTCGAGTACTTGGCTTTGCCGGACAACAAATCGCCGACCATCTGGTCGCGCGACACTCCGAGAGTCTCGGCCGCGCTGTAGAGATACAGTCCATGACCTGCTTCATCCTGAATCTTGGCAAGCAATATCGCCTTGCGCTTCAGCGAGGGTGCACGCGTGAGCCAGTTGCCTTCCGGCTGCATGCCGATAATCTCGGAATGCGCGTGCTGTGAGATCTGACGAATCAGCGTGCGCCGGTACGCCTCCGGCATCCAGTCCTTGGCCTCGATCTTTTCCTCGGCGTCGACACGCTTCTGAAACGCCTTGCGGTCGGCGGCAGATTCGAGACCGTCTCGCTTGTCAGATTGTCCTTTTTGATCAAGGCCTTGCGTATACATGAATAGAATCTCGTCGCGTCGTTACGCGTGCCGCGCTAATGTGTCACAGTTTTTTGATATTTTCAATGTTCAGTGTATCGGTTTAGGCATCCAGCACAGACTCGCCGCGGCTGACCGAGCGGCCGCGAAACAGGGCGACGAATTCGTCGTGCTGGTTGACCACTTCAGCTGCGTAAAGACCGCTGCGGCTGCCGCGATGCTCCTCGAGCGCAACGGCACGAAGTACGTCGTCGAGATACACCGGCCGAAGAAACTCGATCGTTCCGGAGCTGGCGACCGTCAGGTCATCATAGGCATTACATGCGAACGCGAATGCCGTATCGGCCAATGTGAAGACGAGTCCACCGTGGCAAATGTTGAAACCGTTTACCATGTCTTCGCGCACGCGCATCGTCGCGATGGCCGAACCCGGTTCCGGAATCTCGATCTCGATGCCGAGTGCTTGTGAGGCCTTGTCACTTGCATACATCCTGTCGGCACAGGCACGTGCTCGCTCGAGTTTGTCCATGGTTAATACCTCTTGGTCAGTGGCGGCCCGGGCCTAGTCCAGCAAAGCGTTGCATGAAGCTCCGGTCGGCTTTTGGCAGTGGCCCGCCGGCCGTCTCCATCGTTTCTGACAGGTAGTGGTCAGCTTGCGCGTAAACGGCCCGATACAGGTTCTTGCAGAGTTGATAGGCTGCGCAACCGTGCCAGCCCGGCGGCAGCAGCGCTGCCGGCAACTGCGGATCCCGCAAGAGCACCTTGCGATATTCCTGAATCAGCAAGGTTCGAACCAGAAATGCGGATTTTGGCGACACGTTCGCGTCTTTTCCATACGCAGCGATCAATGGGTGGAAGCGCTCAACGAAGCTGGCATAGCCCTTATCGATGTCGACGAGGCTCCAGCTCTCCTGCGCAAGCCTGCGCATCGACGCGTCGTTTCGAACCGTCTGCCCGGTCATGACGATGAGATCGTCCGCCACGCCCAGTCGCCGCAAGGTAATATCAACGTCCGCCATGTCCGGTGCCGGATGCGCCAGCAGACTCGTCGATAACGCGCCAAAGCCCAACCAGCCGCACTCTTTTCTCACGGCGTCCCGTGACGCAGCGTCGAGTCCCGAGAGAAGTATCAGACACCACTGACCGTCCCAGGTCGATACCGGCTCGCCGTAGATCTTGTGCGTTGCTTGCTCGAATCTCTCTCGACCTTCGTCGGTCAGGCTGTAGTAACTACGCCGGCCAATCAATGTGGATCTTAGCCACCCGTCCTGGACCAGTCGGAAGACCGACGTGCGCACCAGACGTTCGCCGATACCGAAGTCCTTCATCACCTGGATCAGACTGCCGAGCCAGACGGTCCCGCCGCGCGGTGCGATCGAATCGCCGAACACGGTTGTGATCAGCGAGCCCGTGCGCAATGTGCGCCGGGCACGAAACTCGGCGACTAGGTTCTGGCTGGCGGATTCTATTGTCATTTCATGTCGGCTTGCGCTCGCGGCGCCTGACCGTATATTGTGATACTGATTTATTCAAATCTCACACTATTTTGTATCTAACCATGAAACTTGGCAATCTCGTACAGGATCAATGGATCGAAGGCGACGGTGACGGTCGTGTACTGACCTCGGCCGTCAACGGCGAACCCGTGGCAACCATTACGAGCGATGGTCTCGATTTTGCAGCAATACTCGATCACGCAAGATCGATTGGTGGCCCGAATCTTCGCAAGCTCACATTTCACGAGCGCGGCGATATGCTCAAAGCGCTCGCCATCCACCTCAACGACATCAAGCAAGAGTTCTATTCGCTGTCGACACAGACTGGCGCAACGCGAAGAGACAGCTGGCCGGATATCGACGGCGGCATTTCGACGATGTTCGTGTTTTCGAGCAAAGGCCGGCGCGAGATGCCGAATGACCATGTCTATCTGGATGGCGGCGTCGAGCAACTCTCACGAGAAGGCACGTTTGTCGGGCAGCACATCTTCACGCCGAAGCTCGGCGCGGCGATTCATATCAATGCATTTAACTTCCCGTGCTGGGGCATGCTCGAAAAACTGGCGCCGACCCTGCTCGCTGGCGTACCGGCGATCATCAAACCGGCATCGAGCACGGCGTATCTGACAGAGCTTATGGTCAGGCGCATGATCGCGTCTGGCATCCTTCCCAAAGGCAGCGTGCAGCTGATCTGCGGCGGCGTCGGCGATTTATTCAATCACCTGACCTGTCAGGACACCGTTGCATTCACAGGCTCGAAGTACACGGCCGAAAAACTGCAGCTGCATCCCAGGGTCGTCAGCGAGTCTGTCGCGTTCACGGCCGAAACCGATTCGCTGAACATGTCGATACTCGGCCCTGACGCAACGCCGGGCACGCCCGAGTTCGATCTCTATATAAAAGAAGTCAAAAACGAAATGATTTCGAAGGCCGGGCAAAAGTGCACGGCAATACGGCGCATCATCGCGCCGTCAGCGATAGCCGCCGACGTCGTCAGGGCCCTGTCGACCGCGCTCGGTGAAATCCGGATTGGCAATCCTGGCATTAAAGACGTCGATATGGGCGCACTCGCAAGTCAGGGACAACGCGACGAAGTTCGCGCACGCGTCGCAGACCTTACCGCCGAGGCGGAAGTTGTTTTTGGCGGAAGCGACGACTTTGAACTTGTCGACGCCGACAGCAAGAAAGGTGCGTTTTTCATGCCTACCCTGCTGCTCTGCGAGAAGCCATTGTCATCGAAGGCCGTGCATTCTGTGGAGGCATTCGGTCCGGTCAGCACAGTGCTCCCTTATGACTCGATTGCTGAAGCAATTGAACTCGCAAAACTCGGCGACGGCAGCCTCGCGGGTTCGATCATTTCGAACGACAATGCGGTTGCGCGCGAACTCGTGCTCGGTACTGCCGCCTACCACGGCCGCATGGTGATCATTAACCGGCACTGCGCCGCGGAGTCGACCGGCCACGGCTCTCCGCTGGCGCACCTCGTGCACGGCGGCCCAGGACGTGCCGGCGGCGGCGAGGAAATGGGCGGCGTGCGCGGCGTGCTGCACTACATGCAGCGCACGGCGATACAGGGATCACCCGAGACGCTTTCGGTCATCGGCCACCGATGGATACGCGGCGCCGACGAGAAAGATCCGGGCTTGCATCCGTTTCGCAAGACCTTCGAGCAACTCGAGCTCGGCGACACGTTCAAGAGCGAATCACGTGAAGTCACACTCGAAGACATCAATCATTTCGCGGAATTCACGGGCGACAACTTTTACGCGCACATGAACGAGGAAGAAGCAGCCAAGAACCCGTTCTTCGATGGCCGAGTCGCGCACGGTTACCTGATCGTTTCGTTTGCGGCGGGCCTGTTCGTCGATCCCGACTTCGGACCGGTACTCGCCAACTACGGCGTCGACGACCTGCGGTTCATTAAGCCAGTGAACTACGGCGACTCGCTCAAAGTACGCCTTACATGCAAGCAGAAAACGTTGCGCGGTGACTCGGGATACGGCGAAGTGCGCTGGGATGCCGAAGTTACGAACCAGGAAGACGAAATCTGTGCGCAATATGACGTACTAACCATGGTTGCCACTGACGCGCATTGGGAATCCGTGCGCTAGGAATCTCGTCACTTTTTGAACTGGCCGGGTCTTGAACGGCGGCAATCGACCCGTTACGCCCCCTGGTCAACCCAAAGCCATCCGGTTCTTCATGACTTCGACGGCGCAGAAGCTCCGACGTCCAGTCCCGGCAGACCGTCGAGGCTTAGAGCATTATGCTCGGTTCGATACTTGAGCAGCTCGTCGGCCGTCTTGCTGTCACACCAGTTCTTTTGATGACTCACGTTCGCACTTGAAATCATATTCCGGTACACCGTATCCAAATGAATCACGAATACACTCGATATCGACGACTACGAAGTTTCGAATCGCCGGCATGTTTGGGAATATTCGCAGCAACGTTTCCAAGTCGGCATGATGCGGCTCGACCGATCGGCCGTGTCCGTAGAAACGAAAGATTTTCGGTGGTCCATCGAAAGCGCACAGCATAATGACGATGCGTCCGTTCTCTTTCAAATGCGCGACTGTTTCAATGCCGCTGCCGCCAAACTCTACGTAAGCAATTTGGCGCGGGCCCAGTACCCGAAGACCATCGAGTCCCTTCGGCGAACAGTTGATCCGGCCATCATCGGCGAGCGGTGCCGTCGATACGAAGAACACGCGTTGGCGTTCAATCCAACGCTGAATGCGTTCGTCGATTTCCCGGTATTATTTTCCCATGGTTGACTTGTGCCAGATGTTGTCTTACCGGTCCGATCCGGAGCCATGCATTGCGCTTAGCCCTCGACCTGGTTAAGCCCGCCCTTCAACACGACGGTTTGAAAACCCTTCTCGTTCAGCACAAAGGATGCCGCTGAACTGCGCCGGCCCGTATCACAGCAGACCACGTACAGCGTTTTGCGATTCAGCGTGTTGAGCTTATGACGAAAAAGGTACAGCGGTAAGTTGACTGCGCCGTCTTTGTGGGAGACTTTGAATTCACTCGGCAGGCGGACGTCAAGCCATTGGCCACCGTTGGCGATGACCTCATTCGCGTCGTCGTGATCTATCCAATCAAGAATCGGCTCAATCATAAGCGCCTGAAAGTCTTTTTGACCTAATCGCATCAGGATGCCGTCCGTCTGCATAGTTATCGTCGCGTTGCATTTTGTCTTCGAGATCAACGCTTCCTCGCCAAATGTGTCGCCCACGTGCAGCTCAGCCAGGTCGATGCCTTTGTCCCGCAGAGGCGACTCGCGGGTGACCATACAGCTGCCGCTGCGGATGACATAAAAATAATCGCCTTCTTGGCCCTGCTTAATAACGATGTCTCCGGCCTTATAGTCAACTCGTTCCAGGCGCATGAAGATCGTCTGAATATTCGCCGGCGGTATCTTTTGGAAAGCACCGATTTGCAGCAAGGCGGTCATCCAGTCGCCGTCCTCCGTCTCCTTTTCGGCCTTGAAGTCACCGACCTCATAGATACCGGTCTGATCCCAGGTCAGGGTCAAATCCAGAAGATCACTTTCTATACTGATATAGCCAACGTGATCCGTTGCGACGGCCGTTTGCTGACGCGGCAAGTCGGGTGCGATCGGGTTGCGTGCGTCAGCCGTTCCGCCCGTGATGGTCCGGACGACTTCGTCGCCATCCTTGAGTTCTATCGTCCCGGACAGCACATAAAAAACACGGTTTTCGGTATCGCCCTTCTCGAATAGCGTCGCGCCCCGATTCACTTCCTGCAGTTCGATCTTTTTGAGCAACGCGCGGAGACTGTCCCTCTTCATCCCGTTCAGTGGGGAGAGAACTCCGATTTGCCTGATGTCGAGTTCTTTGGCCATCGACGCAAGATTCTCCTGTCGTGGATAAATTTCAGTCCGGCACGCATCGGAGTCTAGCACGAGGTGACTGTCTGCTTCTGGCCGGAAGCTGCCCTTGAAATCGGCCCGCTCTTGTGGATTCGGCGCCCGGCTAATTGCGATTGGCAGGCAGATACCGCCGTCTGAGTTATTGGCGCGTTGCGCCGCTGATCTTCTCTACGATTGCACGCACGTCGACGTCGGCGTCCGTCGCGACTACGATCGTCGATTGAAGCTCTGCAGCATCCAAGGGATCCGAATGCTCGTACTGGTAGTCAAGTACCGTCGCATCCGCTTCTGAGGCATCGCTGGCATCGCGCCGCCTTTGCTGCAGACGTTGTGCCAATTCATCAGGCCCTGCTTGGACATCGACGATGACGAACGTCGCATCGAGCGACTTTGCCAACTTCTGAAAGCGCCGCCGGTCCTGGCGACCGAGGAATGAGGCATCGGCTATTACGTGCTGCCCAAGCCGCAACGAGGTCTCCGCCGCCGCCGCAAGTGTCTTATAGATATCGGCTTTCGAACTCGCCTCGTAAATTCCCGTGCCGACGCCGGCGCCACTTGCCTCAGATTCCTCGAGACCGTAGCGGCGTTTGCGCTCGATATCCGACCGCACGCGTATCGCCGGTAGCCGTGAAATCAACTGCTGCGACAGCCAGGTCTTCCCGGATCCCGAAAAGCCGTGCATCGCGACGAGGCTGGGCCGCTTCGGTTCAATCCAGCGGCCAGCAACCGAGCAATGGTGAGACATTTCATCCAGATCTCTTTGCCTGTCGGTCTCATCGCTCCGTTCGATACTATGAATAGCCGCGATCTTGGCTCGAATCAGCGCATGGTACACAAAGTACAGCCCGAAGACAGACATGCCCGCATAGTCTCCGGTGCATTCGAGATAGCGATTGATGAATACATACGCGAGATCCTGTCGCCCTTTTGAGATCAGATCCATGACAAGAAATGACACGTCGCTGATGACGTCGATATTGCGTAAGTCCGCATTGAACTCCACACAATCAAACGCGGAGATACCGGACGGCAGTCGCACAAGATTCGCCAGGTGCAGATCGCCATGGCACTCGCGAACGTAGCCTGCGTCCTGTCGCTGAATCAGTGTTGGCCACAGCTCCTGCAAACTGTTGCCGGTCCATGTAGACAGGCCCTGCAGTTCATCCCACCTAGCGTGTTGCTTCAGGTGCTCGATATTCTCGAGCATCGGATGCCGTACCAGCCTGATCGTGTCTTTCTCACTGAGCTGAGTGCACGCCGGAATCGTGCCGTGTTGTGCGGCGATCCTCTCGGCCAGCGCGATCATGTCCGCGCCCGTGAGTAAACCAGCATCGAGCTGCACATCGAGCTGCGCGCTTTGTGGAAACTGCAGCATCTTGACGGCGTACTCGATGGGGTCGCCTTCCCCACCGACCTCCGGATCTTCGAAGCTGCCGCTGATCGGCACGACTTCTACGTAGAGATCCCGTGCCCACCGCCTGTTAAGGCGCAGCTCCTCCTCACAAAAGTGCCTGCGCTGCTCGAGCGACGAGAAGTCCAGGAACTCCAGTTTTATCGGCTTTTTGATTTTGTACGCGAAATTTCCCGTCAGTATTACCCAGGAAATATGCGTGTCCAGCAGCCGAATGTTCTCGACGGGATGAGCGTAAGCGCGCTCGCGCAGCAGCGACCTGATAAGTTTTTTTTCGCGGCCGACTGCTGTCAGGTCAACGGTTTCGGAAGTCATTTCAGCCTCACGCCTATTTGCCGACGCGCAACTGCAGATTGCGAAATTTCAAGACACCTTTGCCCGCGTATTGCAAAGCGACATACCCCTCCGTGAGACTTTCGTCCTCGAAGTGCGCAGTGACAATGTCATTCATCGTCACTTTAATTCTGCTCCCACTAAGATCAATGCGGACTGTGTTCCACTTATCAAGTGTATCGACCCGAGCGAGCGGCGAGCGGCGTTTGACGACGCTGCCTGAGCGAAAGTCCTGCTGCGGATGATCGTCCCAGATATTGATTTCGTAACAGTTATCGGGTGTGATAATCGTTGTGTCGCTGCAGCGCAAGAACACGCCGCTGTTGGTTGCGTCCTCAATCCAGAACTCGACAATCAAAGAGAAATCCCGGTATTGGTCCCGTGAGACCAGGTAGCCCGTTGCCTCCGCTGGCCCGGCTTCGACACCCTGGCCCGTGAATCGCCAGTCGGCGTCGCCCGTTTGCTGCCACTCCTGAAGCGGCAAGTTAGCAACACAAGCAAACAACGGCAGACACAGCAGACCGCCTGCCGCAAATCGCATTTGCCGAAAAATTTCAGCCGCCAACATCTGGAGCTGCCTGTTTGTTGGCCTTGAATGCCGACACTGCCGAGGCCGCTTCGAGAATCACCAGCGCGGTAGTTATGAGCACGACGATATTGATGCCGGCAAGCAGATAGTTTTTCTCGCCAATGAACTTCAACAGCGTAACGACACCGGCCAGGAACGACATGACGAGTACAAACGTCATAGGCACGAGCGTCACCCAGGCCGATCGCCTGAGTTTGATCAGATATACCGAGATAACGAGCAGCGTCATGCCGGCGAGTATTTGATTCGTCGTGCCGAACAACGGCCAGATGATCATGCCGCCTCTGCCTGAGCTACCACCGGCGCCGAAAGCAATAAGCAGACAGCATGCGACAGCTACGAAAGTCGCAATGACGCCATTGCGAAAAGCGGGAATATGATAGATCTCACCCCATTCCTGAATAATGTAACGCTGCAACCGCACACCGGAATCCATGGTCGTGCCGGCGAACAATACCAGCATCGTCGCGAGCAGTGTTTCGGTGATTGTTGCCGGCAGCCCCCAACCCGTTGCGAGCAGATTAGCGCCGCTACTAATGAACGCGGCTGCACCGCCGGCGCCGAATTCATGGTACTGCTCGTGCCACAGCTCAGGCGTTGCGGCCAGTGTCACGCCCGCGACGGCAACAATGGTGATCAAGGCGAGCGAACCCTCACCGATCGCAGCAAAGTATCCAACAAAGCGAGCGTCAGTCTCTTTGTTGAGCTGCTTGGAACTCGTGCCAGAGGCAACGATACCGTGAAAGCCCGACACGGCGCCGCAAGCAATCGTCACAAACAACAGTGGGACAATCGATGGCGCGTCTTGGCCCGTCAGATCGTTGAACGCGGGTGCGGAAATGTCCGGCGTGGCCAGGACAACGGCGCCGTACAACAGAAACAGCCCGCCAAACAACTGCAGACCATTGATGTAATCACGCGGCTGCAGCAGCATCCATACGGGCAGCATCGATGCGATACCCGCATAGATGAACAGGAGAATGATCCAGTTCGCGTTGGCGGTCAGTCCCAACATGGTGTCTGGCAGCGCCAGTGGCGTCGTGCTGCCGAAATAGACGGACGCATACAGCGCTATTACGCCGATAACCGACACCGTGAGCAGGTTTATCTTCCACCGATAAATCATTTGCCCGATGACCAGTGCAACCGCGATCGCCGCCCACGCAGGAAATACCGCCGTCGGCGAACCGACGAAAGCCCCTGCGATAACCACGCCGAATACCGAATTGACCATCAGCAACACGAGAAATACGACGATCATGAACAAGGCGCGGGTCCTGGAACCGACGATAGTCTCGGAAAGCGCGCCTATCGATTTGCCCTTGTGCCGGTTGCTCGCCCACAAGGCGCCCATATCGTGTACGCCCGCGAAGAAAATTGTGCCAAACACGACCCACAGCATGGCCGGGACCCAGCCCCAGTAGACAGCGATTGCCGGCCCGACGATCGGCGCCGCACCGGCAACCGACGTGAAATGGTGACCCCAAAGCACATACTTGTTCGCCGGCACGAAGTCTACGCCATCGGTCAACTCGTGCGCGGGCGTCCTGAATCCGGAATCGAGCCGATAGATCTTCGTCGCGACAAAGCGCGAGTAGACAAACCAGCCAAATAACATGCCGAGGATGCCAATACCAACGATAAACAGGGAACCCATTGAGTGTATTGCTCGCGTCTACTCGATGACCCGATTGACGTTACTACAGACCCCAAAGCACTTCCATCGGGACCAGGCCCCGGTGATACTATCTTCACGTCATGAAGACCCACGCGATACGCATTCACGAATTCGGCAGTCCCGAGGTCTTGTCCTGGGAGGAAGTTGACCTTGCGGAACTCGCGGCCGGGGAAGCGCGCATCCGGCATACGGCTGTCGGGCTGAACCTGATCGACACGTATCATCGCACAGGACTTTATCCAATGGATTTGCCAACTGGCCTCGGCAGTGAGGCTGCGGGCGTGGTTGAAGCTGTCGCTGCCGACGTCACTGACATTGCGGTGGGTGACAGGGTCGTTTATACGGGCCGTCCGGCGGATGCGTATTCGGAGCGGCGCAATTTCGATGCGTCTCGCCTCGTTCGCATACCGGATACCATGTCGGATGACGTTGCTGCAGCCGTGTTTCTGAAAGGACTGACCGCGTGGTATCTGCTGCGGCGCAGTTACCGGGTCGCCGACGGAGACACGATTCTCTTGTATGCCGCAGCGGGCGGCGTGGGGTCGCTTGCCAGCCAGTGGGCGCAGCGATTGGGCGCGACGGTGATCGGCGTCGTCAGCACGGCCGACAAAGCGGAACTTGCAAAATCGCAGGGCTGCGACCACATCATCATGGCGGATGATGACGTCCCGGCGCGGGTTCGCGAACTTACCGGTGGCCAGGGTGTTGCCGCGGTATACGATTCAGTGGGCAAAGACACATTCTTCGCGTCACTCGACTCACTGCGGCCACACGGCATTATGGTGACGTTCGGTAACGCGTCCGGACCTGTCGAACCGTTCGCGCCAGCAGAACTTGCAAAACGCGGCTCTCTGTACGTCACGCGACCGATTCTTTACGACTTTATCGTTACGCGGGAAGAACTCCTGATCGCCTGCAATGAGTTGTTCGAGTTTATCGGCAGTAACGGCGTCAGCGTGCATATCGGCCAGACGTACGCGCTCAAAGACGCGGCGCAAGCGCATCGGGACATTGCGGCGCGCAAAACGACGGGTTCAACTATTCTTCTACCGTAGAGCTGGTCGCGCGCTCTGTCTCTTCAACGTGATGCAGCAGGTCCGTGTAACGAGTATTGCCGCGCAAGCGCGCAAGATCTTCGTCGTTACGCATCCAGGCTGAGCTGACCGCACCTATCTCAACGGCGCGTTCGAGATATTCGAGCGCTTCTTCATCCTCGCCCAAAGTCGCCAGATTGCAGGCCACGTTGTAGAAAACGACGGGATCGTCCGGCGCAATCTCAATAGCGCGTCGCAACCAGCGCTTCCCCTTGTCCACGTCGCCCAGGACGATCAGCGTGCCTGCGCCAAGATGATAAGCACGCGCGTCGTCAGGATGCCATTCGAGATGCTTGTTGATGACCGCAACCGCCTCGCGCGCTTCCAAAACAGCATCGTCCAGACGCCCGATTCCGCGCAATATCTGTATTCTCAAGCAACGTGATTGATAATCCGCAGGATCCGCCTTGGCCGCCTGTTGAAACAACTCGGCTGCCGATTCGATATTGCCGCGATGGAACTGCGTTCGCGCATAGTAGTAGTACGCCTCGAACAGACTGGGATTCAACTCGATGGCTGTCTTGAACTCCGACTCTGCCGATTCGAAGTCCTCACAGACAAGCAGTGCGAGCCCGCGAGACGCATGCGCCTCAGCAAGGTCGGGGCTCAACTCGAGTGCTCGTTTGCTTGCGTCGGCGGCTTCCGCGCGATAGTTGGCTTGCGGGTCCACATACATCACCAGAAACGAGAAACAATCGGCGTAGCCCGCCCAGGCGAGCGCAAACTCCGGGTCGATCTCAATGGCCTGGTTAAACATCTGCCGTGCGTGCTCGATGTCCGTCTTGCGAAAACGTTTGAAGAACTGCCGCCCACGAAGATAGTACTCATAGGCTGTCACATCCTTGGTTGAGGTCGTGCTGATGGACGACTGTTCGCTCGGTGTAAGTGTCTCCAACAAAGACTCCGCGATGCACGTCGCTATATCGTCCTGAATCGCGAAGACGTCTTTCGTCTCCTCATCGAAGCTCTTGGACCAGAGGTGGTAACCGTCTGATGCTTTGACGAGCTGCGCGGTCACGCGCAGCCGGTTATCAGACTTTCGTACACTTCCTTCCAGGATCGTCTTGACACCAAGTTCCTTGCCGATTCGTCGTACATCTGCAGCACCTGCTTGGTATTGGAACGACGATGACCGTGCCGCGACATTCAGTTGCCGTATCTTCGTAAGTGCGTTGAGTATCTCTTCTGCAACTCCTTCGCAGAAATAACCCTGGTCTTTCTCGGGACTCATGTCCGCGAATGGCAACACCGCTATCGACGGCGCGTTATTTGTTGTCAGTGCAAAATCTGGCGTCGACGCGTCGCGTCGAATACCGGCTGGTGAAATATCGAATGCCCAGGCAAGAACGATGGCCACTGGAAATCCTGTGACCACAAGTGCGATCAGTGCCACCATCACCCAGTCTGGCAAACCCAAAGGGCCAAACGTGATTTCGCCGATTTGCAACAGAATGAAGCCTACAACGGCATAGGCCGCAATGACGGGATAAACCTTGCGGCGGATTAATTCCGTGGACAGCCAGGACCACGAATGAGACGAGGGCTTCTTCATTTGAGAGGCAGCGCAATGTCGGCCTTGATCTCCTTGAGGACGATATTCGATCGCACTTGCGACACACCAGGCAGGCGGAAGATAAAATCGTCGAGGAACACATTGTAGGCGTCGATATCCTCGACAACCACTCGCAGGTGAAAATCCGCCTCACCACTCGTCGCGAAACATTCCAGTACTTCGGGGTGCCGCAGCACCTCGCGAACGAAATGGTCGACATGCGTTTGCTCATGGCGCGCCAGCGATACGTGCACTATTGAAGCCAGACCGAAACCGGCTTTCTTCGGATTCACTATGACAGCGTAGCGATCAATGATGCCCTCTTGTTCGAGAGACTTTACACGGCGCCAGACGGCGGAACTCGACATGCCGACCTTGTCCGCCAGTTCCTGCATCGTCAGCCGGCTGTCTCGCTGCAGTTCGGCCAGGATGCACCGATCATTCTTCGAAAGCATCGCTGTTTCCTTGATCTCAAAATATCGAGATACTTTGCCATATATTAGGCATTTTTGAGATGTTTTTTCGTAATAGGACCTAAAAACGGAACGATCAGGGACCTGCTCACGCGCGTTATCTGCGACACTGTGATCTTTCCCGCACGTTCGGAGTACTGATGGCGCGCCCGGCCTCTTCACTGCATCATCCTGCTTACCCGCTCGACAACTACGAACTCCTCGACCGCTATCGGCGCGAGTCGGGCCGCGTCTTTCTGACCGGCACCCAGGCGCTGGTGCGCATACCGTTGATGCAGCGCGCGATGGACCGCGCCGCCGGGCTAAATACGGCCGGTTTTGTCAGCGGCTATCGGGGCTCGCCACTAGGCGCCTACGACCAGGAGTTGTGGCGCGCCAAGCAGTTTCTCGAGGAAGACAACATCGAATTTCTGCCGGCCGTGAACGAGGACCTCGCGGCGACGGCCATACTCGGCGCACAGCAGGTCGAGACGGATCCGCACAAGACCGTCGATGGCGTGTTCGGCATCTGGTACGGCAAAGGACCGGGCGTCGATCGCGCCGGCGATGCGCTCAAACATGGCAATGCCTACGGCAGTTCACCGAGAGGCGGGGTACTCGTTGTCGCCGGCGACGATCATGGCTGCGTCTCGTCATCGATGCCGCATCAGTCCGACGTTGCGTTCCTGACATTCGTCATGCCACACCTGAATCCGGCCAACGTTGCCGAGTATCTCGAATTCGGTTTGTACGGCATCGCACTGTCGCGCTTTTCGGGAATGTGGGTCGGCTTCAAGGCAATCTCCGAAACCGTGGAGTCGGCAATGTCGCTTGAGTTGCCGCCGTATCCGCAGTTTGTCATTCCCGAATTCGACACCCCGCCAGGCGGCCTGCACTACCGCTGGCCCGACTTTCCGGGGCCGCAGATCGAAGAGCGCCTCGAAGCCAAGAAAGCTGCAACGCTCGCATTCGCGGCCGCGAATCCAATCGATCGCAAAATATTCAACATACGCGATGCGCGTTACGGCATTGTCACGACGGGTAAAGCTCACCTCGACCTGATGGAGGCTCTGCGTCTGCTTGGCATCGACAGAAAAGAAGCGCAGCGCATTGGTCTGGATGTGTACAAAGTCGGCATGGTCTGGCCGCTCGAACACGATGGCGCCCTCGAATTCGTGCGGGGCAAACACGAAGTGCTCGTCATCGAGGAGAAACGCGGCATCATCGAAAGCCAGTTCAAGGAGTATTTCTATGACTACCCGGGCCGCAAGCCGAAGCGACTGGTCGGTAAAGAAGATGGGAACGGCGCGCGGCTCGTGCCCTGGGTCGGCGAACTCTCGCCTATCCAGCTGACGCAGATTCTGGCCCGGCGGCTCGACGGCGAGTTTATCGGCCTCAACCTGAAAGAGCGCGCCGACAGACTCCTCAATGATGGTTCGAACGTGATCCGGGTAGAAGGCGCGACACGCATGCCCTACTTCTGCTCCGGCTGTCCGCACAATACGTCTACGCGCTTACCGGAAGGCTCGAGTGGATTGGCCGGCATCGGCTGCCACTTCATGGCCAACTGGATGGACCGCGACACCGAGGGTCTGATCCAGATGGGTGGCGAAGGTGTCAACTGGATAACGCGCTCGAAATTCAATGGCAACCGGCATATTTTCCAGAACCTCGGCGACGGAACCTTCTACCACTCGGGTTCGATGGCAATACGCCAGGCTGTCGCTGCAGGCACGAACATCACTTTCAAGATTCTGTTTAACGATGCCGTCGCCATGACGGGCGGACAACCCGTCGATGGTCCGGTCTCCGTGCCGTCAGTTGCGCACTCGGTTCGCGCCGAGGGTATCGATCGAATCGCATTGCTTTCCGATGAGCCGGAGCAGTTCGACCCGCGGGACTTTCCGCGAGGCACGACGATCAGTCACCGGCGCGATCTCGATCCGGTACAGCGCGAACTTCGCGAAATCCCTGGCGTGACCGTGCTGATTTATGCGCAAACCTGTGCGACGGAAAAGCGGCGGCGACGCAAACGAGGGTTACTCGAAGACCCGAAGAAATTCGTCGTTATCAACGACCTGGTTTGCGAGGGCTGCGGCGACT
>Ga0224497_10000551_pt1 | contig 25429 bp, 22 predicted proteins | sample SF_Jul11_sed_USG_4_FD_167970 | JGI IMG/M metagenome (GOLD analysis project Ga0224497, IMG submission 167970) | Sediment microbial communities from San Francisco Bay, California, United States - SF_Jul11_sed_USGS_13 | ecosystem: Environmental > Aquatic > Marine > Sediment | place: USA...
GACTTGTCTGCGTTGCTCCTCTTCCGCGGCCACCCGGGCTTGTTCGGCTTGTAACGCGGCTTGTTGTTGAGCTAAAAGGGTCTCTTGTTCCCGGCGGGCTTGTTCAGCCACGACTCGCCGCCGCTCTTCTTCCGCGGCCAGGCGTTGGGCTTCGGCCAGTTGCGCTTGAAGATCCTTCTCTCGCTGTCGTTGCTCCTGCAAGGTTTGGAGGGCCTGCATTTCAAACTTTTCCCGCTCTGCCGCTAGCGCCGTAGCCTCTTCTGCCAACGTTTTTTGTTTTTCAGCCTGCTCGCTCATTCCAGATGGAATGTTGTTGTTGAAGACATCCAAGGGATTTCCAAAACTCTTTAAGAATCCGACAATTGTCTCGACCGTTCCAGCTTCAGGATTGCTTGTCCCTCCTTGACGATTTGGGGTATTCGCGATTTGGGGTTTGGAGGATTTTTTTTCCGGAATAAACACAAACTCTCCCTTATCCTGGCTTAACCCCCACATTTCCGGTCGTTGCACATGGTTATGGGTCAGAGCTGCCGATTGTACATGCTCATCGAGAAAGGCGAAGAGCTCGGACGTGGGAATGATGCCATCGCCGTTCAGGTCACCATGGCCCTTCCCGATGCCTTCCAGAAGATAATATGTGAACACGCTATGTTTCCACTTCGGCCCGGCTAAGGCTTGTTGCCCGGTTCCTCCTGCGGTAATCAGTTGGCGGGCAGGTTCACTAGTAATCATCTTCAGATAATTACTGGTCATGGGGGGAAGCGAACGCTGGCTGCGACCGGCAATGCCTCCATAACAAATATCAATGAGAAATAAGACCTGTTTGGCCGGAAGTGCCTCCGAAAGTTCACGAAGAAGATTCACGCTGATTGCGGTGTCTGGAAGAAGGCCCGGTTCGGTATCGACGGGCATCATATAGCCCACGGGTTGTTGCTTTCCCTTGCTTGGGGTTTCTCCAATATGACCGGCAAAAAAGATTACCACCCGATCATCTTTTTGTACTCGCGTCACAAGATTCTGGCGCAACTCCCGAAGAATCGCTTTTCTGGTGGCTTGGGTGTTGTAAAGTGATGTGACCGTGAATCCTTGGCCCCCGAGCATACTGGCCACGGATTTCGCATCATCGACCGCATAGGCCAGGCCGGCGAGATTCAGATATTTATCAATCCCTATGATCACAGCCCAGGATTTTCCCTGAGTTTCGGCTATATGTTGGGCGGGAACTTTTCCGTTCATGGTATTGCTTCGGGTATCTGCCTGTGCCTGTCCCGGGAAGAACAACGGGATCAAACCGAATAACAAGAGAGAGAGGAGAAAGAAGCTGGGATAGGGGAGGAATCCTCTTCTCAGGATGGGACTGTGTAAAACGGGATCGAACACGGGGCACTTGCTCCTGTGGCTTATGTTGATTTTACTCAAGAAAATTCTCAGAAGAAAATAGGCAACGGCCCATTCTCTTAGTGCATCAGATTACCTCTATGGTCTCCTTCTCTCGTTGCGTCAGGTCAACATGTCCGTCAACGATTGGAAGGGGGTGTAACAGAAATATTGGTGGTCTTGTGGCGTCCTCAGTTCTTGAGACCAGTTTACTGGGTCTTGCCTCAGAGATGCGAGTGTTGGCTTCGTGCATGCTTCAAAAAATAAGAGACGTTTCCTCCTTTGAAGCCTGTCGGTCTTTTCCCTAATAGTGCGCCTACCCCTAAGTGGGGGGTCAGGTGCAGCCAGTGCCTCTGGGAAATATGGATTGACTTCATGAGAAAGAGTTTATACGATCGCCTGGTTTTCTCTACTTCGTCAGCATCGCGTTTTTTGGATATGATTCCATCTGATAGCCACTTAAGCTGAATGAGGGTGTGATTAAACACCCTCCTTTTGGACCTGTGGTGTTGTTGAGCGTACCATCCCCCAAACCCATAGTTAAAGTCGATAATTGTGCGTGAATAATCGCGCCAAACACTTTGTTGGGAATCTTTCTGGAATCCTTTTTTTGTTTTTCTAATTTATGAGGAGCAATAATGACCTATTGGCTCATGCAGAACACTTTATGTAGACGAATACAGCCGTTGGCCTGTTTCTTATTGTTGGCAATGCTCGTCATCAGTCCATCCGTCACTCAAGCCAAAAAATTAAATGATGTGATTCCGGATCTCTATGGTGGAGATGGATTTCAAACAAATCCGTTTTCTGTAGGAAGCCGGCCCAACGACTTTGGCAATGCCGTGTTTGGTTCCTTTAATGAATTGACCAATGGCATTGGTTCCCAGATCGGACAATTTGCGGTGAATTCCACCGTGGCGGCGTTTCGGTTTGACGTGGAGCGTGGCGTACCGGTTGAAGTCACTAAAAGCCTCGGGCCACTCTTCGCGGAACGGGCTGACACACTTGGGAAAGGACGATTTGATTTTCAAGTCGTCTGGTCGAATGCCAATTACAAGAAATTTAATGGGCAGAAGCTGTCTTCCCTCAGTGCCAATGTCTCGCCTACTCTCCCGCAGGGGCTACCGCCGAATTCCCAGGGGTTTGATGAACAACTGAAGATTGATCTGGATGTCGAAGTGATCACGAATTTTGTGGGGTTTTTCGGGACCTATGGGATCACGGATGATTGGGACATCAATGTGCTGGTTCCCCTCGTCCATAATACGATCAAGGCCAAATCTCAAGCGACCATGCTTGATGCCAACGGGGTTCCCTGTACGCTAGGTGGAGATTGTAGTGATATTTATGTGATTACGCCTGGCAGCGGAGACCCTTCACAAGATAGTTCTTCCGGGGAAAAAACTGGCATCGGAGATATTTTCATTCGGACAAAATATAACTTTTTGAAAAATCATGAGATTTTTCCAGATTTGGGCGTCCGTGGCGGGATTTCTCTTCCCACGGGAGATGAAGACAATTTCATGGGGCTAGGCGATGTCAAATTTGAGGGATTGGCGGTGGCGTCGAAGTATTATCCACTACCGGTCGGGGTGATTGGTCCGCATATCAATACGGGTATCGTGCTCGTCAACAACCAGGGGGGGCAGAATCTTTTCACGTATGTGGCAGGGTTTGATTTCGCCCCTGTTCCGATCTTTGCTTTCTCACTCGATCTCCTTGGCCGCCACGAACTTGACGATAGGGATAACAGTGGACAGGACATTATCGATTTGGCTCCAGGAATGAAATTCGCTCCTTTTCCCAACACCCTCGTACAGACAGCCGTCCAGTTTCCCCTCAATAAAAATGAAGGGCTCCGTCCGGACGCGGTCTGGACGTTAGGTCTTGGAGGAACTTTCTAGGGAATCAAATGCTCCCCGATTCACCGCTTGGCTGATGTTGTTTGATCGATGATTTTGGTGAAGAGGCGATTGCCAGAGAACACAAAAAGGTAAGAAGCCCTAAGCTAATCGATATCCTGCGCGAGGCGAAAACCAATCTGGATGCTCCGCGAGTCGGCGCTGTACCCATTTCGAAACGAAGCACGCAAAGACATCGGAGCGTTAGTCCAGCCACCGCCTCGCCTCACTCGTGTTCCGCAGCTTCCATTATTCGCCTCTAACCAGGCCGAACCATTTGTTGGGGCATGCTGATAGTCTTTATGCCAGCAATCCTGGACCCACTCCCATACATTTCCACTCATGTCCTGAAGCCCGAGGACGTTGGCTTTTTTGGTTCCAACTGGCTGGGTTCTCCCGGTACTGTTCGTGTTGAACCAGGCATAGGTGGCAAGGTGTTCTTGATCTGAGGTTCCCGCCCAAATTTCGTCTTTTCCCCTATTTCTGGCTGCGTATTCCCACTCAGATTCTGTGGGGAGTCGATAGCGACGACCGGTTCCCTGCGATAACCATGTTGCATAATTGACGGCATCTTCCCACGAGACATTGATGACCGGACGCCTTTCACGTGCCCACCCCTCATCTCCCGGAAACGGCCGACCCGTCGCCATGGCGAACCGGTCAAATTCTTCGAATGTGACCTCGAATCGCCCCAGAGCAAATTTTTTGATATGGACCTCTCGCAGTGGGTGCTCGCTTGACGTATCCTCCCCCCGGCTATCCCCCTGCTGAAAAGTTCCGGCAGGAATTGAAACCATTTCGGGGTCAAGATGGATGCTCACCACCGGAGAGACGACTCTCAGGATGGCCATTTTAAAAGCCTTATTCTCCCCCGCTAACCATGTGCCCAACCCACCAAATAGAATAACAACAACCCCCATGATCCCTGCCATCTTTAGCCATCGTTTCCGACGCTTCGCAAGCTGGTACTGTTTTTTCAGCATAGACACGGTTTCCGCGTGGGAGGAATCCATCGAGTTTAGGCTGGGTGTTCGGCTCTTAAAAGCGGGTTTTTCAACGGGAACCCAATCTGGTCCGAGACTGTCAGCCTTTGTGTGATCAGCCAGGGGGGTAGGGGAAGGTTTTTTTGCGGGTAGCGTTGATTGGCTATCGTCGTTCATGTTGTGTGCAATCTGAGCCAGCAAATGCGAAAAGGGTAAGTCGACTGTAAAGAATGTTTTTATTCTTCCGCGACTTACCGCCTTAAATTAGTACGAGATGGCTCTCTTCAGGTTATGCCTGAATTCGGCCTCTGGCAATTCTCCTGAAGGCGAAAACACATCGCAATGATATTTTAACAGATAGCTGATTGAACGAAAGCCTCTGTGGTTCTTCATGCAATTTCAATCATTATTGCATTGGGGCCGGCTTCCGCGAATTTTGACGATAGGCTGATCTCGAAACATTCTTAGAGAAATTAGGTTGTCTACCTATAATTTCCTATACCCAGGATAGTAATAAACCTATCCTCCTTAGCGGTCACTATGTCCTTGAAATCTCAACACGTTGGAAGGGGTGGAAGGAGACTCGCCTGATTTCTTAGCAGTACAGGGGGTAATTTCTCCTCCCACCAGAAATTTTGTACTTCTGGTAAATCTTAGCAGTCGTATGATGTGTGGAGCTGGCGAGAGGAATTGAACCTCCGACCTGCGGTTTACAAAACCGCTGCTCTACCGATTGAGCTACGCCAGCTCGGCGAATTTAGGGGTTATCATAGCAAAGGATGAAAGATTCAACCAGATCGAATACATAAAAACATAACTTTCAAGAAAAGCCATGATTTAGGTCATATGCAGCATGACTTTTCGTACGCCACGTTGGGCGGCTTTTTCCATGGCCAGGATGCCATCTGTGAGTGGATAGTGAGCGTGGATGAGCGGGTCGACCCGGATGTAGCCAGCTTCTAATAAGCGGATGGTCGGAGGGAAAGGGCCACAACGGGATCCAATTAAGGATATTTCCTGAATGACAAAATCCGCCATATTCACAGACACGTTTCCATGATACGTGGATTTGAGCACAAGTGTTCCTCTTGGCCGAATCAATTGAATCGCCGTGGACAGCCCTTCGGGGCTTCCTGTGGCTTCCACAATTAGATCTGCGCCTCGAGGAATGTCCGCTGGATGCGAGGTTGTCCGGATGCCCATAGGGGTGAGCCATGCGTCCTGGTCTGAATGGCGACCTAATAGAGTCACTGCACAACCTGATAGCCCAAGAACTTGGGCGCACAGTACCCCTAACTTCCCATCTCCGATGACGACCACCCGGTCTGTGGGTTTGATCGAGACCAGTTGGGGAATTTCACAGGCCGCCGCCAGGGGTTCGATAAAGACGGCCTGATCATCGGAAATGGAATCAGGAACCATAAAAAGGTTTTCAACCGGCAGGGTAAGAAAATCAGCAAAGGCGCCATCTCGACCATGGATGCCTAACGTGGTGCGATGAGGACAATGCGTGGGGCGTCCGTTGGTACAGGTTTCACAGGTGCGACAGGCGGCGTTTATCTCCCCGACGACTCGTTTCCCAACCAATGCTGTATCCGGGGCCTCATCGACGATTCCGACAAATTCATGTCCCAAGACTCCTTGAAAGGCCATATAGCCTTTAACCAGCTGAAGATCAGTAGAGCAGATTCCCGCTTGGATGACCCTGATCCTGGCTTCCTGCGGTCGTCGTGCGGGAAAAGGAAGGTCGGTATGAAGTCGAAGCTCCTGATGAAGAACAAGTCCCCGCATATCATTCCTTACATGAAATACGATAAGCCCTTGACACGTAGGACCATAACAAAAATACCCTCAACCTTCAGCAATTTCTATGAATAATCATTAAGAGCCATCTCGGCGGTATCGGCATCTTTTGGCCGGCATGTTAGATAGACGTCTTCTTGTTCGCCGGGAAAGGTTTCTCGATTTGGGTCGATAAGTCAATGTGCAAAGAGGGCTGTGAGATGCCGAATCGAATCAAAGGAGGACAATGATGATTGCCGGTATGGCTTCTGCTCTTTCTGGAATACTGGCTGGGGGAAGAATGCTCAGTGTGGGCGCGCATAATATTGCCAATGCGCAAACCGACGGCTTTAAACGAACCCGTGCACTTCCTGTTGAGTCAGCAGGTGGTGGGGTGACGGTCACCTTGCAGACGGATGAACGCCCCGGACCGCAATTCCTCTCAAGTGAAGATTCGTTAACTCTTCGAGAAGGATCCAATGTCGATCTGGGGGAAGAAATCATGTCTAATTTGCAAGCGGTGAATCTCATAGAAGCCAATATGGCCAGCGTCAGAATCCATGACAAGGTTTTGGGCTCTCTCCTAGATATCACCGAGTAATTCCTCCCTGCCTGCAAGGTAGCCATTCGTCATTCGATCGAGCCACCTTCCTCATTCGATACCAACTTCCTGTTTCCGTCAAACCTTTCGTGAAGTATTTTTCCAGGGCCTTACGCTCAAAGGAATGACGCATTGTTGAGCCTTCATCAATCCAAATAGCTCGTTTTGAAGACGTTTAGGTCCCTCCCAGGCTGTTCTCCCTCTCAGAACGAATGCCTTTGACAAAAGCGGGAGCCCCTGTCAAGCAGCGGGGTGTGCACGTGCAGGCAAAAAACTGGAGATTTGACTTTGAACGTGGCGAAACAATTATTGTAGAATCAAACGGTTAGACGAAGTGAGGCGATCGGTCTTGGGAAATTTCTTGAGAATGTCTAGAGTTGTTTAGATAGAAATTTTCCTATTCACTCCGTTCCAATTACATTTTTTTGAACAGGGAGATCGGGATGATGCACATGTCACGGTTGTTCGCTGGCGCTGCCAGGCCGTTTCGGGTTGCCCCACTCTGGGGGTTCCTTGTCCTATTTTTAGGACTGGGAATGGTAGGTGGATTTTGGGGAAACGGGTGGTTTGTCCCCGCCCAGACGCAAGCGGCTATACCCGGAGCGTTCATTGAAGGATTTTCAGAAATTGTTGAAAAAGTTGGTCCGGCGGTCGTCAACGTGGCCGTGACTGGTGGTGGGGGATCAGCCAGAGCCTTACCTCCAGGGCCGTTTGGCGGCCCTCCCGGCGGTGGCCCTCCTGGTGAGGGTCCTGGAGGACCTCCAGGGCGTCCCCCTGGACCTCCAGGTATGAGTGCCGGGTCCGGAGTGGTGATCGATTCTCGTGGATATATTCTGACGAATAATCATGTCGTGGAAGAGGCGAGTGATATCAAGGTGTCCTTTCATGATGGCCGAGAAATGTCAGCAACTGTTGTGGGAACCGATCCCAAAACCGATTTAGCGGTCATTAAGGTCAAAGTTGAAAATGGACCCCTTCCTTCCATTGCCTGGGGAAATTATGAATCGCTTCGCGTAGGGGATGTGGTGTTGGCTCTTGGCAGTCCTTTCGGTCTACGCAATACCGTGTCGTTGGGAATTATTAGTGCGCTTGGCCGAGGCAGTGTCGGGATTACGGAATATGAAGACTTCATTCAAACAGATGCCGCGATTAATCCGGGAAATTCCGGTGGGGCTCTGGTGAATATGAAAGGGGAGCTTATCGGGATCAATACGGCCATTTTTTCCAGGACGGGTGGTTCCGAAGGCGTGGGATTTGCGATCGCAGTCAGTATTGCCAAGGATATCGCCGCAAGTCTGATTGAAACTGGGAAGGTGGTCAGAGGTTGGATGGGAGTGGCCATCCAGGAATTAACGCCGGCCTTAGCGCAATCCTTTCAATTACCTGAAGGTCGACAGGGTGGGGTGTTAATCAGTGAAGTGCATGAAGATGGCCCTTCGGCAAAGGCCGGCCTTCAGCGGGGCGATGTGATCCTTGAATACGGAGGTGAAGCCGTCAAGGATGTCAATCATCTTCGAAATATTGTTGCCCGAACGAAGGTCGGAAAGAAAAAAGAGATTAAAGTGTTGCGTGAAGCCAAAGAGACGGTGCTGACCTTGGAACTGGGAGAACGGCCATCCGATCAAGCACTGGCAAAGACTGGACCGGCAGAAGAAGAGAAAGCTCCGGCCATGGAAAAACTCGATAACGTGTTGTCAGGGATGACGGTGGAACCAATTAGTGGCGAAAACCGGAGTGAATTTAATATTCCTGAACAAATCAAAGGTGTGGTCGTCTCGAAAGTAGAATCAGGCAGTGCCGTGGAGGCTGCTGGCATTCAAGTCGGTGACGTCATTCAAGAAGTTAGTCGTGGAGCCGTGAAAACCATTGACGATTTCAAACAAATTGCGTCAAAAATTGCCAAAGATGAGTTGGCCGTGCTGTTGGTCAACCGGCGAGGCAATAATCTGTATATCGCGGTGAATCCTCAATAAAGGCTGAGAGAACTGAGGGGGGCGAGAGTGTGAGCCCCCCTTTGGTTCTTGTGGTGTAGGACGAATATGGCCAAACAAAGCAAAATGGGTTCCTGGTTTGAAGAGAAAGTCTTTAAACCACTGGAAGACAAAAAAATGCCCGTCATGGAGCATTTGCAAGAGTTCCAATGGCGACTCACACGGGCAGTCATTGTCATGGCCTGTGTCTTTGTTGGGACATTTTTTTATGCGGATACGCTTGTTTCCTGGCTACGGATTCCTCTGCAAAATTATTTCATTTTAGATTCATGGGAATGGATGCCATCGGATTTGCCAAAAATTCCTTTCGTCTTTCTCTCTCCGGCTGAAGCGTTATGGCAAAATGTGAAAGTGGCCGGATTATGTGCACTGGTCTTGTCGACCCCGCATTGGTTGTGGGAAGTCTGGCAATTTGTTCTTCCGGGATTGCATGCCCAGGAACGCCGGTTTGTCGGGCCCTTCACCGCGATTAGCACCGTCGCATTTTATTTGGGATTGACCTTTTGCTTCTTTGTCGTGTTGCCCTTCGCGTTACATTTTTTAATTTCGTATGGGCTGGCTTCCGGGTTTATTGCACAAATTTCTATTGCCAATTATGTGGGCTTTATTCTCTGGTTCATGTTGGTGTTTGGCCTGATTTTTGAGGTTCCGCTCGCGTTGACCTTGATGGCCAAATTGGGATGGGTCGATGCTCCCTTGTTGCGACAATATCGGAAATGGGCATTCCTGGGATCTTTTCTGTTCGCGGCGATTCTGACGCCCACGCCTGACCCATTTAATCAATGTATTATGGCCATTCCGATGTATTTCTTTTATGAAGTGGGCATTATCAGTGCGCAGGTCTTTGGAAAGAAAAAAGCCCCAGAAAGTGAGGATGCGGCCACACCCACTCCGGCCTCTGGCCCGGCGGGCGGTCCGCGTTCTCCATTAGCCCCGCAACCAGTGGGAGCTGTGGCTGGTGGAGATGATGAGTATGTCAATGTACCCGACTCTCGTCCGCGGTAACATGAACGACGGCGGGGGCTCCTAATGATACGGGTGGCGGTGGTGTTGATCAGCAGCAAAATTCAGTCGGGCCAAGCCCCAGACGAGAATCGGAAATCTTTGGAAAGGATCTTGACGAATCACCAATTGACCCTTTTATCCTATGAAGTCGTGGTGGATGATCGCCAGGCCATTTCTCGTCAGTTGGCCACACTCTGTGAGACGACCGCGCCTCACATCATTTTCACCCTGGGTGGAACGGGTGTGCGACCAACGGATTGGGCGCCAGAGGCAACCAAAGACGTGATTGAAAAAGAGATCCCCGGGATCGGAGAAGCCATGAGGGCCGAAAGTCTCAAAAAAGTCCGGACCGCCATGCTCTCACGTGGAACTGCAGGAATTAAGGGGAGCACTCTGATTATAAATTTGCCGGGAAGCGTGAAGGGTGTACAGGAAAATTTAGATGTCGTGTTACCGCTCTTAGAGCATATGGTGGAGAAAATGGGAAGTATGGCCACGCCATGACCAATGACGTTGGTCGATTTATATTATGAAAATATCATCGTAGTGGATGTATGTGGAGGGATTCATGGCAACTGAACTGAATATGATTCAACCATCCTCGAGTTCGAATGGGGATATCTGTACCTATATGTGGGCCTGTGCAATTTGTGATGAAACCGAAACCTGCCAAAAAGACCGTGAAGGGCATAGTCGCTGGCTGGTCGGAAAACGCATGGAGCGCATTGATTACACAGTCTTGGTGATGAGTAATAAGGGCGGGGTCGGGAAAAGTACGATGACCACCAATCTGGCCATTAGTCTGGCATTAAAAGGTTATGAAGTGGGTATTTGCGATATGGATATTCATGGCCCCAATATCCCAAAAATGGTAGGAGCCGAAGGCCAAAAACTCAAAATCAGTACAGGCGGCGGGATTATTCCGCATCAAGCCTATAATATGAAAATTGCCTCGATGTCCTTTCTTCTCCAAAACTCCGATGATCCCATCATTTGGCGGGATGCGTATAAATTTGAATTCATCAACCAACTGTTGGGTGGAGTTGAATGGCAAGACCTTAATTTTCTCCTCATCGATCTTCCGCCAGGGACCGGGAATGAATCGGTGACGACGATTGATCTCATTGGTGATGTCACGGGTTGCGTGATTGTGTCTACGCCGCAAGAAGTGGCGCTGCTAGACTCACGTAAATCGGTCACCTTCGCCAGAGACAGTGAGATTCCCATCATCGGTATTGTCGAAAACATGAGTGGCTTAGATTGTCCGCATTGTCACCAATCCATTGAGCTGTTTCGAAAAGGGGGAGGCGAAGCCTCAGCGCTAGACATGGGGGTCCCGTTCCTTGGTCGTGTGCCTCTCGATCCGGAAATGGTTCTCCAATGTGATCGTGGCGAGCCGTATGCGCTGTTTCATTCGGATCTTCCCACGGCTGACGCCATTCATGCGATTGCCAACAAGGTCGAGGAGTTCTGTAAGAAGAAAGACTCGCTGGTGAAGGTGTCGGCCAGGCCGGCTCCATTCAAAAAGGCCTAACCGGTCACTCAGACACGTTATGATGTGTGCCCACGACCATCTGCACTCTTTATGTCTCGTGAATGACCTTTTCCACTGAGAACGATGACCCTCTGACCATTTGGTCAAAACGGCATGGGATATTCGGATGTTTAAGCATGGCATTTTTCGTGACAACAGCAAAGAATGAGAACCTATATATTTTTTATATGCTACGGTGGCGAGTCTCTGAATAGAGGACATGCACCTTCAGCGAACCACTTCAACCTTCCGCATGATTAGGCAAGACACATGGATCAGCTTACTTCGTTAACCTCAGCCCAACAAACAGTTTTAGATGCGGCGCATCCCTTGGGCTGCGAAAAAATCGGGCTCCTTGATGCCTTGGGTCGGGTATTGGGGGAAGACATCATTGCGCCACGATCCAATCCGCCATGGGATAATTCGGCCATGGACGGCTTTGCGGTCCGGTGGGCTGACATTAAGCAAGAGCATGCCATCACCCGCATTCCCGAATTGAACATTGTGGAGGATGTCGCGGCAGGGGCAGTGGCCACCAAGACCGTTGGTCCTGGGGAAGCGATTCGGATTATGACTGGAGCCCCCATGCCGGCTGGTGCGGATACGGTTGTGCGAGTGGAATACACTGAGCCTTCGGACGCGACGGTTCGTATCATGAAGCCTGAAGCCGGTCAGGGTTCGAACATCAGGCCAAAAGGGGAAGATGTCACGGAAGGAGAGTGCATCATTCCGAAAGGGACCCAACTGCGTTCAGGAGAAATCGGCATGTTGGCTATCCTGGCAAAATCCTTTGTCCTGGTGTCGCAGCGTCCTCGAGTCGCCATCCTTTCAACAGGGGATGAGTTGGCGGATCTGGATGAATCATTTGATGAGCATAAAATCGTCAACTCCAATAGTTATGGTATTGCAGCCGCCGTTCAGGAATCAGGAGGAATCCCGGTCCTCTTAGGAATTGCGAAGGACGACCCTGACTCGTTAAAAGACAAAATCCGGCAGGGGCTTACCTGCGACATCCTGGTGTTATCCGGCGGAGTTTCCATGGGAGATTATGATTTTACCAAGCCGGTGTTTGCGGAACTTGGGGCCGACATGAATTTCTGGAAATTGGCGATTCGCCCGGGGCAGCCGGTAGCCTTCGGGAAAATCCAAGGGAAACTCGCCTTTGGCTTGCCGGGGAATCCCGTGTCTTCTATGGTCACCTTTGATCAACTCGTGCGCCCGGCCATGTTGAAAATGGGCGGGCATCGGAAGTGGGAACGGCCGGTTGTGAAGGCAGTCTTTCAAGAAACGTTCTCCAAGCATACGGACCGGCGTCATTTCCTCCGTGGCATTCTTCAGGACGAAAATGGTGTCCTCACGGTCCGGACGACCGGTGGGCAAGGGTCTGGCATCCTCACCTCAATGGTGAAAGCGAATGGATTCATCGATGTGCCGGAAGAGATCGAATCTCTGAAGCCCGGCGATTCAGTGACCGTCCAATTATTATCACGAAATTTTTAAGAGGCATACGGAATATTTTTCATCAGGCACTCGGTCTATTGGGCATTATTCGACTTCGTAGAAGGAAGTATAGGGTTTATCATGACACCTCCCATTTTGGGCTTTGTTGGCCGCTCCAACAGTGGCAAAACGACGTTGATCGAACGGCTGATCCCGGAACTGACACACGCGGGGTATCGAGTGGCCACCATCAAACATGCCGGGCACGGGTTCGATCTCGATACCGAAGGCAAAGACAGTTGGCGTCACAAACGCGCAGGGGCCAGTACGGTCATCGTCTTATCCAAAGGGAGCCTGGCCATGTTCGCGGATGTCCCGGAAGAACTTCCTGTCGATCAAGTCCGTGACCGATTCATCAATGGAGAAATCGACTTAATTATTGCCGAAGGCTGGAAAAGCCACGGTTTTCCCAAGGTGGTCGTCGTGCGTGAGCAACTACAAGAAGTGGATGTGTCCCTAGATGGGTTGTTGGCGGTGGCTTCGATGAAACGGATCGAATGCTCGGCACCCTGGTTTGATCGGGACGACGTCCACGGACTAGCGCAGCTGATCATTCAACGATTTCCCCTCCACAGGGATTCGTAGCGTTCATGGGAAAAGGCCTGACCCTCATTGCGGCCGCACTCCTCGTGCTGGCCTTAGGAGGGGCGGTGGCGATCCCGCTGACCAATCAGCCCACCTTCTGCGCGAGTTGTCATACCATTACACCCTCCTACGATTCCTGGGTACGATCCAGTCATAAAGATGTGACCTGTGTCGATTGCCACGTGCGTCCAGGCATCTCGGGTTTTATTCACGATAAAATATTTGCCGGACTAGAAGACGTCGCGATCACCTTCTTGGGGACGCCAACCGAACCGCACAACCTTGAATCCCATGTGTCTTCTTCCATGTGCATCGGTTGTCATCGAGCGATCTTGCGTGTGACGGAAGTCTCAGTCCGTGATCTACCGACACCAGTCAAAGATGTCGGTCTGATCATGAATCATCGGGAACACATGGAGGCCTTTGAGAAACGCGGGAAAGGGGAGGGGTGTACGACCTGCCACGGGCGGGTCGTGCACGGGACACCCATTAAACGCTATCCCATAGTAATTCCGCGTGGGCATGTCAAACTCGATGACCAACCACATGAACCAGATCTTCCAAAAGACTCGGTCCTCTGGAAGGCCAGTATGGCCGATTGCCTTCGCTGTCATGATGGGAAACAAACCCACGAAGGCGAAGTCCTGAGCAACCGCTGTGAAACCTGTCATCTGCCTGATAAAATTGGTGGATTTTTGTTTTAATGCCTGCCTCCGATTCCATGGCTCCCCCTGTGGTTGAAGTTCGAAGCCTCACCAAGCGGTTTCAGGGCTTTACCGCCGTCGATAATATTTCTTTTGACATCAAAAAAGGTGAAATACTCGGTCTGCTTGGGCCGAATGGCGCCGGTAAAACCACCACGATTCATATGTTGTTAGGGCTCATCACGCCGACCGTCGGGAGCATTCACATGTTTGGCCTGGATTTGGCCAAGCATCGAGAAGCCATTCTTCAGCAGGTGAATTTTTCCTCCACCTATATATCCATGCCGTTTTCGTTAACGGTGGAAGAAAATCTCAAAGTCATCGCACGCCTCTATGGCCTTAAAAACATCCAGCAGCGCATCAATGACATCGTCAAAAAATTGGAAATGGAGGAGATCCGACATAAACTCACGAGAAAACTGTCCTCCGGCCAAATGTCGCGGCTGACTTTGGCCAAAGCCCTCATGACGGAACCAAAGGTCCTGTTTCTTGACGAACCCACGGCTAGCTTGGATCCTGATATCGTCAATAAAATTAAATCATTCCTCAAAGAATACCAACGGTCGGAGGGATTAAGTATTCTCTATACGTCGCACAACATGCGGGAGATGGAGGAAATGTCTGATCGGATCATTTTCCTGCAACGGGGAAAAATCGTGGCTGAAGGCACCGCCCCCGAAATCATTCAACGCTACGGTCAACGAGATCTAGAAGAGGTCTTTTTGAAATTGGCGAGAGAGCCGAACGGTCCATGAGTCTCGGTCGTATCCTCGCCTTATTGTCGCGTCATATGTATCTCTATAAGCGAAGCTTCGCCCGGTTGCTGGAGATCTTTTATTGGCCGTTTTTAGATTTAGTCGTGTGGGGATTCATTACGATCTACCTGGAAAGGGTCGGCATGTCACTGCATGGCGCCGTCTCATTTTTTCTGGGGGCGCTAATCTTATGGGATGTCTTGTTTCGCGCGCAGCAAGGCATTGCGGTCTCGTTTTTAGAAGAAATGTGGGCCCGCAATCTCATGAATTTGTTTGCCAGTCCGTTAACGGTCGGGGAATATCTGGTCGCAACCATGACCATGAGCGTGCTCAAGGTGACGGCCGTAGGCAGTTTGATGATGCTCTTCGCCTGGGTGTTTTATTCCTACGATATCCTCCAGATGGGACTCTCCTTGGTCCCATTCATACTCAATCTCGTGATATCCGGCTGGATCATCGGCGTGCTCACCACCTCCATTATCATGCGCTTTGGACAACAGGCGGAAGTGCTGGCCTGGGGCATGGTCTTCCTTTTCCAACCCATCTCCTGTGTGTTTTACCCCATTGAGGTCCTTCCCCCTGTGCTGCAATCCATTGCCTGGATGGTCCCTCCCGCGCATATCTTTGAAGGGATGCGTGCGGTCCTCACCACCGGAGACTTGCCGGTGACACATTTGCTGTGGGCCACGGGGCTCAATTTTGGGTTCCTTGTGATCATCGTGGCATGGTTCTATCACACCTTCAATATCTGCAAAGATCGCGGCATGCTGGTCCGGGTAGGGGAATAAGTTCCCCAAAACGGACCAGACACCTTCCCTCATTTTCTCCCTGTTCAACCTACATGAAGCAAATAATAAATGGGTGCAAATACTTACATGCGGCTAGCCCCGATAATTAAAGTTTTGCATGAGTAAATTTATAAAATTTAAAGTAAGAGTTTTCTTTTGTCTGAATATGGAAGGATATTTCTTATATATTTAGGTCTTTTATGGCGAATTTCAAGTACAGCGGAAGTTGAAGGCGATTTATGAAAAACTAACAATGAGGCAGTTCTACTGCGTCCATTTGGTTCGCCGTTTACCCAATTGGATAGAGAAGAATGAAGGAGGGTAGGCTTGATGCGTGGTAGCCAGTGGTTGGGCACGACAGTACCTGACGGAGGATGCCGTGTTTAGTTCCAAGGAAATCTCCGGTTAAGGTTAAGGGACAGCTTGTTGGGCAATCAGCGCGTTGGGGGGTATCAAGAGGAGGGATCTGAACCGAATGGTGAGTTTAAATCTGTCGTGATAGAGAGAATGTATGAAGCCAGCGAACGAGCCCGCAAAATCCGCTTCGTTGGTGAATCACCCGCAACGGCTCCTCAAGGGTATCAGGGCGCGAATTGGGGACCATATATTCTTGGAGCCGCACCTAAACCTTCTTGTAAGGTATCTCGATTCTCATCGATAGACGGAAACGACCTACCAAAAGCTGCAGAGTCCTGACTGAAATCCTGCCCCTTGCCGCGCTCCCCCACCATCTCCTCTGCAAGCTGGCTTTCATCCACAAAACGCGTACGAAAGACATTCGGCAAGTGGGGAGTATTGTCTGTTTGCCCAGTATCCTCTCGTTCGAATTCCTCAATTATCCTGCTACCTCGTGCGGTACGTTTCCATTGCTCAAAGTCCTGTCGACACTCCTCCAGATCTAATTCGCACCAGACGAAATGCTTATCATCCAATGTGCTGAGATAGAGATCCACCTGCTCATCATTGGTTGTATGATGGGTTGTATCATGAGACGCGCAACCACCAAGGAGTATGAAGAAACCCACAAGTCCAAGCGTACAAATATTTCGCATTTCACCCTCCGACATCTCATCTCTATCGGTTAGATCCGAATTTCCTGTACGCATGAATGACGCGCTAAGGGAATTGTGTGAAGATCGTGAAATTCAGAGGTGAACCGTTTCGGTTTTCCCCCGTTTTTGACGCCCTAAACGTGTTTACTTGGTTCTTCCCTGTATAGGGGACACATCAGAAAAGCCCAAAGTTTGTGGGCAACTTAGGTGGGCTGTGACGAGGGTTAGAGTTGAAGACAGTTCCTTGACTGGGCCACAGACGGTTGTTTTATGGTCTAACCTTCTGGCTCCTGACTCTCACATTTCTTGACACATAAGGGGCAACATGTTCGAAAATGTCGTCTGAAGATTGGAGAAAGGAAAAGCGAGTAGAAGGTATTTCCTGTCCTATGTCTGGAGAGGAGGTTTTTTTCAGCAAAGATGAAATGGTGAGATGGAAGTACCGACAACAACCTTGTCATCCTGAGCCACGGGCGAAGGATCTGTGCCCAGGCTGACGATGACACGGCTTTGCTAGATCCTTCGTTGGTCCTTTTCCTGAGCGAAGTCGAATGGATCAGGATGACATGGTCACTCAGGATTTGATTCGCCTTTCAACCGCTTCAATCGTTCCTCCTTTAATTCAATCCAGAGCGACTTCTCTCTCTCCACCGTGACGGATCCGGGTTTGAAGCCTTTTCCTTTCTTGACGAATTTCCGCAGAGTATAAATGACTTCACCCTTCCCGCTTTTTCGCAAGTCACTAAACCACAGGGTCAGCGTCGCCGCATCCTTCAATGTCTCCGGGGGTACCGTGGCGCCCTTCTCCAACCGGACCACCACATGCGACCCTGGGGTCCCTCGGGCATGGAGCCACAGATCATCCGGATTGGCGACCTTTAAGGTCAGGTGATCGTTATCCTTTGCCGTTTTCCCGACTAAAATAGGAAGCCCATCGGCCGATGTATACGTCCGGTAGCCCTGGGCTGGAGCCGGCCGGCCTTTGGGTATCCGAGTACCCTGGGGAATCGCAGCTCCAAATGGTTTCTTGGTTTTAGGTGAAAAATCAGGATCAACCATCCCTAGTTCCAACTGAGCCAATTTCGCCTCCAATCGACCCACATCCTGGTGGGCCTGGTCCACGCGAGGCTGGAGATGTTCCTGCGCTCCGACAAATTTATGATATTTCCGAAAATAATCTTCCATATTCCACACCGCATCTTTTGAAGGATCCAAAGGAAGCGTGAGGGTAGGCAACGCCGGATCGTAGTAATCGACGATGGCGATGGCCTCCTGTCCCTTTTTGATTTCATGGAGATGACTCTTTAAAAGCTCTCCATAACGGGCATAGTCCCGAAACCGCTCCGTCTTTTTGAAATCTTCCTGTAACGCATGAATTTTTCTTTTCGCATGTTTCAGCGCCTTCCGAGCCTGCGCCAGTTGCTGTTCAAGGATGGCATCCTTGCCTTCCTCCTGTTCTTGTTGTCCATATCGGGCTTCCAATTCAGCCGACACCGGATACCGTTCCCCAAATCCCTCTGTTCCTTGATTGGAGGCTCCAGGAATCGGCTCACCAATTTTCTCTTCCTGGGGAGCAACGGTCTCGTCTTGCGGGACGCGGCCAGCCATGGCTAGGGGAGGGAGAGCCTCTGGCGGTCGAACCGGCCTCAATGTTGGGGGCGTATAGCGCTCTCCAACCTTCACACGTGACTCCCGTAGCGATCGCAAGACCAATTTTCCCTCATTCAAGACATGCACATTCGCTTGATTGCCGGTCAACGCAATCACCAACACAGCCACCCGTTGGGCTTTCATAATCGTGAGAGACACAATCCGGTCCCCGGGCTCCTGGCTGATCTCCACAATTCGCCCACCCTCTATGTGTGAACGCAGAAACGCACAAAAGGGTGGGGGAGTCGGCGGATTCTCAAACTTTTGAGAGGTGAGATGCAGGCGGGCGAACCGGGGCTCCACGCACACCAGTAATGCACAGGTCTGCCCGGGCGCACGAACATCCAGGGTTAACGTCAACGGCCGGGGTTGGTGAATTTTCTGGATGAACCCACCGACAAGGGCCCGGCTCACTTCCCCGACAATGGACTCACATTCAAAAAGGGAAAGAGCCATATTTACGTTTTGTCGGATCGAAGAAGAGGATTCACAGCAGAAATGAATGTTTCATTTTTTCAGGAAGTTGACGGACAGCGCTCTTTCCATTTGCAAAAAGAGGATTCACGCAGGGGAGAGGTAGGTATGGCCATCAGCCTAGTGGATACATCATCCCTTATTCTGGATTCTGTCCCACCAGATACGCGATCCATGACGGATCGGAATCACCCTTCCCAACGCGATGATAGGTGCCGGTTCCTTCATTCGCCTCGGCATTGAGGCCTTCCCAGAGCAAATGCACGTCTGCAAAGCCGGCCTCTTTCATAAGTTCTGTGACCTCGGGGATCGTCCACAAGCGCCAATCATAGACGAAGGCATTGCGTAGCTCACTGCCATCGCGAAAGATAAAATGAATCCGGGTCGTACAGAAATACGTGGAGGGTTCAAAAACATCCTGATCCCACACAAAGATAAAATCTCCAATGCCGTCGTCAGCGGGATTGTCGATGTCTCGATGCTCCTCTTGCTCCACCTGCGTTTCGCTGCCGCCCCAGATATCCAGCACGAATAACCCGCCGGGCTGAAGTGACCGCTTGGCATTCGTGAAATATTCTAAGAGGGTGGGGCGATCACGAAACACCATATAACTGAAATTCATGGCGACGGTGAGTTGCGAGAGGGGATGCCGGACGTTCAAGACATTGTCATTGACGAGGGTGAGCCGCTGTTGTTGATCCGGAGTCAGGTGAGAAATATTGTGCTTGATGCCCCAATTCAGTGTGGGCCAATCCAGGTCGATGCCCATGGCATGATTGTCGGGATGCCGGGTCACGAAATGGGAAGACAAAAAAGCGGTTCCACAGAAATCCTCCCGAAAGTGGCGAAGAGGTGTGTGTGTATATCCCTCGAAATACTCGGTGAGGAATGGCATATCCAGTTCGGGGCTTTGCACACTCTTTTGGTAAAGAAGATGTGGATCGGCCAGGTGAGCCATGGAGACTGGTTGGGGAGAGTCATATTCAGGCGAATTCATGGAGGGCTCGTTTCCATCATGGGGTTGATTCATCTTACGGTATCTCCAAACAGTCGGCTGGGTTATGATCGATCTCAGGAACCAATCAATGTATTGATTATAGTGCCGGGCAATCTTACGGGAATACGGGGGTCTCTTTCCAGGGAATATTGCGTATTTGCCGACTCATGCCATTCGACGGCTTTGTCCGCATCGTATGCACGTGGATCTATTATTGACAAAATTTGAAAATTTCAGGATAGTCCAAGGTCAGGCTATGGGAATGTCGGCATACCGGTGATTTATTTCTCCATAGAATTTTTCAGGAGACCGTCCAATGCAAACAGGCAAGATTACCCTTCAAAAGCTCATTCAGGATTCTCAGGACTATGGCAGCAACGATGAACACATGATCTCCCGCGTGTTCTTTGATTTTGAGTTAGATGGCCACAAATACGAAGGCCTCTATGCCGACATCAAGCAAACGGTCGGTTCCTCATTTGAGGATGCCCCTCTCGAAGTGTCGAAACCCATGAATTACAGAGGACCATTCAATTACGAGGCGTTTCATCAGATTGTCGAAGAGTATTACCGTTCGTTAGTTGGGCAGTCCGGTGCTGGCATTCACACCACTGTGGGCACAAACATTCGCATGCGTCACAATACGTTTGTGCAGCCTCACGTGGCGGAGTTTCCTGTCACGAGCACCGATGGTTTGTGGTAGCCAAGAAGAGCATTCAGTCAAAATCGACCTTCCGGGGGATTAGCATCCCACATCCTCAGCCAGGGGAGTGGGCTTGTCGTGTCGTGCGGTGACTGTATCTTTCTTTCTATAATTGACCTATCTCGTCATTTCAGGTTCACACACCATCAAAAAGGAATAGATGCATGGATCTCACCTCGTTAGCCATGATTGCGAGCGGAGTGTTTGTGGGAATGGGAGCCTCATTCACCGGGCTTGGCGGCGGATTCTTGATGGTCCCCCTGCTGTTATTTCTGGGATTCACGGCGCAAAAAGCGGTGGGCACCTCATTTGTCGGGATTCTGGTTATCTCTGTCTCTGCCTTGATTGCCCACGGTAAGATGGCTCACGTTGATTACAAGTATGGTCTCTTGCTCGGCCTGGGCGGAATTATCGGGGCACAAATCGGGGCACGCCTTATTGAAGATGTTCCAACTGACATGTTCAAAAAAATCTTTGCCGTCATCCTCATCGCCTTGGCAATCTATCTCTTTGTGAAAAAATAAGCCCAAGGAATCGGGACGATCAAGGGAAAAACTGACCTCAGACGCGCACTGAGCTCACTCTATGAGTTGAACTGTCAACTAAGGGATTTCAAGCCTCCCTCGCCCTTCCAGGGAGAGGGTTGGAGTGAGGGTAAAGGCTCATCGAATCGTGAACCCACTTGATCTGCATTGATCATCTCATGGGCTCCCTCGCCACTTCTTTGACAAACGCATAAGTTTTCCTCATATTGCTCTTGATCATTCCTCAGATTTTAATAGCGTGTATATTGTGAGGGTATTGTATGGCGACATGGTTGATTCCAGCACTCAAAGCCGTTCTTCCACATATCGGGACAATTATTTCAGCAACGGGGCCAGCGTTTACGAAAAAAAGCACTGAGGCCACGCCTGATCAGACACAGTTGTTACAAAAGCAGATCAGTGAGTTGCAGCTAGCCGCCTCCCAAAATGCCAAGCATGTCAAAGAACTTGCCGAACAATTGCAAAGCACCGTGGCGGCCATCGAGCAGGCCGCCACAGTGGCTACCTTAAATCAGCAGCGCGCCTGGCAGCTCAGTCTTGCGGCGATCGCCATATCCGCCATCTCCCTCTGTGCCGTCATCTTGCAAGCCTTCATCCTCTAAAACCTCAGCGAGCCTTCTCAAGCCGACACGGCACAAAGTGATACGCTCCAGGAACCTCAAAGTTCCATCCTCATGCCGTCTTCCCCCAGTCAGAGCCTGCACCTACAAGTAGTTGGGCAGGGGGGATCCCCGGTTTGTCATCCTGATCCCTCCCCCCACATTGTCATCCTGAGCAGCAGCGAAGGATTTGAGCCCCAAGCGAAACACGCAAGGTCAGCGAAAACCGCTCCCCCTCTCCGCCATTCCTGCCAGGAGTAAGCGGGAATCCATCCGAAGTCGTCATTCCCGACATTCGTCATCGGGCATCCATCTTCCTCTCCGGCATGCCCGAGACATATTGAAGACCGTCCCTTCTTCGAGAAGCCTGGTTTCACGTTGGGTGCGGCGATCATCTCTCAAAAGTCCATACTCATGCCTAACCCCGAATCTTTCGTCATACCCGACATTTGTTATCGGGTATCTATCTGATTGTCATCCTGATCCATTCGACTTCGCTCAGGACAAGGGCCCAGCGAAGGATCTGAGCCCAGCCGCACCCGCGCGCAGCGACACGCGACGCCCTTCCGTCATTCCCGCCAGGAGTAAGCGGGAATCCATCTTCCTCTCCGACATGCCCGAGACATATTGAAGATCGTCCCTTTTTCGAAGGGGCTGGTTTCATGTTGGGTGCGGCGATCATCTCTCAAAAGTCCATACTCATGCCTGACCCCATATCCGTACGATGGGAGGATTATCGGTTTCCCGGCGTCACGATTTCGAAGACTTCGGGAGGCAACAAATGAAGAATTAGGAGAAGTCAAAGTTGAAGTCAATGGGTATGCCTTACGCTGGGAAAACTTAGATGAGGATATTACCGTCCTTGGTATCGTGAACGGCCGTTTCGAACTGCCTCTCGAGGAAAAGACAAACATCAAACACGAAAATTGAAAAGGACCTATGCCCCCAGCGAACCCACGCAAGATTAGCAAAAACCCATCCCAGTCGGTGAGTCATCGGGCATTTATCTTATTCCCCGCATTGTCATCCTGAGCAGCAGCGAAGGATCTGAGCCCAGCTGCACTCGCGCGAGTTTCACAACAACCCGGTTCCGTACTACACCCCATCTGCAGGTCGGCTATCCGGGCTGACGCTCAAATCAAGAGGCGGGCCTTGTTTGAGTAAAGCGAGTTGGGCCGCCCCTCCGTTGGCCTGCGGCGGCACGCTGCAATGTGGCTGACCTGGGTGAAAATGGTTTTGGCCACTTTCGCCGAAACAAAAGTGGCTCGGTGGCCGGGCCGAAACCCATAGGTGTTAAGCTAAGCCTCTGCTTTTTCCCGTATGAAGCCTAGAATCGAAGCCCGCTTTGAGCATTTCCAGCGTAGTCATCCGTGAGCGTTGTCGATATTTTCGACAGCACCTGAGCAGCGTCTCAAGCTCTTGAGATACATACTCCATGGCTTGAGCCTCCGACAACAGAAAGAATTGCGAGAGGAGAAACGCGCGTTCCTGGAGCCGTTTGTATAGTTTTGCCAGACTGATCTCTTGGTGTGCGGTATGCCACACCGCGGTGTGGGCGACGGCATGCAGGCGCTGCACCCATACCGCGGCAATCAATTTGCCATAGAGCTCACATCGCAAGCGATGGGCATTGCCGGTAGCCGACTGATACACACGAAGAATGGATTTGAATTGTTTGAACAGCACCTCGATCTGCCAGCGGAGCGTATACAAGGCCCGCACCATGTCCAGGGGCAGCCAGGGCTCCGGCACATTGGTGATCAAGAGCGTCCAGTCGCACAAGGCCACATGTCGTTGACTGCCGGTCCTGCCTTGTCGGCGGGCGTGGGCTTTGAACCGTCGGCGTCGGGCCTGGGCCACCTGGGCGGTCACGCGCAGGCACACCAGCCGACAGGCGCACGTTTGATTCGGGCCCTGCCCCATGCGCACCTGGCGTTCATACGTCGGCCCCGGTGCGGCCCGCAAGACCTGGCCGAGGTCAAGCCGCTCGCTCGTCTGGCCATCGTGCACCGTGGTGTCGAGGAACAAGCGCGTCAGAAAGAAGGCTCCTTTCATCATAATGGCGTTGACGGTCGTCAGCTTGAAATAGCCCTGATCGAAGAGCACCAGGTCGGTCTTGTTGACCAGGGCCGGCAGATGGTCCGTGTAGCGATTATCCGGCACGGTGCCGGCGGTGTCCGCCAGAACGGTCAGTTCGCCCTGCTTGTAGTCATACGCCGTTTGGAGTTTGCAGTTGGCGGTGGAGGCGTTGCCCCCTGAGCCGGGGAGGACGGCGCCCAGTTTCTCGCTGACATCCCAACTCGAGCTATCCACGAGCAGGACGCGGGCAAACGGCTGGAGCAGTTTCGTGCGGATCGGGACCGGCTGCAGTTTGTGCCGAAGCACGGTGTGCAGACAATGGCGGAGAAAGACGGCCGCCGAGGCCGTAAAGCGTTGATGTAAGGCTTCGCGACTGATGCGCGTGGATAACGCCGCGACCATCCCCCCCAAGGACGGATGCATCATCCCCAGTTGGCCCAGCGTCAGCAGGACGAGGAATTCATAGGGCGTGAGCCGCCCGTGGCGTTGCTGAAACCCCGTCTGTTTGGCGAGCCGCGTAATCTCGTTTTTTTTAACCCCGCGAACAACCTCGGCAGCCCCCTCATGCTGACGTCCCCCTGAATCCTTGCTGGCGAGCCAGGGCGAGACACGCCTGTACCCAGGCCGTGGTTAACGCCTTGAATCGCTGATAGCGCTTGAGCCGCCGCCGCACCTCGCCCAGGTCCCCCTTCTGGACGAAGAGCGTGGAGCTCTGGCCCGCCACGGTAAAACTGAGCTGATAGTAGGGCCCATGCTTCTTGGGATTGGAGGGGGCTTTGCACCGACAGCCAGGTGTCCCACACACATTCCACTGCACACTCAAGCTCCCCGGTAAGACTGGCCCCATTTGGGCCAGTTGGGTCTGAATCCGTTGCAGAGCCTGCTCTTCTCGCGTCATCGGTTCCTCCTCCCGTTATAGCCGATAGCATTTATAAAGCTATCGGTATACTAGCACAAAAAAAGCGCTTGACAAGCGCAGGGACAAGGAAATTCTTTGGCTTAGCTTAACACCTATGGGCCGAAACCCGGCATCTAAAAGACAAGTACCATCCACCTTCGCTTAACAGAACTTTTCCCATAAGAACCCACAGAGAAAAGTGAATCATTCTGAGCAAGCTGGAAGGTGGGAAAAGGGCTGGAAGTATGTGTGAATGGAAGGCCTGCCCCCAAGCAGATTGAAGACGAAACGAACGGCACAGGTTCAACCTGGCTTATAATAGCCATACAGTCGGTTTAACACTTCTGACAAGATCACTTCATGTTGCGCAACGGCTTCATTCCACGTGGAACAGCGGCGGCACGTTTGATCCAGAGCGCCACCAAACACCATCGTTTCAAACAGGAGAGGGGGGCCGGCGAAGAACTGATGATCAATCCCAAGAAAAACTGTAGACACCTCAATGTCGGCAACCTGTGTGTGACTCACAACCCGATCAGCCGTTTCCACCCATTCGCCAAATTCCTTCGCACTAGAAGCCAAAACGACAACCTGATTGCGTAAAATATAGAATCGCATGCTCACAGCTCAGGATCATATTCCACGCCACGGTGGTCTCTTCCTCGATAGCACACCCGACATGATGCCAATCTCTGGCCTTCTACATCAACACGGGCCATGAAATATCATATTGGGAATGTCACTGTGGTCTCGAGTTGGGAAGAAGAAAGACTATTGTAGTAACAAAAAAATATGGCCCCCACTCTCCTTTGAGCACCAGACCAGGGTGGTGACGGATCTTTCCCTGCCAAAATCATACGCAGCATTGAGATAGGTGGAATGTAGTCTGACGATTAAGGGAAGCCGGAGTTCCACCCTGAGAAAAT
>Ga0224497_10000552_pt1 | contig 25423 bp, 21 predicted proteins | sample SF_Jul11_sed_USG_4_FD_167970 | JGI IMG/M metagenome (GOLD analysis project Ga0224497, IMG submission 167970) | Sediment microbial communities from San Francisco Bay, California, United States - SF_Jul11_sed_USGS_13 | ecosystem: Environmental > Aquatic > Marine > Sediment | place: USA...
AGCCACAGAGGAGGAGCGAGCCATGAGACCTCCTTGTCAGAGAAGGACAACAATGGCCGCTAGTTTACCAAATTAAAATCCTATTGCTGAATTCGGGTTCAACAGTGATCAAGGCTGTCAGTTTACCAGTGCGACATTCACGGCACGGCTCCAAGCCGCAGGTGTGCGCATCAGTATGGATGGGCGCGGACGCGTTTTTGACAATATTTTTATTGAACGGTTGTGGCGTACCGTCAAGTATGAATATCTCTATCTAACCGATCTTCGGGATGGCTACGAGCTGGAGCGGGGCTTAACAGCCTATTTCCAGTTTTACAACACGGAGCGGCCCCATCAGGCATTGGGCTACCAGACCCCAGAAACCGTGTATTTCGACAGAGTAAAACGACCGAGTAATACGTAAAAACCATGAATGCCAATCTTACTTATTTTTCGCCATCAGTGGTCTTGACAATGGGGTCCACTATACACCGGAGAAAAGGCGGGCACTGTCTGAGCATAGCGAGTTTGCTCGCCGCCGGTGTCGGTGAACCGCGCAGGGCACCCGAAGAGCTTGTCCCTGCGGAGGCAGGGGGCCATGCCACGGTCAACCCTTGCATGGTGCATCTCGGGGAGTGCGACCGAGGTCATTGGCCAACCTTTATGCCCTTTCAGACATTTCCTTCGGGAGGATCTGCCGTTCAGCTTCCAGCCAATCTTCGAAATCGTGGCCGTGTTCATGGCCGCGTTGGACATAGAGTTCATACGCCCTTTCGGCAATTCGGGAACCAAGATCTTCATAATACCTGTGTTGAGATTCGGCCTCTGTTGGTACGGTCACAGGCTCTTTTTTTGGCTTGATCGGTTTACCCGAAGACACCTTTCGTCTAGGAGCGACTTTTGTCTTTGGGGTAGTTTTACCCGCAGCAGATGTTTTGTTAGCCTTTTTAGCTGGTGTTTTTTTTAGACTTTTCGTTGGTGTGTTTTTAAGCTTTTTAGATGGCTTTTCCATGGATTTATCTCCTCTTACCTATACGTGTTGAGTAGGAAGTTTTTATGAGCGGGATTTCATGTACAACCCGGATTTTACTCCTCTGCGCTTCAATAATATATCCCCCCCCTCAATTGAGATGGACTTGAACAACCCGACACGTGTCTCCCTGCATCACCCTTCACCTGTTCCGCACCCATCCCATTTCTCACATGGCCCAATAGATGCCCTCACTCTAAATAATTTGAGTGGACGATCCTCAAACACTAAAGCCAAACCCTCTGAGGCGTCAGCCTTTTGGCGTACGTTGTTGGCGGGTTCGTGCCTGGCTTATTGGAATAAGACCGCCCATATACACCAGTGAATATTTCCTGTACACGATATATAGGGTGTTCCTTTTATCTGATAATTCTGCTAGCGTAATTGTCTCATGATTTAGATAGTGTCTTTTTTTATACCGCTGTATTTCTTATTTCCTCCCCCGCATTTATCCTTTTTTTTCTCTTAGCCCATAAGGTTGAATTTCTCGTTTGGGGCTTGATTCCGACGCGGGGATCTTCCCCCATGATCCTTTGATGCTGCATCTGGCGTTATCTTAACAATCTTGTAGATTTCGCATGGTGCTTTTTCCAGATACGGTTGGCGTTGAAGTGCCCATACTCATAGACAGATTTTTTTCTGGACAAGACTTTTGGGAGGATCATTAGATAGGTCCTGCCGCTGGCCAAACGCTTGTATCTTTCCATAGCTAAGCCCGTGTTGCCATTTTTGAGGGGCTCGGTGCGATCAATAAACTCCTAACTTCAGGAGGTGTCTTATGCATACACAGAAGCGATCGTCCTCTCGGTGGTCCATCGTGTTGGCTGGTGGTGATGGTGCACGCCTTCAGCCGACTATCCAAAAGTGGCTTGGGTACCCCTTACCCAAACAATATTGCACCTTTGTCGGAACCCGGTCCATGTTGCAACATACATGGGGACGGGCTAACCAGATTGTTTGGCCCCGCAATAAGGTGACCGTCCTTGGCAGAACGCATCAGCCACGAGCCGATGCTCACTTCCTCGGCCACAGTGAAGAAGGGACCTTAATCTTTCAACCACGGAATTGTAATACGGCTCCAGGGGTGTTTTTGCCTTTGACCTATGTGAAAGCTTTGGATCCCCAAGCCGTCGTCGTAATTTTCCCTTCTGATCATTTTATTTTTCCCGAAGATCAATTTGTGGAAACCGTACGGCGTGCTGTACGGGCGGTTGAACTTTGGCGAGATCGTATGATCCTGCTAGGCGTTCGACCTTCTCATCTAGAGCTTGATTATGGGTGGATATCACTTGGAGGCATTCTGGGTTGGAGTGAAGGGTCATGTATTCGCAGTGTTCAAGAGTTTGCAGAAAAGCCAGAGTCATCGGAGGGCGTCAGGTTGATGAATCAAGGGGCATTATGGAATACCCTGGTTCTCGTGGCTAAAGTCGAGACGTTATGGAGAGCCGGGTGGGCCTGCGTTCCTGAGATGATGGAACGATATGAGCAGTTACGGCAAAGTATTGGCACTCCGGTTGAAGGATCTGTGTTTCAAACCATCTACCAGGATATGCCCAACGCCAACTTCTCTCGGGAGGTTTTGCAACCCCTTTCCAAACAATTAGGGGTCATGGAGTTGGAAAAGGTATTGTGGAGTGACTGGGGTCGGCCAGAACGGATAATTGAAACGCTTCAGGCAGTTGGGATAAAACCCACCTTTCCCCCCGAGATCTTTAAGGAAGTTCAGCCCCCGGCCAAACTGAAGGCAGAAGTCGGGGTGGCCTAAACAGTACCTGTTTTTATTGGCCGAGATCCTGTTGGCTTGGAACGGATTTTTTATTTTCGGGGTTCTCTAGTCGTGGGTGGTTGGGAAAATGAAAATGGATGCCCGATTCCTCACGTCGGCTATAATCTTCTTCTCATTTCGGTACGGTTGGGTTTTTTCGGGCTTCCGCAAGGGTTCTTTTAACTTACCGATTCTGTTCCCTTTCCATGGTTTTCCAGTGATGCCTGCACCTTTCTTTGGAGGGCGAGCGCGTTGATGGGGGCATATCCGTTTTCGTCATTGTCGAAATAGCAATAGACGTCCTTGCCTGATTGTGTCCACTTTTGACATTTGTTGGCCCACGCACGAAGGGTTTGGTGGTGATACTTTCCCTGATAAGCTTCGCCGGGACCATGCAGCCGGATATAGACATAATCCGTTGTAACAATTTCTGGTGACCATCGGCCAGCCAGGTGGTACAGGCAAAAGGCTGCCCCATATTTGTTGAGCACATCATAGACGGGTTGTGCGAACCAGCTTGCGTCACGGAATTCGAAGGCATAGCGGAATGTTGTCGGTAAGGCCATCAAAAATTCTTCCAACCGGGGAAGGTTCATTTCCCAACGCGGCGGTAACTGAAACAATATCGGACCCAGTTTGTGCTTCAGACCGACGAGGGTCTCAAAAAATCGCTCAATGCTTTGTGCTGGATCCTTAAGCTTTTTCATGTGCGTGATGAACCGGCTGGCCTTACATGCGAACAAGAAGTCTCCGGGAGTTTGCTTCTCCCACTCTCGAAGTGTGTGAGGGGTGGGAAGATGATAGAAGGTATGGTTGATTTCGACCGTACTCAAGTGGCGGGCATAGAACGGGAGGAACTCCTCACTCGCCATTCCTGAGGGATACAATGGTCCCACCCAATGAGGATAATGCCAACCGGAAGTCCCGATATAGATTTTGCCCATTACTTCATGGGTCTTCATTTTATGAGGGAATGATCGTGGACGATGCGTGTGAATTTGTGGGTATCCATGAAAAAAAATTGTCTAATCATCGGGGTGTTCCAACGCACGGCAGGGGCCCAGTACCGTCATAAGGATAATTCCCTGGCGAAGATCCGCCTTATTGCGTAGGCGAAGCCGACTGGCGGTCAGGCGTTTCGGAGTGGTCCTTGGTCTGAATGCCTGTATGGGTTGTGGGGACTTTGACGGGGAGGTTTTCCTGGTGTCAGGAGTCACACGGTCAGGCTGTTCCAGGCCATCATCGGATGGAAGAAAAAGATCCTTAAGATCCTTGAGTGCGATTTCCCGACGGATCTTCTCATGCAACCATCGAATGGCAAGCGCGATTGTTGACAGAAAAAGAAAGACGAAAAACAATATTAATGATTCCATGCTTTCCTCATCCTCAGCGGGTTGGAGTTTCCGGAGGTTCCTCTTCAGTGGAGGCAATGGAATCACGCATGGCGGTGTCGGCTTGGACGTTTTTCATCCGATAGTAGTCCATGATGCCCAAATTGCCTTGTCGAAAGGCTTCAGCCATCGCGCGAGGAACTTCGGCTTCCGCCTCAACCACTCGGGCGCGCATTTCCTGTTCTAAGGCTACGGCCATGGCTCGCCGTTCTTCCGCTTTGGCTTGGGCAATTTGCTTGTCCGCATTGGCCTGGTCTATTTGCAGCTTCGCGCCAATATTTTCACCTACGTCCACATCAGCAATATCAATAGACAAAATTTCAAATGCCGTGCCGGCATCTAATCCTTTCCCCAGAATATTTTTCGAGATGTAATCTGGATTTTCCAGGACATCCTTGTGTGTGGCAGAAGATCCGATGGTACTCACCATCCCTTCTCCTACTCTGGCAATCACCGTTTCTTCGCCTGCTCCGCCGACTAAGCGGTCGATATTGGCACGAACCGTGACCCGTGAGACGGCGATCAGCTGAATCCCATCTTTGGCCACGGCGGTGATGCGCGGCGTCTCGATGACCTTGGGGATGACCGACATTTTCACGGCTTCCAAGACATCTCGACCGGCAAGGTCTATGGCAGCGGCACGTTTGAAGATCATGGGAATGTTGGCTTTGTCGGCAGAAATCATGGCATTGACCACCTTGACAACATCGCCGCCGGCTAAAAAATGGGCCTCGAGATCGTCAACCGGGATCGTTAGCCCCGCTTTGGCAGCGCTAATGCGGGCGGTGATGATTGTCCCTGGCGGCACACGGCGTAATCGCATGCCAACGAGGGTGAACAGTCCAACATAGGCATTCGAGGCCCACGCGGCGATCCAAAGTGGAAGAGGGATGACATAGAGAAAACCAAATAGGAAAACTAAAACTAAAGCAAGAAGGCCAAGAGAACCAAATGCTTGGGTTTCTATTTCCATGAGAAATGCCCTCCTTAGTTGGGTTCGGCCAATACCCGAACAACAATTCGGTTTCCGTCGACTCGAACGACCTCAACAGCCTGCCCCGCATTGATGAAATCTCCATCAGATACAACATCCACACGGTCCCCATTTAAATGAGCAATGCCCGAAGGGTGGAGATCGGTCGCTGCCGTGCCACGTTTGCCAAGCCACCGCTGGTCTTCCTCAGGACTAGAGGCATACCCTTCTTTGGCAAGAAGGGAAGTTTTTAGGAGCAATCGTTTCCCGAAGGGCAATCGTTGAAAATACCGTAACAGAAAGAGGGCCACCAGAATGGCGACCAGGATGGATAGGGAGACTTGTCCCAGTGCAGATAGCCACGAGTCCCATGTTGCTCCACTTCCGATAAGGCTCAATCCCAGTCCTCCCAAGAGGCATACAATCCCTAAGATGCCTGCAATCCCAAAGCCCGGAATGAAGAAGATTTCCATGGCCACCAGGATAAGTCCCACCGCCACTAAGAGAAATTCTTCTAATCCGGCTAACCGAACGAGCGTATGTCCCCAGAAAAACAACCCTAAGCTGACAAACCCCAGTATCCCAGGTAATCCAAATCCGGGAACCCGGATTTCGACGATGATCCCCATAATTCCCAGGGTCATCAATAAGGAACTCACGACAGGATGGGTGAGAAACCGCACGAGAGTTTCTGCCCATGTCTCGGAGGCCTGCCGAATGTCAGCGTCACCCAACTCTAAGAACTGTAGCACAGCTTCCAACGAATTGGCCTGAAAGTCTGCCACATTCGTTTCCAGAGCCTCTTGAGTTGTGAGGGTCAGGAGCTTACTTTTTTCGATGATGTCCGGGATTGCAACATCTGCGTCAACCATGGCTTCGGCAATTAAGGCCGGCCGATTTCGCTGTTCAGCCGTGGCTCGAAACTCCTTGCGCATATACGATACGGTTTTTTCTTCGACGGGTTGGGCTGGGGTTCCGGGAAGTCCAATTTGTACCGGTGTGGCAGCACCGATGGTGCCACCGTCGGCCATCACGATCTTTTCAGCAGCCAGGCTGATGAGCGCGCCTGCCGAGATTGCCCGTTTGTTGATAAAGGCGACCGTCAAAACTTTGGCCTCTAAGAGAGCGTCGCGAATGAGCACCGCGGCATCGACGCGCCCACCAAAGGTATTAATGTCTAGAACGACGGCACTGGCTTTTGCTGTTTCGGCCTCTTTTAACACTCGTTGCACAAATGGCGCGAGGCCCAAATCGATCACTCCTTCGATGGGCACTACAAACACGATGGGTTTGTGACTCTGAGTGAGGAACGTTTCACCCGCGAAGAGGGAGGCCGGGAGACAGAGCAAGCCAATCAACAGAAGTCTGGTGAAAAATTTTTGTGGCGACATGGATGAGGATTCTCCTCTTTCTCCTTTTCCAGTGAGTGACACCTTTGCCAACAAGACGAACGCTAACTTTTAGGAACAGGAGAAATGACCCCTTCTTTCATGAGCAACTGCGTCGCTTCGCGCGCGCGTTGAATGATCCGGGTTGCCTCAGCATGCAGTTGTGCTTCTGGTGTCTGCACTTTGGCGAGCCCTTGTGCTTGGGCCTGTAATGCCGTAGCCACTGCTACTTTGGGGTAGACTTGCCATTGGTCCATTGTCGGAAGAATATAGTCTTCATGGATTCCCTGCTTCACGGCATAGTCAGCCAATTCGTTTGCGGCGGCAATGGCCATTTCATCCGTGATCGTGATAGCTCGAACATCTAACGCCCCACGAAAAATTCCGGGAAAGACCAAGGAGTTGTTCACCTGATTGGGGAAGTCACCCCGTCCTGTCGCCACAATCTTTGCGCCAGCTTCCTTGGCCTCCCATGGCCAAATTTCCGGGGTGGGATTCGCACAGGCAAAGACCACGGCGTTTTTGGCCATCTTAGAAATCCATTCCCCTTTCAGTAGGGTGGCTCCTGCAAACGCAATGCAGACATCCGCCCCGTTCAAGGCGTCTGCAATGGTTCCTTGAATCCCATCCTCATTAGTTTCCAGGCACACCTTCCATTTATCAGCGTATTCTTCTTGCCGGGCTTCCAGGTCTTGACGATGGCGATGCAGGGTTCCTTGCCGGTCGCACGCGATAACCCTTCCCGGATCAATGCCACTGGCTTTGAGCAGGCGATAGGCTGCCGCATTGGCCGCGCCCATGCCGATCATGGCAATGCGAATGGTGGCGATATCTTTTCGAACGAGGTGCAGGGCATTGAGTAATCCTGCTAACAACGCGGTGCCTGATCCTTGTTGGTCATCATGCCATACCGGAATCCCCATTTCCCCACGGAGTTGCTCAAGAATCCGGAAGCACTTTGGCTGTGCTATATCTTCGAGATTGATCCCACCAAAAGTTGGTTCAAGAAGTTTGACGGTTCGAATGAATTCGTCCGGATTTTTGGTGCCGAGGCAAAGGGGGATGGCATCCACTCCACCTAGATATTTAAAGAGAAGCGCTTTGCCTTCCATGACGGGAAGCCCTGCTTCGGGCCCGATATCACCGAGGCCCAGGACCCGTGTGCCGTCTGTGACAATGGCAATGGAATTGCCTTTGTTCGTGTAGTCGTAAACCCGATCGGTTTCTTTAAAAATGGCTCGACAAGGGTCCGCGACTCCAGGTGTATACCACATGGAGAAATCGCTGAATTCCCGTATGGGGCATTTTGGAATGACTTGAATTTTTCCTCGATAGGCGAGGTGGAGACGGAGGGACTCCTTGGCTGTTTCGGCGGCTTTGGTCAGGTGATTTATGTCGGTCATGACTTGTTCCCTGCCCTGTGCATTGCTTGGGAAATGCGAAAAGGAATTTTTTTTATTATACGCGGCTTTGGGAGGTATCTAAAAGGGAAAACGTTCAAGTTTCATGAGATTCAGGTTGATCTCTAGACTTCTGAGTGGCAAAAGTCGAAAGGTGTTCTTTTTTAGCCGACTTGCCTGATGGATCGGGACAAAAAATAGACAAAGCTAGAAAATCATCCGTCCAAAGAATCGAAGTGGTTGTTATCTTAGTTGTTAATTTTGATTTAAGATCCGGAGTTCTTCTAAGACCCGTGATTTTTGTAACTTTTTCAGGGCTTGGGTCTCTACCTGTCTAATTCTTTCCCGAGTGACACCAAGGGTTTTTCCTATGTCTTCCAAGGTTGAATCTTCATCATACCCAATGCCAAACCGTCTTCGAATGATTAGCTCTTCTTTGGGAGTTAATACCCGGAGAAGACGGGAAATGGCGTCATTTGAACTTTGTCGTTCGGAAATGTGCAAGGGGGAAATTGTTTCATCATCCTTAATGAATTCTCCAAATAGGGTTTCCCCTCCTTCATCAAGGGGGGAATCCAGGGAAACGGGTTGTTGGTAACTTTCCAAGATGTTCTGGACCTTAGCAATGGGAAACCCGGATTGGATGGCCAATTCCTCAAGACTTGGGGTCCTTCCAAAGCGGTGCGTTAACTGTTGCGAAACTTTTTTAAGTTTCTGCATCATTTCATACAGGTGAACGGGCTTCCGGATGGTATTGGAATGTTCGGCAATAGCTCGTGTGATACCTTGGCGGATCCACCATGTGGCATAGGTGCTGAACTTATAGCCACGTTGATATTCGAATTTGTCGACCGCCCGCATGAGTCCAATGTTCCCCTCTTGAATGAGATCCAGGAAATGGACTCCCTTGTTGGTGTAGTTTTTTGCGATGCTGACCACGAGACGAAGATTGGCTTCTGCCATAAGAGTCTTTCCTAAAGAGATTTCCTTTTCGGCGACCCGAATCGTTTCCAGGGCTTCTTGAAAAAGGCCAAGTGGCATTTTGACGATCTGATATTCAAGGTTTTGGAGTGAAAGGTGAATACCCCGTAATTGTTCCAGAGTTGCCGGTGCAATCTCTTGGGATAATTTTCCTTTCTGTTCATAGGGCAATAGGGCAGAGGACGGATTTTTTCGAAATTGCTTCATCACCTGTTGTCCCTCTTGAGATGTGAGCCCAAGGTTTTGGTAACCCGTCTTGAGGTTGCTTTGATGCTCTTCTAGTTTCCGCCCTATGTGTTTGACTTCGTTCAGCAAGGACTCTTGAAGATCAGGCCGTAGTCCAAGTTTTTTGACCATTTGCCCGATTTTCTGTTGAATGGCCTGCAACCGTTTGACAGAAAGAGCAGTGGAGCCTTTCTTTGGTTCGACCGCTTGCAACTGTTGGTCATATTCCAGAGAAATCTTCTGGCTCAGGCTCTGTATCTCATTGAGAATATTGAGAGTCTTTCTAGAAAACACCCCTTTAGAGGAAAGCGCTTCGTCTTCATCCTGGTTGTCTTCATTCATTGAACCGATGATGACAATCTCACTGACTGGAATTTCTTCCTTATTGAGTTGGGTCCGCAGGGCATCCAGATGCTCTAGTACAGGAGGTAGGCTGAACAGGGCGGCGGTCAATTTGGCTTTTCCTTCTTCGATTTGCTGTGCCAGTTCAATTTCCTGGTTTCTGGTCAGAAGGGGAACTCGCCCAATTTCCTTGAGAAATAATGAAATAGGCACATTTGTTGAGGGATTCGTTGCATCGAAAGACCGTGTATTCTGATAAGAGGCGAAACCCAACTCTGCCATCTGAGGCTCTTCACCACAATTCCCGTTTCCACCAGAAAACTTAAAAATATTTTCCAAAACGACAGACTTATTCCTTTCTAGATGGGGAAAATTTCCCGATTCCAAAGGGGAAGTTTGTTCATAATCCAGCGGTGCGGATACCATCGAATGTGATGTGTTTTTCATCTGTTCCATTTTTTTGCTTTCTTCGATTAGGACGACGGGAAAACTCACCTTTCCCCTCCTTCCTTGATTTGTAATGTCAGCTGACTCATGGGCCAAAAGGGAAAATTAATTGTATCTTGATCACCCTTTGCTCTTAAATCTTCTATAAGCTAAGATAGGTCTATAGTTACGAAAGTAAAGTAGGTACTATAAAGTAACCATGAAATTACCTCCAAGTTCCTTTCATTGCCCTTTAGACGCTCTTTTGCGTGTAATTTCCGGTCCATGGACGATTTATATTTTGTGCCGATTGCATAAAAATGGGGACACACGATTTGGCGAACTTAAACGGCAAATGCCAGGTATTTCGTCCAAAATGTTAACTGAACGCTTGCGCTCTCTCGAGAATGCGGAAATCATTTCTCGTCATCATGAGCCAACGGTTCCTCCGCGGGTGACCTATAGCCTGACGAAAGAAGGACGGGAACTGACCACTATTCTGGATCAAATCAATACGCTAGCGTATCGATGGCAAGCCCGAAATAATAACGGGAGGAAAAAGAAAGCTGGGTAACTGGCCAATTGAATCAAAAATGGAAGCTAACAAAAATTCTAGATGAACTTCCCCAGCAGCAATTTGGAGTGCTGAAGAAAGCCTCTTGGGTAAAAGTGAAGTCAATCTAGCTAGGGGTCTAACTCGTGAAATAATGAGCTATCCTGTTTCCCTGTCTACTGAAACACCAGGTTCCCATCTTTTCTATTTTTCGCTACGCTTTTCCTTCTGTCCAACTATCTCCATTGGCATTGCATTGTTAATGAGCGTAAAAAAATATAAGGCTGCCTTTCTCGCGACTCTATTAAAGGAAGCGAGGGGACAAGGAAAAAACTTGTGCCAGTCTTTGGACTTCAGGTGAAGTCTTGGCATTAACAAAGGCGACACTTCGTGGGCATTATTTCTGATGAAGGGCTTGTACCGGCCAATCTACTTCTATGAAGTATAGGATTGTATGGCCTCCCCGAAAAACCCACCAATTGACGTCATGCGGAGGCTCAGGGATCGTCGCGAACGATGAATAGTAGGTAGACAAACGAACCAGCGGAGAGAACGGCATGGATCTTAAAATACTTGCAACCGTTTTTACGACCATCTTTATTGCTGAACTGGGTGATAAAACTCAGCTGGCCACCCTATTATTTGCGGCGGATAAACAGGCCAGCAAAGTCGCTATTTTTCTTGGAGCTTCTCTTGCTCTCATTATGGCTTCGGCTATCGGCGTCTTGGCTGGTGGAGTCATATCTCACTATGTGAATGTGAAATATTTGCACTACTTGGCAGGAATGGGCTTTATCGGCATTGGCTTCTGGACTCTGATTAAAGCCTAGCAAGAGAACCTGAAAAACTTTGATTTCATTTGACCGGTAATTACGGAGACAGTTGAGATTTCTGTAAACACTGAAAAACCCCGCGCGTCATACCCGCAGTTTGTAGCGGGTATCCATCCGAAACGAAACAAAGACAGTAAATGTGTCGGGAAGGACGAGGAAGAGAAATCCGCCTTCACGCTTGCGCGTAAACGCGAGGACGAGCTTCACGGGAATCACGGAGGGAAGTTCATCCATCCTCAGAATTCAATAGATTCCCTATCCATCACTGTAGAAAAAATTTCCTTTTGAGGGATTTCTTTCTGAAAGAGGAATACTTTTTGTATACTGATTCCTGCCCTCAATAAATGAGGGGGTAATCTTACAATCATTTTAGCTGCCGGATAACGACACCCAGGAAACTACGATGCCAAAAAATATTTTTGTTGTGGGCCTTGATGATTTTAATCTTGGCTTATTGGACCCAATTGGGAAGAAAAAAGGCTATGACTTTCATGCCCTCTTGACGGCAAATGAGGTTAAGAGGCGAGAGAGCTATTCTCCACCGGAATTGTTAGGGAAAGCTGAAGAAAAGCTCCAATCTTTTGCTGGAACCATTGATGCCATTGTCGGATACTGGGATTTTCCTACCACCTGCCTCGTGCCTTTCTTGAATCGCAAATGGGATTTGCCAGGTCCTTCGCTTGAAAGTGTCTTAAAATGTGAGCATAAGTTTTGGAGTCGAGTCGAACAAAGTCAGGTTCTCACCGAAATTCCAAAATTTTATGCTTTCAATCCATTTGACGCAGATGCCCGGTCCACGATCAATCTGCCCTATCCATTTTGGATCAAGCCGGTTAAATCGTATGCCTCTCAGTTGGGATTTCGCATTCATGATGACAAAGAATTTGAAGAAAGCGTGGAGAAAATTCGTCAGAGAATTTCCCGCTTTGGTGAGCCCTTCAATTATTTCCTTGAGCAGGTGGCTCTGCCTCAATCTGTGGCGGGGATTGCTGGAGACTGGTGTATTGCCGAAGCCATTGTTTCAGGAAGGCAATGCACCCTGGAGGGATATGTGTATGGAGGTGAAGTCGAGGTGTATGGGGTAATCGACTCTATCAGGGAGCCGAATCGTTCTACGTTTGCTCGATACCAATATCCCTCTCAATTGCCCAAACGCATCCAAGAACGAATGATTGATGTGGCCCGGAAAATCATGACTCATCTTCAATATGATCATTCTCCGTTTAATATGGAGTTCTTTTATGATGAACCTCATGACCGCATTTGGTTGTTGGAAATTAATCCTCGCATCTCCCAGTCGCATTGCGATATTTTTCGAAAGGTCGATGGGGCGTCCCATCACGAGGTGATGATTGACCTTGCCCTTGGGAATAAGCCGAATTTTCCAAAAAGAAAAGGGGACTTTCATTGTGCCGCCAAGTTTTTTCTCCGTACACATGAAGACGGCGTGTTGCAGGGCGTTCCCGATCAAGAAGAGCTTCAAAGGGTTCAAAAACTCTTTCCAGGCACGTTAATCAACATTCATGTAAAAGAGGGCATGAGGCCATCGGATATACCTAATCAAGAAAGTTATAGCTACGAGTTAGGCTATGTCTGTATGGGGGCAAAGAATGAGCATGAGCTTCTGGAAAATCATCGTAAATGCCTTGAACATTTGAAATTCGAATTCTCTCAGTACCCAAATAATTGAAATCGTCATGGCTCACGCATCAGAATTGGACATTTCTTGAAGACTGTCACAACTTTTCCTCATCCAATTCGTGAAATTGAACACGTTTGGATTCCTATGTCTGACGGTGTTCGTTTGGCGGCACGCATTTGGCTTCCGGAGACGGCGGAGGCGGAACCGGTCCCCGGCATCTTGGAATATATCCCCTACCGAAAACGTGATAGTACGGCCTACCGTGATTCGCTGATGCACCCCTATTTTGCGGGCCATGGCTATGCCTGCGTGCGTGTTGACTTGCGAGGCAGCGGTGACTCTGAGGGAGTCTTGACGGATGAGTATTTGGCTCAGGAACAGCAGGATGGCTTAGAGGTTTTAGAATGGATTGCTGAACAATCCTGGTGTAGTGGCTCCGTCGGAATGATGGGAATATCGTGGGGTGGATTTAATGCCTTACAAGTTGCCGCCCATCGCCCGTCGTCACTGAAAGCCATAATCACCATTTGTTCCACCGATGACCGGTATGCCGATGATATTCATCACATGGGTGGCTGTCTTCTGGGCGATAATCTTTCCTGGGCGTCCACCATGTTTGCGTATAATTCATGTCCTCCTGATCCCTTGCTGGTTGGTGAGCGCTGGAAGGAACTCTGGCTGGAACGATTACAAGGCAGTGGCTTGTGGTTAGATACCTGGCTGCGTCATCAGCGTCGGGATGAGTATTGGAAACAAGGATCGATTTGTGAAGATTTTTCGGCGATCACCTGTCCAGTCTTGGCGGTGAGTGGTTGGACTGACGGTTATTCTAATGCAGTCTTTCGTCTCCTGGCGAATCTCAAGGCTCCGCGAAAAGGCTTGATTGGACCCTGGGGGCACAAATATCCCCACTTGGGTGTACCCGGGCCTGCCATTGGCTTTCTTCAGGAAGCCTTGCGCTGGTGGGATAAATGGCTCAAGGGAATTGAGACCGGAATTATGGAAGAGCCGATGCTCCGTGTCTGGATGCAGGAGAGCGTTCCTCCCACCACCTATTATCACGAACGACCTGGGCGTTGGATAGGTGAACCTGCGTGGCCTTCCTCCTCTATTGATGATCAACAGTATTCTTTGGTGAGGGGGAGACTGGTCGATTCTGATGAGAGAATTCCTGAAAGACCTTTGACGATTCAATCACCGCTTAGTGTGGGTTTATTCGCTGGCAAGTGGTGTTCCTATGCGGCTGGACCAGACTTGGCTCATGACCAACGTGAAGAAGATGGAGGCGCCCTGGTTTTTGATAGTGCCCCGCTAAAGGAATCGTTAGAAATTTTTGGAGCACCGGTTGTCGAGCTTGATCTGCACGCGAATAAACCTATCGCCATGGTTGCGGTTCGACTATCTGATGTGGCCCATGATGATAAAGCGACACGGGTCACCTATGGGTTGTTGAATCTCACCCATCGGAACAGCAGCGAAAGCCCTGAACACCTCAAACCGGGAGAACGATACCGAGTCCGTGTGCAACTGAATGATATCGCGCAGGTCTTTCCTCAAGGACACCGTCTCCGTCTATCGATTTCGACATCGTATTGGCCTTTGGCCTGGCCACCGCCAGAACCTGTCCGGCTCACCATTTATGCCGGTGCCAGCACATTGAGTGTACCTGTTCGGCGGTCGGGGAAACTGGATGCACCACTTCCTGATTTCGGAGAAGCGGAAGGTGCGCCCCCTCTTGCCAAGACCATGATTGAACCGGAACATCACAATTGGCGGGTCATCCGAGATTTAGCCAAAGATGAATCGACGTTAGAGGTCATCAATGATAAAGGAATTTTTCGTTTGGATGACATTGACCTTGAAGTGCAGAACAAAACGGTTGAAACATATACCTATCAAGCTGATGATTTCTCCTCAGTGAGAGGGGAAACCTTTTGCGTTCGAAGTTTCAAACGTCAAGACTGGTCCGTCAAGACCGTGACACGCACGGTGCTCACCTCTACCCCCACGCACTTTCATCTCCTTGCCGATCTGGATGCCTACGAAGGCGATACTCGAGTGTATTGTCAAAGCTGGGATAAGAAAATCCCACGCGATTTTATTTAATCTGTTGTTCCCACCGCGTCTGGATTCGTCTTTCACGTTTATACCCGACCAATAGATTCCAAGAAGAGCATTGCTCGTAGTGTTATTGATAGGGAATCAGGTATAAGTCACCATGATTCCGCTGCTTAACAGAGAAATTGCCGATCGACTCAAAGAAGTGGCTGTGCTCCTCCATGATCAAGGGAGCAATCCTTTCAGAGCTCAAGCGTATCGGTATGCGGCCCAAACACTTGAACAATTGGAGAGGCCTGTCGACGACATCCTTCATGCCGAGGGCGTCGAAGGACTCCAGAAACTTCCTGGCATTGGTGAAAGCTTGTCGCGAGCCATCCGGGAACTCATTCTGACCGGGAACCTACCCATGCTGGAACGGTTACGTGGCGAAGCAGAACCCGTTTCCCTCTTAGCATCGGTTCCTGGGATTGGGAAAAAACTTGCAGATCGCTTGCACCATGATCTAGAGATTGACACGCTGGAGGAGTTAGAGATTGCCGCTCATGACGGCCGATTACGACGAGAACCTGGCATTGGCGACAAGCGACATTCCGGCATCATGGCGAGTTTGGCTGAACGATTGGGACGGATCAGGGTAAGGCATGAAACGGCAGAAAAGATTATTCCTTCTATCGAGGAACTCCTTGATGTTGACCGTGAGTACCGTGAAAAGGCTGCAGCCAACCAACTGCATAAGTTTGCTCCCCGTCGTTTTAATCCCACAAAAGAGGCTTGGCTTCCTGTGTTACATACCCAACGTGGTGGGTGCCATTACACGGCCTTATTCTCGAATACTGCTAGAGCGCACCAAAAGGGGAAAACGCAAGATTGGGTCGTGTTGTTCTATGACGATGGTGACAGGGAATCACAATGTACGGTCATTACCGCGGAATGGGGACCTCTCGAGGGTCGCCGAATTGTGCGTGGTCGCGAATTCGAATGCATGAGGTATTATGAAACTCAAGGAACCGAAACGTCTGCATTGTGAGTTTTAATCAAGAGAAGGCAAATTCTCCATGCCTCTAGTTGAAATAAAGACATTAACGTTAGAAATTGGCCAGACAAAAATCCCGAATGATCTCAATTTGCCCATCGGTTTTCAGGAAATCCACGCATTGCTTGGCGCCAATGGTTCAGGGACAGGGAAAAGCACTCTGGCTTATGTCCTGATGGGCTGTGAGGGATACCGCCCCAATAGCGGTGAAATCCTTTTTGATGGAAAGGACGTGAGTTTCCTGCAGCCCTATGAGCGTGCTCAGCTTGGTATAACATTAGCTTGGTAGGAGCCGGCCCGATTTGAGGGGGATCACAGTTGATCAATAAGTGAGGTTAGGACACCATTTCTTCATAACCGGTACCTCCTGAAGGCGAGCTTGAGACCGTTCTAAGGAATCTTTATCATTATTCTTGAAAAATGCTTGGGATCCAAATACCTAATTAAATATGTTATGGCATCAACTTTTCTGTTGGATCAATGAGTTGAATCCACGAAGTATTAAAAAGTAAAGGAGGAGCCAGTCATGGGGTACACAATGGAGGATTTAAAAAAAGTGATTGATGATCTGAAGCAACAACGTGATGAAATTAATGTACAACTTCATTTGGCAAAAGCAGAGGTCCGTGATGAGTGGGATAAACTCGAACCCAAGTGGGAAGACGTGAAAGGAAAAATGGCCACTGTGAGTGAAGCCGCGAGCCAGACGAAAGAATCCATCACAGCCGCTGCAGGGCTTCTCGTCGATGAAATCAAGGAAGGGTATGAACGGATTAAGAAAACGTTGTGAGTAGGGCCATTTGTATTTTAAGTCAGGTGATACCGAGGGAATCTTGAAACTATGAGAATAGGCGTTCCCAAAGAAATTAAAGATCGCGAACATCGGGTGGCCTTGACGCCAGATGGCGCGCGTCAACTCGTGGAGCAAGGGCATGAAATCATGGTCCAAAGCCTGGCTGGACTTGGGTCTGGATTTCCCGATGAAGAGTATTTGGCCGCAGGAGCAAAAGCGGTCAGCCAGGACCAAGCCTGGGATGTGGATCTGGTGCTCAAGGTCAAGGAGCCGCTGGAGTCCGAGTATAAATTTCTAAGCCGGCAGATTCTTTTCACCTACCTCCATTTGAGTGGTGTCACGTCTGCCCTCACCGAAACGCTTTTAACCGCAGGCACCACCGCTATTGCCTACGAGACAGTGGAAGATCACTTGGGGAGATTGCCGTTGTTGGAACCGATGAGTGCGGTGGCGGGCACTATGGCGATTATCGTGGGGAGCTATTATCTCGCGCATGTGAACGGCGGGAAGGGGACGCTCCTGGGGATGCTGCTCGGGAAGCGCAACGGAAAAGTCCTCGTGATCGGTGAGGGCATTGTGGGACGCCATGCGGCTCGGGCCGCGTTGGGACTTGGGGCCCATGTCAGGGTGGCTGGGTTATTTGAAGAAAGAGTGCCAAACCTCAAAACGGAAATTGGAGAAAATTTTGAGTTCATGCTTTCCACACCCGAAAATATTTCGGAAGCCACGCGTAGGGCTGACCTCATTGTGGGAGCTGTCCTCCTGCCGGGAGCCAAAGCGCCGTCCGTTGTTTCGGAATCTATGGTCCATGCCATGGAGCCCGGCTCAGTCATCGTCGATGTCAGTATAGATCAGGGAGGGTGTTTCGCGACCTCACGTCCTACATCACATTCGGACCCGGTTTTTATCCAACACGGTATCGTCCACTACTGTGTGACGAATATGCCGGGCGCATATCCTCATACGTCCACAATTGCGTTGACCAGAGCGACTCTGCCCTACGCCATGTCACTGGCAAATGAGGGCCTTGACGTTTTGCGGAAAGATGCAGGCTTCGCCAAAGGGGTCAATGTGCACCAAGGTACAATCACCTGCCGGGCCGTGGCCGAGGCCCTCGATAAGCTCGATAGATATCACTCTTTTGAACTGTAGAATTTTGAGTGCCTCTGCTATTAAGCTGAAATTTCGGTATTCAATGTGGTGATAGCCGATCTTTGGTGAGTGGAGGATAAAGCTCTTTTCTATCGAGCGACATTAACCCACACGTCTATATCTTTATCGTATGAAAAATGGGCGGGGAACAATGTGTACGCCTTTCGAAGAGCCCTGAATGAAAGCTATCGAAATCTTACCGAGCAAATCTTCTTTCTCCTTCTTTAAAGCAAAATTTCCCATATAGTCTTCAAATTAGCATTTTTGGTGATGAAATGATTGTCAGGCTGAAAAAAGCCTAAGACGTTCTATTAGCAGACTTTCCTTTGTTGCTAGGCAGGAAATCTTTCCCTCTTCCTTCGTATAGGAAATGGTGTGAGGTTAATGTCGTATTGGTAACTTCTGTAAAATCTCTCAAGAACACCTCATTATCATCTTGATCTGCATGCAATTTCACCTGAGCAATTGAAAAAGATTGCCTACCTCATTGATGTAAAGGGGAGAATTGGGACTATGGTAAAAACTTTGGTGTGGCTAAATTCATCAGATCCCAAAGGAGACAAGGAGATTTCAGGCAAGAGGGGAAGGCAGTAAGTCGACATTTTGTGAAAAATTCCGAATGATTTTTTCTTTCTCTTAATGATTTACCAGCTATGGCACCTATAAAAATGAGGATGCGTCAGTCAGAAACGATAAACTGGTTCATTTTTAATTTGAGTACAGGCCAATATTCGCGCCAGGGAATGCCAGTTGCATACGTCATACAGAAGAGGAGTTTTATTGTTCATACCAACCGAAAGGAATCGGTTATGTCTTCTATGAAATGGTTAAGAGCGGTGGCCTTGGGTGCAATCTTACTTTTCCCCGTGGCTGTATCTGCGGAAGTGCCGTGGCAGTTTGCAGACAACACTCGGTATATGGCGATGGGGGATAGTCTTGCTGCCGGGTATGGAGCGGTCCCTGCGACGCAGGGCTATGCATATTTGCTCTACAAGGAAGGCGTCTTTGACAAGATTCCAAACACACTTTTAAGTAACGTCGGCTTGATTGGGGCAACAAGCCAAGATGTGTTGGAAAAGCAAGTCCCTTTAGCGATTGATCCTTTTGTTCCAACTGTTATTACTCTTACGGTGGGCGGAAATGATTTAGCCAGTATTCTGACCGGAGCAGATCCTGGAATGGTGCTCGGGAACTTTCAAACCAATTTAACCAACATCCTATTTCAATTGCGAACTGGACTGCCGGAAGCCGAAATTTATGTCAGCAACTTGTACGATATTCCGGAAATTCCCGTGGCCGCACCCGTCGTCCTACTCTTTAACAGTATTGTAGATGGTGTCGCCAGCGCGTTTGGTGTTCCCGTGGCCGATGTGTTTTCCGCTTTTGAAGGCAAAAAGGGATTGTTGCTCATTCAGCGAAATGGCGCCGATCAGTTTGAAGTCCATCCCTCAAATGCCGGGCATCGAGCCATGGCAAAGGCCTTTAAAGCTGTCATTGAAAATAATTAAGCAGTGAATTGAAAGAAGGGATGAGAAAGATGAGGTTTTTCCCATCCCCACCTTGCGCTCAACTCTAAAAAATGGTTTTGTAATAGCCGAAACGCAGGTTTTATATTAGGACTTTCAGTACCAAGGAGGACAATTCATGATTCAAGAAGTAGAAGGGGATATTTTGTTAACAAAAGCTGGGGCAGTGGCTCATGGGGTTGCGCCACATGATAATTTTGCGAATGGTTTGGCCCTGGCCCTTCGGGAGCGGTGGCCAGCCATGTATAAAGACTTCAAGCATGCCTGCCAAGTGTCCAAACCGAAACCCGGGGAATTGTGGACCTGGGGCGGGGCAGGAGGTGTTCGTATTGTTAATCTCTTGACTCAGGAGCCACCGCCCAACCACGGAAGTCGACCAGGGAAAGCATCGGTGGAAAATGTTAACCATTGTCTTAAGGCTTTGCGGAAAACCATTGAAACCGAAAAATTTACCAGCGTGGCGCTGCCCAAGTTAGCCACCGGGGTCGGTGGGTTAGATTGGAAAGATGTCAAACCACTGATTCAAAAACATCTGGGCGATCTACCCATTCCAATCGTGATCTATTCAACCTATCATCCTGGAGTCCAGGCGACAGAAAAACTGTAAAGGGGAAATTGCTCAGGTAAGAAGGGGAGGGAGTTCGGCGATGCTTGAAGGCCGAAAACGACTTTGGCGGGTCTCTTGTTTTCTATGGTACTTCTGAGTTTTCTGGGGGTGTGAACTTCTCAGGGTTTTTCCCCACGCACCGGTTGGCAAGGTTTATCATTTCCTTGGCGTTTTAACTTCACCAGGCTGAGACGTCTCTACAGGATGAGACAGCATGCAAAAGTACCAAGTCCATTTTGTAGAGGCGTTCCGGGGGAACGTCTTTAGGACCGTATTTCTAAGTCGGTCCAGGGATCAGGACAAGCTTCACTCATTCAACAAACAACAGTGCTTATATTTTTTTCCGCTCCCGCAAGGGCAGGGAACATTTCGGCCCAGTCGTTTGGCTGTGGGTTTCACCATGGACGCCAGTGCTTTTTTGACTCGAGACTGTGGATCCTGCTGAAATATCTGTTCGAGCATGGCGTACAACTCAGGGTGCTTCCGTATCATTTTGTCCGGGTTTTCAAAAAAGTACTCAGAAACGACTGCAAAAAATTCGGCTTCATTTTTTAATCCATAGGGATTGATGTCCGAGTGGCCGGACTGGATGTTTTCCATTTCTTGATGTATGAGTTTCAGCCAAGGGGTGACGGCAGATTGTGGCAACCCAATCGAAGGTACGCCATCGACCGCGCCGTCGGTCTTATCCAGTAAATGTGAAAACTCATGAATGCCCACGTTTTTCCGATCCTGGGCTGCCCGAAATCCTTGCAACAGCTCAGGTTTGGAAAGAATCATCATGCGATTCATCGCTCCGCGCCCGACCATGCCCAGCACATCTCGATCTCCCACATGCCCAATTTCGTATTGTTCATTGAAGGTCGTCGGGTAAATGAGCACCTCACTAATTTGATCCCACTCCCACCCAGGAAATCCAAAAATGGGAATGATCGCACTCGCTGCAACCAAAACTCGTACCGTGTCGTCAACGGATGTCTTTATGCCGGTGATCCGTTTTTCATTCAGAAATATGCATACTTCTTCACGAAAGCGTTTTTGTTCTGATTCATCGAGTGTCTGAAAATACGGCACTTTCCGTTCTAAAACGTGTTCCCAAGGTGTTGGGAATGGTTGTTTCCGAAGAGCAGCTCGATGTCGGTCTTTCCGAGTCAGAAACCTATACAGAAACAAGGCCACGAGAAACGAAACAACAATGCGAATCGCGATTTCTGACGGGGCAGGGCTACCAGCTAATAACATCATCAATAGCAATAAAAAAACGATACTGGAAAGGAAAAATGATAACCAGCGGGTCAGTCGTTCTTGACGGTGACGTGCGTTCATGGACATCCCCCATTGTAACAGGTAGGGGGATGACTCTCCTTTGTCTGAGCGTTAAACTCCTGTTCTAGGTCATGTGTGGGCGTATGGCATTTGTGGGTAAAAAAGGGGCAACTCAAAGATTGACTTCTGAGGAAAAATGGAACACATGACCGACTATTGCATGACGATACCCCCAAGGCCCTTCTCTCACAAGCCCTTATGCCCCGTCCTTCCAAGACCGTCAAGTTAAACTCCTAAACCCGAAAAAACACCTTAAAACGAACGCAATTTGTCTTTGATTCATGCAGATTGATATCAGCTCTAAATTTTAGGATCAGAAATTGCCTTGATATCTGGTAAAGCGTTGAGGATTTCTTTCAGTGCTTTTCATAGTCTGGGTGAAGGTATGTTTGTCGTCATAAGAAAGTTGGCTTGCGAACGGGAAGGTGTTTTCTGAGAGCTATCTCGGTTTTCGACAAGGAGAGGAGGATTATCCCATGATCAAGGAAAATGATGTTCCCAATTCAGGAGGGACGATTTTTGATCGGTTGAAAGTTGCCGACCTCATGGAGAAGGAGGTGCAATTTGGACACAAGGAGACGAAGGGTGATGTGTTAGCGTCATTGATGATTGAGGGATTTGGTGGAGTGCCGATTGTGGATCGTAAACAACGGTTGTTGGGAATTGTCACGGAATTCGATCTTCTTGCCGTGCTTGATACGGGCAAGAAATTGAGTGACATATCAGCTAGTCAGATTATGACCCACGAAACGGTCAGTGTGACGCCAGACACGGATATACGGACGTTGATCTACGTGCTACAAACCAATCATATGATTCGGGTGCCTGTTGTAGATAATAAAGAGGAGAAGTTGATCGGCATCGTCGCAAGGCGCGACATTCTGTTGGGCTATGTCAGTTCTGAACCTGAGTAAAGATTTCCGCCTGAGAGGGCGGGTTCTTTTTCCTCGGGATTGGTTGCCCGAAGTGCCGTATTCCAGACTCCCGCGAGGGAAGGGTGGAGTTATAAATATTAAGAAGTGATCGAAGATCTCACCGCCTACATATTCTCTTGTTTCTAACTACTCTTAAAACCGTCTTCCTGCCATATCCACTTTTGGCGTAATTATTCTTGGCGATTACCTATCAAAAGTTGCAACTGCAACAGTCGATACCTACGCCTCATTTCTTTTCTACAGGTTACTGGTCGGGCCACTCAATTGTTCGTATCAGAGTGGCAATATAAAAAAACGACGCCTCTCAGAACATCTGACCTTTTCACGGTTTTTCGTCATTCCCGCCGGTTTTTAGCGGGAATCCATCTTGTTCCCTTCGGATAGATACCCGCTTCAAACTGCGGGTATGACCGTATGGCCCCGGCCTAGTGCATGAGACGATTGCGCAGTCTTTCCGCAACCTGGGATGTGCAGAAGAACCAGATCCGTCATGTCGTTTGATCGATTCCTACGCACTATTTACCGGTCTCCTCAATAATTGAGAAGGTCCACCAGCGAAAATTGCTTGTTTCAGGGGAAGCCGATTGAATATCTTGTTTTATGACGCTAAGAGAGTGGGGGCGAGGGACATAAGGAGCTAATCCACTATTAAGTTTTCTGAAACATGAATTTCATATTGGGATCGAGGATATTGGCGTTCTAAAATTTGTTTTATGGCTAACCACGACATCATAAATAAGAGTTCTTCTGCAAGGGAATTCGAGGCACTCCCATGGCATACCCTTTCGGCTGAGGAGACCGCGCAACGATTGAGAGTTGATCCTCAGATCGGACTGAACCCATCGGAGGTCCAACGAAGGGCGACCCTTTACGGGCCAAATGAAATTCCGGAGCGTCCCCCAAGAAGTCTCTGGTGGATGTTCTTGGGGCAATTCACTGATTTCATGATTCTGGTTTTGATGGCTGCTGCGGTGATCTCAGGCATCATCGGCGAACCACTGGATGCTCTCGCCATTGTCGTCATCGTGTTGCTAAATGGGGTCATTGGGTATGTTCAAGAATTTCGGGCAGAGCGCGCTATGGCTGCCCTAAAAAGGCTGGTCCCTCGGAGTGCAAAGGTATGTCGAGGGGGGCAAAGGGTGTCAGTCCCCGTTGCCGAACTGACCTACGGCGATATTGTGGTGGTTGAGGCAGGGGACCTCATTCCAGCCGATCTGCGGTTGGTTGAAACGAATCAATTACGAGTAGACGAAGCAGCATTAACCGGAGAGTCGGTGCCGGTAGAAAAACATACTGCCAGTCTGACTACGGTGGAACTTCCGTTAGGGGACCGACTAAGCATGGCCTACAAAGGCACGGTCGTGACCTATGGCCGAGCCACTGGAATTGTGATCGCCAACGGGATGGCTACTGAGCTTGGGAAGATCGCCGTTCTTTTGGGAGAGGAAGATTCCGTTCAAACCCCTTTACAAAAGCGCTTAACCCATTTTGGACAACGCTTGGCTTTGGCCATTCTGGCTATCTGTCTCTTCGTGTTTGTTTTGGGGGTGCTTCGTGGGGAACCTATTGTTCTCATGTTTCTCACAGCGGTCAGTCTCGCCGTAGCCGCTATCCCGGAGGCACTGCCAGCGGTTGTGACCATTTCGTTAGCACTAGGCGCACATAAGATGGTGAAAAAGAATGCCCTGATCCGTCGGCTTCCTGCTGTGGAAACCCTGGGATCAGTCACCTACATCTGTTCGGACAAGACGGGAACCCTCACCCAGAACAACATGCGAATAGAACAGCTTTATGGGAATGGGCAATTGGTCAAAGAAGATCACAAAGGAGAGATGGAGGGCCAACCTTGGGAATTGTTGTACCAAGCCATGGCCTTAAGCAACGATGCAACAGGCAATGGCCAAGGGGAAGTCATTGGCGATCCCACCGAAGTGGCTCTTTATAGGGCTGCACAGGAAGCGAATTACGACAAAGAGGTTTTGGGACTCGCCTCCCCGCGTCTGGGGGAGATTCCTTTTGATTCCACTCGCAAACGCATGACTACCTTTCATCAAAGTCACGAAGGGGTGCTGTCATTTACCAAAGGGGCGCCAGAAGAGGTATTGCAGCAATGCGATAAGAGCTTGGGAAATACCGACCCAACTCCTATACACAAGAAAGCCATTCTGGAACAAGCAGAACAGATGGCTGGTAACGGCCTGCGTGTGTTGGGGTTTGCCTTTCGAAAGTGGCCTCAAATGCCTACCGGCCCTTCGCCTGAGAACAGTGAATGTCAGCTCACCTTTTTGGGGTTAGTCGGTTTGATTGATCCTCCACGTGAAGAAGTGTCGAATGCCGTTGCGCGTTGCAAAACCGCTGGAATCATCCCGGTGATGATCACCGGGGATCATCCGGCCACGGCGCGAGCAATTGCTGCCCGTCTGGGAATCATGACGGATAGTGATGAGCTCATCACTGGCCAGGAGTTGGCGCAGCTCTCAGTGCACGAAATAGAAGAGCGAGTCCTGCGTACCCGCGTGTATGCTCGTGTTGCCCCTGAGCAGAAGATCAATATTGTCAAAGCTCTCCAAAAAAAAGGGGAGTTCGTCGCGATGACGGGTGACGGGGTGAATGACGCCCCAGCTCTCAAAGGTGCCGATATTGGCGTAGCAATGGGCATCATGGGAACTGATGTTTCACGCGAAGCTTCTCACATGATTCTCTTGGACGATAATTTTGCCACTATTGTGACGGCTGTGGCGGAGGGGCGCCGAATCTTTGACAACATCCGAAAATTCATCAGGTACACCATGACCAGTAATGCAGGTGAAATCTGGACAATTTTTTTGGCACCCATTGTGGGTCTTCCTCTTCCGTTTCTACCGATTCACATTTTATGGATTAACTTAGTGACTGACGGTTTACCAGGGCTGGCTTTAGCTTTGGAGCCAGGTGAGAAAGACATTATGGAGAGATCGCCAAGACCGCCTCAAGAAAGCATTTTTGCAAATGGCATGTGGCAGGACATTGTTTGGGTAGGACTGCTTATGGGTAGCGTGGCACTCTTAGCCCAGGGGTGGCCG